>RCNJ01000125.1_pt1 | contig 71025 bp, 56 predicted proteins | sample 2041171 | NCBI WGS metagenome assembly RCNJ01 (sample SAMN09708213, study PRJNA481090) | feces metagenome | biome: feces | host: Pygoscelis adeliae | place: Antarctica: Rookery Lake | collected 2010-03-01 | reverse complement strand
TCCCCCCCCCCTCCCTCATCATTCGCCTGGATCTCGACGACGTCCGTCCCACCGATGACCCCCACTAGCCTACTACTGTCCCAACGGGGCCCAACCCATCTACCTCCCATATGTCGAAGATACAGGTTGAAAGACTCAAATCCGAGCGCCCAAAATGCGAGACGACTTTCATTCTGACGTACAGATATCACGAGGACTGCTCGTCGCATGAGGAGAGTTTGGGGTTGCAGGATTGGAGTACTATTCTGGACCCGACGCTTCTGACCAGGGCCATTGTAGGATGTACGAGTATGAGTGTGGTTGTTTTGAGTCGGATGAGGGGGGTGTTGAGTTTCCTGCTAGTGAAGCGGATGAGGTGGGCGATGAGGGTTATGAGGGAGGAGAAGCGGCCGTAGTGCACAGGGTGTGAGAAGGTCTACAGATTGAGGCTTCGTCCTGACGACTCCGATATTGAAGATGAGGAGGTTGCGGAGGCAGTGAAGACCGAACGTGGTGGCGCCAGACGTTGGTACACAACCAAGTCATCGGGCCGTACCAAGACTGACTTGGTTCAGCGGCCAGTCATGACAAGAACGTTACCGGCCGTATATCGCCGATCTCACAGCTGCACAGGATGTTATCAACGAGACTATGGATGGATTGGCAAGTCATGATGCTATCAAGAATGGCAATGTTGGGATGTGATGATGACAACTGGTCCTAGAACAACGGAGTGCCATGAGATGATGAGGGGAATAAAAGCCACCCTTGCTTCGAGTTTTGGTTTGGAGCTAATCTATGCCGTTGTGTGGTTTGGCAAATGCTTACTTCGTTGCTCTAACTCTTCCCGAGCTTAGTCTTCAGTAATGGTACGTTTGCTCGTCATCCTCCTTTCCCGCCTTCCGGCCGAACGCCTCGCTATTTTCAACACCCCGAAAGAATCATACTCTCATCACATCTTAGTTCTTCTGTCTCTTTGTGCTCTTATCACTAACCGCACTCAACACACTCGCGCTCCTCTTCTTCTGCGCCGGCGTCGCCGCAGGAGCCGCCATCAAGCCACTTTCCCCATTATCCTCACCCTTCACTTCCGCCTCTCCGTCGCCATTCTGCTCCGTCTCACCCCTGGCCTCTCTGGCCTTGCGTTCCCTCTCCGCCTTCTGCGCCTCCGCAACCTTAATCTCCGCATCCAGCTTATCACTCACCTTCCTCGTATCCAACAACTTCGTGATACTATGCAACAGCGCCTCGTACTCTGCACATACCTCCGCAGTCGGCATAACCAGTCTGGCCGGGAACTCCAGCTCGGTGAGGATATTCGTCATGCGTCCTGCTACCACGGCGGATTTGCCGTTTATAATCTTGGTAGTCTTTTCGTGGCGGAAGGACGGGCCGGAGGTAAGACGGTCGTGGTAAGAGAAGCCGAATCTAGCTTCCTCATCCTCGGTGAGCTTTCTGCGTTCCAGCGGATTGACCGGACCCTTTTTGTTCGTCGTTGGTGTTGGTGCTGGGGCGGTATGTGTTGCACTGTCGCGGCGGTCTTGTTGTGCCGCCGGAGTGGCTGCTGATGTAGCCTCGGGGCCCATGATGCTCTTGCGCTTCTTATTTCTATCGGACTGTGTGAGCTGCTGCAGAAGCTGATTGAGGCCGTTGGATGTGGTGTAGATTGAGATGTTTCCGTTGCTTGGGCGTGACTCGAGGAGGCTGTACAGCTCTCTCCGCTCCTGGTTGAGACGGTCGCTGCGGGCCATTATGCGCTTGAGCTCCACCAGTAACTGCTCTTCTTCTTTGCGCTCCTCTAATGATCTGGCCATATTTGCTTCGGCCCACCGTTTGCGTCTCGTCTCTTGTGCTGGATCGTATGAGGACATCACCTGGTGGTGGGAGAACTCCGCTTGCGACATGAATTGAACTGGGCGGTTCACGGCCATCATATTTGCTGCAATTTCGTAGTATCGTGACTTCAGCTCTTCCATCGTCCTCGGCTTGACTTCTTGCGCCGAAACCAAAGCCTGAGTGTCTCCTTCTCCTTCCGTTTGTGGTGGTGGTGTAGGTGTGTATTCATATCGATCCCAGATGACCGGCCACCTCAGGTCAAAGCCCTCCACGACATCCATCAAATAACCCGTCTCTTCTTTCGTCCAACCATCTCTCTTCAGCAGCGTCTCATACTGGTCATCATCATGCTTCGGCACCTTAACCTGAGCATTAAACTTCGCAAACGCCGAGTCCTCCACGTTCTCTTCCGTCTGCTCCTCACCCTCCTTCACTTCGTCCCCATTGGGTACCGGCGCCTCAATCTTCCTCCAATGCCTCAACTTCAAATCATCATTCCTCGCACTATTCGTGAACGGTTTTTGTTCCCACTTTGATACTGGCTTTCTGCTTATTGCGCGGCGTTTCTTAAATAATTGCACGGCTGGTACAAGGGCAATCGGGTTGTCCCCTCCCAGTGATTGGACTTCGCGGGCGAGACCTTTGAGGTTGCTGTGGCGTGTACCCGATAGCTTTTGTTTCTTCGCTGGACGAGGTGCGCCTGCGCTGGGCAGGTCGAGCATGTCGCGGACGTCGAGGGAGGTCATTATGGCGGTGTTGCGTGCGTAGGCACGACTTTTTTGGTATTAAAATAGAGGTTTTAATTGAAAATTTCCGCCCGGTAAACAGCGCGTTTTGCGCGATAATGTTGGTGGAGTTGTGTCGTAAAATAGTTGTTTCTTGGGACAGGCTTGACGCACTCGAATTTGGTGTTCGTCGTCGACACGCTCAGCACCTGATAAATGGCCAAACAACAAGGACAGCCGTCAATCATCACGTGATAGCACCGTATCCAAGAAACACCACCCCTGACCGCGATTGGCTTCCACCAACTGGATATCTGGCAGCTGTCAAGACCGTGAAGCTAAGAAAACACCACGACGCTCCACTCTTCGCGACCTCTATCACAACCTCCTCCCGACAATCACAAAGAGGTTCCTCACATACTGTCAACATGCGCTTCCTCAGCACCACCCTCCTCGTGGCCGCCGCAACCTTGATGGTCCCTGTTCAATCCCTCTACTTCTACATTGACGGCGTGCAACCAAAATGCTTCTTCGAGCGCCTGCCAAAAGACACACTCGTCGTCGGCCAATACTCCGCCGAAGAATTCAGCCTCGACCGTAACGCGTACCTCCCAAACCCAAACCTCGACATCTTCATCTCCGTCGACGAGGCGTTTGATAACGACCATCGCATTGTTTCGTCGCGCGGCCACAGCACCGGGAAGTTCACTTTCACGAGCGCGGATTCGGGAGATCATAGGATTTGCTTTACGCCAAGTCATAGTACGGGACAGAGTGGGTGGTTGGGAGGGAATAAGTTGGGCGGCGTCAAGTTGATGTTGGATTTGGCGATTGGGACGACGAGTGAGATTGAGAGTAGTGACACGGGGAAGATTACGGACTTGGTGCAGAAGGTTAAGGATTTGAACGGCAGGCTGATGGATATCAAGAGGGAGCAGTTGTTTCAACGTGTAAGTGACTCGCGAGAAAGTCACTATGTGCGGAAGAGCAAGACTAACAGCATACATAGGAGCGTGAGGCCGAGTTCCGCGATCAGTCTGAGTCCACCAACTCCCGTGTCGTCCGCTGGACCCTGATTCAGCTTGTTGTCCTCGGAGCCACCTGCGCATGGCAGCTCAGCCACTTGAGATCCTTCTTCATCAAGCAGAAGTTGACTTAAGCAGTTCGTTCACAATAAGGGGGCGTTCTGCAGCGACGCAGATAGTGCTTTAGATGAGCGAAGGAATAGAATTTACGCCGTATATGATAAGTAGGATGGCATAAGGAATCACGGAGCAGGCGCGTTACACAATGTATGCATGATTGCATGAAGCTCAATATTTGTACTGTAATAGAGGCATTGATGTCAATCACTTCCTCGTGCTCGTTTGCCATGGCTCTGTGCTCTGGCTTCAAAGATTGGCGTAGTCGTGAGGCCAGCCGACCAATCCCCCCTACGCTTGGGCTTTCCATTGAGTGTTTCGCTTATGCTAACATTCGATCTTACGGACTGAGGATGCTGGCAACGTGGTGTCACCACGGATCTACAGGGCTAAGTCAACTTTGCATCACTGTAAAGAGAGTGACACATGACATGCATAGCAAATTGGTCTACATCGAACCAATTTGGTCCGAGAAAACGTTCATGTAGAGAGGGGTCCTTTCGTAATCAACGAGGTCTAAGCTACAGCATCTACCACGTAATCTTCTACGCAACCCGCAGCAAAGCTCAACAATCGCCAAACCGCTTCTTCATCTCTCAATTTCACGCCCTGTGGAGGAACCGCCACCAGACCCGAAAACATTCTTCCGAAACAGTCGCAAAACACTCACCATCCTTGCTTCTAAGGCCTGTCTCCTTCAGTTTCTTCTTCAACTTCACAACTTTTTACGAAGCCTTCACAACTCTCCCGCCCTGACCACAGCAGAGCATCTTTAATCAGGGCCAACACTCGCCCACAGTTGCTATATACCCAAGCCAAATCCCCAACATAACCTTTCTCCTGCAGTAAAGAAAACGTGTTCTGCGCGGTTTGTATGCTTGCTTCCGAGGCGATTTTCTGAATGTTAGGGGCATGATTAGGGACATTGCGGTGGAGCTCTTCATTGCGAGTTTCAATTTGTGAAATTTTTCATGAATCTCGCACAACTCTCATTATTCACTGTGCAGCTTCTTTTGTAGACCGAACGCTCACTTTAAACAACTGTATAACCAAACCAAGTCTCCAACTCACCTTTCTCCTGTTGCAGAGAAAATAATCCACAATCACCTTTCCAAATGCTTGTTCCAGATTGCTTTCTGATTAGCCTTCTGTATAATTTTGTTGCGCAGGTTTTTAATGTTTAGCCTTACTATCAGAGAAACTGTTGTCACCACGATCCAAACGGTTTTGATGAATAGGACTAAGCAACACTAAGCAAGCAACATCTAGGACTCTGAACATCAGAACTTTCAAGTCGAATCTATCCAAGTCAACTTCTTCAGCCAGTATAACGACCCTGAGCAACCATGCAGAAACACGACTCTCATTATTAAATAACAATTTCACAAGTTGAGCTAATACTTGTAGCCTGAAACCTACCCACCTTCAAGAGCTCAACTTCTACAGTATTTGGTGTCAGATTTTGCAGTTTGAGAATGTGGACGCTTCTGTAATGTTTGAGGTCTTGCTGGATTATTGTTATCTCCAACTAGGTTCGTCGCTGCTGCCATAGTAAAAAGGTTTAGAGGACGTAGCCGAGAAAGCTCCATTTAAAGAGCCTAGCGGTCTCTTATTATCAGCCATTTGAGCTTTAAGAGGAATCTGAGTAGACTCCACGGGATCGAAGTATATAAATCGAGTTCAAACTCTTAATCTATGTTCCTCCCAAGCAGGAAAATTGACACCTGTGGAAGCTGCATATGTTTCGTAGATCGTCGGCCTTTTCTTTGCCATCCAGATCCCTGAGTGCAAGGCTCTGCCATGTTGTCCTCACCATCCGTATGACACTGTTACAAACATCTGAAGAAGTCACTCTTGCCATCAACCCCAACCGTCAGCAGCAGAATCCAGCCTGGCAAACCAGAAGCGGCACTGTCATAACAGAGTGGGCACAACTCTTAAACCCCAATTCAAGTTGGAGATCTTATATAATAGCTAAAACCCATCCTGCACCAATACTCAGCAAACACAAGTGCAATCGCCGCCTTGTATGACGTCTCGCACCGGGGAGGTGCTTCCTCCTAGCCTGTTACCCAGAAAATGTATTGGTGAAGCCACTACTGAACAACCCAAGAACAATGTGCCAAAATGGCTTGCTGATAAAAAGGCAAGCGTCTTATTGGGAGTCTGCTGCTGTCAGGTCAAGCTGCCAACACTAGGAGTCGTCCACGTGGTAGCCAGAAGTGCTGAGCTTAAGCCAGCGAACTGAGCCGAAGCTCGTCTAAACTCCCAACTCAAACTCGAACATTGGCATGCCCAACCGCTTGACAAAGCAGAATCGACTCGAAATCAAGCACAAATAACAGCGCAAAACAAAATCATGGACAGACAGGAAAAACTGGCATCGCGAAGGCATGATCCCACCGCCGTTGTCATCCATTTTTTAGAGTTGCATGAACGGAAAAAGCAAATTGTTAACTCTGGTTTTGAGAACTCTGCAACTCGCCTTCCTTCTTCCACAAAGTCTTAGCATTCATCCATTCGGAATTTGCATTCCGTGAGGATCGCATGCGAAACCTTTCTTTCCTTTTGGGAGAGTCAGTCGCTCCTTCCTCCGCCCTCGATCTTTCCATTTTTTACAAAAGATTATGATAACTGCATAACCTACCAACCAATACAATGTGCCAGAGTGGTTAATGGGTATGACTAGAAATCATATGGTTTCGGCCGCGTAGGTTCAAATCCTGCCATTGTCGTCTTACTTTTGCTATTCGGTTAGATGGGTGTTGTGGGAATCAAGGGTGGGAGGTGGAGAGTTAAGTTTTGGTTCCAGGGAGGTTGGGCAGTTGACGGCGGCATAGTGTGGAGCTGCGCGGTTAAGCACAGTGGGATTCTGATGTTTTGGGTGGAATCAAGAGAGGCCAGCTCCTGCCCGCCTGTGGGCGCTTAAAAATATAATCGTTTTCCATGAGGGAGTAAGATTTCATCGTGTGAAAAGGAGAGCTCTGCGCGAGAGTTGGCCGTCGGTGGGGATGCGTATCATCCATGCATTGGTGCAGGGGGCTTCGGCGCGAAACGGCCGTATTGATGCAGGACGGTTAGCGGAGACGCATCGAGATTGGTCCGTGTGCGGAAAATCAGATGTCGCGATTAAGCATCGTTGGGGTTAAGGGTTTGAGAGGGGGGAGTGTTGTGTGGCACCCCTAAGGCCGTAAGGGTTACGGACGCCAAAAGGGTTGTCGTGTGAGCTATAAAAGACGGTTGTTAGGGAGATGTGTGGCTAGAATGTGCGGAAGCTCCTCCTTTGCCTTTAATCGCCATATTGAGACTATGCTGCGAACAGTCTAGACGACGGAAGGGAGCGGAGATGTTCCAGAAGACTAAGCCTGCGTCGATATCAATCGTGTGGTTCGTTAATGCATCATTTTGACGCGGTCCAATAGAAGAGGAGAAGCTGTTGTGCTGAAGATGGCCTGCATAAGTGAAGGGGTGCTAGAGTCGCAGTGTGGCGTCTAAATGGGGCATGAACAGGGGGGTGTGGCTGAATGGGGAGCGACAAGGGAGGAAGTTTGACAACGGCTGGGTGCCTTGGAAGAGGACTGATAAGGAAATTATTATGGACTTTACTTCGTCATGAACAACTATTTCCAGTTTGGTTTGTACTTATTGTCCAGCTTTTCTCTTGTCCTTAGGTCGAGATGGACCCGAAGAAGGTGTTGAAGGGCGAAAGAACGGTCTGATCAATAGAATATGGAGACAAGCGCCGCAAGCGTCGTTGACAAGCTCAACAGGACAGCGTGCATAAAGTAGTTGCTTGCTGTACAACGGGCTACTGCAGCGACTGCATCGATGTACTCTGACAAGAATCTAGTTATATGCAGCTTCCGATAGACCGTGACGAATAATGGCAAAGTTAAGCGAGCTGTTAGCCTTTTTTCCTCGTTAACCTTCAAGAAGTTCCAAAGCTGGCAAGGGCGGAGGATCGTGGGTCTGATAAGGTCAATTCAACGTCAAATATGCTCATAAATCATGTGATTGGCATTGACATAAATAAGTGCAGTCTAGCCCAAATTGATCTACTAGCCAAACCTTACTGTCTTCAAATCTTCAACAATTATGGACGATCACAAAAAAAGCATTCAGCATCAGCTTGGGAAATGAGCTGGTTTACTGTATTTAGGAAATTAAAAAGGTTGAAGGCAGACCACATTCAGCTATATTTATGCAGTTTAAGCATCCTCATCTCCGAGACAGAGCAACCGGCCAGAGCCGGGAGCTGCGGCCTCAGTCGGTGATAATGCCATTCACATGACTTCCTGATTGGGTGCCTTTATTTAGATTCCCAGCTATATCGTGACCATCGACATGATAGATCGATGCATATGAAGAGTGAATGTCAAGCTGCAATCCATTATATAACTGTTAGCCGTTTTATCTCTTACTTACCATTGCGAAAGTGATTATTCGCCGCGGCTAATTAATTGTACTCCGTCGGACAATTTTCTGGCGTTCCTCAGGCCTTAAGTCCTGGTGGTGTGGCAGCGCCCTGACCACCCGTGCAACCAGGCACATCTTTCTGTTAGCTCACGCTCATCAATCAGACAGGTGCCGCACCTCTCACTCGCTGTTTCGCTTCGCCTGCCATTCACTCCGGTCCTGCGCATCAGCCTGTCCGTCAATTTTGGGCGACACAGCACTCCAACCACAACATCACTCCCACTCTAGACGTTTCATCACGACTATTGTTCAACGGGCAACCATCGGGTCGGAAGGAGAACATAGACTCCTCGATAATACGCCCGCCCGACAACAGCTTATCGCTTCCCCAGCAACAGCTAGGACTCGGCTAGGGGCCTTGATTGACCTGACGAGACACGCGGTGAGGAGAGGAGCCGCAGACGTGACGAAGAACACACGACACTACACATAAACATAAACCAAAATGGCGTCCAGCAGCAGCAATGTCGTTGGCGTGCACTATAAGGTCGGCAAGAAGATCGGCGAGGGATCTTTCGGTGTCATCTTTGAGGGAACCAACCTGCTGAACAACCAGCTGGTTGCTATCAAGTTTGTACGTCGCCCTGAAGGCTCACGCCTCCACGGCCATGCTTGACGGCTACGAATACATAGCCTACGCACAATCTAGCAAACCCGTCCCAGAATAGACGCTGACCACTTCGTTTAGGAGCCACGCAAGTCCGACGCACCTCAACTGCGCGACGAGTACAGAACCTACAAGATTCTGGTCGGATGCCGTAAGTAGCTACACACCTGCAGCTCCATACACATCTAACACATCACAGCTGGCATTCCAAATGTCTACTACTTCGGCCAAGAGGGTCTTCACAATATCCTGGTCATCGACCTCCTTGGTCCATCTCTTGAGGATCTCTTCGACCTCTGCAACAGACGCTTCACTATCAAGACTGTGGTTATGGTTGCCAAGCAAATGGTGAGTTCCTACATAATTACCATTCACAAATAAATATCTAACCCCACACAGCTTTCCAGAGTCCAGACTATTCACGAGAAGAACCTCATCTACAGAGATATCAAGCCAGACAACTTCCTGATCGGCCGCTCAGGCTCGAAGGCTGCTAATGTCATCCACACCATTGACTTCGGCATGGCCAAGCAATACCGTGACCCAAAGACCAAGCAGCACATTCCATACCGTGAGCGCAAGTCGCTATCTGGTACTGCTCGTTATATGTCGATCAACACCCACTTGGGACGTGAGCAATCTCGTCGCGATGATCTGGAGGCACTCGGACACGTCTTCATGTATTTCCTCAGAGGAGGACTTCCATGGCAGGGACTGAAGGCTGCCACCAACAAACAGAAGTACGAGAAGATCGGCGAGAAGAAGCAGACCACCCCAATCTCGGAGCTCTGCAACGGCTTTCCAGAGGAGCTCAACAAGTACCTCAGCTACGTTCGCAACTTGGGATTCGAGGATACCCCAGACTACGACTACCTGCGTGACTTGTTCACCCAGGCGCTTAAGGGAATTGGCGAGATTGAGGACGGAGAGTACGACTGGATGAAGTTGAACAACGGCAGGGGATACGAGTATTCGATGAAGCACCACGGTCAGTCCCACCACGCTCATCAAGGCACGGCAGCTCAAGGGGCCTCCAACAGAGAAATGCATGGAACAAAGGCTGGAACATCTACACCTGGGCACCTCACCGCCGCTCGTTTAAACGCTGCGCAGCCCCTGCCACCATCTCCGGCCAAGCCTGGAATGGGAAAACTGCGCGATCAACCAAGCGGCCGCGGCGGTTTGGGCCAGAAGCGTGCGAGCGGCGCGGGGGGTCAACTCGATCAATCTACTCCTGCGGGATCTACGGCAGCGCAATTCCAGAATTCGAATAACAATCTTCCACAGAGAGCTGGAGTTGCCCAGAACCATCAGATGAGCGCTCAACCGATGCACAATGGGCAAGTTGAGCCTCAGCAGCAGCCAACGGGCATGCAGAAGTTCCTGAAGATCATTTGCTGCAGTAAGTACACCCTGATACCGCACTTTTGTTCACATGCTAACATGGGCAATAGGATGATTTATGAATCTATCGAGCTATCAACAACCTGACGGAAGTCTCTGTATAATGCTGTCGACAAAATGCTTTCGTGATGGGAGTTAAGCGGCGTTTAATTTCTCATCTTCTTAGCGATCTGGGACGTACGTAGTCGTTTGGCAACAGTCATAGAATGTGGCTCTTGCACCTGCACACATCCACCAGCGTAATATGCCTATGTTACGAAAGCGCATGCTCTTAGAAGCGTATCCTGCTCGGCGTCTGCCTGCCAGCCTTTCGGAGGAAACCAGACAAACACCACTTGTCGGGGTCGGCAACGCGACATTCGAAAACGACAATGCCATTCTACAGCGAGCATTGAACGACGAGCAAGCAACTAATATTATACGTCGACAACAAACCTTTTCATTTTGTTTGCGAGGACTGAATGAGCAAGCTAGGCGCGGTTCTCGAATTTTTCCTTTTCTGTTTCGTATGGCGAGTGCGTGGAGCGGTATCATAATGCATTGAGGTGGCCTGCTATAGCTAGGTCATAAGCGAGAAGGGATTGGGGCAGTTGGCAAGGAGGAAAAGTGTATTCTAGGTGTCTTGCTCGTCTACTTTGTGGATGAGCAGCCAGTCTTGAATGATGGATGGAGAGCGGCATTGGCGAGATGTGGATGTGGAGGCCATGTCAATAGTTGTCAGAATAGAGGAGTAGAAGAATGACGATGATGAAGAAAAGCTAATGCCTAATTTACATGCTATCAAAGTGAAATGCCATATGATTTCAACCTGCAAGACTTTGACAGCTCCGCTGGAGATGCCCTTTCAGTGGTTGTGGGGAGGAGCAATCCTGAGGTCAATGCCGGACCGGACGCAGACCGCAGCCCCAGGGTACCCGCCCCATGTTGACTCAACGACGTACTCCGCCAAAGTATTTCGATATCGCAGAGCTCTTGGCTGCCATTGTTCTCAACACGACTCACTCCAAACCTGTTCACTTTCAACAAACTCGTGCCATTGAGTCTCCAAAACCACCCACCATGGCGACCTCAAAATTCACAATCAGAGCGCCATGCTCCAGCGCGAATATCGGACCAGGATTCGACGTCATCGGTCTCGCGCTGTCCATGTACCTCGAGCTGCACGTCACCGTCTCCCCAAGCTCTACCGACGAGTATCCTCTCAACTGCAAAATCACATATGAAGGACAAGGTGCTGCCGGCGTCCCGCTCAATCCCTCAGATAACCTGATTACCCGGGTCGCGCTGTACGTCCTGCGCTGTCATGACAGGCGCGCGTTTCCGAAGAACACGCATGTGCATGTCGTGAACCCGATCCCGCTTGGGAGGGGATTGGGATCGTCTGGCTCTGCGGTTGTGTCGGGTGTGGTGCTTGCGAATGAGGTGGGCAAGTTGGGTCTGGATAAGGCGCGCATACTGGACTACTGCCTCATGGTTGAGCGGCACCCGGATAACATCGCGGCGACGCTGTACGGGGGGTTCGTCGGCACCTACCTCAATCAGTTGTCTCCTAGTGACACCTCTGCGTTGGAGATCCCTATCGCCGAAGTCCTTGAGAATACTGGGGGTGTAGACACGGGGCGCACACCGCCGAAGCCGCCGCATGGGATTGGGCATTATTATAAGTTCCATTGGGCGCCCGAGATTAGGTGTGTGGCTATTGTGCCGGACTTTGAGGTTGCGACGGCGACGGCGAGGAGTGTGTTGCCGGAGAGTTATAAGAGACAGGATATTGTTTTTAATTTGCAGAGGATTGCACTGCTTCCATCTGCATTGGGCCAATCGCCTCCGGATCCAGAATTCATATATCTGTCTATGCAGGACAAGATACACCAGCCATACAGGAAGACGTTGATTCCAGGGTTGACGGAGATTCTTGGGTCGGTTAGCCCGAAGTCGCATCCGGGTCTGCTTGGAATCTGTTTGTCGGGTGCTGGGCCTACGATAATGGTGCTTGCAACGGATAACTTTGAGAAAATCGCTGAGCATTTGCTGGCGGAGTTTAAGAAGGAGGGTATTGCCTGTGATTGGAAGCTGCTCGACCCAGCGCAGGATGGAACGACGGTTACGTATGATTCTTAGGAGACTACAAGCTTTGAGACGACAAGTGGCGCAGGCGATTATGGGCTGGAGTTGGAGGGGTTTAGACAAAAGTAGACAGACTGAAGTTCTATGTGTAGACTCGCTAGTACGCTGTTGCAAGAGCTAGATTCTAGACGACGATAGAATGAGAGAATGAGAACAATTAGACTCCTTTTCTCTCCCCTGATCACATCGGGAGGCCTTGCAACATCCCGGCACTGCAATCCGTTAGCAGATGTGGAGCTACTGCCGTTGTCCAGGTCCACGTCCTGCGCCGCTTCAACTTATGGCCGGCCCTTCGTCAGTCTGCAAACCACCTAGTTCGTAAGAGGCAATCATCCTCATTAAGGTACTCAACCTCTTACAATCAGCTACGACATACTTTCCCGTAGACGAGACAGCACCAGGAATCTACGATCAGGACCATTTGCTGGTTTCCTCTTGCATATCTAACTTCTTCCGATGAGGCTCTTTCCAACCCTCCAGATTGCAGCATATATATCCGTTTCTTAATGGACTTGAACGCTTTCGAGGTCCGTTGTCAACTTGTCAAGCGACCTCGACCGGACTCTGCTGACAGTGGAACTTACAGCCAGTTTCCAACGACAACAGGAAGCACCATAGTATTTGAGGTAATGCTGGCATGTCTGCATGACAGCATAGAGTTGTTAACTTACAGCCGAGCAACAAGCGAAGCCGAAGGTCGCTGAATGACGCTCGAACAGGAGCAGAACAAGAAATCTGCAGGCACTTCTTGATGTGTTGGCGCGACCAGTGTGTAGTTGGCTGTGAAGGCCAGACGGCGATGCTCAAACGGTTCGACGGGCCATATCCCAATCGCTGAGCATATCTGGTAGTCGGCCCTTGGGTTTGGCGGGCTGCTTAAGCGTATCTGCGCCATCCATATCTGGCTTGCTGGCACGATAAGGCTTCGATTGAAAGATGGAACTGTAGATGCACCAATTGGCAGTCAGGTTACGATGGTGGGTGAATCTCAGCTTTTGCGCGGCGAGGAACGAAGCCCCTATGGCACGATCGTGGCGGAAATTGGAAAATGAGCTGTTGGGAGACGGGCGAAACATAAAATCATATCCTCAGTCCGATACGGATTTTGATCCATTCGTATTTTGACCCATTCGTCTATCCAGCATCATTCGAACAATACAATGGTTCTTTGTGCTCGCCATGTCTGACATGTCTCATTTGCTTCAACTCAAGAGCGCAGTGGTAGCTGGGTGGCTCAATGCATTTCAACCTGCAATCCTGATGATATCAATCCATGATGATATTTCTACAAGCCTGACTAACGAAATACGTGCTTTGTGTGGCGTGCAATAGCAGCAGAATATATGCTGAATAAAACCCCTTGCCTGGCAGCCATCCTCGAGCGCCATAATAGAGATGACTAAACTACTCCTCCATATCCACATCATTTTCCATGATGATAACCCCCCCCTCATCCTCACCATTCTCCTTCCCCTGTTCCATCCACTCCGGCCTCTTCCCAGCCTCAGTACTCATTCGCATAACATCCTCATGCAACTTCCTCGTCTTCACCTCCAAACCAATCAACCTCTTCTCCTGCGCCGGACTCAAATTGGCCGGCACACCACCGTCGGCACCCGCCTCACCACCATGCAGTCACGGCCTCCTACTCTGAATCGTCCCAGCAAAACCTATCCCAAAGCTGCTCGCCGCACTCGGATTCGGACTGCGGCGAGTAAGGTCATTAACACTCCTCATCGGCGTGCCCGAGCCCTCGCGCTTGATATTTCTGCGATTCCATGGAGTTCTCGCACCCATCATATTCTTGGCCATCTCTTGGGCGCGGGCTTGGATAATGTTCTCGATGGCGGCGACTTGGCACTTGCTTTCGATCATGACGCCGTGGGTGTCCACCTCCTTCTGTCTGGTCTCGAGCTCAAGCGCCTTCTTGGCGGAGGCGATGGTGCCGGAGAACCACTCCATCAGACGGGAGCTCTGGATGTAGTGGATGAGGAGCGCGTCTTCGGCGTGCACGTCGGATTCGAGGGCGGAGCGGACGCCTTCGTCAAGCGCGTCGTAGCGGCTGTCGAGAGCGGATGGCTCGGACAGCATGGCTTCGGTTGGCATGCGGAGGCGGGATGGCTTGTCAAATAGTTCTAGAATTTTGTTAGTATCTGAGCACGTATATGGGAGTGATTGGGACGTACTGTCTTTCAAGCAAGCGTGGATAGTAGAGAAAAGTGTCGTCGAGTTAGCGAGTTCTTCGACTGCAGCGTCGTCCTTGAGGTCGGTGTTGTTGATCTCCTCCCAGTCAGTGCGGAGGAGACAACGGTGCCAGATAGTCCTCTCAGCCAGTGCGTATTGTGTCTTGTCCAACGGACCACCTAGCTGGAGTACCTTGAGCGCGTAGTAGAACTCAAGTCCCTCGAGCTCAGAGTTGTACTTCTGAGACGCCGGCTTTGCGCCAATAAGTGTAAGCAGGTCGATGATATCCAACGCACTCATAGCCTGGTGGTTGAGCAGAGAAACCACCTTCTCATTCAGGACCATCCATAAAGCCTTCATCTTCTTGAGCTCTGGGCTGGCGAACACCTTCATCGCCTCCTCGCGAGCAGCATCGTTGTCGATGGTGCCAGTGGTAGCTGGACGGACATGGGCAAAAACCTTCTCCTGGATGCGGATCAAGTCAAGGTTCTGGTCCACGTTCTTTATGACGTCGACCTGGTTCTGCATGCGCTGGGCTGGATCGATAGCTAAAAGTGCAAGCTTGCCAATACTAAGCTCAACCTTCTTATTCCAGACCTTGCGTTCCCTAGTCAAACCCTCCTCAATCATCATCTCGGACGCTCTCTCGTAGTCGTCCTCAATCTTGATCTCGTTGATCCACGCCAACTTAGCATATGCTTTGTTCTTGCCCAGAGTTTCCGTGACATATCCTCGGCGCTTGACAGTCTCCATCAACAGCTCAGCAAAACACTTCTGCTCGATGAAGTACGCATACTCGCAAGTGGCCCATGGCTGCTCGAACTTCCTAAACAAGTCGTCATTCTTTTGCTTGGTCCATTCCAGGTCGCCTTGAAGCTCGGCAATAGTCGCCTGCACATCAGCAAGCTCCATAGCTTGTGCTTCGGCACTCCTTGGGAATACCTCAATGGCCTGTTCAAGGTGCCAGATCTTATCCATAATCAACTTAGCAAGGACTTCGAAGACCTGGTGCTTCTCGGCAATTGTGATAGTCTCCTCATACAGGTCGAAGTCCGGCTGGGCAAGGTAGGTAACAAGCTTGGTCTTGGTGGTATTAATCCACTCGTCCCTAGCTGTCTGGCCCATCTGGCGCAGTTGTGGATCTCTTTGGCCCAAGAACCAAGCCTGCTTCTCCTTGCCGGTCATGATTGCAAGATCCACCAACTTTGAAAGATCCATTCTGATCTTGTTCCAAAGTGGCTGGGTATACAAATCGTCCGGCGCATCCCGAATGAAGTTCATCGACAAAAGTGCTTGCTCTTGCGTCCACTCGGCGACTTCAGACTCGCAAGTCCAAGGAATTGGCAACTCATCGAGGCCAGAGATCAATTCGCCGTTGTCGTGCATCTCAGACTTGTCGAGGCCGTATAATTGGCAATGAGCTAAGCGAAATTTGTAAGCCGCCTCTAAGGTCTCGATCTGAATATCGTTCGCCTCGCTGCACAATGTGGCAAGCGCCTTTGGTTTGACGTTGCCCTGCTTCTGGAACTCCTTGATCTCATAGTGAGCGTAACACACAGCGATGGCCATCTTGTCGACATCGTGCGTGAAGTAGTGGCGCACACGATCCTTCTCTCCGTGCTCCGCAGAGGGCATGGTCTTATGCTGCTCATGCATAGTTACAGCCATAAGATGCCAGAGGCCGTCTTTCCAAAGGTCGTCTGAGTCATCCGAAAGCTCCTGTCTGTTAGCAAGGCTTGAGTCGTACTTGTCCCAAGCAGCAGCAGCACCTGCAATCTTCTCGGCCCCCCACAACAGCTTCCACTTCGTGGCCCTGCCAAGCTTGACATTCACCTTGTTGAGGAGTTTGATAAGGGTTCTGAGAGCCTCGGCTCTGGAGGCCATATTCTCGCGTATGGAACCGACCTTTTGTGGGATGTAAGGGGTGGTGGAGGTGAGGATTTCCTGGGTAAGTGCAACGGCGGCAGCGCCAACCTCTTCCGCAGAAAACTGAACATCAGAGCGGCCGGTGAACTGCAAGATATTGTGCTCCAGATTGCTAAAGAAGACAGCTTGCTCAAGCTTGCTCTTTGCGGTGACCTGTGGAGGGTTCTTCGAAGTAAATTTATCCGGGTTGGTGATTGCGACACGAATGACACCGCCACCCTTCACAAGGAGGACCACTGCGGGTATTTTTGACCTGTTGCGCTTCGAGCGGGAGTCCTCGACATGGTGAGAAGCATGTGGTTCTTCCATCCCGGAGCCAACGACCTCTACTCCTGCGTCGCGGCGGAAGTCGACTACGTCCTCGAAACTGCGTGCAAGATGGCTGTCTGCCAATAGCTGTGCCTCTGCGGAATCTGGCTCGTTTGCCATGGATGTGATGATCACGGCGCGCTGGAATATGACAAATGCTGCAACTCCTGGGTTTGGCAAGTAGAGCCTTGGCCTCGAAATGGCGGTCTTGGACACAGGAGTATGATAGGCATCGATGTGGCGTATAGCACCAACAGCAACAACAATGGATTTGGGACGAAGAAAGAGCTGCACCAAGGCGTAGTGTGAGATGCCTTGGGTAGTCATCGATGTAAGAACTAGAAGTTCGGTTCCGTTTTCATCGCGATATGTCAGAGCCTCCGAGTGAGACCTCTCCTTTGGCGATGGAGCGAAAGTAAAGTCCACCACCTCAAAAGCATCGACATCAAGTCCGATCAGATCCGAATTCGACTGCTTCAACTCATCCACAATCAACTCTCTTGCTTCCCCCTCTGCCTCAAGCTGATTATGTCCACCCCGGTGAAGATTCCATGCCTGAAACTTGCCCTTCACTCCTGCGGTAACAATGCTCCTCTCTCCTGGTCCGGCCGATGGTCCTGCTCTTGCTGCCGCAAGATCGCCCTTCCATGAGCTTGACAGCATGCTCTTGAAGCTACCAAAGATACTGACGCTCTGGCCATTCGTGCTCAGGTATTGCGTCGAGACTGTTGGTCTCCCTTGGTTGTCGCGGACGCTCAAATATGCCAGTCTGCCAGTGCTGAAAGACAAGACAAAGCCCGCCGCTTCGGCATTCAAGATCTGAATGACAGTCTCGCCATGGTACATCCCAGGAATTGAGTATTCGACGCCGTGGCGCTGTTGCTGTATGAGGTCCAATGTTGCGGCGCTCGAAATGGACTCCCAGTAGGTAATCTTGCCGCTAGTTGGCATCACCACCACGAAGCCTGGCTCAATTGAGCTGGCCGACGGCGAGACCAGAGAACCAAGTGGGAGGGGATCCGTGGTGTGTTTTGAAGGATGAGGAAGGGTGAAGGTGAATGTCTCCGGGGAAGTAGTGTTGACAGTGTGATCCCATAACATAGCGTGTGTCGAAGTAAGAGTAAGGGCGTAGCCTCTCTCCGAACTCACTGAGCCATGTTGGCGACCAACATTTGCAGGCCGAAGGCGATCTGGTAATGCAGGCAGCCTGCTAACTGTGTATGTATCATTCTTGGTCTAAGGCATCAAGGGTTAGCTTTGCCCTTCTCCAAAGAGATAGGAGACACTCACCAGTACTGAGCTCCCATCGCTCTTGTGCTGTCTCTCCCCCGACTTCGACTTCTTCCCTCTTATTGACAGCTCGGAGGTTCCACGCTTTGGTGCAAGGCTCTCCTTGCTGGCTTTGCGCGCGACGGTCGACGGCCTCCGCGCTTTCATCTGTCGCATTTCCGGAGCCGCATTTGGGTTGACGAAGGTATCATGATCGAGGGTCTGGCGTTGTCTCTTTGCCATTGGTTGTGATGCGATGTGCTCGTTGGAGATCGGGCGCGGTCGGCGCCTGGCGGTGCGGCCTGCCCCATTTGAGGTCGCGCTATTTGACGGGGAGAACATCGTGTTGATCGATCAAAATTGTGTGGTGAGCTCAATCTGAGCACAGGTTGGATATATAGAGGTTATAGCGATTAGCTGCTTGGCATGGTTGTTGGGTTGATGGGCTGACGTCGATGATGTTTACTTTGTTGGTCTGGAGATCTGAAGCTAGCTCGACAATTATTGGAGCCAAGCGAATGCGACCGCGACAACTTAGATCGGTTTCATTCCACGACAGATCTGGCGCAAAGAACCTCCAGCACACCAACAAAATCTACAAGGCACAGAAATTGGTAAATGTATATTATTCCTCCTCACGCATCTCGCTTATCTATACATTCCCTTAAGTAACCCCTTATTTTCTACATTTCTACCATTTCAAGCTTCAGGCGCCGTTCCTCCAGCGCGTCGTACTTTTCAGCCTCACAGGCTGTCAACTATTTATAACCATTGTCCTCACCGTTATACTTTCGTCTTCCATGCTTGAAACAGCTTACTTTCCGCAGCAAATGCCTAGGCTACAGCATCGACACACCGCCTTTCAATCGCTCAGACGGACAACTCATCTTGCCTCTCCACCGCCCACTGCCAGCAGACAAGGCTGACGGCCCAGCCAGCCTTAATCCGCCAGAGGAACCGCTGGGCACAACGTCAACATCCCTCAGCCTCGTGGGACGCCAGCAACATCACCTCATAAACTCCGAACGCAATGGCAGTCATCCCTACAATAGCCTTTATTGGAATCGTTGGCAAAGCCGTAAGCGACGTCCGCACTCAGTTCACAAGTCCTGACTAACATCCGTGAGAACAACCCTCTCCACATTGCGCTCTTCCCAACCTCGTCATCTCCGATAGGGCCACCTTCGCCCAAATCAGCCGGGTCTACCAAGCCAACATATCTCCTCACCCCGCTATCGACGTCGCTACTACTCTCGACCACACTTGATATCTTTGAGGCTCGCGCTAAAGCAAATGCTATTACCGGCCAAAACCTCACATCGGATTACGGACTTCTGAAGAATGTTGATGAGCGGCTGGGTTTATACGGCTGGGAGACGAACACAGGGGTGAAGTTTGTAGTCGGCATAGATGTACGAGGGAGGATAGACGACGACAAAGGCAGTGATGGAAGGAAGAGAGGCAGCAGTCTTGGTGTGAGGGATGGAGAGGTGAAGGTCGTATTCAGAGCTATCCAGGCGGCATATGTACGGCTCCTGCAGAATCCGTTCTTCGACCCTGATGAGCATAGCCCCTCAACGGGCAGAGGAGGGAAGGAAATTGAGAGCCGAAAATTTATGGATGAGATCAGGCGCATAGGCGATCAATGGAGGGTTGGCATGACGGTAATCTGAGGTGCTACCTTGATGGATGATGAGGCGTCATGGGGTTAGGCGTTTTGAGCGAGATATCACATTGAGTTCGAGGGGTTGGGGTGCCTACTTCAGCGCCATGCTTATCATATACAGAGCTTTTATGCTCCAATCTTCAACATTGCTCCTCTGTGCTTTTTGGTGTCTCCACTCGGGTACTTGTGCTAACTAGTCTCCAAATGCTACCCGCACATTTATTCATACTGCGGCGTTCATCATTTCATTCTATGTCTACCAGACCGTTCTTCCGGACTTCAGCCTCACGAACTCTAGTCCTCCCTTTCAACCTTCTCCCTAACCGACTCACCCAAAACCTTATTCGACTTCTCCGCCGCCTGATCCCAGACCTCCTTCGCATTCACCGTCCCCGACTCCACCATCTGGATAGCCTCCTTCTTTGTCTTGCTACCCGCCAGCGCCGCAACCGAAGCTTCTCTCTGCGCCTTCTCTTTTGCTTCGTGAATCAAGGTTTGTGTCTCCGAGTCTGTTGGCTTGGCTGCTCCTTCCTTGAGTCTGGTAACCGGTTAGCTTCCTGCTCGTAACAGAGCAAATTAATTTAGAAAAGTGTTATGTCAAGGTTTTGCTTACGCAGACTCATCGATCTTGGCCTGCTTCTGTGCTTCGAATTCGGGGCCGAAGACGTAGAGCCCTACTCTCATCAGCATCTCTCCTCATCCTCGCCATCCGTCTTCACTCCGTTTCCCAGCTATTGTCCCACTCACCATTAATAACACCAAATCCCACAGCAATAGCCACCGGTAATATATTCCTCAAGTTGCCCATGATTTCAATCTTCTCACTTTACTTCGGCGTCCTCTTATTGGCTCGTTCTAGGAGTACTTCAATCTCAATATCGTGGTCGTCATGTGATCGTAGTTGCCTTGGCAGGACAACCACTTTACAGCGGGGCGGGATTGCGGTGCGGCCGCCTTGTCGCGTCAACCACGACGCGAGCTCAAACGACGTGCAAGCTTTGAGCATTTCTCGAGTAAACTGGTTTGACGGCACCACCACTTCGCATTATACAGCTCGCCCACGGCACGCAATAGAGGATTAGAAACCCGGTCCTGATGGGAGGTTACTAGAAAAAAGGAAGAGGGAACGAAATGGATGAGATATGAAGAAACGAAGAAACGATTGGAAAGAAAACGGTGAGGTATTGGATACTGATGATGAGGGGGGATGGAGTGATGAGCAGGAGGAGAAGATTGAGGAGGATGGCGATTTGGATGCTACAGGAGACCTAGCTGAAAGTTTACCGGCAATGAATAGCATTGCGACAAATGAACCTGTTGAGAGGGAAAGGACGGCACATTCGCGGCAGGCAGTGAACGACGAAATACAGAGCTCAGCACGGCAACCGAATGGAGAAGCGGAGGTGGAGGAAGCTGGCGACACAAAGATCGAGGCTGAAGCACTGCTTCCAAACAGGCTGAACTCGCCCGACAGAGAGACGGAGCCTGCAGCCTCCAATCATGCATCCAAAGAACAACCCTCACAAGAGTCCTTAGAGCTGCCGTCGCTGTCGCGGCTCACTCCGAAGCGGCCATTTGATAACGATCGAGAAGATGGTGAAGCTCCAGTCGACGAAATCTCTCGAACATATGTGAGGATAGAGGTACCGCGAGCGTCATCTCCACTGTCGAGTCTCCCACCTTCACCAGTAGCCGATCTCGAGGAGCCTATAGTGGACGATGGCAGCCAGGATATACGAGGAGAGACAGCGGGGGAAGCACAGCCCAATATCACTAGCTCACAGGCAGAGATTATGCAGCAAGCAGCCGAGCTGGTCGATGACAGCGAATACCTGGCAAATGGGAGACGATATCTGCGCAAGCGTACCACGATCCAGCTACATCCGTATCTTATTGAGAGCGAGCGACACAAGAACCAGTTCAAAGCAGCGCATATGGCACCCCTGAATATTGTGGATACACAGGAGAGGGCTACGGCAAGGAGAACACCACGAGATGAAGATTCTCAGGATACCGACCTTGAGACTGAAGGTAAAAGTCAGGAATCGCAAGTGCTAGACGAGATTTGGGGATCTGATGTTCTTGAGGAGCTGCTAGACTCGCCTCCTCGACCACAGAGGCCATTTTGGAAGCACTCTTCAAGACTCATTCCGAGACCTACTTCCAGAGGTACGTCGGTACAGACACCGATTCCGCGAAGAGAGCCAATCGGCTCAGACGATGATGATGATCTCCCCGATATCTCGGATATAATCAATCGACCTCTCAGCACGCAACGAAGAAGGGAATTGGGCCAACGGCCCTTCTCGACGATCCATGCAGCAGCCCTTAGAGCTGGCTTGATTCAGGACCATGGGGCCACAGGCAATGTCTTCAACATACCTAAATCCCTCCCACCTACCAGCTCTCCAACTGACTCTGCTGTCCTTCAAGCCACACCTGCTCATCCACGAAGACTCCACCACAGGCCGATGAGTCGTTCAGGAACGGCTGCCACTACTATCCCAACACCAGCTGCGAGTTCTGAAAGACGAGTAAAGCCTGTGCCAATTGCGGTGCCATTTGACGACGAAAGCGATGACGGACCACCGAGCAGCGTTGAACAGACACCTGGTTCTTCTCCTTCCAGAGAACCGGTTAGAATCAAAAAGCGGTTGAGGGGTGTATTGCCCGCTTCGTATCTCCGTGTTGGCACTCAGATAGACAGGCCTCGACCAATTCTGCAGCTACCTGTCATGAGGGAAAGCAGGAGTCTGTCGCCGGCCGGAGTGAGAGAATTGAACAGGAAGGGTGTTGCTTTACCTCGAACTGGGTCAGGTATGATCACTGTGGCGTCGACTCCTCGTGGCACTCCTGGTCTGGGCACGAACTCTCTGGACTTTCTTGGCAGTCAGGAGGAATCGGATGACAATGGGCATCGACATGATGATATTTCTGCGATGCCCGGTATAGTGCAGGAAGGAGACGGCGAATATTCCAGTGTTCGCTCCCAATCTGACTTTGGCTGGGCCATGGACGATAACGGTGATGAGATTGATCCTATGCTGCCGACACAAGAAAGGAAGAGACGACTTGGTCCTGATGGCAGGCCAGTGAAGAGGCAAAAGAAGTCAACTTCGAATCCGTTTCACAGGCTCAACGAAGGCCACGGGCAAAGGCGACAACCTCGAATTACAGATGTATTTGAGGATGCACCAATTGCTCGACCTCGTCAATACTACGCGCATCACGTTTACGAGAACGGTACACCCATGCCCATGAATGCTCTAAGGATGCCTATTCAGCGCACCATCCAAGAAGTAATGCCGGCTTTCGATAAAGCAATCGAAGAGTTGCCGACTTTCATGAGAGTTGCAGTCCGAAGCGCTGGTTCCAGATATGCTATGGGAAGGCAAGGGCCGGCTGCAAAGGTCGTGAGACTATCTGAACGTGAAGCGACGGCTGAAGCACGAAGCGTTATTCGTCAGTGGAGAGGCACGTCGCCATTGCAGAGAAGGCAGCATCAGCAACGGAAACCCTCCAGAGCACCACTCGGTAATTTATCAGCGAATGTTAGGAGTGTGCCAACTGCTAGGCCCGCAGCCAAGGCGCCGACACAACATGGCTCCTTGCAAGCTAGTTTGCAGAACTTTAGTAGACCTGCAGCCCGGCAAATAAAGCTGCCATTTCAGGCCCCTATCTCTGCCGATGCAGAGATTATTAAGATTGAAGGTGGCAGAGCCAAAGTGGAGGCGAATGTGGAAGGGACAGAGCGACTACGCAAGCAAGCTCAGCGAGCTCGAGCTCGGGCTCGTGCTAGAATTCCCATCCAAGTCAGACCTGGCCAGCTCGAGATATCACAATTTGAGTACCAATCTCGTGATTCTAGGGCTGCCTTCGGCACCACCAAGAGAACCTTCGACAAACGCTTTAGAAGATATCATGGTGGTGCCGAGCCAGCTGGCCATACTCTTGCAAGGTTCCTGGAAGAAGCAGATGGAGATAGTCTGGAATCAGGACATCAAGATGTCCGAGAAGCAACCTCGGAAGCTAGTTTTGCGCCTGTTTTTAGGCGAAAGCGGAAGCGCACACCTATGCGCATAGATGCGGAGACTGCACGGTATCGCCAGCCGGAAAACATTGTCGCCTCGATTGAAGTTCCGATTCCGGCACCGACGCTAACTGCGGCCGATCTATTCCCCGAGAAACACCTGCATGGGCTACATTATCCTTCCTACAGATATACTATTGACTTTGATGTCAGGCAACTCACTGCTGACGTCTACTTTCACGAATCAACCTTCATTGGCAAGCAAAAGCTTGAGAAAGCGCTGAAGACGGACCTCGTGAATTGCCTTGACAACAGGCATCCCACTGCCGTTACCTACCAATTAGGAGACAGGCACTTCAAGTGGAATATATGGGAGGACGAGGTTGAGGCGGAGGTGAAATTCTGCTTCCAATGGATCGTCGGATGCCTCGAGGACAGGACAAATGAAGGTATGAAGGTTGACCCAGAGGTGGTTGATTGCATGGAGTTTGTCGTCGAGTACTTCCAAACAGCGCTGGCCTTCTATGGGGCCGAGGATGCGCCTGACTGCATCGCTAGCATGACTACATTCCTGCAACTCTTCACCGAATGCCTCGAGGCTCTGACGCCAGCACTCCAGCAGGGTGACAACATCAACAACCGGCGCATCATGGCACTCTCGGTTCTGCAAGCCGTCCTTGTTTTCCAGGTCCTGAGGATGGCAACGACAAATCCAGAGGTAACTTCTCAAGATCCAAGCGTCCCAGAACTTCAAGAACTTCTGAAAAAAGCCACCGCCACTTCCGTCAAACTTCTGTTCGTGGTCGGTCTTTCACCACTAGACGAACTCTACGAAGACTTGCGAGCCGAGGCCTTCAGATTAGCAGGAATAAAAGAGCACCATGGTCCTGCGGAAGCTTGGGTAATCCTAATGCACATCATGCGCGCAGCCAACGTCCGCCGCTTCTCCTTGTGGGATGCCGTAAACACGCATCTCTTCGAGAAAGTCGACGAGGAAGTCGACGCAGCGGCCATGGAACGATCATGGCGCACCATGTTTCTCCTCCTGCCTCTGATGGAGTTCGACTCCTTCGGCATCCTCAAATCCCGCTCCCGCTACCGCACCACAGTCGAAAACTGGGCCCTGCCACAAAAGCTCATCCGCCGGGTCGTCGATCTCTACACTTCCGACCCGGAAGTCTTGCCAAAATACACTAACTACTGCAACACCCTCTTCAACCGCTGCCACCACCTCATTCAAGCCTGGGGCTGGCGCCACTACAGCGCTATCCTGGGCACGCTCTTCGATTTTTTTGCCACGCACCACTTCCACCACATCGGTGTGCTGCCTAATATCACTATCAAGTCCCCGGAATTCCTGAGAGACCTCGATGGTGCACTCTCGTCCTTTGTGGTGAGCGATGATCACTGTTTTCACGTCTTCCTCAAGATTTTGCATTCGGCTGTGATGCATTTGAAGCAGGGGAAGAAGGAGAAGGATGTTGGCAATTTGGTGACGAGACTATTGCCGAACCACAATTATGAGGATGGGCAGATGGTGTTGGGGAAACAGGCGCTGGCTAATCATAAAGATTTGTTGGCTGTCCTGGTTTGGGCGGCGCAGGGGGAATTGAAGGGGAGGGTTGAGGTTATGCTTGATGCTGTGGAGAGGAGGAGTAGGCAGAAGGGTTTACTTCAAAGGGTTGGCAGTCGGAGATTGTGATATGGCTATTCACGGTTGTGGAGTATCTAGCCATGTAAAGTATTGTAAATGAGTAAGTATGGTTTACGAGTAGTATCGTTACCCTTGTGCTATACAACGTGTTGACCTTTATGGCGTGTCTGTGTCTTCGTCGTTACGGTCCATCATCTCTGTATCTGTTGCTTGTTAAGCGAAAGCTCGGTCTAGACACGATGAAATAAGTTGTCGCTTACCTGCGTCCTTTGGCACTCTGTTCTTCAAGGTATCCTTGTCGTCCATTCGTCCATCTCTGTCGTTCCATCACTGGCCAGTTCCACCATGGTGTCTGGTGGTAAATCCAGCGCCGACAGAGGAATTTTATAATCGAGTACCTACCTCTTATGACAATGTTCGAATGGATGGGGATCTTTCGAGTCATTAATTTTAGATAAGGGAAACTTAATGGTTCCGCCATAGTAGCTCGTCGTGCATGGACACTGGTAATTGAATGTCTCAACATCGCCACCGTCCCGGTAGGCCCTCCGCAGTTTGTTTACTTTCTCGCGCCTAGCGCCACCCATATTAAGTCGAATATGTTCCGGGCATTTGAGATTATCGTTGACCACTATGAAAAGCCATTTACAACCTTGGCAGAGTGTAGATCTTCGTGGTCCGCTGAGATGCTCGTTGTCGGGCCACCTCAACCTATGCACCGACTAGTCCTTGTCGCAACGATGGTCGTACTTTAGAACTTCAGCTCGTTACCATTGAAATCTTCAATCGCCGTCCTTTCCATATCTGTCAGGTAAATGATTGTTGATGAGGGGTACTCAAGGATATATCTCCTGTCACATTCTGTGCACCTCGACTTGCGAGGCCAGGAGTACAGTTTATAGTGCTGTAAGAGTAAGCCGAGCTTAACATATCACTCATATTCCATCCATCCTTCCTCCACCTCCCTTCACTCAACATGTCCACAAGCGAGTTCGCGACCAAGTCCTCCACCACCGATGATGTACGAGTATCTGGCTTAACAGAATCCTATCCTCGAAAACTCCTCGTGTCCCGGCCCAACGACGGCACTACCACTCATCCCCAACTTCGTCCCTCACGGCGACGACTACTATCACGACAACGGCAACTTCTATTTCTGCCCGCAGTGTAATGATGGGAAGACACAGATCAGAGGAAGCGGTTGATGGAGTATAACCAAATCTTATTATCTTTCTTATCCGTTGTCCTCCACGTTAACTCACAAACCACTTGACTCACACCATCAAATCCCTCGCCAACCACAAGTTGAGCCAGAGAACAAACAATAGCCTCCTTGCTTCTCGAAACTATCAACATGTCCTCCAATATCCCGTTCCAACCCGCTCCAAACCCAAGACAAACATCCAAGCCAGCGGCAACTCCGTCATCCAAGAATGGCAAAAAATCAAACAATCCAGCTTCTTTCGCAGCTGTATCGACGACTCACCCGTAATCTGGCTGAACCCCCACACCAACCCTCCCTCCACGTCCGACCCATCCCACGAAACTGCAAGACCAACCCCCAGCACCTCCAGCTCAGCAACCTACAGAATCCTCGAAACTCCGCCAAAGGAAAACACCTCGCCTCGGCCCCCCGGGATGGGTATAAGATGGTGTGTTCCAACTGTGCTGAGGATTTTGTCATCTTTTATATCGGGAACGAGACTAGAGGTTCTGTTGAAACCTTCAGCAATTTGGCGCCGTGTGATGGGTCTGGGTTCTGGTATGAACTGTTCTATTTTGAATGAGGGATGAGCGTCGACGTGGTGAGTATGTACTTGTCCCGAGGTGCGGACTTTGGAGTCTGTCACTTGCTTGTTGACCGGTCGCTTGGGAGTTGTATGTGTTACAGAGGGTAGATGGTGTCAGGGTCAGGGTAGTGCCAACCGGTTGCGTTGAGGTCGTATGGATGTCAGAGCGTAGAGGGTAGGGGTAATGTAAACTAGTTTTGTTATCTTATTTCTAGCTACCGCTGAAGTTGTCCATTGCAGGAAGTCACGCCCAGATGCTCGCTTGCTCCGCCCAGAGTCAAAAACGCCTGCCTGCCATGCTTCACCGTCCGTTTCTTGCCGTCAGATATCCTCTTCTGCTTGTCCTCGAACTGTTGTCCTGGTGTCTCCATTTGTGTACACCCATTTGAGCTGCCTAGTCTTCCCTCGGACTCGCCTCATCCTCTGTCATCATATGTTCCGTCTCCTCCAGGCCCCTCAACACCTCCTCGATCTCTCGTGGATCTGAAATACTCCATACGCCTCCACCTTTTATGACATCCTTACCCCTCATCCCCACTTCCTTCCCAACAAGATTGCGCCCTACTTTACCCGGACCAACACCAATCCATCTCCTAACCTTCTGCTCCTGATCCAAATACCGGATACTGTCCCACCACCTAACAGTCTCGACCGCCTGTCTCCCCCAGAGGTCTTTCAACTCCTCTTTACTTTCTATCGGTCTCGCCGTAACATTACTAACCACCTGCATCTTGCCAGGCCATTCCACGATGTCTTCCGTTCCTTTTCCTTTTACACGACTCTTCCCACTAAGCATCCTCTGCATAGCCCGCCGCGCCTCCCCCATAATCGGACTATGAAACGGCGCATCACTTTTCAACACCACAGCTCTCGGGTCGTGCCCGCCAAAACTCCTTAGGTGCGTAAGCAACACCCTAATTTGTCCCAGATGTCCACTCAACACAATCTGGCTCTTACTATTCACATTCCCGATAGTAACCTGCTGAATCGTAGGCACTCCATCCGGGCTATCCAGGGTGGGCCCACTCGTCCTATAACTCGTAAAACTCTCAATCGCGCCTATCAAGCCCGCCAAATGGGGGGGTTCGGTGATGAGGCCCACCATGCCGTACTCCCCGCCATAAGTATTTTGGGCATCGAGCGTGCACTTCGTCATGACCTCGGCGCGGTGGCGGCACAGGTATAACGAATCTGCAAAACTCACACAACCCGCCGCTACCAGCGCCGCGAATTCGCCTAGGGAGTGGCCTAGGGCCACGTCGCACACTTCTGCGGTCTTGAAGTCGAATTCCTTTTCTAGGATGCGTAGTATGAGGATGGAGGTTGCCATTATGGCAGGTTGGCTGTGGATGGTGGCATTCAGCGTTTTGTTGGGGCCGTTGTTGATCAGGTCTGTGAGTTTGTAGCCTAGGATGTCGTCGATTTCTTGGGCGATCGGCGTTGCGGTTGCAGGGAAGGCTGAGAGCCAGGGTTGGAGCATGCCGACGCGTTGGACGCCTTGGCCTGTGGTTGTTAGCTTTGTGCCATATATCAAAGGCGAGGGAAGAGAGAGTGGCAGGCAAGCGCCAGAACATGACTGCTTGGCTGCTTGTCGGAACCTTACGCACCTGGGAAGAAGAGCGCCGTTCTTGGACGATGCGGTCTCGACGAGACATTCCGCTTGGGTATAAGGATGTTGTTGGAGGAGTTGATAAGGGTTGAAAGTCTAGGTGAGGTGTTCTTATACAGTATATGTGGGAACTGCTTGAAGCGGCTCTGCAGCGAGCGCTTTGCGATAGCAGCCATCGTGTTGTGTTGTGAGGTGAGGTTTATTGGACGAGCATCGCGAGTCGACTCTTTGGAACGTTGATGGATGTCGGAGAATGATGAACAATCGCCGTTTGAGTTTATCGGATCTTTTGTCACTTGATTTTAGTCGCAGTGAAGGCCGTGTAAAAGGTATTGTGAAACTGAACCAGGAACTGTTCTAGAAAGCAGCTAAGGCAGCCCTCCGGGGTAATCTACATTCGCTAGACGGTGGTCATCCCGCATTTCGGCAATCGGACATTGCGGATGCGGAATGGCGGGGATTGGCTCTGGATAAATATGCTGCCGCGCTTAATCCGAAGCGTAGTGTGGGGTTTGCAATGTGGCAATTGACATCGGCTAACTTGTAACGTTTTGGAAAAGTTCTAGAATGGAGGAATTGGTAAGACTCTAATTCAGCTGAAGGGGAACTGGCGGCCAAGATGAGGTCAGCAGGTGGTGGGTGGAGTAAGAATGTTTAATTGAGCTCTAGCATGAAAGAAGAAGAATTGTGACTAGTCCTCGCGCAGAACACAGCTTTCCCCTCGATACACGTGGACGGTAAGCGGCAAAATCCATGAAGCCAAAAGCAACGAGAGTATTTCGTCTGCTTCCCAAGCTCCCACTCGTTGCGTAGATGCTGCTCGACCTTCAAGATTAACAACAGACAACTTCAAACAAGACAGCAATAAGTACAAGACCGTCAACATATGAGGCCCCCCCGACCTGGTGAGGCGTCCTCTTCCAGATCCCATAGACTGTGGTTACAACCCAGCAAATCCCATACAAAGAAGGCCTTTTCGATTTTCTCCGCCATGAAAGGATCTAACCTCGCCAGGAAGGTCTAGCTATATATACTCAGCCTCATACAGGACTTGACATAACTGGGTGAAGCAGCCAGCGAATTGGGAGGGCTCCTTCGACTCATGCTGGTGCTACGGGTACCTGCCAGGTAGGAGAAAACAAAGCTTCGGAGCAAGCAAGGGAATTGTTACCAGGAGTCTGTGCTTATGCGAAGTCGCGTCTGGCTGGGTGATATGCCCGGATTCCGAACTGGCTTGAGATGTTTGAGCTTGCGACGATAGGTGGCTCGAGGACTCGGAAAGCAGAGAAGGGGAGTCTCCTGCAGTCACCAGGTACTGCTGCGCAAGTCACGTGGTTGTCGAGAAAGCAGTCGCATATAGGAATTATCATAGCATTAAGCTACGCTATCTAATGATCCCTCGAACTGTAAAACGGAGAACTCTCGTGCTCTAACGAGCAATTTTGACATCAACCATCAACCATCAACCCCATCATGATATCACCCCCAGCCGAACACCGAACACCGCTAACGCCTACCTGCTCTATCAGACCCATCTCAACATAACTTCATCTAGCTCATCTCGTCCAAATCATCCTCGTCCTCTACTGTTCCCTCGCTCACAAATCCTCGCATCTATGACTCGAGCCAATCCAAGAACTGTGGAGTGAAATACGACACAACAATCGTAGCTCCAGCACGGAGGATACCCTCCGTACTCTCAAACGCCATCTGTCTCAGATCGAACACACCTGCCTTTGCTGCGGCATGGATCATGGCAAACTCGCCCGAAACCTGGTACGCCGCGATGGGCATATCCCTCCCAATCTCCTTCGCATCCGAAATGATATCAAGGTATTGGTTTGCGGGTTTCACCATGATTATATCAGCTCCCTCGTCGATATCTCTGCGCATAGCTCTCCTAGCCAGCCCACGTCCACCTGGTGGAAGTTGGTAGCATTTACGATCGCCGAACGAAGGGCAGGAGCCTGCGGCGTCGCGGAACGGCCCGTAGAGACATCCACTAAATTTGGCGGCGTAGGACATCAAGACGGTCTTGTGCGCGATGCCCTCTTCGATGAGCTTGAGCTTGATGGCGCGGATGCGGCCGTCGTTCATGTCGCTTGGTGCTACGCAGTGGGCGCCGGCTTGTGCGTATGCGATTGCAACGTCGGATATCCTGTCCACACTCAATTGGTTGTTCAAGCTCCCATCATCGCGCAGGATTCCGCAGTGACCATGGCTCGTGTATTCACAAAGACACACGTCGGCCACAATAAACAACTGGGGGAAGCGGTTTCTCAGGAGGCGGATTGCGGACATGACGGGACCCTTCGGGTCGTCGGCAGATGTGCCCAAGGCGTCCTTTGCGCCCGGAGTGATGGGGACACCGAAGATGATCACGGACTTGAGGCCCTTGCGCACCAACGGCTCGAGGAAGGGGACGACGCGGTTTAAGCCGCGGCGATGCTGGTCCGGGAGGGATGGGATGAGGGTTTCTTCGTCGGGTTGGTCGGAGATGAAGAGGGGGTAGATGAGCATTGACTAGACAAACAATTAGCATAGTTCTTTGTGATTAATCGGGAGGAGTGGGAACGCGGAGGGTATAAGTACCTTGGTAAGTTGCCTCTCCGCCTGCCAGCTGCGCGCCAACGGGTGCGAGTAGCCACCATGCAATTGACTCGAGATGTCGCCCGAGATACTGACGCTGGTCGCAGCAGTAGAAGCGTAGCTCATAGCTCTGGAGACGTGGCTGCGTCTATCGTCCATCGTGCTGGCGCTGCTTCCTGGTGCAGCTGGACGTGGCCGCCGGGCATCATTTGCGTCTCTGAAACTCAGATCTTGAACAAGGCTGGAGAATGACATGATTGCAACAGTACAGTAACCTCGTACAACCTTATTGACGTTTGTGAAGTATTTGGCGAGTATGTAGGTAGAGTCGCCAAAGAAGTTGTCAACACTAAAGAACAGGAGTGTGTTGATAAAGGAGAATGTGCCGCTGAACATGTGCAGACCATGCAGGACAATTTATGTTTGGACGGCGGTGGCGTGCGTGAGGATGCAGGTCGGGGATGAGCGGTTGCCGAGCCAAAAGCGAGGTGTCAGACTGTTCCGTTTGGTTTTCCGGTCGTTCTGATTGGTTAACTTGAACAGAGGGTTACTTTGCGACTTTGGCTTCTCCACGGCTTTATTCCGACGACCGTGCTGTTAGCCTAGGTCTCCCATGAACAACATTTTCGAGCTTTTTTATGATTTGCTTAATTCGGTATGGCTTATGCGATCTTGGCAGAAAAGAATCAAATTTCTAATGACTTCAGAAACGACTTCATCGGAAATAGAAGTTTCTTGGTTCGAGACTGCGACGCTGACTGTACGGTGCTGGAAGCGCCTTACGTCAGATGCGAGTTCTAGAAACGGTATCTAGAGATCTTCTTGAGTCGGAACAATTGGGCGGCATATTTTTGCTGTACCGAGCAATTGTTAAGGCGATCGTGGAAGCTTGGCGTTATACACAGCCGAAGATAGTGCCCCTTTTTATTAACTTTCTTCATTTTTATCATGGTTCTTGTATGGCAAACGTTTGATGCCCAAGTCTCTTTGGAGACGAGTATATGTATGCTCGTACCCGGTACTACATTGGGATTAAGCCTCCAAATTTGTGGCGGCGCTTATCGTTCATGCAGAGCCAGCTTCCTCGTGTTCGGATCCGATCACATAGGTATTCGCATGCATAGCAGTAAAATAATTTTGACTATGCTCCCTTCCAGTGTTCGTGTTAGGTGCGCAACTGCTTGCTGCTGACAGCAGCAAACTCGTCACTGCCAATAAGCTTCGATCTTCACAGACTCGAAGTATCAAGCTAAGCGAGCTAGTTAGTGCACATCATGCAGTCCAGCACACTTCCTACCTTAGCCAGAGCGCCGGATCGCAGCAAGCATTCAATATCTGGCTGTACTTATTTGGCACCTGCAAAACCAACATCTACTCTGTGTCCTAACCGCTCTTCATATGCTCCACCTGAGCAAGTCCTGACCTTCTGCTACCATCATCTACTCTGTGTCCTAACCGCTCTTTATATGCTCCACCTGAGCAAGTCCTGACCTTGTGCTACGACCTCGGAAACGCCAGCTGCCAAGACTAAAATTTAGGAAGTATAAGAAAGCTGCAAGTTCGAATAGATGGGGAAGATAAACAATTAAAAATTCGTGAGTACTACCTGAACATGCAGGATGTAGCTGTATCAAATGGTCAGCAAGACTCGGTCGTAAGATGATCCAAATATTCTACAGCACACTTGCGTCGTTGCCACAAACCGGTTGACAGAAGCTGTGCTTTACTGAAACAATGGTAATGGGGCAAGACGACAGCAAGATTGACAACTGCAAATGCGAGGCCAGGCGAGAGCAGCAACAAGACGTAAGGGATGCTGTGGTTATGAAACGGAATATGAATCTAAACGGCCATATGGTTGAAGTAGATGTCTCTTCGAGGTACGACCATGTGTGTCAAAAAGAACGTTAATTTGTATTTGCTCCAAAGCTAGAGAACGGCAGTCTTTGAAGCTAATGTAGGCTTTGTGTGAAAATGGAAGGGTGTGTTGCACTCTGACGAGTTTGAAGGCTAGCACTGATGTCGTAGGGACCACGATGTAACAGAGAGAGGAAAGCTTGTTTGGTTGTGGTTCTTATTCTGGTTTTAACTACTTGGATGACGTCTGTGACTTCCCTCCATCTCTGGGTATAATGACGCAAACCCATCCATCTACTCCACCCCCAAATACAAGATGCGAACATCTACCCTTCGCCTTGCGGCCCTCTATACTATAAACTCTCTCCGCAATACCCAAACGCCCGCTAACCATGCAACAGAAAATCACTCTCTCATCGCGCCCATTCTCAGCGGCCAAGCGGCAGATCAACCTTCTCCCCCACAACTCCATAACTGCTTTGGCGGATATTCTGCGTCCTCTCCGTCGTCCGTACTCGTTCAATGTTCCCCCTCGGCACTGAGCCTTCCCTCACATGCCCATGTGCCACCCCTCCTTTCTCCCTGCAAGAGTGCCCACCAACGTTAGCAAACCCACCGATCTGCGCCGGTCCGAATCCGTCGTCTGCCCTGGTCCTCGCCCAAGGCGTCTCGACTTCATCCGCTCCAAACTCATGGAACTGGTTCTGTCGTGGGGAATAGCGGGAACGGATTCCTCCTTCGGATGCACCACCGGTATTGGCTGGGTAGACAGAAGGATACAAGTCCGCGCTCGTAGCATTCGCATAAGTCGGGCCCCCCTCAGCCCTCGTCTTATCCCTTCCTACCATTCCGATGATGACTCGTCCTAGGCCGAGGAGGACTATGAAGAGGTATACGCCCACCAGCGCGAGGGCGATGTATACTTCCTGGAGTATGGCTTCCTTCATAAAATTGATAAGCTTCAACACCGCACCGGTAATGTCGTCCGTAGCCTCACTCCCCGGGCTCGAGAGGAAGGACTGGGAGTCACCCGAGAAGTCCAGTTCCGCAGCAGCGCCGAGACTAAAGACGTCTTTATCAAAGTCCGGAAACGAGACATGCGCGTTGTCGTGCACCCATGTTAACGCTTTCTGGATACCTTCGACCTTGAGGAAGATAAGGCAGCGGAGGGTCTCCTGGATGGGGTTGTAAAGCACCGTGCCGCCGAAAGTATCGTTTAGCGTACCCTGCACACCATCCACGAACGCATTGAGCGTCTCATTGACCGCAGTGGTTGTAGTATTCACCCACCCAAAGACATCCGAATTAATCTCATCGTTCGTCGCCAGAATCACCGTGTTTGCGCCTACGGCCCAGGACTCGCTCGCATTGTTGAGCGCAACCACGACATTGCCCGTAAACTCCCCGACCTGGGCGGCGAGGGCAGGCGTCTCTTGCTCAATCTGCTTAAGTAGGATATACTGGAATAAACAGCTTATAAGCCCCGCGATGCCGAGGAGCAGGATGAACAGTGCCGGGAGACTCGTGATGTAGGCAACAAACCAACGGATCAGCACCTGCTTTCTGAGGCCCCTGAAGCGCGCAGCGACCTTGACACCTGCGGTTGACGTATAAGGCCGGGAGACAAGGTAGATGACATCCATGGGGTCAAAGCTCCTGTTCTTGATCACGGCCGCACGATCCTGCTGTGCGCGCCAGCGCTTTATCTCCCGCCAGGCCATGGGGATGCATACCAACACCGCGGCAGCGATCAGGATACCTATGAATATCTTCTTCGCTGCTGAAGCAGTGACGGCCAGCCCGTCGAAAAAGGCGTTGATGCCGTTGTTGTCGGAACAGAAAGCCAGCGCCTGTTTTTCCGCCACGGGGAAGACACTCTTGTCGAATGAGTAGCCGGATGTGGACTCATTAATGAGCTTCTTGACTTCTTCGAAGGGGACACGGATTAGCGTGTTTGTGAAATTGTGCACTTCGTCAAAGGTTGGGATCTTGTCTTGCAGCTGCTTCAAATCGGCGGATAGGGCGTCGGAGTCGAATTTTATGTTGTTTATCTTGTCGATTTGGCTGCTGAGGTCGATACGTGGTGGTTCTTTTGAACCGCCAAAGAAACCGGAGATATCGCCTATTGTGTCGAGGAAGCCGTTGAAGCGGTCTTCGAAGCCGTCGACGCCCTCTGCTATGTCCCCGGTGACGGAGGACAAGGTCTTATTCAAAAATTCGCCGGCCTTGTCAATGACATCCAGCGCAGCACTCATAGCCCCCCCAACAACAAGCGTGATAAGACACACGTAAGTCGCTGTAAGCAAGTTGATAACAAAAAGCACAATCTCCCCCACCGCCGTAACGCTCAGCATCAGCAGGCTCATAAGTGCATCATGCGCCTTCTCCATCCCCTTCGCCGCCAACGCATTGACGCCCCCAGACATATAATGCGGCATGCTCGCCATCGCCGAGCCCACATTCTCTACGCTCGTACAAGCGCTCAGCGCCTGCGTCTTTGCGTTCGCGATTCCATGATCCAGGCCCTGCACTGCCAGGAGCACGCGGACGAGTATGAGGAGCAGCAGGATCGTCCACTTATTTAACCATACTTGTGACAATCTTGCGCGCAGACCGAGATAAGGCGTTACTGATGCGGCGGTATGGGGGACGAGTACGGAGTCTTGGGAGTAGGGCGTTGGTGCGTAGCGCTCTTTGAGCTCGTGGTCGTGGTCGTGGTTTAAGGAGCCGGGGATTCGTGGGAATGAGGTGTCGGCTTGTGGCCGTGATCTTGATGTTGATGACATTTGGACTGTAGATTTGAGGACGTCGCGGATGTCTGCCAATCGGGACATGGTGTAAGTATGTGCTTTTATTGCGAGGTCTTGTGTTTATGTGTAAACTGTATGAAACCCTTCGTTTCGCGAAGACGTCTACCCGAGTATATGCTCTGCTCTCAATTGACTGCGCTTGAGCCAATCTCTCTGAATGTAGTGAAGATGCTGGAATGGAAAAGTAGAAATGAGTCAAGAACAAGTCATCCTCTGTGCCATATTAAGTGTATGTTCTCAGCCGTCCAGCGACGTTGAAATCTAATGACGACAAAGAGAGCAATCTTCACAACAGATCGCAACAATGAAGAAGAAAGAGCGCAGTCTTTGATAGAACGACACTCTCTCTCTCTTCTTAGACGATACTGAAGAAGGGGGGCTGCTCACCTTTATTGCTTCCGTGCTTCAGTACCACGTGGTACGGTGATTGAGCGCAAGGGCGCTTAACAAAGGCTTGTTCTTTTGTTTCGTGTGGCTGTCAACCGTAGTCATCCGACAATTTGAGTGTGTGCCTCTGTGCCGTCGCTTTGTGTTCTGTGTTGTCGTGGTGCCGCCGAGTCCCAATTTAGCGCCGCGTGTCTCGACGTTTACTGTGAGCCAACCAATGCACGGCTTGCGACTGTCCAGCGACAGCGACTGATTCACTAAGCCCAGACTGCTTTGGTCGAGTCAAAGAACACCTCTAAATATATCTCTGAAAAGATTTCGATTGTTTCACCAAACAAAGAGGATTGAAGTCACTTCGGAAAATCGCGGAGTCGTATTTTGTATGAGATTGGTGGTGATGGGATCCTGGTGTGTACAGCGAGGTTGACGCGCTCTGTTTACGTGCGTGCGAGTTGTCGCATGAAAGATAAGTACGGACGTGATTGCCACGATAAATATGGAGATAGTGCTAATCATATACTTTGTGTTCAGATTATCAAGGGCATACCTAGGAAGCTAGCCGCCAATCGTTTCGGTGTTGCCAATGTGTCGCCAACTGTCGTCGTTGGCCTCAACCATCCACCCAGCCTGCTCTGCGCAGCACAGAACCGACGTTTTCCACCCCCTCCAACCATCCTCAACAAGTATTCTGAATCGCCATGAAGCCACAAGGAACAACATGACGACGATCTCCTTCGATACACAATGAAGTTGTCTCTTTGTGGACGCCTCACCGACACCCATCATGCTGATCTGGCGTTCTCTTTACGAGGGTTGTGCCGGTTATATCCTCTCGGTATGTCACTCTCTGGGCCGATTTGTCTTCCAAGGTATGTGGTGGCTGTGTTTATACTCCAAAACAAGTACTGGACGTTTGATATCCAACATCTGCGGCCACGAGCCCACAATACCTGTCTCAAGTCTTGGCGGGTGGCCTTACCTCACTTTGATGGTCTTGGGCTGAAAGGACGCCCTGCTATTGGTGCTGGCGACGCCAAGGAAAAGGGTAATATAGGGGTCCGAGGGCCCGCATTTGAGCGCCCAACCTCAGTTCTTCGTCGAGCACCATCAGGATTTAGATCGTCAAGTGTCCACGAGGTCAGAACATCATGGAGCTATGAGTGACAGCCAAAGAGGTTGATGGCTGTGCAAAGTAGGAGAGCGATAGGGCATCACAGGAGGGGGCAAAATAATCACGTGGCGGATGGGCAGTCTGAAGGTTTCATGTTAGCCGCCAAGCTTGGTGCGACTGGTTGACGGCGCGTAGGCGCTTGTACGAGGATAACAGCTGCTATTGAGATTAGCAAGCCGTACTCTGCTATCGCAGATTCTCACGGGCTGTGAATGGGCGATAATTAAAAAGTGGAAGCGCCGTCGGAACCATTCCTAGATTTCCCTAGGGGCCCTTGCGGTGAGAAGCAACAGATGCCGGTCAGCAAAAGGTGGTGCAGAACAGGTTACTATGTAGGAAACGGTACAAGCTCTGATATAGTGTGGGCCATAGTGTTACAGGAAAGTTGAATAATCCTCAGCATCATCTATTGAACGTTGTGGTACTTGCGCCTTCAGTTCTGGATGGTTGTGGCCTCCCATATAATCCGAAGGGTCGCTACAATAATCTCAAACTGATGGGCTTAGCCGACGTAAATCGAGGCTTTTGTTTAACAACTTCCATTATTGGGCTCTCTATACTAGCTGATTGTGCTGGTCCAAGTTAAGTTTGAGGTGCTCCAACTCGCGCCCCTATTATCCTTCTATCTTTCCCTATCTCATTTCAGTGTCCTATTCTCTGCAGCCCAGAGTCGCCTAATGGCATCAAATGGCCTTCATGGCCTCTTTCTGGGTCCCATCCTCCAACCTTTTTACCGACTTCTGCGAAATGGTTAACAGAAGATCATGCCTAGGATGCACATCCTCCAGCGACAACAGATTGACTTGACCACATTCCACCGTGGCGCCACCGTCTTGCCCTGCACCTCCTGTACATCAATTGCCGTGTCTTATCATTCAGTCATCATGGTTCCTTCTCCACAAAAGCCATTTTTCACTTTGCATCCACCAACTCCCTAACATCAGCAACAACCGTCCTAGCCATCTTCTTCAAGAAAGTCTTCTCCTCCTTCTCTCTATACCTCTCCCAAGCACCCAGTTCGTCCATGTCCGCATCAAGGTTCAGAGTCTCATAGCCATCTCTTATCACCTTGGCGACTTGTGCTGAAGTCAAGTGCTTGACTTGTGAGCCTTTGGTGCCGTCCTTAAGCATATCGTTATAGTGTTTCGACACACTCAGAAGTGTGCTTATCGAGTTGAACTTGCGTTTAGATAGTGAATAGGCGTCGCTAAATTTCTGTAGCGTCTCCCCACACTCAACAAGCTTGTAAAAGAGGTCATCATACGCCGCCGGACTCGGCAAGAAACTCTCCCCGGAACTCAGACTGAGGGCAATGACATTCGTCAGACTATCAAGCAGTGTCTCAATCTCCAACAAATTCTGGAGGTCGGTAGAGTACTGTGCCAAAAACCTGGTGAGTGTGAGGAGGCTGCGGAAGAGCTCACTCCAATGATATTCCAGCCTCGTCCTACTCCTCGCCACATACGACACAACCCGATGAATGAGAGCAATAAATAGGATATACAGGTCTACGTCGAGACGGCGGCGGAGGTTGTGGTTTATCCCGTCGATCATGCCATCGAGGATACTACACACTAGTACCTTTTCGGAGCGGATGAGGGGAAGATACGGAGAGCGCTGTCGACAGAGACGCACGAACGTCTTACTTTCGTCAGCGCATAAACGCTTGCACAGGACTTGGTCCTCGAGGAGAAGGCGGAGGGTGATGAGGTTCAGTCGTGCATATAGTCCTGTCCTGGGGCTTAAATGCGCATGGGACAACAGGTAACTAGTTAACGACAGGAAAGAGACAATTGGTGCTTCCTGGTCCTTCTTCTCCTCTTTCAGGTTTGTGAGGTTAAAGCAGAATAGCTTATTCGCATGGGCGAAGTCGTATGTCGCTAACAAAACCGCTGCATCCGAACCCGGAAGCATTTTGAACTGCTCTTTGGCGACTTCGGGGTCGAGAACTGGTTGTTTGGGTTTCGAGCCGACTAGTTTTCCCAGGCCTAGCATGCCGAACGTCGATGTCAAAGTCCAGCCTTCCGGGAAGTCGTCTTGGATCGCTGTATAACCATCTCTAAGCTGCGCGCTCGTGGCGCCGACTGAGCGGATGATTTTCTGTATCGTACTCTCATTTACAAAATCCTCAAGTCTGAGGCGATAAGGGTTCTGGAATTCGAATTTATTGTAATTGGCCAACAAGCCTAAGAGGGTGAAGGGCTCGAATGCCGCGGAGACAGACTCAGATTCTTGGATGATTTTCATCAGCGAGGGAAAGAGGTCGCGGTGGGAGAAATAGGAGAGGAGGGATGTTTGGTAGGCGCCGGAGACGAGGGAGAGGGCGCATGTTATTGCTTTTTGGCGGATGAGGAGCGAATGATGACTCTTAATTAAGGTATCCAGGGTTGTGACAAAGGTCGTGAAGAGGGAGTCGACGGCGTCGAGACCTGCCAGCAGGTTTATGATGTCGGACGAGGGGTTGGTGTATTTCTTAGACAGTGAAGCAGCGAAGAAGGCTGTAAGTGTGTCGAGGGCATGCGCGCCACAAGGTTGCAGGCCATCTTTCATGTAGTAGACTGCTTTTGAGAAAAGAGCTCGCGTCTGCTCATGGTGGTTTAAAAGGTCATCCGGCGATATGTCGTCTATTATGCGCGTGAGGCTCGCGGGATCTGATTTCAGGAGGAAGAATTCCTTCCAAAAGCCGTCCGACTTCCCTCCTCCTTCGTCATCCTGTTCATGTTAGGACGCTATTAGGGAATGAGAGTCGTTGAAAGTTACTTTGAAAAGCGCCTCGTACAGCTCCACGACCTTGGGCTTAAACACATCTGGCCGAGCTTGTTGCGTAAGAGGAGAAGGTTCCATCCTTCACGGCGCGAGACAATCCAAAGCGAACAGGTTGAGCAAATGGAATGAGAGAATCCGCTATTGACTGCTATTCGTGAAGTATTGAATTTTTATTGGCAACGTGGTATTATCGCAATTGTAACTTGAAGGTAGCTGTCCTACGTATTGCAGAGCTCCAAGAATCCCCAAGGCACATTCAGCCTTGTCCTCGATCGGGCCTAGGGTGGTTAATAATATCAACTTGACCGCATGCGGAGGACGAGGCTGATAACCCTATTTTCCGAATGTGACTTCTGCCAGCCTCGTGAGTGGCGTTGTCGGCCCATTTGTCCCCGAGCCGTAATCGAAGTGTCACCGCGGAAATGCGTTGGTTTCGACCGTTAATTTTGGCTGTGGGTGACCGTCTTCTCCTGGATTCGCCGAGACCCGTCGTGTTTGGAGAGGCAGATTACAATTCCCTGCCTCTGATTGGCCTCGGGTAACGACCACACCCATGTTTTTGGTCATCGGCTGCATCATACCTTGACCACACCTTGACGATTGCTCAGCACCATACTTCCGAAATAAACACGATTTGCCTGCATATAGTCACATCTCTCCCAGCAAATTATCCATATACAATCTCTCCCAGCTACACCTCAAGTAGAAAAAATACTCGATAAAACATCATCACAATGTCAACTCAAAGATTAGCCACTCCGTTGGCCTCCAGCAGCGCCAACTTGTACAAGTTCATTTTCGCCTCCGCACAGCCATGTCGCCAGTCGATACGTACCCTCACCACCGGCAAGCCAGCGCGCATGTCCGACAAGCGCAAGATGCAGACGAGCACATACCAGTCCTACACCTTCGAGCCACAATTGCCCCCGCCACGTAGCGCAGGCACTCCAGAAACTTCTATTTCCGTTGGCATCCCACAGTTTCACGATAGCCGCCCGCCACAAATGGCTGAGCACCAGTACCAGAAGCCAGCTGTTGCGATTCCAGAGAAGGAGGCGCAGAAGCCGAATGCGGCCACCCCGAATGCACCAGTACCACAGACCGCGAAGCCGAAGTCGAGGCTGCGCGCAAGAAAGGCGGCGATCAAGTTGAGCCCGACCGCGGTTGATGCACTGCGCGATCTCCTGAACCAGCCAGAACCTAAGTTGATCAAGGTCGGCGTCAAGAACCGTGGGTGCAGTGGTCTGGCGTACAATCTCGAGTACGTCGACAAGCCGGGCAAGTTCGACGAGATGATTGAGCAGGATGGCGTCAAGGTCTTGATAGACAGCAAAGCGCTTTTCAGCATTATTGGTTCTGAGATGGACTGGATTGAGGACAAGTTAAACCAGAGATTTGTTTTCCACAACCCAAACATTAGTGAGTAGACCCGAGTTTCACGAGCAACGTTAGAGCACCTGCTAACAAAGTTTCAGAGGAGGAATGCGGCTGTGGCGAGTCCTTCATGGTTTAATCGCACAACCTCACGACCATGATATCTTTCATTCAGACATTTGTGATTAGCGAGCATGTGCATTAGGTGGCGTTGGGCATAGGATCAAGCATGGGAGGAGTTAATGGAGCACGATAAATTTAACGGCGCAGACATACGCCTTTTCCTGGGACATCAGGGTCTCTTGGAGACAGACACTCCACATACAGAATAATACCAATTCGTATAGGAGCAAGAAGGCTCATAGATGTAGCTACGCTGTAGTATTGGCATCGCCTAGGTGGTTTGGAACCGTAGAATACGATGCAGCGGAATGGAAACACGAAAGATTGCCATGACACCACAATTTTGAGGGATTACATCAGATATGCCTGGTACCTGAACCGTGAAAGTGCTACCTTAGTGGCACGTAATTTTAGCATGTTGGGATGTTGTATCACGTGATCGGATATCACCGTATGTCGCTTACCCCGCATTACCTAAAGGGAAGCCAAGTCAGCCACAGCCCTCGTTCAGGTGTTGAAGGCGAGTGCCCGTATCACCAGATATCTTTCAGCTGAGGCTGGAGCGGGTAAACGTTGATTTTTCGTATTGTTTTCGCGTGTTTATCGCCCTTCATCGTCCGCTATCTTCCTGCTCTCGCTCTTTTTATGCTCATACGCCATATAAGTAGAATTCACTACGTTCTCCTGTTTTGTTCTCATCCAAGCTGTTGAAGTCATCGCGCATACGGATCTCGATAAACCACACAACGTATCTCCAGACCACCCTTACAGCTTGTTTATCCAGCCCAGATCTGACGCATTACCTCGTAGGCAGTGGAATATCCGTGCTGCCTCTTTTTTTTTTACCATACCTTCCAATCCCCTTAGCGATATTTCACTAGCATCTTTCATACTTGCGACACAACTGGCCTCACTTGAGAGCTCCACCGTATTCGACATCGCAGAAGAAGTCGAACATCTATCATCAAGCTACACAACAGCGCCAGTCCAATAATTGCCATCACTAGAGCACTTAACATGCCGCCAAATTCAGACCCAACTTCAACCAGGTGGAAGTTGGCGTGGACAGCTCAACCGCCGCCAGACATTCCTCTCCCAGGAGGCATCTCGAGATCGTTTATCCAAACTCCTAACGGCCCGTTAGAGTTGCTTTCGGCTCGGCCGGCCACCGGCAGCTACGAAACTGCCAGTGGGCCGACAGATCCGGCCTTCACCGCGCCGGTTTTATTCATCCATGGAGGGTTTGGTTGTGCGCAGGTATACAGCGATTTTATGGTGAGACTGGCAAGTCATGGGTATACCTGTCACGCTCTGAGGCTGAGGGGTCACGGATGGAGTTGGAACCCTGGGTATCTTCGGATGGTGTTTATGACTACCGCTACTGCTCTTGCTGAGGACATAGCCGCGGGTGTGAACCATCTGGAGAAGGAGGGTATTAAGCGGGGAGGGGGATTGGTTGTAGAGAGCGAGCGGAGAGGGTGGGGAAAAGGCGACGTCGTCCTGGTAGGACACTCCGATGGTGGAGGGTTGGTGCAGGTTGCTTGTGATCGGGAATTGGTCAAGGTTAAGGCTTTGGTCTTATTATCAGGCACACCATCGTTCGGCGGGTTTGTACTCTCCACATCCAAGAGCAAGGAGAAGAGAACGAGGCTAATGAAAGTAGATGGGAGGTCTACAAACATTGGTGGCTCTCCCTCGACCCCTGGTTCATGCCACGAGTGTGTTTGAGGGACTTCATGCACCCGCGCTCTGCGTTGTCCTCTACTCAGTTCGTCAAAAATGCCTTCTTCGCTCCATCCATCCCGTTATCAACCGTTCGCGCCTTCGAACCTTTGCTTTCCGAGTATGAAAGTCTATTATGGCCTGTGCAGATAATGCGGAAAGGCTACGTAGATTGCCATAGGGTGTTGTTAAATTGCGGGCTTAAAATGCTGCAGCTTGGCGCTGAACACGATAGACTAAATAGGATAGATTTGGTGGAGAGGAGCGCGGCGGAGTATACGATTGCTCTGGGCGAGTTGACACGGGATATGGGTAAAGAGTGGATCGAAAGAAAGTCACAAGGACGGGCATGTGTCGACTTCGACGAAGTCGAAGGTTCTGGACATCAGATGATGAACGATTCGAAGTAGGAGGATGCCGTTGATATTCTGGAGGAATGGTTTGACATTTTGGGGGAGGATAATGAGGAGCCTGTGGAGGGGGGAGGGGTGGATGGGAGGGGTGATATACGGGACACATGAGAGATGATTTGCAGAGCGTCGATAGCAGGACTTCGGGCGTAACGGATAATGAGTATGAATTAATAACAAATTTCCTCCGCCTCCTATATCAACACAGACTCCCACTGTCCCAATTAAAACCCTATGTCCCTTTGCCCAACCCGAATCCTCCAGGCCCAGACGAGGATTAGGCTAACTTACCGTGGCCCGACTCAACCTACCACTGCCTCTCAAGTCAGCTTGTTGAAGACTTCCGTGCCGACCAGAAATAGCAACCAAACTTCGATTATTTGCATTTAAAATGCAACGTATACCTCGTCCCACAGCTACAATACTCCGCCGAGCTCAGCCCGGGAATGTTGTCGCTGGGGCGAAAAAGGTGACCGGCATTGGGAGAGCAGGGGGTCGCATAATTGTAGCCATCGTCGTCGTAGATATTCCAAACGTCGTTGAGGTAGATGTCTGCCATGTTGAATTGTAATGGTCTGGGTCGAGGTGGGACGTCGAAGGTTAAGCTTGGGTTGCTGATGTTAAGAAAAGATCTTGGCTTTCTACAATGGGAAGAGGAGCACGACTTGTATCTGCTGAGGCTGCTGTTGAGGGTTGCAACCACGACTCGGAAGCAAGCTGGGGCTCAAAATGAGCACAGTACTCTCACTGGATGGTAATATGACCCCTCTTCCCATGTCTCCTCGTGATGAGAGCTTCGCATGAAGCTAACCAATCAATATCGCATAGAAAGCACTCACATGTCAGCTTCGGCCAGATTACACATCTCCGCAGCACTGTAGAAGAGCCTCCTCTTTTCATTCAGATCTCAGAGATCATAGAGCGCCTGGAATAACCCTTCCTACTAGCCTTACACATTCGACGAGGAGTCTCGCCTGAATATACAACGTATTCTGAGTTGGTCTCTCTTCGCGGAACGGACAAAATTGCTTGATGCAAACTTTGTATGTCCTATGGGCGATCCTTTTCCAATTGTTCACTACATCTGTAACAGAGCCTAAGTGCCCCCTTATCTATATCTATCATCGTCAAGTCGCCCTCAGTCGTCATCCTGCCTTTAATCCCTTACATCGGATCAAGAAGCACCATGCCCCTCCCTGTCGACTTCTTCACACAGAAGCTCACTTCTCTCAAGATCAACATCCTCCTCCGTCCAATATTTTTCCCCCTTCACTCCAAGTATCTCATCATATCACGGCAAGGGCAGCGTACAGTAGCAAAACAACCACAGCCAGAATCTGTGCGCACACCATAAGAATTCACCACAGGGCTGGCCAGACAGGCTTCATCAAAAATAAATTGTGGTAGGTAGATCGAGATAGTAAAGACAGGTTGGTTCGTAGATTTTCGTATGGTGATGTAACTCTTCTTCTGCGATTTTCGAGAGGGAGGAGCGGCGAGGCACAAGGGCTGAGGCACATGCGGCTGGGCGTTAGGTGCGGATTCGACGTAGGTTTACTTTCGATGCTGATGTTCGGCTTACAGAGTAAATGTTTTACCAACTATGTGAGGGCGGCGTTTGAGGTTGGTGAAGGGAAGGCGAAGTGGTTCTCGACACGTTGGCAGGTTCGACCTTGATGGGTTGTGACGGCACATTATCAGATCGTAGCTTTGAAGTCACTCACTCGTATTTCCACACTCAATCGGTTAAGTAGGACGTTTTCCGCTCCTCATTATAATTGCATTATAAGTCTTCCCTCTGCTGATTTCCTCGCATATCTTTCATTACTCCCCACCTAGTCTGTGCTTCGCAGCGGGATTAGCAAGCACCATAGCCCTTCCTCATCCTTCCCTCACGCTTCTCATCCAATAGTCCTGCATTCTCCCTTCCCCAGATCAAGGCTGCCATCGTCTTCCCCTGTCTTTCCACCCTTCTCCTTGCCCTTCCACCAGTTCCAAGCCCACCCGACTAACCAGCAAATATCACATATAATGTCGTATGTATGCGTAACCGGCCATGTCATACACTTCAACTAGCTTTAAATCCGGAACATCAATACAATAAAGCTGGGTATAACCATGCGTTTTTATGTGGGTTTTTAGATCTTCGATGGTGTAAGTCCGGCTTCGAAGTTTGGGGTTGAGGTGAGGTAGATGAGTGTTGTTGTGAGTGTTGTTGTGAGGGTTGATTGGAGGTGAGATTGCATCAAGTGCGCAGTCTAGGGAGAAGAGGCTTGTGGAAGAGACAGAAAAGAGGGACTGGAGTTTGGTGAAGTAGAAAGAAAGTGGCTGTTAACCTATTGACACGATACCTTGACAGACAGTCTATTACACCTTGCCGGGTGATTTGACAACCCACTACCTTACTTATTTCCCTGTCACCCATTTAATCACTTGGCGAAACCCTTTATCGTTCCTTTCTCATTCTCATGAACACTTACGTTCGTTCCTTCCTACCCTCCCGAATCGTCCTCTTCGCCGTCAATCGTTCCTTTCATGCCCTGTCCCACCAATCCCTCCCCCTTCACCCAATTTTGTCCACCATCAACCAATTAAAAACAAATCACAAAATATGACCGCTGGACCACGCTCGCATACAGCCAGCTGCCTGCTAACTCCTGCATTGAGTAAGAACTGAGGAGATGATGAACGAAAGATTTCTATTCCCAGGGTATCTTCCCACGTGTTGAAACGCCGAACGCTTAATGCTAAGTTGATCCACTTCCTGCCAATTGGCCATTGTAACAAATTCTTCTAGCCCTCTTGACTATACTTCCAGCGCATCCTCGGCGGCCTTCTCTTTAAGCCTCTGCTCCTCCTCAAGTCTTTCTCTTTCCCGATGCTGTTCCTCCCCAACAGCCTTCTCTCCCTTCGCTCTTTGCCTCGCCTCGTAGAGGTCCCGACTCTTCATGATACGTTGAACGATCTCCCCAGCATTGACGTGAGCAAACTTATGCTCTCCAACCTCCCTAAAGATCCCCATCCTTTTCGCCTGTGCATAGGGATCATACGTAAGCGGCATAAACGAGGTTGGCCCGTGGTAAACAGCATCTGGCGTTCCATAAGGCATAGTGCTGAGATATGCTTCGCTCGGCGAAAATGGTGCTCCAAAGACGACGGCGTTGATGTACTTACACTGCAACACACACAGTCCGCGCTCATAAATATTCATAACCGGATAATTAACGCCCTTCCAATGGTTGATCGTCGCGTCGTCATGCACACCTGCTACCACGAAGACTGGGCCGTATTCTTCGCCGTGCTTGGCTAGGCGTTCTTGCGTATTCTGCTCACTGTACCATCCCTCGTCCCTCCCCAGTTTCTCCTCGGCAGTGAGGACTTGAAGGAGAAACTCAATGTGCCCTGATGAAAAGAGGTCAAAGCCACCGTCAACGTATACGACCCTCTGTCCCGGCTTCGGCTTCTCTCCTTGGCAGAGTAAGGAGAAGATGCCTGATTCGTCTTCGGTGTTGTCTTTCCGTGCCTCGGTCGAGCCAGCCCAGAAGTACACGTCTGCGCCAGGCGACTTCCCGTCCGCGGCCGTGGCGTACAGACGCATTCGCTCTTTCATGTCTTCGCCTGTCTTCTTCCTCTCTTCTTCACTGCCGCTGCCTTCGTGGCCGGAGAGGATGGCGGGGAGATTTTTGATAAAGTGTGTCCGGGTGCAGAGGAGCATGCGGCCAACCAAGTCAGTGGTGGAAATGGCGGGTGTGCGTTTTACGACTTTGAAGCGGCCGGCGGCTTTGACGAAACGGTAGCAGTCCTCGCCGCTGCTGTCGCTGGTGATGTCGTCTCCGTGCACGACGTATTTGCAGCCATAGTGGGATATCCACGGGAGGGAGGTGACGTAGGGTGCGTAGGGGACGAAGCTTGTCACCCATCTGCACGCATCCACGGCGGCGATGCGTTCGGCGAGATTCATGACCGTTGGGCCTTTGTTTTCGAGGATGGATTCGTCGGAGTGGATTCCTACGACCAACTCGTTGCCGAGTTGGCGGGCTTGGAGCATGGCGCCGGCGTGGCCTGGTAAATGGTTAGCAACATTCCCATCAATTGGCTTGAATGAATGGAAAGTAAGGATGAATTTTGTATGAAGCTAGGAGCGCATACCATGGTGGAAGAAGTCCCAGCAGCCATCGACCCAAATTCTGTCTTCGAGGATCTCTGGTGCTTGCGCGCCGGGTGGTGACTGTGGGTCTGAAGCTGACATTTTGCTGTGTCTGCTGTGTATGATCTAGTTGGTGGTGTATTCAATTAAGGCACTACTGTGATTGATGTGTCTACTAGTTCGAAGACTGACGCTGTCGATGGGTTTAAAGGAGAGATTACTGGGGGATAGCTCCCCCAAGTTGGGTCAGCCTTGTGGACAAGATGCCGAGGGCGATAGAGAGCTTATGGCCAAAACACGGACCCATCGCCAGATTCCCAAAAGAGCGCAAAGGCCTTTCCGACAGCTATTTGACAGCATAACACAGCGCACTGGCATATCTCATGCTCTGATTATTAGCTTGCTTATTAAGGCGCTAGTAATATTTATCATGGTTTTAATTTGTTTTTAGGCGACTTATTTGACAGTGGAATGAGAATTTTGATGAGGTTGAGTCGCAAGTGATGCGGCCGCTCTCGCCATGAGGTACCAATGGACCCTTTTTAGCCAGCGCTTGGGTCATTTTAGGCCAAGAGTGCGAGGCTACTTGAGTACATCTTCAATAAACCTAAGTACCTTTTATACAGAATCTCTTATGTAAAGAGACGTGACAATACAATTTTGATCAAACTAGTCCTATTTAGGCCGTTAAAATGCTAAATACAAAATCTGTCGTCAAAAATTCCATGCCGGGTAAGAAAATGAACTTTGCAATATGGGTGCCGGCAAAGTAAGCATAAAACCGACGCATCGTACGTCTATCACTAATGTGATGGACTAAAACGGCGCCTGGACGACCCAAAAACGGGCCAAGAGACAATGCGCAACTGTGAACCTCCCAAACAGAGGTCGTAGAACACGTCAGTTCAGCTCAATCAGGTTGGCCAGAACGTCTCCTGGCTGCTCTAACCACTCATATCCTCTCTCGGGCTTTGCACTTTCTGATACGATGGCCAAGCTATTGTTGTTCGTGTGTCTCCGGGTGATGTCTTTGAGCGATGTATGCATGAACATGAAGTCTTGAGCCGTCAGCTAACAAAGCTGCCCTATCCACCGCCGCCTGAACTCATCAATATCTGCTAAGGTGTCAGTCTATGGCAACGTCGCAGTGTGTGATAGATGTGGGGTAGCAAATCCCAAAGGGCTCTTACCCCGTGACGCAAAATATCCCTTTAATCCCATCCAGATTTTGGGCTCAGCAGGTCTTCCATACTGTTTCACCCCGCCAGTAGGCCAGGAATAATTGAAGGCTAGTTTGGCTGTGATCACATTGGGCCAATTGAGTTGTTTTGTGATAGAGTGGCGGTTCTACGACTCAACAAAGTTTGACCTATACCCAAATTGTGGGCATGTAAAGGGATGAACGCAATTCTGTCTGCTTCATTGGTTCTGTTAAAATGACCTTTGCCGGTCAAGAGTTGAAGTAGACCTGCAAATTGTCAGGAATGAACTCAAACTCGGATTTCTAATATACTCTCCATCTTCCTAGCTGTAATTTCATTAATTAACCCCACCACTGCTCAATTCCCTGGTTCTTCTTGCTGGTACCGTAAAAGTGACACTGTGACAATCCAGTATTTGGCTGATTTGCTCTTGCAAAAAAACAAAAAAACTTCACTCATGAGCCTGGTCTCTCTTTTCCTCTGTCGGTGTGAATGACATCTGGATGCTTGTTAAACTGTTCGCGAACTTGTGCATATTGGAGCGCCATTGAAATGGGCTTCCTGTTAGAAATTCCCACGTACATCCATGGAATGAAAAAAAACCCCCGTGAATAAGCATCAATTCTACCATATATCTCAGTTCCCAATTCCCCAACTTATCATGTCCATCACAGCACCTAATGGCATCAAGTCCGGGGGCCATATAAGTGGTTCAGTTTTTCTGTAAATCTTGGGTTCGGCGGCGGTTGTTTACTAGATTGGCCTCATTTTTTAGTGATAGCAAAACTTCAGTCTCAAGCCTATGTTAGTAGTAGTAATAAAATTAAACGGAGAACAAACCTAGAAGCAAGCACTCCCGGTATTTGGAAATGTGTGTGAAGCCGGCGCGTTCCCATCATTCAATCTGAGCTTGATTAAGTTCAATTTGAATAATTGCTCGCAGTTCGGGATCCTGTTGCTCTCTTTCTTGAGCAGATAATCGGCGCCAAAGACCTTGACTCCGGCGGATTCGGGATAAAACTGACTTCTCACTTTTAACACCTTTGGAGTGCAAAACAAGGGGAATTCCCTCATCATTGAATCCTTGAATGATGAACAAATATGAAATCCTCATTTAAAGCTCAAGGGTTTTTTCATTTTGCCATTGTGGACTAAATCCTATTCTTTGTATTTACGGCGGGTTTTCTTGAAAACAGTCAAATTATGGACTTCTCTAAGTAAGTTGATAACTTAATCTGGTTGAACTCTGGATTCAAACCAAGAAACAGTTATCATCTTTGCAACTTTTGAAATTAATTGCAATGAGGCATATTTATTCAAACAATTGATTATCTCTGATTGTGGTGATGTTGTCATGAGGTTGTGGTGAGCTCGAAGTGAAGTTGACGTGAAATTGGTGAGGCAATCAAATTGATTTGGCCGCAAGCCCGCTATCGTCCCTCGTCAGCACAGGCACCTTGGGTGGTTCTGCACCGTAAAAAGTGACAATAAGTGGATGATCACCAACCATACTGTCCTATGAAGAGTGGATTGTTAGCTGTTTGATGAAGGGACGCCACTATTAACATTACCATTTTTCAATTTCCTTTATCACGCAAAAAGGTGCCTGTGATTATTAGCTTTATATTTTTAAAAAGCGCAAACATAAATATATACTTCAAAAAAAGCAATAATGGCTAATAATGTTGTTAAAATTACACATAAACTTGTAATTATTTGTGTGGCTGCATAATCGTGACAGCTGCCATCCGCCTTAGCTCTCATTGTGCATCACCCGCTTAAACTGTCAACCTGTTGTTGCTGTCTCGTCTCAATTGCCATACGAAAGGCTGAGCAAAACTATCTCACAATCACGACAACCCCTGAAAGTAAGGGAGAGAGACGGCTCCTGTCACCAGAAACATCTCCACAACTTTCTTTCCAACCTTCACAACACCATAAATCCACTCCCCAAACCCATCTCGCGCAATATAACACTCCCAAACAACTCCATCCCAAAATTTGGCACACTGTTTATCTTTGGCGGGGCACACCACCACCACGGTCCCATCCCACCCTGACAGCCCCGGCGCCTTCACTCATTGGCCGAGCGTGCTGGACACGGCTGCAGCTGCACCAAAATGGACAAGATCACGGACACGATGTCCAAGGACTCCAACAATGACCGCGCCAGATTCTTCGCGCGCAACGGCTCCATCTTTCGTGGCGGGAGTCGCACGCCAGTACCGGCCGCTAAATCTACTTTGACGAGCCCGCGACCGAGTACCGGTACCAGCACATCGGGCGATAGTACGAAAACAAGCGACCATATTACACCTCTTATTTCGTCGGCGGCGAGCATAAACACTGCACCGAGTAGTGTCAGCAGCGGGACAAGCGAGCGCCAGGGCCTCTTCAGAAAAGCATCCTCAAGCTTTTTAAAGCAGCCAAAGACACGGATACGCACCTCCTCCTTCGGCGCCCAATTCATAGTCCCTCACCACAAGCTCGGGTCCGTGGAATCGGTCGCGACAGTCTCAGAGCGCAAACGGGGTGCAATACCAATCTTCCACTCGCACCATAATAATCGCAAGTCTTCTATCTCAGAAGAGCAAGAGTACCACCTCTCCCAAGTCACCTCAAACGAATCAATCGTTTCGCCTACTTCAGGACCACAGGTCGTCGTCGACCCAGCCATCCCAGCCTCCTGGGCGCTCTCACCACCCTCCTCACCACCATCCGACGCCGTCTTCCCCTTACCAGCTACGCGCAACGACGAGCAGGGCAGGATGAATATCGATATGTTCTACCACTCCTCCATGGCGATGGATTTCAGTACTCGAGACGCCAAACCGCGATCAGGGAGCACCGCGGGTCTGAGTTTGCATAATTCACGCACGAATACCGAACCTATCAACAGCCCGCCGAGCCCGAGTATTGAGGCATTGACGTACGCGCACATAAACGAGATGTCTCAGAAGCGGATAGCGACTCTCGATTACCTACGAAAGGCGCATGAGGGAAGGACGTACTGGTTTAACACGCTCCTCTTCCCACGGCACTCAATCTCTACCCTACTTTCTTTCGAGCAGAGGAAATTGGCGAGGCGAGCAACGAACTACTTGCTGCTTGGTGTCAGCTTGCCGACGATCCTGGATCTGAACTCGTCGAACGCCATAGAGTTTCTTCGGTCATTGAATGCGTTATTAGCAGAATTCGAATCCTACACCACCCTCCACCCCATCGACGGCACCCAGTCGTCTCTAAGTCGTGCCCGCATTCCACAGATGTTCAAGCGCGCCGCCTCCAGTACCGCCAAGGGGCGGAGGCGGGATTCCACGGCTGCGGATCACGGGCAGCATAATATTGCTGACTCCGACTTAAAGAACTTGATAGCCTCCGGTGCTGGAATAATAAGTCATTCCCATCCCGGGTTTGGGAACAGTTTTAACAGTTCGGATGAGTTGTTGCCGGGTGAGGAGTACTCTTTGCTCTTAACGCCGTCCCTGCCGTTTGAACCGGACTTCTATGAAGTGTTCGCCACGCTGTGTGATGTGTTGATTGATTGTTATACGAAGCTGCTTGGGTTGGTGGAGGAGGATAGAAAGAGGAATAAGGAAGGTGGAGGGGGAAACGGGGCGAATGGTGCGCAGGTTGCGGAGTTGTTTGGGAAGGCGGATGGGAGGGTGAGGAAGATTGTTGTGCAGGGCGTTGTCAAGGAGTTTGAGGAGGAGGCGAGGAAGAGGGGGAGGGAGGAAGTGGGGGGTGTGGGGAGGGTTGTGCTTGGTGGTTTGATGTGAAGATAGAGATGGATGAAGGGTAATATGTGAGAGAGGAGGTAATGGTTGGGATATGTGGTACTTTGAGAGAGAACCGGGGGGGGGGGGTTTGGCATATTTTCTGCGGCATTGGTGGTTATGTCTTGTTTATTGGCGGCTATAGATACCACTTCGGGCATAGAACTTGAATCGACACGACGGGAAAATGTAACATTACAAGTTCCATCTGCCATAGGTATTGCTTCCTGCCCACATTCCCAAGTTGGTTTACGAGTATGGCAGTTGCTCTTTCATCCCACGAACAGTGGCTGCGAAAGTAAAGGTCCGTGACTTCGTCCTGCATGCCGTTCCTCCCTTCCACCACTACCGGCTCGTCAATCGCACCTTCCCTCCCAAGAAGGGAGGATAAAAAATAAATCCACACGCCTGTTGACAAGCGCTGAAGGGTTATATTCCCTTCGCCCGGAATCGAACCGGGGGCCCCCGGATAAATGTTCAGTTACAGTCCGATGCTCTAATCCAACTGAGCTACAAAGGGGATTTCGGTTTGGGGGAGTTGCGGGGTTATGAGATCTAATAAAGAAAAAAAAGATAGGGGGTGGTGGATGGGGAAAGAACGACCGAATTTTCATGAAAAAAGCGTGATAGGCTTTTGGGGAAGGAACGACAGCAGGTGTGAATTGAGCGGAAAGGACGACTGAAAAAAAAAGGAAAGCCCTCAATGGCAAAAGGAATAGTCAGGAGAAGAACGACACGGAGATAGACACAATGAATCGTGCCAAATCGTGTCTTCCTCCGTCTGATCTCTCTCGCGTGATGCGCCACATTGCGCACCGCCACACCGACCAGTTGGCAACAGTATTGTCTGTTTGAGGACGACAACACTATCAGCTTGTGCGCCTAGAACTCACGTAATCTTTGAGCAAATCTTCGTTTTGTTGAATGAAGATAGGATCAGATTCACAGCGGAATCTCTAGCGTCACCACACCTAATCTCACGCACAAACCACAAGCCTCGACGACGATGGCCCCGCCCACACCCTCCAAGTCTACAAACCACACAAAGCCGTCCCATGACCCATTAAAAGGCAACAGCCTGATCGCCAACAAATCCATTACCCCCGGTGAAGTCATCCTCGAGATCCCAAATCCGCTCCTCTCACTCCTCGACAACGCTACCTTGGATAAGTATTGCTATGAATGCTTCACCCTCGGACGGCCTTGGAACCCCACGATTGAGGAGTATGAAGATGACGAGGAAGGATTTGACGGACTGGAAGAGAGTCGGAATGAGAAGCTTGTGAGCTGTAGAGATTGTAAGAGAGTTAGGTGGTGTGAGGGGTGTAGCGGGAATCATGTGAGGAGTCGGAGGAACGTGGGGAAGGGACGGCATGATGCAGAATGCTTAATCCTCCAACGAGTGGCGAAAGAGAAGGGGAGTGTTAGGTTTCCGACGGGTATGAGGCAAGCGGCGCACGTGCTCAAAAGGTATGAGGAGGGGTATCTCCCCCATACACTTCCCGGTGTCGGTGAAGCCGAGAAGTCTTTGTGGGAAGGGAAAAGTGTCAGGCAGGTTGTTGAGGGGATGATTAATTGGCAGAAGGAGCAGGAGAGGGGACCGGGTAAGGAGGAGCTGGAGTTACAGACTAGGGCGGTAGTGAAGTATAGCGGTTCAGAGATAAATGTGGAAAATGTTGAGGTGGCAAAGACACTGTTGTGCACGGTATGCTTATCCTTCCCCTCAAATCTTAACTCACACAGCATCTGCTTCGACACAATTACCGGGCACTGACAACGATTAAGATGAACGTAAACACCTACCGCATATCCACCTCCTCGTCCCAACACATCGGGTTATGTTTCGATCCCTACCTCTCCCTTATTAACCATTCCTGCGTCCCGAATGCCTACATCTCTTTCCGGGGACCTGCGGCCGTGGTGCGAGCTTTATTGCCAATCGAAGAGGGTGAAGAGGTCTTGGTGTCGTATATCGACCAAAGTCTGCCGAGACAGCAGCGACATGAGAAGTTGAAGAGTCGTTGGCACTTTGAGTGTGCTTGTGAAGCTTGTGAAGATAAAGATTGGACGGCGTATACGAAGTTTTTGAGACATGCAACGAGGCCGCCGGGGGGGATTAGTGTGTGCGGTACGGAGCATTGGAGGCTGCTAGAGTCTCTCGCTGACACGTCGGCCTGTTCTTCCACTAGTCGAGTTGGAGTCAGCGTCCTACCAGAAGATGAGCATTTCAGGACACCACATGAGAACTGGGAATCCCTAACCTCCGCCATCTCCCAACAACCCATCTCCATCACCACGCAAACAGCAGCCTTACACCCATTCCCACAACTCCTCACATCGCTCCAGGAACTCTACACCCGTGTAGGACAATATGAAGTAGCATTCCTGCTCCAGCTGTGCCAAGTATACTGGATCGACCCCCTCCTCCACCCCGGTCCCTACACACCCGACAAACTTTACTCCCTTGACCGGCTAGCCCGCCTCCTAGACCTCAGATACTACGACATGGGTTTCGACTTACACAAACTCAAATCCCGTCATACATCACTTTCGTTCGATTCTTCCGTAGAGAAGTTTAACAAGATGAAGTATGCGAGACCGCTAGGATTGCTACATCAAAAGCTGAGGTGCTGGGCTGAGAAGACACTTGGCAAGGAGGATGATTTTTATAGGGCGTTGGTGGAGAAGGAGGAGGATAGGATGTTGGCTTTGAGGATGGAGGGTGGGCCGGGGCAGGGAGGGGAGGACGAGGTCTGGGGTGTGCTGGCGGAGTTGGGGAGGGTGGAGGTTATTTGGGAGGTTGTGAGGAGTGTTGATTTGAAGGGTGGTAGAAGATGATAGACACACAAAAGTATTAGTGGATAGGTGGACATGAATGTAGATTGTTGCGGAGTATCAGTGCTTTACTCCTAAGCTAATGTGCTTATTCTAAGCTGACTTCAGCCCCAGTTCGGGTACTTCCTAGCGGGTAACGGCCAACTGGTTGGTGAGTATCGCTGCTGTGTGGAGAGTTCGCCGAGGTGGAGACTTGACCTAAAAACACCAGTGTATAATCATATTGTAATGTGTCGGGAGTGCTTACCAATTAGTCGGAGTCATCATCATGGCCGTGCTTGGCCCTCATAGCAACCGTAGTGGAAGCTGCGCTCGAAGACATAGTCTAGGTCACCACTGTTATGGATAACTGGAAGCAATCTCTCCAAGATGTGGTGAAGCTGCTCAACGGCGAAACTCTCTGGGACTGAAAGCCCGAGGCGCCCATCCTGAATCATGAGCTCATCGACCTTCATGACCAACCCGATGCACTGCTTAACCTTGGTGACTTTTATGATATCTATACAGTTGATACGGAGCCGATCTCTTGGCAAACCAACTCAAACCAGAGATTGCGGTCGTCACCCAGATTGTTGGTATCATTAGTCATGATGTTAAGGCCGTGCAAGAAGGCCTCAACCTCCGCCATGTTCATGTTGTGTCGATGTAAACGTCTCCTGGAGAGACACCGTTAACATAACCGGTTTCTAGTGTGATTAGCTTTATGTCACGTTCAAACTTTCCCGTGAGTGCTTACCTGGGTCAACCTCGTAAGTGACCTTGTTCTGCGGAGACCCAAGACTGGCAGTGCTTCCAGCCAAGGCAGCGCCGTCATCCTTCTTGCTGTCCATGTTGGTATCGTTCAAGCTGTTCTCGGTGGTAGAGCTAAACATGTTAGCATGAGTGCGCCTCGATGTAGCATCAAATAAGCTTACGACATCGTGGTTCAAATAGCAGTTGTTGGGCTGATGGTGGAGTTGTCAATGATGTGGAGAGAAAAGAAGGTCGCTGGAGAAAGATTACGGCATGGCCTGTTAATCACTTTATCAGGCTGGCTGGCAATTACACTGTTGCATACACGCTGAAAGTAAAATAAGCGCGCAGCTGTCAGCCTTGCCAGGTGGTGTTCTGACCCGGCATCCACGCAACAGATCTTCCCCAGAAGTCCACCAACTGTACAACAATTCCACAGTGAAAGGATAAAATGTTTGCGCAAATCTGGAGGCGACATACACGGCTTGTGCAAATACAAAGCACAGCATTTCTTCGTGGAGGCAGTACAGGGTCACAAACCGAGGAGTGTGTGAAGCAATACCAATCTGAGCAATACTCACAAGGTTCCTGACATCTCTCACACACACTGATGACCGCGGGCCCCAAAATTACTTATGGGCTCAAATAACCATAGCTTGCCTCTCAGATCCAGTCACAACATCACCGGACTTTGGTATTCCATGTCGCCACGTCCGTACCTAGAGTCTGCTGAACTCAGCGGAATGGCCGCCTGAGCATACTCCGTAACGAAGATGGTATGAGAGAGAGCGTTAAAGTGATCTCCAGATCTACTGCCAGCATCATTGGAGCATACTGCAGGATCTTCTTGGGATCTTGATATCGTGCAACAAGGCCTTCACTAGTCCAGGCGTCCTCCGTACAGAGAACGAGTAGAGCGCACTTGTGGCGATTATGTCATATTGAGCCAAATGAGGATCTGCTGATGCTGGAGGAAGCTGGATCCTGCACCAGAGCCAAGATTGTATGTCTTCAGCGGATATTCGTAGCTTGGCTGCCGGTTTGAGAATAACAGAAGTGCCGTGGACTCTGTTTTTCTGTTACAGGGTCCTTCGCATAACGTCCGCTGAAGGTGGTTGACCGCGCCAGTGGCGTTTTATGAGGCTTCGGCTCCTGGCTGACGCCCGCGGGTTACACCCGCAAGCCGCGTCCTGACCCTGTTGTGAAGATGGCAGTGCCAGCAAGGGAAGTGCGACAACAACCTTGACCACGAGCCAATCTTGAAACATCATTCGTGATAGGTGAGCCGACTTACCGAATCGCTCAGACTGTGTGTGTCGCAGGCAGCGAGATTGCTGGCCGAAGCCGAGATGCGGATTGGTGTAAATCGAGAAGAACATTGACAACTAGTGATTATGCCCAGGATGCTTGCTCCGCATGGAATACTCCGTGGCTGACCAAAGACTTAGATCCCAAATAGTATCCACGATCTTGTGGACACACTACTGTATCGGCGACAAGGTAGCTAAATCAATCCAACAAGTACCCACTTCCCTATTTGAAGATGATAAGGCTCGAGTGGCTAGAAGGAATCTCGATTGAGACATACAGGGAGCTAGAAGAGAGGATTTTAGTGCACGCACTCGTAATTCCTTCCTAGTGAAGGCCCTGCTTTTAGGCCATGATGGGATAATGAAGCGTGATGATCCACAAATCATGGCATTGGCTGAAATGGTTCCTCTAGCACGAGCGAACAATGGTCGCTGAAGTGGATGATTTCGGAGCGACTATTTGGTACTAGTGGGTGAACGCCTGGGCCCTTAAATCCCCTGTTTTTCAACGTGCCAGTATTAGCTGATCTCGGCGACGAGGAGGAGGTCGGGCACTGACTACTGGCGCTCGGTAACGGATTTCGTACGGTCAAGATAGGACGCCTCCTAACCATCACCTCAATTCTGGGGAGTTCTCGATCGTCAAAGGTTTAGCTTCGGTATTTACACAAATTTGCGACATAACAACTCGCTAACTTGATTCTTTAGCCTCTGAACGCCACCAACTTCCGGAGTGTTGTCTTGGCTTCAAAGCATCGGACACTCCGACTCGAAACTGGACGGAAATGATGATCGCTGAAGCAAGGGGAAAATCGAGACCGCATCGGACTCCCCGGACTCACCACGGACCTGCAGCATTAGCGCCTTATTACATGAAAGGTCGACGCTATGCGGGGCTGATTTGTGTCAAGGTTCTGCGCCAACAGCCGCCGCAAAAAGCGCCCCAAGTGGTCTCCGCCAAGATGGACGGCCAAAATATGAGGGAGACATGAAGAATTAAGAAACCCAGCACTGAAGGATGAGGCCGGCGGGAAGCAGTAAGCAGGAACAAGGTCCATTTCATTTCCGCGCTTGCAGCTTCTTGATCATCAATGATGCTGCGTCGCTAGTCAACCACAGCCATTAAATTAATCGCGCTCAGGCAATGCCAGGTTTGGGCAGAAAAAGGAGAACTCGAGCGACTTGGCGCTTACCTTGAGCATCATCTTTAGCAAGAAGTCCGAGGAAGAAAAGGGTAATTGCTCAAAGTGGATAGAAGGACTGTGGAGGTTGATGGCCGAAGCAGCATAAAGTAATAAAGCCAAGAAACTAAGAAGTATGTGACGGACGGCCCGTACCTTGATAGCCGAAACAAGAAATGAAGAGGTTGGCGACGGGAAATGGTACCAACGCCCCGTTTGATACAGAAGCGGCCCTGCCACACAGATCGACCCATGTCAACCACCTAGCAAGCCCCGACTTCAATGCGATTTTCGAGTAAACATAAGAGCCCAACGCAAGTCAAAGAAAAAATTGATAGCTCAAACAAAAAATCGGACTACAGCGAACAACCCTTGCCTGCAGAAATACGCTTACTTTTCGTCGTCGTTGTGCTGAAATTGGGGATTACACTTGGTGTGTTTGGCACGACCGATTCATCGATAAGACCTAATTGTCGTTACTGCTGAGCGGTTTAGCAGCCTACTCTGTGACAGGGCATTTGGCCGCCACTTCTGTATGGGCCACATGTTTTATCGAAAATGACTTGGTCTTGGCCCAATTCCCCAACGATACTTACGACATTTGGGCCTGCCCGCGTACCAAACGGGGCCGTCTTCGTATCATTTCCCGCTGCCGACCTCTGAGATGGGCATAAATGTGGAATGAAAGAGCTCATATGGGACAGCGAAGTGAGAGGAAGACAGGATTGAGAAGTAAGACATCTCAACTTAGTTAGTCTGGCGGCGGCTGCTTCGCTCTGCCGACGCCAGCAAGGCAGAGACCGTCGGCGGAAAACGAGTGTGGCATATGCGAAGTTACAAAGTCGGTGTCGGTAGAAGGAGGAAATGCAGAGTTTTTATAAATCTCGACGGCAGGTTGCGGCTCAAAATTTGTACGACGTTGCCGCTTCATATATGTTTGCTTGATTTCGCAACTACGTCGTGCTTCTCCCTGTGTTACTCAAAGACACATCTGTCGGTCTCTCGGGATCGAGATGGGCGATCCAAACATTGCTACAATGCAACGCAGATTAGCGATGGCGTCGCATCGCAAACTGACCATGTTAATACAACGTCGTCTGCTCACTTCAGGATGTCGTGAGGACGTGATAATTGATAGTGTCAGCCAATAAAAGCGCAACGAACGCGAAGCCAGGGAGCGCGACAGTTCTGCCAGATGATCGAGACCGATCAACATCCGGCCGATATTCTTTCCACTCGATCACTAGCGCTTGAAGCCCTAGGCGGCTTCTCAGATCACGAACTCAACAGGGACCGCTACGGTCCCAACGGCCGTCGCAAAATTGGAATGGTTCCTGTATTCGTTGCGCCAATCGGTTGTCCTGCATGCTTTCGATTTCATTAACTTCTGCCGAGTCCTCCGTGCTGACGGGATAAGTGGAAGAGCTAATCAGCCGATGTCAAGCTGTCCGAGGCGTATGGAAGAGCTAATCAGCCGATGTCAAGCTGTCCGAGGCGTAAGTGCCAACCACCTTGGAAGCAGCACAAAGACGCGAGTGCTGTTACCAAGGCGGCACAGCCCGATGCAAGCAGAAAAACTGGAAAGTCAAGGCATCACTATCACACTGTCACCACGCCCTTTTGGCGACGACGGGGCTACCTATTTCCTGGAATTCTGGGCGCAATTTGTGTCGCAAAACACTGGCCTGCCAAGCCCACACACACCGGGAGCACCGGAAGCTCGCCTGTGTTGGCCGCCTCGCAGAACTCTGGACCCCAATGCCGGTAACTTGGAGCAACGTGGGCGCCATAATCCCGAATATACAACTCTTGGTTGGCCAGGGAGGTGTGATACCTCACAAACAAACAACAACTGGGACCAATGAAAAACGCCTGTTGTGATGTGCCCGCGTGTATGTCTAACAAGGTTGGTGCGTGGTGGGGCCTCTGAAGCCACAAGTTCAACTGTGCTCGTTGAATGACTCCGAAACCAGATTCTTGGATCACCATGTTCAAAATCTAAATGGTAGATCGTTGCTGCGTGAGATCGGCTCTTCGGCTCTAAACTTGTATGGGTGTGGGGATGCGTCCCTCTTGCTGTGCCCTTGCAGAACCATCAAAAGAGCAAGCAGAACAAGCAGAACAAGCAGAACAAGCAGAACAAGCAGAACAAGCAGAACAAGCAGAACAAGCAGAACATGGCCAAACTGCGAATATTGGACGCCAGACTGCATTGGTGTACCTGCTAATGAAGTTAATGGAATTCTCGTTGTTGATGGCTCCTGCTGCTTGCTCCCGCTGCTTGCTGCAAGAGCCATTAAATAATTGGGAGTTGTTACTCGTATGCCCCCCACCGAGATCGCCTTGCAGAAAGCATCCTCGTATTAGACGGGTCGAAAGTAGTCACAATCAAGGTACAGTACACCTTCTACAGCCAGCCGAGCCCACGCGAGGGACAACCAACTAGCCTAACATTCAGCAAACCAGTCGCCCCGTCCGCAGAGTATTTGTGGAAATGAACTCTCCCTGCATTGACCATTATCACGTTTGAGCATGGCTTTAGCTTCCATTTTCGCGAGGCTACTCTTCGAGTTCAGGTTCGAGGCGATGTCTCCTTCTTTCCGGATCCATTTTCGCTTCGAACTAGCCCGCGTCGTCCATGGTGTTGGGACTTGTATAATGTAAGCTCGGTGGAAGAATCCTCTTTAATCTGTGGCCCATATTCTTACAGAACGGAAATTCTTAGATCAAAATGCCAAGAATGGGTTCTTGGCAGTTATTTCTGTCCCCATACGGTTAGGTTTTCCTTGAATCATCCCAAGAACAGACAAGATGCCGCAGCCATTGGCCAAATGCGGCGTTTTCAAATGGAAATGATGGGTTTTGCAACGGTTGGGCTCGCCAAACCTCAACCAACACCATATCAGGCCTATTTTGACCCCCAAAACACTCAAATTTACATCAAACATAAGAATATAGGCAAGAAAATCAAGGATCCTAACGAATATGCCTCGTTCCTCGGCATATTCCTATTACTGTACTATGGTAAATCAGGAAAATCAGGCCCATGGATTCTTCGATCGTGTCAAATTCTTTATCGAACATGCATCCATCGAGTTTACACTACAGGATCGCAGGCTACCAACAATCTGAGTAACCATGTGCGAAACGCGCCATTCCCCCGAGAAAAGTTGGGTGCGAGCGCACGCGAGGGTGGAGTGAAGAGGGGCCGGATTCAAACAGAAGCAGATCGACGCAAGTGACTTCTGCGAGGTGAAGGTGCGGACGGGAAAGCCTCCCTCTTCTTACAGCATGAACCCGGAAAACTTCCGCAAATGCAAAGCAGTAAAGTATGCGGGCAGGAGAAGGCGTTTATACCAACAGTCCGGTAGAAGGGCTGAGCGTGCGGATTGAGTTTATCAGCGCTTTGGCCGGCGGGTGAGTGGGATGGCCGAGATGATTCCAAGGTCTGGGGACCATTTCTTGCTTTCACCGGACGGCCCTTTCACCGGACGGCCATTAAACCCAACACAAGGAAGACCAGACTTGAATATGTACAATCATCGCATTGACGTTCTTAAAGACGTCAAAGGCAAGTTTTATGTCGTCCGTGGTCTTTCTGAGATTACCCACGTCAGTCCAACCAGGGCCGATCCTCCTGGTCGCGACTATCGCACTCAAGTCCGACCAACTGATCGATCGCCGATAGATCGTGCTCACGATATGGCATTTCTACCTGCCAATTTATTTATTTCTAGAGCAAGCAGCAGATTTAACGCAGCCCGCTTCCTTGAGCAGTTTGCTATCGCGGGCTTTGATGTCGTCGGGGTTTGGACTCGCGGTGGGCCCTAGCAGGTGACAGGTTACGCCGCTTAACAATCCCCGCCAGGGGCCAGCCACCACAACATCCCACCGCATCCACCAGGGCCGCCATTGTGAGGAGTAAATCGGCTCGCATCACGGAAGAAAATCCCATGGATTATGCCCCTCACCTGGGGCATCCCCGCCAAAGGTCCCAGTTGGTTAGCAGGGAGTACGTTCCTTGTCATTATTGGCCTTCCCTAAACTGAGATGCCTTACAGCGGATAGAGGCCGCCCTTTTTATCACGCCAGGCCTCATCCATTGACGTCGCTCCGTGCGGCGCCGCTGGCGATGCACCAAATCTAGAATTGCTAGCTCTTGACGTCGTGCAGCTCTTATGCCGTCCGGGGAGGTAAAGTCCTGCAGGCCGGTGAAGTACTAACAGGTCCCGTCACAATTTGGTGTCTACTAGTGTCTGAAAGACCAGATCGGTGGATATACCTCGTAGATGACGACCCGCGCGCGAGGCCGAGGATTCCAATATGGGAATGGATGGAGGCTGGCTTAGGGCAAGGTAGGTCATGTAAGTGTTGTTTGTTGGTTTGCATCCACGCAGTCATGGATTGGGGTTAGAGCCAAATCGATATGCCCACCAAGGTTCTGCATATATATGTAACAGCCTGCTCTGTTTCTTCATGTGTCAGATCGTCGATTTATAGCCTGCTCATGTTACTTGCGTTGGAATATACCAGCGGTGTCTTGATAATATATTGTTCTGTTTGCTTCAGCTTATTCATTCAGTATGGATCGTTATAGTTATGAGAACTTCCTACCGTAGGCTACTTCCTCAACCCCTCTCTCCACGGCACTTGCTCACTCTCAAGCAAAGGTCATGTAACGACCTCATAAAAGGCGTGCAACCGCGACAAGAGAGGCTTCCTCAGCTGTGCGATGCCTGCCCTCCTTGGAATAGAGCAGTAGTTCTATATCCCGGCGAGAAATGCAGGACATGTCAGGCTGTCATGGCTTCACGCCCGAGGTCCAGCAACCATTACACCAACAACTCGAGTTTTGTGAACGATAGACTGGTAGACAAGACCGACGAGAGCATATACATACCCCGTCGTTCCAGTCTGGCCAGCAGCACAACGTCGACATTTTCAACACCGACTTTCTCCGAGAACTCTTTTTGCTCCGTCCCGCCACCTGCGACCAACCGGTCGTCATTCAGTTCTGATCTGCACTTGCTGCCACGAAGGCTTGCAGAGAATCCAGAGTACCGCCATCAGCCGCCATCATCATCAACATTCGTCAGCAACCCATCGCCCACAACTTACGCATCTAATTACCCTGTCTTCGAAGAACCGAGTCTTGCTATTCCAAGCCAGACAGCCAACAAAGTTGCGACCAATGCACGCCACAAGGACGCCGAGAAGAGGCGAAGAGACATAACTGTCTCCTGCGTCCAGGCCCTCGAGATCTTCACCCGCGATATCCATCCCGGAGTTGCGGCTGGTTGCGAGGTATGCATAGATGGGGAGGCAACGAGGAAACGCTTGTCTCGTGACAAATCCCCTGCGCCATCCAGGGAAGGAAGTGCATCTCAATCCAATGAGAAGAACAAGGAACCAGCACTCGATGGACTAGCCAGTAGGATGAAGCGGCCGAAGAACGATAAGTTGGAAGAGAGCTGCATGGCGATGTACCTTTACGTCCTCCATCATCATCCAGAAATCTATCCTCAACGTCTTGAAGAGCTGAAAGAGCTGGCAAAGGAGCAGAAGATGGAAAGGGAGAGAGGCCTTAGAGAGGCAAATAATGACGCGAAGCTGAGAAAGTGGAAGGGGGACCAACGGTCCTTACATACTGAGAAGTTGCTCCGACAGGCGAAAGAGTTGGGCAGGACTCATGGCATTGTGAGCTGGGATGGCGCGTTTGAGGCCAATGCTGCGAAGCGGAAACGCAATGACAGTGAGGGACATGAGAAACGGAAAATGTCGGCACCTACCCCGCCCTCGTCTGTTACTAGTCCGGCAAGTAGAGGAGCAACTCCTCCATACAGTGACGACGAGAGGTGCACGGGATCATTCTTTAGGGGGCGTTAAGCAGACATGTATGGCGAACATCGGGACGGTGGCTCTCGTCTCAACATCGATTGAGCATCATGGCGCTGGAGGAGCACGGTAGTCTACCGATACTTGGACATGGAAGGCGCTGGATATACCATTTCTTTTGTTTCTTCCTTTTACAAACCTCATGTATCACTATGATCGAAATGGATCATGGCCAGGATGTAATGAGGGAAAAGTTTTTTTTAGCGAGCACCAGTCAGCTACGGCCCTGATAGTAGTCAGTTACATTTATATACGTCCGCGAACACAAAAACAAAAGATAGCGATATACTTATGGGGAATTAAGTGGTGGTCTTCCAGTACCCATTGAACTCATGGTTGTGCTTCTCAAATTTTATACTCGCGCTGTGAGGTTCTCATGGCCACTTCAAGGCCATGTAAGATTGCCGTCTCGAAGCTCTCGCTTTACTGAAAGAGTCAACTGGTTTCTGGTTGGACTGCGACCTAACCAGATCTTGCGTTCGCTGTTTCGGACGGTCGTGGGATGGACTTAGGCCGGCCGCACTTGTCTTCTTCCTTGCCAATCGGTCTGCTGTGGGGACTTTCGATTGAAGTGATTTGTTGATTTAGCAGAGAACATAATAGTGACGCATGGAAATTTCACCGACTGGAGGCATCAAAAGCAGGGGACTCTTGATCTTCTTATAAACGCTGGAGAAGGCCTGTTTGCCACACTCAGGCCGCGATGAACTGATATATATGTCGAATCATACCCATAAAAAACTGATTTTATTGGTTATGAGTTGTGAGGAACAACCGGTTAGTATTGCAAGGTCATCTGGTGATTTTACTTCGTATACAGCATATGGTGTTGGTGTTAAAATGCCTGTGTTGACATCGTTGAGAGTACGATGGGGCGAGGTGAGCGGGGACGGACTACTAAACACCGAACTCCGACGACGACACCGGCAGCGACGGCGACGGCTTGACAGCAGCAACAACACAACAATGTAGTTTCAAAGGCCACTTCGTGCCGTCACTCTCGAGAATCTTCTAGAGAGCACATTTCGGCAATGGCTTTCCAACAACCGTCCTTTAGGCAGAAAGACGACCGCATAATCATCCACTTTGTACGCCACCATCTAACCGTGTTAATGTTGCTCCCTGCTGACTTACTCAGGACTATGACTGCTTCTACGCCTCCGTGTTCGAAGCCGCCAACCCAGCCCTCAAATCCCTCCCCCTCGGCGTGCAGCAAAAACAGATAATTGTCACGTGCAACTACGAAGCTCGACGTCGCGGCTTGCGCAAGCTCCAATTGATCCGCGAAGCCAAGGAGATGTGCCCTGAGCTTGTCGTCGTGAATGGAGAGAACCTGAGCAAGTTCAGAGATGCGAGTAAGGAGTTGTATAAGTTCCTGGAGAGCTTCACGTGGAATAGGAAGGTGGAGAGGCTGGGCATGGATGAGGTGTGGTTGGATGTTACGGATATTGTGGCGTATAATGAGGGGATGGTTAGGTGTGGGAATGGGAATGCCTGGCTTTGTCTGGATAGAGATGATCCGATGAAAGGTTTCGGTTTTGACGCAGGGACAATTGCGGGTGAGAAGTATCCTAAGTCGGAGACTAACCGGATGGATGTTGAGGGTTGTCCGGAACCGGAGTTGGTTCGGAGGTTATTGCTTGCGAGCCACCTGGCGACGCATATCAGGCATAAGCTCGAGGAGGAGAAAGGATATACTGCCACAGTGGGGATATCGACCAATAAGCTGTTGAGCAAACTGGCTGGAAACATGCATAAGCCCAAGAATCAGACGACGTTGATGCCACCGTACTCGTCGCGAGACGGACAGGAGGGGAATCCGCAGGTCTTTATGGATGGTCACGCGATTGGGAAGATACCTGGCATAGGCTTCAAGTTGGCACAGAAGTTACGTAACCATATCCTGGGTGTCACTGCTGATATCAACGATCCAAGTCTATATGGGGACAACAAGGATCCAATCACCGTAAAGGATGTGAGGACCTATCCAGGCATGGGACCTCAACTTCTCGATAGACTACTTGGCGGACCAGGTTCAGAGAAACGTCTCGGGGCCAAGGTCTGGGGCCTCCTCAACGGCATAGACGACTCGGAAGTGCAGCGAGCAAAAAGAGTACCAACACAGATAAGCATAGAAGACAGCTACGGGCGCCTCGAAACAGTGTCAGAAGTGAAAAAAGAGCTTCTCATCTTGACAACCAGTTTGATACATCGGATGCACATCGACCTTTTCGAAGACGACGACGACGATCTGGCGGGAAAAAGAAAGAAATGGCTCGCCTACCCCAAAACCATCCGCCTGTCAACACGACCTCGAAACATAGAGGGGAGTATAAGTCACAATGTCTACATGAGTAAAAGAATATCCCGCTCGGCACCATTACCAGGATTTGTTTTCAGCCTCAAAGAAAGAGTTGATGCAATCGTGGTAAAACTGGTTAACGAGACACTCATGTCGATGTTCAGACGTCTGCATGGTAGCAAGGGCTGGAATCTGAGTTTGATGAATGTCTGTGTTACGAATATGGTGGAGACGGCTGGTGATGATACGCCGGGTCGAGGAAGGGATATTGGGAGGATGTTTAGGCATCAGGAGGAGGCGTTGAAGGCTTGGAGGGTGGAGGATAGGGATGTACCGCCAGAGACACCGAACACCACGATGAGTATGAGTGAGGAGGCTCGTAAACTTGGCGAGGAGAAGGCATATGTGGCGAAAGGAGAAGACAGTATACTCAAGGCTGAGCCAAGTGCTGGCGGTGATGCCACTAGAGGACTGTCTTCGAGTGCCGCGAGCGCAGATATGACGGAGGTCGATTATGAAGACGGAGGTGAGTGGTTTGCAGAAGAGTGCGATGAAGGCGAGCTGTGCCATATTTGTGGAGCAGTAATGCCGAGTTTCGCAATGGCTGCACATAACCGATTCCATATTGTGGGAACAGATTAAGTCAGATAGATAATAAAAGTCTAAGACCCCCTAGCAGTCGAACAATATTGTTCTTGTCGTTCCAGACAAATGCACAAGCAGACTGATTGGTTTACCGCCTGGCAGCGCGAGTTGGACAGGCCTAAGAGAGTTTGCAGCGGAAGCTGTAATCGGGGGAATCCTCTTCTCGTTCTCTTCGCTCTTCGTTTATGAGGAAGGCTTAGGGTGCTTCTCCCGGGCATCATATTCAGAAACATTTTCTACAAATATATCGCCGTCTCTGAGCAAACTAATGGCCGCCAGAGGTAAACAACCCTCCCCAAGAACAAGGGGTCGAGACTGCTAGGTTGCCGCCATGCAGAAGCCAGCGGTTGCAAAGCAGTATTCAAAGTTTATCCAAGACACCAAGTCGAGAAAAGCAGAGGCGTGTTGGCACGGGCACTGTGAAGTTCGAAGATTCAGCTAAGCCTCAAGGGGTATCCAAAAGACCCCGTCCAAACACGAGGCAAGGTAACAAAGTAAAATGACAGTAGGTAACAGGTCTCTCAAGCACAACTCTCAAGCACAACTCTCAAGCACAACTCTCAAGCACAACATTGTGCAAATACCTTTAACGCTGCCACAATCGCGGGTTGCAAGGACTCCAAGTTTCTCTGCTGGACAAAGTGTGGTGGGAAGCGTAAACGCAATGAGGTCGCTTCGCACGCATGCCACAATACGATGTGATAAATGAAACACAACCTCCGCCCGGCGCGGTATCATGTTTTGGTATTAATAAGCGCCATCTCCGTGAATGGCTAGGTAGCAGGCCGTCGGAAATAGAAGACAGGGCAGGCAGAAGGCGAAGAGAGCAAGGCGTAGCAAACGCCCAAGGCGACATTCATACATTCATATACGCTAGCGCGCAACCTCAAGCACAGCATTGCAGGAACCTTACGAACATATCGCCAATATCGTCCACGACGCACATGGAAGTATCACGAAGAGCTAAGGGCGAAAGGACTCTGGAGATATGCTGCACACTTTGCAAGGATAGGCTCGACGACTTCGAGCGGAGGGCGAGGGAAAAACGGAGTGTGGTTATTCATGTGAGCGAGGATGGGCGCAATCGTTTGGAGGCAAAGGCGGATTATATACCGAGTCAAAGAGCGACGGTGGGGAATTGCGTCAGACCGTTTTGCCTAATATGCATATCCTCTGAGATACAAAACCCACCATTCCTTCGACTGTCGTCTTCGAGAACCACGCCAGGTGTTGATGACCCAACTAGCCGCGGCGACCGACTATATCAACTACGCATGGCCGTTTTAAACGTTGAGGTTATGCAACCTTGAGGTCCATCGAAAGCACCAATTACCAGAGCAACCCCATAATAATAATATCTTGGCATACTGCCGACGTCACGATCGGAAACGCCTCAAGCAGAATTTCAATGGTTTCAATTAGATCCTCATCGCAGAAGGATATCGAGAATATTATCTTGAGAATGTCATGTCTAGGGTTAATGGAGGCTGGCGGCAACGATTTCAGTATGCTCAAGAGGTTCATGATTCCGTACGAGCAATACAAGAAGCACAAGAAAAAAAGTACAGAGATCGAGTTTTTGATGGCTCCATAGACGAATTCGCGAAATCCGCCTCTTCGTTTTTACAGCCCACCTAGCAGACTTTCAACTCTCCCTTGAAAAATAATGAGGGCCGAGGCAAGTACAAGGGAACAGCGACTCATGTACACCAATGTTGTATCCCAAAACTCCTCGTCCGTCGCATTTTACTGTTCGTCCCTGAGCCTACTGCCACTGTCGGCACTCGATTTTCCAGGTCATGATAATGCCTATTCCGCCGCCTGGATCACCAGATCAAACCCTATCATCCGACGAAGACTTCCCAGAGTTGGGTCCCGAACTACCGCCTAGTCCAAGACGCACTCCTCCACCGCCGCCGCCAGGATGGGTCACACAACGAACTGGGAATCCACCGACAAGCTACATACCGCAGCAGCCAAACTTCTCACGTATGCAACAGCAGGGTGTTTGGAGGATGCTCATAAGACCCTTTGTCAGTACATGGCATCCCATACGATTCCAAATCCAACGACAGGTCTACTCGAGCTCCCCAAGTTCCATCAATCTATCACTGCAGCTATTGCCAATAATCAACCGGTCGTACTCTCCTATCTGTTTTTCATGCGTATTGGAAGACCCTTTTCCTATATTTACAATGCTGTCAAAGCTGGCAACTGCCATCTTTCAGGTCTTCCTCGATCACGAATGGGATATTAACGAGCCCATACCACGAGCTAACGCACCGGCACTCGCGTGAGTTTTGTGAGTTTCATTCGTAGATACATCGGCGGATTACTGACTATATTAGATATATAACCGATGATGGAGAACTGACCAAATGGTTTTTGGATAACGGTGCAAACCCTAATGCTACGTGCGCCTGGGGCCTTACACCTATGTCTGAGGCTATGCGTCGAGCTTCCTTTGACACAATAAACATACTCTTCGCACGCGGCGCGGACATACGACAAGGCCAGCTCCACCACAGTGCGGTTTTGGGAGACGGGCCAGAGCCCGAGGTTATCGAACTCTTGACGCTGCTGTTGGATAAGGGTGCTTCTATCGACGAGATTCAATATCAAAATCATCAACAAGCCTTCCGACAACTTCAAGATTTTCCGCTGGGTACACCTTACATTATGCGCAGAAGGAGGCAAACAAATGATTGTATCTTATTTGCTCAAGAGGGGGCCGGACCGTATGAAGCCAAGAGCTCCATCGTTGTCCACTCATTGCCTTTAGAAACCTGTTTATCCTCAACATACACAATCGGTACTTTGTTCGTTCCATTGACAAAGACAGTACCTTTCCCAGGAACGTCCTGGCTCCGGATTCCAGCCATGTACGTAACCGAAGTATAAGGCAACCCCAGTCTGGCAAGACCATTCTCCATAATTTTTTGTTGATCAGGCAGCCTCACCACTCCTTGGAACATAGCGCACAAGGCCCAGTTGCTCCCTCCGTCGGGAAGTACTGCCTCATCCATCGCTACGTTGTACACCATATCTTGGCCAATGG
>RCNJ01000108.1_pt1 | contig 71383 bp, 63 predicted proteins | sample 2041171 | NCBI WGS metagenome assembly RCNJ01 (sample SAMN09708213, study PRJNA481090) | feces metagenome | biome: feces | host: Pygoscelis adeliae | place: Antarctica: Rookery Lake | collected 2010-03-01 | reverse complement strand
TGGGACCTGGAATCAGTATATAGAGTAGGCCCGCTCCTGGAAGGGGAGGGCCAGAGATTAGTTTGTAGAATACATACCTGTTTACGGAGTCGATATCGCGGTATTAGCACTCTGTCTACAACAACCCTTACAGCGCCACTCTGTTTAGGGCTCCCCTAAACACCTCGGACCTACCCCAGCATTACATTATACCACTGTCTACTGCTTTGGATTTTTCTTGGTAAACTGTGTCTGATTTTCTGGCCAGTTCCCATAACCGCTGTAGTTCTTCTTAAAAGAGTGGTTGAGACACCTCAAAGCCAAGCTCTGTTGTTTTTGCTACTACACGGGAGATGGTGGACACTCTGTTGTTTGTGTCAAAAAGGGTCCGAAATCAAAAATTGAGACGTTCGTCATGGATTCCTGCTGGCATGTCTTGCTCGTGATGGGATAAGGCATCGGGCTGGTCAGCGTTCTTGTCAGGGCGGTATTCCAAGGTAAAGTTGAATGGAGAGAGCAGGTCTGTCCATCTCATCTGTCGCTCCGATAAGAGTTGTGCTTTATAGAAATAGCGAAGGTTCTTTGATCTGTAAGGACTTTGAATTCCTTCACTATACGTAACTCTGCACGCCATTCCTTTAGGCATCAAATTATAGCCAGCAGTTCTTTATTGTGAATCTCATAGTTGCTCTCAGCAGGCGAAAGACTTTGCGAAAGGAAGGCGCAGGGTCGGAGTAGATTGCCTTTTCCCCGTTGAAGTAACACACCACCTGTTGCATATCCAGACGAATTTGCTTCAACAATGGTCTCTAAGTCTGGGTCGAAATGAGAGAGTATTGGTGCAGAAATGAATAGCTCTTTCAAAGAGTCAAATGACTTTTGACATTTGTCTGTCCATTTGAATGGTGCATCCATCTTGGTGAGGTCGATGAGGGGCTTTGTAGTCGTAGAGAAATCTGGGATGAAGACTCAATAGAAGTTTGCAAAACCAATGAATCTTCATACTTATTTAACGGTTGTAGGTGCCTTCCATCCTCTGATTGCTTCTACTTTCTCAGGGACGACTGCAATGCCTTGTCTGGCTTACTCAGAGAAGCTCGTGCCGCACTCCGCCACAAGGAGAGAGAGAGAGTATTCTCACCCAGAACGGAGCTATTGTCAAAAAGCGCTTCCCATCCGAGAAGAAGATGACCGCCGAGGGCACTGACAAGATGGAGGCCAGCGATGTTGTTGACGAGAATGGAGATAACGACATGATGGATGAGGACAAGGACTTATACGACAAGAACGGAGAGACCATCAAGGAGAAGCGCGATGAGCTCAAAGCGCAGTCTGCCATTACAATGGCGTCCATGATCAGAATGTCATCCGAGTACGAACCTATTTCCTCCGAGGCTCCAGCGGGTATGGCTGGAGTCCCAGGCCAGAGTTGTCAGCAGCGTGAGCAGCGCGTGAGGAACACTTGCGTCCCACGTAAGAAGGGTGCTCGCAATGGCGTTCGCAAGCCACGGCAGAAAAAGAACGATGCTCGCAAGAAGGTCGAGTTGGCTGCCAAGTGCGCAGACAAGGGTCTCGAGGACATCAATATTTTGTTCAACATCGTCTCCCTCTATGACGCTCCAAAACCAATGCCCAAGACACCAGTCTCCCCCGTCGCCAATGCGCCACAGCCAATGCCAAAGCCAATGCCACTTACCGGCTTCGCTGCTACCCTGGCCACCGCCGTCGAGGGTGCCAAGAACGGTTTTATTGGTGCCAACACCGTCCTTCCACCAGGGCCCCACATCCACGCCGCCATATCCCCAGCTGTCATTGTTCGTGCAAAGGACGGTGAGAAAATCGACCAGACCGCCAGGCGCGATGGTCCCTACGATTCTCCAAACCCATCCGACGTAGCCGCCGTGATCGGGCTCCCAGGCCAAGTCGTGCAGTGCTGCCGCAACCCACCGGGCGTCGTCTCCAAGAAGGTTCGCTCCAGTACATCCCGGATGATCAACCCAGTCCTGAAAAACTTGCTCTCAAGAGGAAGTATCGCAAGCCCATCGATATCCCAGACGAGGGGTGCACTCCAAATCAGCTTGCGGCAAAAAAACAGATGATTTCGGATAAGAGGCGCGCTGTGAGGTATGAGCAGGAGAGGAAGCTGAGGGAGATTAGACGCGAGACGGGACAGTCGCCTGAGAGGGATATGTTTCAGGATATGATATATTATAGCTTTTGGGAGAAGGAGCCGGCGGGGATGGATAAGGAGAGGCTGGATTTGTATAAAAAGCGTTACTTTGATCACTGTGAGAAGCTTGCCAATGAGCAGGCTAGAAAACTTGGGTACCCGATCAAGTTCCAGGAGGTCGAGGACAAGTCTTCCAAGCGTGGTGCCAGAAAGTCTCGCCAGAAGAAGATGTCGGTGGTTGAGGGTGAGGAGATTGGCGACGCTGAGGCTGCTGACGGCGAGGTTGCCGAGAATGGTGCCGATGCGATGCTTCTGAGGAGGCTGACCCTGACGCCATGGAGGAATAATTTGCTGGCGCTGCGATGTCTTTTTTCCATGATACGCGGGTGGAGTTTTTTCCCCTTTTCGACTAGAGGTAGTAGTTGACTGAAAGGAGTTTGTGTACCAGCGTTGGCTTTGGAAAAGGTCGTTGGCGTTACCTAACGAGAATTCTGGTTATTGCAATCTCGGTTGTATACCGTGCTCTGGATTTATTTTTATGGAGGGAAAGCGAACAGTGATACATCATACCATGGGGGATACAGGGCCCGACTTTCGAGGCCATGATAATCATGGTATGGTGTACAGAGCAGATATAGACGGGAGATGTTTGACTGGAATCTTTCTAGCCAGATGTCGAGGAAGAAGTATATCTGCAACAAATAACTCTTTTGAATGTGATGTGATGGGAAACCAAAAGTACAATAACTGTTCTGCCAAACATTGGGACTTCTAGGGTGTTGGAAGAGTTCTGAGGCGATGGGTAAGACTCCACTCCATCGTCGAGGCTCACATACCGGCTTCTGCAATCAAGATCACTCGAACGTCTTTCCGGTTCCATACTACTACCTTTCTAAAAACTAATCATGGCGTATATGGCCTTGAGATTTATACAATTGAGTAGCTGACATCAATTAACCTTGGTAAAGGACAACTGTTGAGCCATGCCGTATGACCAAATTGGCAGCCAATTCGGGCTAGTAAATATCAAGGCATTGTAAACGCTGAACACAGATCATTATGGAAAGCAGGGTTTAATAGAGATCCCAAGTATCACGATCACAGTATACATTTTGCAAATAGTCTATTAGCATTCAGCGCTAAGCGAGCAGCGCCTGACTCCAGCCTTTTCCAGTACCATTCGCCGGCAATGCAGTAACTCCACTCGCTGTATCAGCCTATCCTCATCCTCTCCTGCTACTGTACATTACTCATCCTTATTATTCCCCGCGATATCGCCACCGAAGATCCTAAGGTAAAAGTCCAAGAACCAAATGAACTTCCAATACAGACTAGCCACAGCCCAATTGAACTCCCCCTCCTCCGTCCTCGGCACCGTCGATCCGATGATATCGTTCGTAAGATAACCGATGAGCGGAATCTGTGCCAACATTTTCTTGGTAAACGATTGCTTTGGCATTAAAGCATCGCTAGCAGGTTGCAGCTGCAGACGCTTCGCGGTCGGGATACGACGGCAGTACACCTCATCATCCATCGTGTTGTTCGTCTCCAAGCTGTCTCCGAACGACCGTTTCGACGCAGTCGTGCTTGGGGACTCGCTCATAGTGGCTGTTGCTGTATCCACGGTACTTTCGCCGCTTTCAGGAATGCTTTCGAATTCGAAGCTGCTCCCCGGCATCTTATGGCTCCTGGGCAGCGTCGCGAGCGGGCGCTGCGCCATTTCTCTTTCTGAGCCCCTTCTGGCTCCAACAGAGCCGAAGGAACTCTTACTACTGTTCCTCCTCTCCAGTAAATTTCTCTTGTATGTTGCCGCTGGAACCTCTCCAGTGATCGTAGGTGGCACGCCACGGTACTTCTCCGCAAAAACCATAAAGCCACTGATCTCTATCGGACTGCGCTCAATCGCTATTTCGGCAGCCTCTTCGCTCTCAAACGTGATCTTGATCCAGTTCTCTCCACCCGCAAAGCTCATCGCCTTCCGCCTCTCATTTTCTGTCAGCGGCCTCGGGCGCTGCGCCGTCGTATCACGGAGATCAGACTTGAATCTGCGTTGTAGGATCGGTGCATCGCGGGGGTAATCCTCCAAGATGAGGCCTGCGACGCGCTCAAAATGGGAGATGGCGGCATATTGCTGTGTCTCGTGGTAACCGCGGAGGAGGACCTCCGTTGCGACGTTGTGGATGTGGTCTGGGCGGTGTTGAGGGCGCGCTTCTTGCTCTGCCTCTCTTTCTTGCTGTGTGCTTGTCTGGTTGTGAGATATGTTTGACTGAGAATCCCTTCTCATCAGGTCACGCGGGCGGTCGTCAATCTTGACTGTCTTGGTCGCTGGCTTCTTTGCGAGGTTGGAGACGTAGGAGGAGAAGATAGCGTCTGCGACTGCGAGGTTGGGGTCCTCCTTTCGTGCTGGAGTGCCGGTTTTGGAGCGCGAGCGCCGGACAGAGCGGCCAAAGGATCCAGTTTCTGGGACGGGTTTGCGGCTGCGCGTGTTGTGTTGGTGCTCGACTCTGTATTTAGTGTTAGGGGTGTGATCCAGGCCGGGTGTGGGTTCGTCGTCGGAGAACGACATGCTGGGCCGGGAGGAAGTGGATGCATACCCAGGGAAGACCATGGCATAAGGTCTCTGGACGCCGTCCTCGCCAACATATAACTCGTCCTCGGGAACGTTGTGTAAGATGAGAGGAGGCATGGCGGCCTATCGCAAGAGACAGTATTCTCGAAGGGACGAAGATGTACTCGGTATGTCGTGGAATGGCGAGGATGGCTGAGGTTGAACCGAGGTCGAGTGGTGGTTTCGGACTCTATTGTTGATAGCTTCGCGATTTCTGCGGACCTTGAACATCTCTGGGACAACGGTTCGCGACGGTTGTGCCAAGCCGCTCCGCATTTGCAGGGGTCTGGATGTCACTTGGCATCGCGCGAGTTGCTAGCCGCCCATGTCATCGGTGCCTGGAAGCTCAACCTCACTTCAACAATTCAAAGCGAAGAATAAACATAAACACAAGCATACAAGCTATAAATCAATTCAAAGCCACTGAAATAACATAAAATTCCCCCACAATGTTCAGCTTTGTAAGTAGACGCCAGTCAATAGTTTAAAGCTGCGAACTAACCACAACACAGCGCAAAGGTCTTGATGTTATTACCCTCTTCCACAACCCGGCTGTGCCGGCCTCCCAAAAGGTCCTCACCCTTTTGAAGAGAGCCTCCGCCATGGCCGGTGAGACGGCTACGCAAGACCAAGCCAGCTCTACTCACCCTAGCACCCTGAAGACGGAGTTTGAGCTCAACATCACCGAGGACTTGCCAACACAGGATCAATTGAGAAGCATTCTTGATTATGTTGGTGCACAAAGAGCAGGAGAGGTTATCAAGGGAGCCAGTGACGAGAAGGATGCTTTGAAAAAGTGGAAGGCGGATAATGGAAGCTTCGAAAGACCATTGGCATGCTCAATTCCCCGCCTTCTTGGCGCATTGCTAATATTGTACAGACTGTCGACTGGAACAATGGTAAGGCCGTGGTTGGAGATCGTGAGTCGGAGATCTTGAAGATGCTTGAGTCTTTGCCACAGTAAACATCAACGTGAAGTAAATATTCCTGGGCGCATTGAGTGAGCGAATAGCATGGGTTTGTGGTTACCTTTCAAGGAAGGCGTTACGGAATCTTATCTCTACTCCAAACCCCATGCCCTTGTTGTAAATAGGTTGATCTCCCTATTTTGTGCCAGCGCACATACTTAAGTAGTAATTGTTCTACCGTCGCATTCGAATAAATGACTGCTTCTCTATGGGTGTTGTAATCGAGCTAAGTAGCGTTGTGGTGAGATAGTAAGTGTTGAATAGTTACTGAAACTTCCGCTACTTTTTGTTTGCCTATGGCTAGCTGCTATGAATTCTGTTATACTTGACTGTTAGTGTGCTGCGTTGATCATGCGTGTGGTGTTCAAAGTGTGTTTTATTGTATACAACTGCTTGCAGAGGCAGCGATCACTAGTCGACTGAGTATTGCGACCCCTAAGTAACCATATGCCTCAGTAATGGATAAAGTATGGCTTGCGCATCGTGGTTAGCCCGGCAACGCTGGCTGAAGTGGCAGAAAACAAGAGTCCCCGAAAAGAGGCCATCGTAGGGCGTGGTTGCGGTCAAGTTGAGCATGCCGCCTGCCAAGTAGCCTGGTGTTCTGCGTAATTGTGCGCAACATGTTGATCCCGCAACGGTAGTTGAACTGGCATAGTTATCGACTTCATGAAAAAACAGGCATTGGAGGGAGTAGTGGCTGCGCGTCGCAAGGAACTTGAGCGGGGACTGTGGCACCATTTGCCCTTACTCAGCTCCGCGCGTCTAAAGGAAATAAACAACAGTCGACAGCCGCGAGCGACCCCAATCCCAACGCGCCCCGTTCCACGTTAGAAACGCACCTTCACACAAACAAAACATTCACAATAAAATAATACAATCACATAACTCTTGATACTTTAATACTTAATACTATCGAGCTTTCGCTTAGCATCCAATCGAGCCACTATCCAGAAAGAGCAGTTCTGCTTAGTGCAGTTAACCAAACTTAAGTCTTAGATAGGTCGCGTCTATTCTTGCTGGTGCAACGTCAACTCACGAGAACCAGAACGTTTGTTGGGCACATCTTCAGACTCTCTAAATATTACACCATGGCTGAACGCGTGTCCGCTGTCTCCAACAGTTCTGGAAGCATGGCGGTAGGCGTCTCCTCTGTCTGTTCTAATTCTCGCTCTTGGCTAACTTTTACATAGCTCGTAAAGCGCGGACCGACGGTTTCGATCCTCCCTTCTAACATTGGACCGCCAGACGTCTCTAAGCGTTACATTGGAACCGCATCGCTCCCCGGACCTGTTCATGATGGCATATACATGAATTTCCCACCAGATGCTAAGGCGGTGTTATCTACCGACTTCGGGAAGAGACCAGTCCGCCAACTCCAGCGTAACGCGCCGACTACCATTCACACCAACTTCCTACAAGACATTGGCAGCAAAGCAGAGTTTTACGTAAAAACATACCGCGAGTACCTCGTGGAAACCGACCTGAAGCCGCCGATCAACTACTCGGATCTCTACCCTTATTTCGACCCGTTCGACCTGTGGGTTGAGGGACCTGGATTCCTTTACCACGTTACCTGTCGCGTCGTGCAAATATCTATCAACATGCGCGAGCAGCTCGCTGCCTTCGCGAGTGCGTGGTGCAACAACGACATCAACAACGAGAAGTTGTTGTTGGTCCGCGTCGGCGTACCCTTCGACGAGATCTTCAACAAAGCGGACTGGGATTTCATAGACGCGGACCGCCTTCCGCACCACGAGGTTGGTGGGGTGTTGAGCCAAATCCAGAGAATCGCACATATCCGATTCCCGGGCCTGCCAGCCGCATATGCCATTCCACAGAATCTCCCAGAGATAGCGCAGCAACCTGTCCAGTATGGCAACAACACTCCATACGGTGCCAACAGGAAGCTTGCCATTGACAACACACCGTTCGGCAATGGCAGCACTCAGTTCGGCAGTAACAGCCAGTGGGCCGATAACAGTGAATATGGCATTGACACCGTGCCTCGTGTCTTCAGGCTCTTTGGCGACAGCACGCAGATCACGCAGAGTGCACCAAGATTGGTCAGCTTTAGTCAAAACCAAATGGGTGCGCCAATCGCATATCCTATGACACCTCAGCAAGAGCTTTACCCGAATAGAGGACAAGCAATGATTGGCGGTCGCTCAAGCTCAGCTAGGCACGGTGCTTTTGCCTGGCAAGTGGAGGATCCTTTCACTGTCAGCAGAGAAAACACCAATAATTGGATCCACAGCCTTAATGCCAGAGATGCTGAGACTCGTCGCCAGAACTCTACGTTGAGTGCGAGCGATGTTTCGAGGTTTGAGGATGCGTCCACCCCAATCCAGCAGACCTCGGTATACCAGCCACCAATGAACCAGAGTCCAATGCAACAGGCCCAAATCCATCAGACCCCGGTGCAGCAGACCGTTTTTGGCCACAATTTTCAGCAAGGACCCCTCAGCGGACCACATCAGTTTGCTCTCGAGAACTCGGCGTCTCCTTCCAGCTCTGCTTCAAGATTCGTGGCTACCCCAGTCCCAGTTCGGCAGAACAATATCGGCTCCCATGTTTGGCATGGAGCCTTCGATGGCGCCCATCAGCCCGCCTTCGAAGACCTGTCCGATGACAACCATAACCCTTCCCAAAGGTTGAAGACTCTCCAGGGTGATGTGGTTTGGACCAACAAGCTCGAAAGACCTGCAGAAATTAAGGCTCCAGAGTGGGCTGTTGAGTCCAAGAACCGGGTCACAGAGACCTTTCTCGTTAATGCCGGCGCTGCTGGTGCGATCATCGGCCGTGGTGGATCTCACATTGAGAGCATTAAAAACAAATGGGACTGTGTTGTGAAACTTAGTGAGGTCGACACCTATGAGGGCTTCAGAACTTGCTGGATCACTGGCCGCCCAAGGCAGCGTGAGGGGGCTGCGTTCCATGTCGTCGGCTTGGTCGAGAACTGGAGGGCCAAGGTTGCCAGCAGCGAGTGGGGAGTCGCGCCACCACGTCTCGGGCAGTTCAGTATCGAGGAGCGCACTTCATCTATGGAGCATGCTGAGGATGGCCGTCTTGAGCAGCGTCGGCAACAATCTGATGTCAATGCTCCCCACCGCAGCATGAAGAGATCAGCTTATGGTAGTTGGAACAAGACCGTCCGCCCATTGCAACAGCCATACCCTGAATCGTTCGAGAGGTTCCGTAACAGAGCTCAGCCACCAAGGGAGCGCCTGGGCGTCGACACTGAGGACGATGCGGACAGTGTTATTACCTACAAGTCCGACGGTTCGACCGGTTCTGATGAGACTGTGTGCCCACAGGAGGCTAGCATGATTGATGTCAACAATGAGACCAAGCCGATCGTGCCAACTCCACTTTCTAAGCCATGTGAGTCGGCGTCTTTGAAGCCAATGGGAGAGTTCACCCATAACCCTCCAACGATGAAGGCCGGCGGCCGTCCTTCCTCCCAGGACTGGAAAGCCATCCAAAGGGAGAATCAGAAGCAGAGTCGCATGGAGAACCGTAATGAAAACCACAACGAGACCCCAAAGGCTAGCCTCCAGAAGAACCACAAGGGCATCAAGGGCAAGGGCAAGGCCACCCAGCCAAAGTATAACGCTGCTTCCAAGGCCCCAGAAGCACTTCGCGACCTCAGGCTGGGCGATTCTAACAACTGGCCAACACTTGGCGGCGCAAAGCCAATCCCAGCTACCAGGGGCCGCGGCTGGGACGCCATGCATGAGGAGCCGAAAACCTCCATGGTCCCGATTGATCCAGGGTCCCTTGGCGTCCCCGGAGCGTTCGCTGCCTTGGCTGCTGGTCCTTCCGACGCCCAAGGTCCATCCTCTATGAGCACCAATGCATTGGCACATTACAATGCTTCTGGTCCATTCGACAACAGAAGAGGAAGTTTTTCCAATGTCGTCGCCAGACATCGTCCAACCTACGTCCCTGTACCACCTCAGCCGATGGTGAGGAATAACCAGGGACGCGGTGTGTATGGTGACACTGAGGGTAAGGCACAGGATTGGGAGTGGCCTGTTGCCACGAGCTTTGTGGAGGCCGCACAGATGGCGAATAAGGGGAAAGTCCCTGTCTTCCCACAGGATGCTTTGATGACTCACGGTGTGGTGGCTCAGGGTCCTCCAATTTCACAGCCTTCGGTGCTTAGCCCTGAGGTGATGGGTTCCGGAAAAGGGAACGGTAAGGGTAAGGGCAAGGACACTACCTTCGTCTCTGCCTTCGCCTCTGCAGCTCTTTCTGCTACCCTCACTGCCGATGCGACTGCCGCCATTGGTGATAACAGTGCTCGTGGAAGCAAGAGTTCTTCTGGAAAGAAGAAAATAGGTAAGGGCCCCAGTGCCCGCCGTGCCCGCGAAGCTCGTGGTAATGGCGATAGCCGTGAGGGTGCCGGTGCAAGCAGACTCGGACTCGGTGGTGCCAGCTCTAGCGGCAACGTTGACACCAGCATCGATGGCGGTGCTGGCGCCAACGTTGGGACCAGCGGTGTGGCCAGTAGCAGTCGCGATATCTCCTTTGCAGGCAGCACGGCTGAGCATGCCCGGTCGATTGCTCAGCCGCCCCATAAAGCTGATTGGTTCAAGGCGCAGAGGGCGTGGAATTACCAGGCTGAGAAGGAGAACGGGAGGAAGTTGGGGAAGGATGAGTTGTCGGAGCCGTGGTAGGTGTGTCGATGAGGCGTTCGGGTGTTAGGGTGTTGTGTCTGGGGGAATTTCATTTGTGTTTTCTTTTGTATTTCGTTTGTTAATTGGCGGAAAGGGCGGTGAAAATGGAGATGGGAAAAGACAAAAGACAAAAACGAGAGAAAAGTGAAAACAATGACAAAAAAATCAATGGTGGTCAGTGGGGGAGATAAATTAGGGGATGAGGGAATGAGACGAAGTGTAGTGACCAGGGGGCCAGGTACTATGGACTGTATAATGGAATTGCTTTTTGCGATAGTCTTGCTTGTATCAGGATCTTTGCATGAGCGGGTGTTGAAGTGCGATCATGATAGGGAGGTATAGGAATGAAGGTCGCGTAGCCCTTTGAGAGAAATGCATCATGGGGGTCCCCAACAAATAACTTGAGTCTTTGCTCCTTGATCGTGACATGTGTCTTGTGGTTTGCGTAAATGTGTTTAATATGTCTTTGGAGAACTGAGCTCGACGCCATGGTTTCTGACCTTGAATTTAGAAGTCGATTCGGGTTATGTAGAAGGTCTCTTTCTTTGGTAAGAGCCTACGACAAATCAGTAGGCAGTAACTACCTCGACTTCTTTATTCGACACTCAGTTTACTTAAGAAACATTTTCAGTGTTAGGTAGGTATAGTTTGATCATTTCAATTCTCGAGTTAATTTGCCCAAGGATACCTTTGAGTGGTATATCTCTGGCGTTTAATTTCGCGGCCAGTCTCTTAGAAACCCGACTTCCAGACTACTAAGCCTCGGCATTCTAAATCTCAAAAGGAATTGTTTTCATGGAGGCTTGTGGATTTTGATTACTGGATTGATGTTTCTAGATTACAGTTAGCTCCTTACTTGGGCTTCTAGCGTCTGTCATTCTGTTATTTTGAAGACAGCGATTATATTACGTCGCTAAGGCTGAAGGCTAGAATCTCGTCCTCTCCAAGTTTATTAGAGCAGATCAAGTTATGGTAAAATGATTCACCAACTCGTCAAAAGTATTAACATTTCCAGAGCTGCTGCTGCGCGAGCAGGCCCGTCAAGACGATTCAGGTTGCCTTTGACTCTGGCAAGGACATCGGCTGGCAATATGCAGCTCATTTGCCATTGAAGATGGCAAGTTTCCCAGCAGGCGCAACTATTGTAGGTGTTAATCCCCCACGGAGACTTCAGCTGAGCAGCAAGCAGGATGTTAGGCCACTTATATTAGGTTGCTGCCAATGTCAGACGTGGTGTAAGCAGGCTGGACCTGGGAGCGACGGCGGTCCGTGTGGTTTGAGGCACTATCCGCTGTCACCACATAAACCATAATTGTGCTGTAAAAACAGAAATACCAAGCATCGCACTCATGTTTATGTTTTTGTAGCTAACGTAAATAGCACTGGTAAAGCTTGGCTGTCTATATTAAGGCTCCCTGGCACATTGTTGACGTCTTTGGCACCGCGTCCCCGTGGGTCCCGGAACAATCATTCTTCGCTTATCCCGAAGTCTTGGCACACACAAAGCCAATCGCCCAGCACCTTGACAAGCCTCAACGCCGACGATCTAAAACGAGAACCATCACACATATACCGAACCGTACGTCTACGCTTGTCCACCGCGCGATTGAGAGAATCAGCATATTCGATTTTCTCCGACACGAAAGACGCAGAAGTGCTGACACAACGACCTAGCAGACCTCCCACGTTCAACCCCCCACAAACCGCAAAAATGGATATGGAGAAGCTCAAGAGAATGCAGGCGTCCGCGCGCATTGGTATGTGAACTCTGGACACTTGAATTTGAAGCGCGGAGGCGCAGGAGCAAGATTTGGAGGAGGTAGAGCTTGGAGATCCGTGCTAACTTTTTTCGCAGGGTAAGCAAAAAACACTCCGAACTAGGCACAGAATCCGAGGTCCGAACCGCGAAAACAACGCGACAAGCGATACTGGAGCTCGAGCGGCTGGAAATGGACACAAGAAAGAGAGGCTGACAAATATGGGAATGTAGCGGAAAGGGTACCCCAAGACGTGTCATCAAGGCCAAGCCAAAGAACCACGGTGTCGATGAGAAGAAGCTCCAGACTCAGCTCAAGAAGATCAATGTCCAGCCAATCCAGGCCATTGAGGAGGTCAACATGTTCAAGGCTGACGGAAACGTCATTCACTTCGCGGCACCAAAGGGTATGTCTCCCTCGAACTTTTCAATGCCCCCCAGCCTTGCGTCACAGCAGGTCCACAATAGCGATATATGGATAGAGGATTGCATGCAATATCAGTGACACATATCCAAGAAAGCAGGAGCTAACATAGCGTAGTTCACGCCGCCGTTCCATCCAACACTTTCGCCATCTACGGTGCCGGTGAGGACAAGGAGTTGACCGAGCTCGTCCCAGGCATCCTCAACCAGCTTGGCCCAGACTCCCTTGCTTCCCTCCGAAAGCTCGCCGAGAGCTACCAGAGCATGCAGAAGAACGAGAAGGAGGCCGAGGAGAACGATGATGATATCCCAGACCTTGTTGCCGGCGAGACCTTCGACAAGTCCGTCGAGTAAATTACGACTCCCACGATCGATTGATTATGGAATGAGAAGTTACTACGAGAAGGAAGATCGGCTACGCTGGGATATGTGACGCGAGGCCGGAGGAAATACCGATGGATGTTACGCTGATGAGATGGGCTGGAAAGTCTGTCAGATAAAAATCAATTCGGCCAATGTCGATCTTCCCAAACAAACACCCTCTAAATACGTTCCGAGGTTGTGATATATGCTTTTGACTTTTGACTGCGATGTTTAATTGGTTCCAAGCAATATGGTTAAACTTCAACAACTATATTGTGGTCATCATGACGGGCCGGGTGGGCGCCACATACAACTTCTTGAATAACATTGTGATAAACCTGTAAAGGGTACATCTGTTTATGAGCATTGCTTTCGTTTCGTGAGCGGCGGCGGCTTAGCCTAGCAGAAGCTTCGAGCCTGAATGGACAAAGATTGTCCACCTTCCGAGGACTCCTAGCTACTGTAGCAAGAGCCCTTGAAAGTTGCCATTTTCGATGATGCATTTTTCCACGAGATAATCGGTTTAAGAGAACGACACACACGTGCAAGAATATCAGATAAGCTTGAATCATAAAATCATGCCATTATTTGGCCGTGATTATTAAAAGCCGATTGCGTTTATTTAGCAAGAAAGCGCCAGGGACTCGATGAATTCGCAAGTCAATGTTCACGATCTTGAAAGTGGATACTCACCACAATTTCCTTGATTGAGTAGCTATCTAATGCCCTCGTGGTCCACCTTTCACCAGCTTCATAGCGTTCTCCTCCCACCCAACCGCGCCACCATACTCAGCAATCAACCTCTCCACATCAACATCCTCATAAGGCTTTGTCCGTTCCCTGCCCAGCAAGCACGCCTTCCTCGTGCTCGGTATCCGCAACATCTCCTTCTCAACCTTCCAGCCACAATCCTGCGCCAGTTTCTTGACCCACAAGACGAGGGAGGCATACGCGGAAGGCTGGGCGCCAGCCGTTTTCGGAGCAGGAGCGCGGAAGCGCGAGCCGGTCAAGTTGTGGCTGCAGCATGGAATAGCGATCCATGGTGATTGGGAGAGGGTGGCTAAAATGGGTGTCCATGGCGTGAGCTCGTCGGCGTGGTTGGATACGATGAAGGTGCCCTTCTTGAAGAGGCCGTTGTGCGTGCCAGGCGCTGCTCCAGGCGCTACTCCATCTGCGGATGAGGGATCCTCCGCCTTTCCTTCTGACCGGATTATCTCCGGAATCAAAAGACGCTCGCTCAAGCTCCCAGGTGCACTCTTAGAATACTCATGCCAGCTTTTGCGCCTCCGAGCATCAAATCCATACCCCTGATACCCCTCCTCAATCAGGATATGTGTAAGCAGCCCATTCCCACACCCAATATCCACGAACCCCGGAAACTTAGTCCCTGTCGGATACAGCTCAGCCCACAGCTCAATCAGGAAAGCAGCAATGCCCAAATCCTCAAAAACATGCTTGCTCGGATCCGTCACCTCCTGCCAATTCGTGATTAGAGACTTGGCATACTTGGTTTTGAGCCTAGCATAGGTGGTTTGGGTGGCTATCTGGGGCAGGATCACGTCGTGGTGAACTTTCTTCACGTAGCCGTTGTGCAGGCCGTTTCCGTGCTTGAGGACGGTGGTTATGAGGTGGAGTGCTGTGCGCTGGAGGGTTGGATTTCGGGGTAGGGAGGCGAAGAAAGAGTAGTGGATTGAGAGATGGCCGGATTTGGAGGTGTTGAAAGTTTGCAGAAAAGCTATGCCGTGGACGGCGGGGTGGTAATGGGGTGCTTCTGAGGGAGACGAAATGTAAGGGAGATAGATGACGAGCGACTTAGTCTCCGATTCTGTTTTCTGAGAGTATAGGAGAACGGTTTGATCCATGGGTTTGTCTAGTTGAATGTTTCTTGGGATGAACTTGCGGATCATGACCTTGTCGAGGTTGAAGCCAGTCACCTGCACTATATTCGGCTTTGGCTCATAGTCACTTCCAGCAATGTATGAAGCTTCTAACAGTATGTCTGCGCGGAAAAGGTGATTTGAGTCGATATTGGGATTTCTAATGAGGTTGTTCAGAACTTGGCTGAAGTTTTCCGGTGAAAAGATGCAGTCGCTCTGATATAGTGGTGTCCAGGTACTTCCAATATCATCCTCCAGTACTGGCTGAGTTCCTTCAGGATACTCTGATGGCTTTGTTGTCATACTTGTCAACTAATCGATCCCTCGAGATGGTGGAAAGAGGCACGTCAAGTATGATGGATGTATTAGTGCGTCTCGGGACGGTGAGGTTATCCTGCTGCTGTGTTTGTAATGAAGCCTCAGTTGAAGCAAGGTGCTTAATGAAGCGCCTAAATCGATGCTAGCGCCTTTTTCAAAAAAATCGTTGTTTCCGTCACGTTCTCCCGCCAAGACCCGTCAAAAGCGGCGTTCCAGTGACGGCCTGCGGCTCCGCCGCGCCATTTGCTAGCGCGCCAAGGATAAGCGAGCCAGATTAGGGCTCACCTCTGGGAACGGCGAAACGTGGAAAATGCGAGTAAGGCATCGGGATACCAGCGAGGACGACTGAAGTTACCCAACGACAACCCATCACCCGTCAATCGCCAAAATGAGAACTGTATGTCTCTCCTCGGGATATTCTAACTATGCATGTCTGCTAACAAAAATACCAGTACGAGGATACCTTCAGTGGAGCTAAGATCTACCCTGGAAAGTACGTTGAACTTCTTTACTATCACGGCGAAAGAAAAGCGATTGCGAAAAGGCTGTGAAAGCGGGAAATATTGGTGGACATGCGCAGACAGGCGACGAGGGCATATGGCGGAGGGATATTAGACGCGGAAACGCTGGAAGAGAAGAAAACACGAGGGATACAAAAGTGCTGACGGTTTTACCAACACAGGGGCAAGCTCTACGTCCGCGGTGACTCCAAAATCTTCCGTTTCCAGAGCGGAAAGTCCGAGTCCCTTTTCCTCCAGCGCAAGAACCCACGCCGCATCGCATGGACTGTTCTTTTCCGCAGACAGCACAAAAAGGGCATCTCTGAGGTACGACAAGCCACACCATGATATCGCGCATTAGCAGCGCTGCGAAAGCATAACCGCTAACAACGACAACAGGAGGTTGCCAAGAAGCGCACGCGCCGCACCGTCAAGTCCCAGCGTGCCATCGTTGGTGCTTCCCTCGATGTTATCAAGGAGCGCCGTTCCATGCGCCCAGAGGCCCGCGCTGCTGCTCGCGCTTCTGCCGTCGCTGACGCAAAGAAGGCCAAGTCTGCCGCTGAGTCCGTGAAGAAGGCCAACAAGGCCAAGGGAGCTGCCGCCGCTGCCCAGGGCAAGGGCCGCATTGCCTCCAAGCAGGGTGCCAAGGGTGCTCACATGAAGGTCACCGCTACCTCCCGCTAAACTACTTTCGTGATGGGTTTTGGGCTGTGTTCGATGAGATTTTACATGGACGGGTCTTGCGAGAGATACGCATAGTAGCTGATCATCAAATGCAAGTCTGATACATGTGCTTTTCGACCTGGCTGTGCAGTGAATTCGGAACCGATGACGGTGAGATTGGCATCAAGATACAGGCGATGAGAACGTAGGCCGGACTGCCAAGAGGAAGATTGCGACATCGAAGAAGAGAATACCACAATATTTCCCCAATCACAATCAGACACGACTCGACACCTGTGACTACTAACCCGTAGGGAATTCACGAGCTCGTAATCCTTGCGACCGAGAAATACCAAGCCAGCATACTCAACACGACACAAATCGCGAACTAAATCTCGCAAGGCTTTCTTACCTGCCCAACACCACCAATATTACAACTCCCAATTTCTTAACAATCGCATTTGTTTCGCCGCGAAGGATATAAGGAGGAACGAGGGGGTTCTGATCGTGTTCGGTTAAATATTCTTCTCAATAACCAAAATCGCGCTCTCCGAATGCGGCTTTGCCATTTCATGTTTATGTATTTGAGCCACAGCTATCTTATTATATAGCAACATGCAACATCGTTCTGTCGTTCTCTACTCAAGGCCACCATAGTCTCAGTTATCAGCCCACCACCTACCCACTCACCCCCAATACAATCAAAGAATATGCCGGCATTTGAACTTCTTCGTCGCCATTATCTACTGTAGTCTTAAAAGACATACTTTTTGTCGTCCACCGTCCCAGAATACAATTCGTCGGCTCTTAGTGGCGGCCCCTTCTCGTTAATCAACCTCATGCATTCCGACACCCACATTCTGATGTGGTATATATCCTCCATATTGTGCCTGTGAGCAGAGTTAGCTATACGCCTGGAATGCAGCAGGACTGTGACCTGGCGTAGCGCTAGCACTACTAACAAAGTTCCCTGGACTCGGACCAATAGTACCTTTGCTGAGGACAGTTATCCAGCACCCTCCCTTCCATCTCAGCAAATATCCCTGGGGCCTGACCAAACCCATGCACCAGGATCATATTCCTACACTAGAGCACTCCTTCGCTCACCGCCCATTGTGATAACCAACAGGCAAAACACCACTCCGAGCAGTCTTCTTAGGCTCACAGGTCTGTCCTGCATATTCCTGCCCTGAACTAAACATCGGCGGCTCTTCCATGCCACTAACACTTCTAACCACACCACCAGCGAGTACCGTCCCTCCTTCGGTTCCAGTATACGTTGTGCTAGCAGCAGCCGCTCGAGCTTGTCTTCGACGCCACCATATTATGAATCCGGCCGTGATGGCAAGGAGAACGGTGAGGATAGCAGCGACGGCGATTCTGATATTTGCGCCCGCGGGAAGAGAGGTCACCGCTTGGGAGTTGGAGTCTGGGAGGTTGGAAGAGTTGATGAATGCTGGTATCGAGCTGGCTTGAGACTTCTCGCCACTAAGCTGTGTGGTGGTGTCTGTTAAGCCGAGGGCGATGATGTTGGTTTGGGTTGTTGACATGATTAAAGTTTTGGAGTGCTATGTGTATATCTAGTTCTTTGACTGCTCACCGCCTCCCTTAACGTCGAGTTAAGCTGCAGATAGAATGAATGAACGAAGAAAAGGGGCAAACTTGGTGACGGCAGAAACGAAGATGTAATTGAAGGAATTGCCATTGGTAGACCTTGGGAGGACCATGATGAGCCGAAGATACTATTTTCTTACCTACAAACATGTTTAAGCAGGCCTGGACAATACATTTTTCTCAGTTTTCCCTGGAAAGGTACGTTGAGGAGTCCTGTCTAGATATTTGAGTCCCTAGGATTGTAATCAATTGTCAAAGGTCTCTTCAGCCCTTTTTGTCTTGACTTCTTTCGTCCCAATGGCATTGAATTAAGCCCGCGCACTTATCCGGAAGCTCCTTAGCACAGGGTGTAAATAGGAGAAATGAGACATCGCATATTCTTGGGGAAGCTTAAATACGTGAATCTGAAACCGATGCAGCCAATAAGCGAATCGAAGGACCAAACAGAACGGCTGTGCTCGGACATGAGCTGGAGTTACTCTTGGCGTAATCTTTCAAAGGATTATGGTGAAGTGGTGATGGGTTTGAGGAATTTACCATAACAATTTTAATTCTGTACTTCGTGTGGAAAACCGAGTGCTCCCATTGCGAAAAGGGGAACAAACGTCTAATGGAGTGATTTACCTTACAGAGAAGAAATATCAAGTTCATAAATCGTTCAGATCTCCAGCCATTATCAGCGATCCCCAATCCTTCGACCAAAGCGCGTCTCGAAACGAAATTGACAGCGGCAAGCATCTGAAAGCGCTACAGAAATCTCACGCCCGGGTCCTTCTTTCCAATTCGCCCTTGGCAAGTCAGGCCTTTCTTTAGCCATGCGAGAGCTTGCATCTACGGGTACGGAGTACCATCGTGGTGCTATTTCATTGGCCTGATAACGACTCTGTATGCCTCTGATCTCCGTAGGGAGTACACCTTGCTTGTTCTGTCGAGATTTCAGAGGCTCGGCCGCAGCCGAGGCTAGCGCTAAGCGAGACGCGCCGGCGCCATCGACGCAGAATGCGTGGTCACACTCCAAGAGTGGCTGGGTGCTGCACTGAAATGCACCCGTCGTCGGGGCTGGATTATCACAGCTTCTCACGAAGTGCGAGCACCTACGGAGCATGGAGTTTTTCGTTGTGTGATCTTTTGGATGCGAACTCGGCAGTTTTTATTGAGAGCCAGCGAGTTGTTCCTCGGTTGACGATGTTTTGAGGCCGAGAACGAGGGAAGCGCGTAAGGTCATCTCCAAACCCGCCTAAGTACCGCCTCCGGTCAAGCTTGCAAGTTTGTGGCGTCTAGAAGTTTGAGGATGTTGGCATGCCACTGTTCGAGGCGTCAGGGGGTTGAGACAACTCTGCCTCACAGAGCTCCGCCCAAAAGACGGCGATGTCTAATCAACAGTACTCGCACAGCCTGCGTCAATTATACAGAATCGAGTACGCCACACTCTGCACAGAGTACGGATACAGGCGAACTTGTTCGTGGCCTGCCAATTTGGTGCGGGGTTGAGTTGGACGTTCGGCGCGTACAGTAGAACTCATGCAGGCAGTCCAGTTCGTGCGCAAAAGTTGCTAGGTTCGAGCCTGCTGCGGTGATACATTGCATCGCCTTCAAAAGTTCTACAAATGCCATTGGTGGTGCAATAAGTAGGCTGTAACATCTCAGACTGAAACATCTCAAACTGTGTGGATGCTGTGGTACAGGCGTTTTAGGAGGGCTCAGAGGCTTTTATCAGCTGAAGTCGAGCCTCAAACTGCAGCACTGTCGTCAGCGGCCACGTCGAGCCTTGCTCGGCAATGTTAAGTACTAAGCGCTTCCACTTCTCTACTTGATCTGTAAGTTGTAAAAGTTTAATCTCTCTGACGGTTTCAATTTTTGTCGTCTCGAGCTTTTGTCGTGCTCTCGGCAGCTGAGCATCCCGCGGTCGCACCTCCGCGTCGACTCCGAGACCATTTCTCGCCATGGGTTGGGGTCCCTCGCCATTTGGCTGGCTGCCCATCGGCCTGAATGACGAACAAGGCTTTCGTCTCGACATCGTCTCTCTCCTCGCCGTTATTGGTGAATCGTCTATGTCAGAGCAATCGCAAGCTCTGACTGCCTCGAAACTGTGCATGTTACCCCGCCTGCTTCCAGCTCCTCAGGTTCTTCTGAAAGCGACGAGGCCTATAAGGCTTCCTGAGACGAAGGCGCATGTGGTTGGAGTGGAGAGCGGGACTCTGCTGCATACCCTCAACTACTTTCCCAATATCCTCCATCCGCTTGACAAACTGGAGCCGTTGGGATTTAGAGTCTTTCACATTGAGCTGATAGAGGATGAAAAGAAACGTGAAGAAGAGGATGTCCCGCGGCTCAATGATGGAGCATTCGACGCCAACGGAATGGGCAGCGGAATATCAACGCTCCGCGAGGTTGAAGAAGGCAGGTCGACAGGAGGCAGGCCACCAATCCGAGGAATAAACCGAAGCTCCACCATTCAGCATGCCAAAGAAATGCCGCCTGCATTGGTGCCCGTCAAATCAATGTCGCCTCTCACCCTCATCGACATGTCGTCGTGTCTCGTTACCTTCTTTATACTCGGCATTGCAATTTGGAACCGGGATGGCATCGCCGTCCTTGCTCTCGTTACTTTGTCCCTCGTCTCATCTATTTGCGGCGCCGCGTCTTTCTGGTCACCTTCCCTTATGCGCAGAGCGTCTCAATCCAAGGCTCCCCGTGGTGACGTGATGGTGAGGTCTAGGGAAGGTGGCTTTATCTATGTGAAGTGCTCAGAAGAGGTAGCACGAGAGCTCTATTTCGGCACGGAAAAGTGCGTCTACCAGGTCGCCGATGAAAAGTGGTATCGACTGATGGTTGGTCTTGCAACCTTCTTTCTGATGAGTGGAGTTGTTCTACTGGGGAATTGCAAGTTCTATCAGCAGCTTGCCATCAGCCTCGCCTACGTCATCCTGAATGGTGTGTATTGGATCAATAGCTTGACCCCTAAGCAGAAAATCTGGGATATGTCGCGATACAATTGTCAAGAACGAACTAACGGCGACTTTGCATGGTGCCAGAATGCCCATGAGTTGACTGATGAAGAAGCCCCGAGTTATACCAGAACACTCTGGTATGCAATTCGCGCAAGCAGGAGTATAAAATGGTGTCGCCTTAGTAATGCGACTCCGGATACGCCAAGTTGGAATAAGTGGCTGGAGCAGGCATGGGATAACTTGGACGAACCACATTGGGATTCGATTGCGTGCAAAAACAAACTCACGTTGGAACAATGCAATGGTGATGAAGGAGAAAAGTGTCCAGCAGTTTCAAGCATCAGCCAGGGCGAGGTGCTATCCCCTTGAGAAGCATGTACATGGGTTTGAGAACAGCCGAAGTATGAGCGGCGTACCTGATTGAGATATAGCATCACTCTGGGAAGTATTCCGAATGCAACGAGCTCAATATCACGATCATTGGGCGACTCGACTCCTCATTTGAAAAGATTGGCTTAGCAGATCTACGAGTTGAGTGCTGCTCACTCGCAAGAATCATAGCAGCAGGTCTAACAGACGGCTTTTGTTGAGATAACAGTAACACATGATAGTATCGTCTACTGCTCATGGCACCTCTTTCTGAAGCCCGTAGGCAATTCCTAAAGAGCTCATGCTCGCTAAGATAGCTGACTTGATCTTCATTATCTTCCCAACTTTGAACTACGAATCTACATCAACTCCTCCATAATTCCGAATACCCCTGCTTGAATATGGCGGCCCGGCTCGACATCGGAATTAGCACAAAGAGAATAACGACGCATGAAAATTGGGTCATAATTCATCAGTGAATTTGCATATCAACCAGTAAATTAAAATAAATTAAAATATTAATATATGAAATGCCCGAATTGAGACGATTGAATCTACAGGTCATGCCAGCCTCGTGCCAAGTGTACCAAAAAGCCAATGACACCCTTGCGATTTGTGCTCAGCCTTGCCCACAGACGACGTCAACGTAGATGTCATGATAAAGAGCTCGATTGTTTGAAGGCGAATAAACAACAATTTGCATTGAAAGAGATACTTTCCAATACAAAAAAAAGGCTTTTCCTCAAGCCTACCATAAACCTGAAATCAAAATGGATCAGGGAACGAAGGAGAGATATGCCGACCAAGGCTTTAAGATGGGAAGAATGGCGAAGAAGGCAAAGATGGCGACGCCTTGGGGGATGTATGCTAAGATGGGGCTTGGGTTAGTTTAATGAAGCTTTCCCTATAAAGTTTGCGCTTTATGTAAATCTATGCGCTGTTGTATTGTACCGTTTGCAGCGAGGAAACATGCTCAACTTGACATTCTCTACCAACGTTCATGGGGATCCCAACTAACGCCTCACCAGTGGCGCAATCCTCTGCATCGGCGGACCACTCTTCACCTGGTGGATGGTCCCATCGGAGGAGGAGCTCTTCCTGAAGTACAATCCAGAGCTGCAAAAGCGCTCGCTAGAGAACCGTTACCAAAAGCAGAAGGACTTCGACGACTTCGTCAATCGCTTGAAGGAGTACAGCAAGTCGGACAAGCCGATTTGGGAGGTGCAAGCACAGGCGGAGAAGCTCAAGAAGAAGGAGGAGAAGAGGCGGAGAGCGCTTGGCTTAAAGCCTGGTGAGGAGGAAAAGATTGGCGAGGGGCCGGAGATGAAGCTTGCCAATGAGCTGTTGAAACAGAAACAGAAGCTGAGAGAGGATACTGGCCCGCTTGTGCCAGGTGGAAGTTTGTAGGCATCACGCGGATGGAACCTTGTGTTTCGGGTGTAGGATAAGAAGAGGGCCTCAGCTCAGGCTGTATGGTTCGGGCCACATGGCGGCGTTGGGGAGTTTTGAGACAACAAATCCCAGTATGTTCCAAGCATTCTGCATTTTGCTTATAATCTTAAGAACAGTGCCTCATTCTCAATAATGTAACATTAGTTGACGAGAAATATATCAATTCAGCTAAACATGACGAGCAGGTGATGCAGAACAATGTGTGCGCAAAATAGACACGCTGAAGGAATTGAAGAAAACCAATAAAATTTGGTGCTGTAAATAAACCAGCCGCTAGTAAATGGCAGGGGCTGCAAACTTACCAGGTCCACGGCCACGCGAAATGTGAGTCTATGGTCCGCCCACGACTTCACAGTCGAGCCTTTAACAGACCACCATCTACAACACAACCACCGCCAAACAGCAATCTCGTACGCCAAACAACAATCAACGAGCAAAACGAGAAATCCACAATAGAGGACGATTGTCCAAATGAAGGGCGCCATTACGAGCACATATATAGCCAGAACGAAATAGAGTACTCAAATGCAGATGTTCACCAGACACCACGGGCTTCGTCGCTCGTCACCTTCTCTACCCCTTTGATTAGGTCCCTCCCAACCACACCGATCCTGCATAACGCGTCACCATACCTTACAAGCGCCATTGCCCTCTACACACCTTGCAAAGAAACTGCTGTCAACCATGCGTACCAACACACCCAGCACTCCGGTGGTGGCGACACGGGAACAGGCTATAATGGTGACCTCAGGAAGTATGCGCCGACGTGCAACATAGAAGCTTTTGCTGCACCAGAGTCAAGCATTCAACTCCAGTCAGCCGCTGCGCAGCAGTTTCCCGCACTCGACAACCACAAGATGGGCGATACACACTTCGAAAGCTCCTACAATAGTTGGAACACTTCCGATCCTGGATACGTACATGCGAACCCACTGCAGTATGTGTCGCGTTATGCATCTAGAAGCCATCAACAAGTTAGCAACCTAGTCGCTCTTGTCGACAGACGCTTCGAGCCCCAATACGACAACTCCAACGCGCAAGTCAGTGGTCCTGGGTATCCGGGTCATCATCAAAACATGTCGCCTTACGTGGCTCAAAGCGAACAACGGGTTGGCAGCCATACAACAACTACAACACGCAAGTCGGCGGCTCTGGACACCAGGGTCATCATCAGCATGAATCGCGCTCGCGGCGCAAAACCAACAGGTTGGTAACCAGGCCGCCCAAGTTGATGAACACCTTGTACAACCGAACTACAACACCAGCACCCGCGGCAGAGGCGCCTCGAATAAGCGCGGCCACAACCTTGGCCGTGGTCGTGGAACGCCGTGATCCTCAACCAATGCCGCCTCACACCCCGCTGAGAGCGCCGATGCCTCCAACACCAACAGGCCCTAGAGCAGCAGCCAACTTTGGCGCGGGAACAATGACTAGCGCCGTCTACAGCTCCAAGGGGAGGATGGATATCTATGAGACTCCAACGCCAGCGCCACAGGACTCTGCTCCAAGTAGCCAAAGGCATCCACCACCGTCGCGTCAACAGATTGGTATCCAAACCACTTCGTCCACCCAACCTGTCCTCCACGTATATGCAACTCTTGGAGCGAGCAATGTCGCACTTCAAGCCTCCGCAGCCGCCATCGTCTCCACGGCCACCAAGGCATCTGTACCACCACGCGCTCGCACCCCTCCATGCCAGCCACGTGAGAGAGCCAGCAAGGTCATTATTGTCGATGCTGCGAGACGACAGGGCGCGCCAGCACATAACGTCTCCTCGACCACCAAGGTATCTTCATCACCACGCACTGGTTCACCACGACGCGGACGTTCGTCCCCACGCCAATTGCAGTCTCCCAAGAGACCTCGTCAAGACTCCAATCCAGCACCGGCACCAGAACAGGGGCGTTTTGACTATGCGCCACACACCAGAGTGCCAGCCAAGCGCATGAAACAAACAACTCCTGACGGGATGGAGAAGTTCCCAAACGCCGCCATGGGGAGGCCGAAAGGAGCGAGGTTATGGGCCCATGATAAGTACTATTACTATACTTATGAGTTGGGCGATAGGGGTTTACCGACTAGTGAGCAGGCCTTGGAGGTTCAGAGATATACCGCGCAAATCGATGCGGGGATCAATCCGAAGAGAGTCGAGGCACATGGTGCTCTGAGCCAGGAGCCTCAGGCAAGGGGCCAGATCGCGGAGGAAGATGCTGGAGCTAAGGCGAAGGCAGAAGATGAGGAAGAGGCGTGAGTCGATCGCGGCAGGCAAGAAGGCGGCCGTGGTCAAAAACGCCGAGGCACAAGCCAAGGAAATGCTTGCCCAGCAGGTCATTGCGGTGGATGATGGTGGTGATAAGGAGGCCCAGGGAGGGAACAAAGAGAACGATCAGAGGTTCAAGACGATGGAGGATAAGGTCAGGATGCAGGAGGCTGAGATGGCACAGTTGAGGGCGGAGATGACTGAGATGAGGGGGTTTTCGTTGAAGAAAGGCAATCGAATATTGATATACGATGGGGGACAAAAGTCGTGATTGATTCTGTATACAATTTATTGGGAAAGGACCAAGACGTCCACCTTTGTGGAGATACTTTGATCGCTGGCCGTACTCGAGACAACAACATGGCAATCGAATACAATGCTAAAAATCCTCACCAAAACTAATTAACAGTCTCTCCCTCAACCCATCTCCTTTTAATGTTAGCAAGAGCACCTAAGTTGGAAGTTCTTACCGTTCTAAGTGGACAACTAACTCGAAAAGTGTCGTTGCCAACCAATTTACGACGACTATTTCCTCCAAACCCCTTCCACTTCGTGCTACAAGAACTTCTAAATCGATACGTAATTTGAAACTTGGACCACGAACCAATTAGTACTCAAACTGAGTCATAAGACGTCACTGTGCCAGGTCAGGCTTTCCAAGGTGAAAAGAGTCACCTCTGTACGCAGGGAATGGTCATTACCACATTTTCAGGGATACAAGACCCGGCTTATAGCTTAAAAAGCTACCAGACCAGGATTTCTCAGAAGGTCTTATATGCAAGGTGGTCTTGTGTCTTTACTCTTTTTGAGCCGATTTAGCCTTAGAAACGCTGTTTTATACCAAACGGCCCTTAAAACTGGTTCTTGTGAACGAGGCGTTTGAACTGGGTAGGCTAATATAAGTCAACCTAGCCTCGATCTCCCTATTTGTCGTTGACTACGCCACCTAATTGAGCCAAACTCAAATCCTTCTCCCATCCCATAACCGCACTCCCCAACCCCAACGCCACAGACGCATTCCTAAAGATGCTCCCCCATCACGCAAACCACCCGGTACAATAACTAGCCCACGCACTCCACCTCTTCGGCGCCAACGCATTAGCCCAAAAGTACTGGGCCCCTGCATTCGGTATACTCGACGCCAGCTCCGAAAGCGTGGTAGCCACACACACGTCGATATCATAGCTATCAATATGATCCCATAAACAATTAAGACCGCGCCGCCGGAATTAATGCCTGTGACTAAGGCCGCGCTGATGCCGAACCAGGAGTTGGTCAACGAGAAGCCGACACCAAGGACGGACCAGGCGCTGAAGTTGCGTTGCAGGTCTTTGGTGTATCCCATCTCTGTGTTCTGTTAGCCCTGCCTTTCAAGCCCCTACAGCCAACATCCATAACCAACATCATAGGGGAGGGCGAGGGTGAAATACCAGCAATCTTCGCCGCATCCGCATCAAAACTCTTATCATCACTGCTGACCTCCGGCGAAGCCATAGGCGTTTGAATAGGCGGCACCTTTTCAATCTCCACCTTTTGAGGTTGAGCCCAAGAGCTCGATTTTCCTCCACTTGTTGACATCTTAGCTTTCTTGCGAATCGCAATGGCATTGGTTTGAAGACACCATACCTCCGCGGCGAGAGTTAGTCTTGTACTATCCCTCGAGATAATCTGCCGTATCTGTCTGATATCAAGTGGCTGATCTTACCTTCAATATCGGTGGTCTTCCCCTCGACACCGACGGGACACAGACAGTTGTTGCGCAGCTCCGTCCAGTTTTGACGCTGCGTCGGCGTCAACTCGTCAGTCCTACAAACCTGACGCTGACTTAAGCCAAAAGCAAATTGGAGAAGGGGTTCTAGTTTCTGGAGAAGATAGCGTCGTAGCAGGGTTGTCACGAGCTTTTGCGCTTGTCGCTTGTGCCTGGATGATACCGGTGGTGAGGATACTCTAGCGGTAGACCGTAGTTTAGGATCTGAGTTATAGAATGGCGTGCGAGTGTACTCTATCAATTCTGAAGCAAGCTAGATTACGGTGTATCGGAGATTGACAGCAATGAGAGATGGAGAGATGGCGAGATGGAGATGAGAGTTTTACGAGACACCTACCGTGGCAGCACGCGTACAGCTTGGTCCTTGAAGTACGAGGGATATGCGGTATATGCACTAAATCTTGGGTGAATTTCCCTCAACACTCAGGCCGCAGACTGCCCAAGTTCCAGGGATTCATCCGGCGTGGTGGTCTCGGGCAGTACCACCGACCAATGGAGGAGGCCCAGAAAGAGGTGTCCATGCTTGCGCATCCTTCAATCCCTATATCAGGGTCGCTATCTGGTCTCCCAATGATGATGATGTCGCTCCCTAACCCACGCGCGCAAAGCGCCATGCAGACGGAGGGGGTCATGGCGGGGAAACGAAGCTATTTAGGAGCTAGACTTCACTGATAACCTTCACCGGACGCCGCTATCTGGATAGACCATTATCTCCTGCGGTAGCAGGAGTCGGCCTCGGCAGATAGTAGCTGTTGTAAAGCTGCGAGTATGGTCATGGAGCTTCGGCTTCAAGATATGTGGGACTGATAAACTGAGATCGGTCTTATCGTTGTGGTTTGACGAGAGGAGGAAGACCATACACTCGTAGGTGGACGCGGGAAGTGGATGAAGTGGATTTCTCGATTGGAAGACAGCTGAAAAGGGAGGTGCCATCATCGCTCCACGAACCTGAATCTTGAGCCACACCAACCCACTGACGGGGAAGATATATCGCTCAAATCTAGTGGTAACACCTAATCAGATTATGTAAGTGCCTACAACCTCACTAAAATGTTATGCCACGAGTCTTGTCGCGGACATGGTGCGTGATTGCAAATATGATGACAAGTACCCATCAGCGCATCATTATTTAGGTACTCGACATAAACCTCAGAAGCCCACGTATCAAATGTTCTCTACTGTCCGTCAGACCCGTTTGACGGGATCTTTCGAAACGAGCATAATTTGCTCTGCATATTGATGTCAAATCAAATCATCCTGGAGTGATGAATGGCACTCGACTATTCAGGGTGACCTTCCAATGACGGGGACCTTGTCTGGAGGTCTGGAGGGAGAAAGGAAGAGAAGAAGGAGAAGAAATAAGATGAGAGACGAGCTAAGTGGATAGCTGCGTGGCTAGTTGGCGAGAGGAAGGAGGAAGATAGTAAATAAAGAAGTAACTGGTTGACGAGGGGAAGCAACTGATTGCGAGAGGATAAAATAACAAGCAGGGCGGAGGAACATCATACAGATGGCTCTGGACCAACCGACACATCAAATCAGCTTCGTTTCTCATGATCCTTTAACAGGGGTCTGATATTCACGGAGAACGTCATACACAGATCAGATGGTCGCATAGCTGAATAGATAATAAAGTCTGATTGTTCTAGGTATCGTTCTCTAATAAACTCGAATCGTGGGAGACCATCGTAACCTTTTTTACCAACCTTTAAACAAAACGCTAAACGCAGCACTATAGACAAATTGTGTGCCTTTTATCATCATTACCATTTCCCTGTCTGTCCATCATTAATCAGTTCACCTGCCTTCCCGTCAATACCTGTCGTCCATGGCTTAAGTCATCCTTGGTAAGGCTTACTGCACATCAGCAAAAGCGCCCTTAATAGCATCAACCTGACTACTCAAGCTGGCATTGTTCTGTGGACCTGGCAACGGTGGACCCTCAGGGGTAACATAGGCCTTGGTCATGCCACCATCAACCACGAAATCCTGACCGTTAACAAAGCTGCTCTCATCGCTCGCCAAGAACAGCACAGCATTCGCCTGCTCAATAGCCTCTCCAAATCTTCCACTCGGGAAATGCACCTCCCGGCGTTGGCGCTTCTCTTTGTCGTCTCCTAACCAATCTTGAAGGAGTGGGGTGTTGAGAGGTGCTGGACATAAGGCGTTAAAGCGGAAGCCCTCCCTCGCATGCACAATAGCCAGCTCCCGAGTCATGGCCAGCACAGCCCCCTTGCTCGCCGTATAAGCCAGCTGCGGCGTCGCACTCCCCAAAAGTGCCACCACCGACGCCGTATTAATAACACTGCCCTTACTTTTCTTGTGCCTCCTCAAACTCAAAATCGCATGCTTGCACCCGAACCACACGCCCTTGACATTAATATCCATAGTCAGATCCCAAATATTCTCAGGCGTGTCCAACGCGCCGGCATCCTTGGCGTGCATAATGCCTGCATTGTTGAACATGATGTCCACGCCGCCCCAGGCGTCGACATGCTGGACGAGCGATTCGATTTGCGACTCTTTGGAGACGTCGCAGACGTGCGTTTGGACGCGGATTGCTGATGGGACGAGCTGCTTGAGTTTTTTGTGGGCGGTTGCGAGGGCTTCAGCCGAGATGTCGGCCATGAGGACTGACGCGCCCTCGCGGCCGAATAGGATGGAGGTCTCGAAACCGATGCCGCTAGATCATGTTAATAACGTGTCTGCAAGCAAAGTAATGAAACAGAGGTATCGACTGCAAATTCACGTGATAACCTCGATCTAAGGTATTGAAGAATGTTGATTGTCGCCTCGTGATACCTTGGTGGCTTATCGAGACTCCACATATTCTTTGATTGCTCGCTCAGTGGCAAAGAGACGATCGTGAAACGCGGAAGAAACTTGTGGAACTGCTGAAAGAAACTTACCCAGCTGCACCCGTTACGATGGCGTTCTTGCCATGGAGTCTTCCCATCTGCAGGCTGTTGATAGTCGTGACCACGTTGTCAGTTGCAGCTGGAGACATGAAGGCTGTTTGATGTGATGATGAGATAAGTGGGTTTTTGTAGTCTGAGAGTGTCTTCCCAAATGTGTAAATAAGATGTTTTTGATGTATTTTGTAAGGTGAATGTAGACTATGAAAGCCGAATGGATATAAAAAGTGAAAGATGAATTGAAAAGTGTTAAAGAGGTCTGGAAGTTTATATTACTCCCAGTCACACTAAATATGCAGGGAGGAGGCGGTCGGGGTCTCGCTAAGATAACAACAATGAGGGATCCTATCCGCTATGCCGTACATGGCAAGAGCTGTTGTTAAAAGGAGAGGGAAAAGTGGAAAGTGGTTGTACCGTATGACTCGTGTTGCCAGCGCTTTAGTAATGTGATCCTTTTTGCCACGGTGCTTGGAAGGCACGCAGCCACCGTTGTCCATGGCATTTACGGGGAGCCGAAACCGGAAACCGGAATTTCGCCCATTGGACGGCGGCGCGAATCGACTCTGATTAGCCAGACTGCACTGTTAATTGGGCGGCAGTTTTATTGAAGTGATCCTTTGAAGTGGCAGTTGTGTGTCAGTTGTCGGCCAATTGGCGACATGCTGTTGTGTCAGAGGAGCATCTAGAGCCAGCATGAATGCACGACTAGACGTTTGCCTGCTTGTTCAGGTATTCCGCTGGCGCTTGAAAGGCTCGACTATCGTCGCCGAAGATGCGGTGAACATGTTGCTGGAGTACAGCTTGTTGCGCGACGGATGCACTTTTCCATTGTGTTCATGGTGGTTGAGTCCCGGCGATAATCGGTGTTGTGATGAAGGCGATACAAGCCCTGCAACAACCGCCCAGTGAACCGGTCGCAAACAAGCATTGCGCTTCGTACTCGAGCACAAGGATGCTTCAGATCTGCGATTCTCCAAAGCTCATTGCTTGGACATGATGGCGACCTGCATTTCGATGCTCGACTGCACCACTATTGAACGCGTGCGAAATGCTGTGCTCCCCCACAAAAGCAGCCTCTCTCAAGTCTCCTCTAATATTCACATTATCCGGCAGTTGTGTCTTGGCCATGTGGCACTTACCCATCTTATGCAAGCTTCTCAAAACGCCTTGGCGGGCTCGACTAGATATAACAGGAAGTGAATAAGTTTCATGATCCGATGGGTAGGCGGTTAGTGTCCCAACACTGGCGATACGGAATCATGGTGTTGTCGACCACAAGCATTTTAGTGTGGCATCTGACGCATGATGACGGTGCTCCTCCGCTGAAACCTTGAAGGGTGGATGTGGGGTCTAGCGTGCTTGCGACGCGACCAATCTTCACTTGTTACAGCCGCGATTCTCTTTCCTAAATAATCATATCTATCTTTTGCTTCTTTGCGATATACCCCCATAGAATCAGCCGTTTCTATAGATCCAGTTAAACATACTGAATAGCATCGTTTCCCCTAGCAATTATCGCTCGAGACGCCGCAGCTCTCAAAATGCCCGAATCAACACAACCCACGGCAACCCTCGACAACCTCGAGGAGCTGCTCATGAATGACACCAAAGTCAAACTGGCCGGCATTGACGTCGACGGCCAGCTCCGCGGCAAGCTGGTCTCCAAGAAGAAGTTCCTCAGCATAGCAGAAGAAGGGTTCGGCTTCTGCTCCGTCATTTTCGGCTGGGACATGCACGACCAGACCTACTTCAAAGAGCTCAAGGTCAGCAACAAGGAGAACGGGTACCACGACATAATAGCCGTGCCAGATCTCAGCACGTTTAGGAGAATACCGTGGGAGGATGACATTCCGTTTTTCTTGGTCAACTTTCATGATCCGGATACGATGGAGCCGGTGAGCGCGTGTCCGAGGGGGCTGTTGAAGACGCAGATGGCGAAATTGGAGGAGAGGGGTATTGGTGCTATGGCAGGAGGTACGCTATTACCACACCCCTCTCCCTCTCATACATACAAGTAGCTAACTGATTGGCACAGCTGAATACGAATTCTACCAATTCCGCGCCCCCCAAGACACCTCTCTCCCCAACAACCTAACAAACAACTCCGGCACTGCACCCTTCCTCCGCAACAACCCCGTCGACGCCCTTCCCTCCCTCACTGAGGGCATGTTCGGCTACTCCCTCACCCGCCCTCTCCACAACAAAGACTACTACTACGGCATCTTCTCCGCCTGCGAGAAATTCGACACACACATCGAAGGCTGGCACACCGAGTCGGGGCCCGGGGTCTTCGAAGCCGCTCTGGCCTTCGGCGAGATCAGAAACATGGCCGACCGCGCAAACCTCTTTAAATATGTGGTGCGCAGCACCGCCACCGAATACGGAATAACACCGTGCTTCATGGCGAAACCGCGCCAGGGATTACCCGGAAACTCAGGGCACATGCACATCTCCCTCATCGACCAAAAAACCGGGAAGAATCTCTTCGCCAGAGACACGATAGACGAGAACCCACCCTTCGCAGACATCGCGCACCTCTCAGATCTCGGCCGACACTTCCTCGCGGGGATCTTGGATGGATTACCGGACATCATGCCCCTCCTCGCCCCTACCATCAACTCATATAAGAGACTGGTAGAGAACTTCTGGGCGCCTGTTACTGTGTCTTGGGGGCTCGAACACCGCGCGGCTAGTATCCGCCTCATCGCGCCACCTATCGCCAAAATGTCAGCTACGCGCTTCGAAATCCGTGTTCCGGGCGCAGACACGAACGCGCATTATGTCCTCGCCGCCGTGCTGGCGTGCGGGTGGAGGGGTGTTGAGAAGAACCTACCTTTGACGTTGCCTCCTTTGGGGAGGGGGGAAGAGGTTGGTGGTGAGGCGGACACAGGGATCAGGTTAGCCAAGTCACTGAAGGAGGCCACTGAGAGATTCGCCGCCAAAGGTTCTGTAGCGCGGGAGGTGTTGGGAGACGAGTTCGTGGAGCACTTTGAGGGGACGAGGGAACATGAAATGAGACTGTGGGATGAGGCGGTGACGGATTGGGAGGTGAGGAGGTATATTGAGATTGTGTAGTGTGGTAGAGAGGGTGAAGGATAGCGAGGGAGAGAGGGAGAGATGGCAGGTAGGAACTGGACTCGGGAAGTCCTGACTTGGTAATGGAGAATGAGAGCGTGCTTTTTGAGGTGGGGAGTAGTATAGAGTGCCTGATAGATTACCTCTTTATGACTGTTTAACTGAATTGCTATCTATATCGTGTCTCGTGCGACTTTAAATGGCTTGGCTTTTAGTGCTTGATTTCCCATCGAGTAGTGCTAATAGAGCACAAGGGGACGTGGTATTGTTGCTTTATTGCGAATATAGCTAAGCTTAAGTTATACCAATCATTATTGTCTCCTTCGATATAGCAAATCAGCTTGCATAGCATTGTAAGCAAGATGCTTGCAAGGAATGCCCCTCATGGCACCAGAAAATGCGCAGTCGATATTTATGAAAGTTATAAGCACCCGCTCGCCAGAACAATGCAGGTATGCATAGCCCCCAATGCATATCTTTCCGGCTTTATTGCCATCATGTGTCGTACGTCGTGGTAGTCGACGCAGTGGGAATAGCGATCACCAGCTAAGCCTCCACCGAGATCTCTTTGGTCTCAATTGGCTGTGCTTGACCATCCTCAGACTGCACCTCATCAGTTCCATTCTCAGCACCTCCCTCAAGCTCAGCTGCATCGAGTTTCTTCGGTGCCATCTTCTTGCGCGGAGCACGCTTCTTGGTAACAGGCTTTGCGACTGCGGATGCTGATTCTGGTGCAACCTCCTCCTTCTTGACAACATCGTCCATTGGTGTGTCGGCGTCAGCGGTCTCAGCCACAGTCTTCTTCTTGCGCGGCGCACGCTTCTTTGGCGTTGGCTTGGTGACTGCGGATGCTGGTTCTGGCACAAGCTCCTCATCCTTGACAGCATCATCCAACGGCGTATCTTCCTCGTTAACATCCTTCTTACGAGGAGCACGCTTCTTTGGTACATGTGGCTCGCTCTTGCTTTCGCCATCCATTATCATTTCCTCAACATCGCCTTCTGGTGTTAGTGGCAGCCGATCACTCTCCCCACTAAGCAGGTCATCACACTCCTCATCAATATCGCTCAACTCACTCTCAGTATCACCATCATCATTCTTCTTAGCCTTCTTCCTCTTCTTCAACTCAGCCGTCGTCATTGGGCCTCCCTTCCTCTTCCCACTCCTCTCCACCAGATGCTCAATCGGACACTTGGTCTCCATCCACGCCTCACTGCTCTCGCCCGTCGCCGCTCTACACCTCCCACACGTCTTCCCATGTCTAATAAACAGCTGATGCAGCGGATACTTCAGCTCCTGCGGGACACGGACCTCAAGGTGACTGAACGCCTTATCCCTCGTCGCGTTCTCCGGGATCCACTTCAACCATTTGCTGAGGCGGAAGACATGGGTATCGACCGCAAAGCTGGGATGGCGTAGACAGAAGAGAATAACACACGAAGCCGTCTTGACGCCGATACCAGGGTACTTAGTAAACTCTGGCATCGCCTCATCAGGGGTAAGTCCATGCATGTAATCCAGCGTAAGGACATCTTGGTCCGCAGCAGCAATCTCAAAATCCTTGGTGCCCTGCTCGAGGGTGTCTGCACCAACAACCTGGGCCTTCTCGCCGCCTTCTTCTTTCTCCTTGACGAAGGCTTCGCGGCGACGCGTGTTCTCCTCATAAACCATGTTCAGGATCTCCTTGATCGACTTGCTCTTAGTGACAGCAAGGCCGCCACGGTGAATTGCCTTCTCGATTTGCTTAACATCCGCTTCGCGGACCTTGTTCCAGTCGACGCTGCCCTTGCCAATGCCCGAGTCTCTGACGCCGAACATTTTCACAAGCCCCTCGAAGGCATAGGCCGAGTTGGTTCCAGTGGTGGCAGCACTCAATCGCGTTCTGATAAGGGCGTCCAGAACGGATGGCACCTCTCCACAGCCGGTGACTTCCAGCGAAGGTGGTGGAATAGTCTTGGGTTGCTCAACAGCGCCATGTTCTTCGGCGAGAAGCCTGTTGACTTCATAGCATGCCTCCTTGGTAGGCAATGGCCAATCTGGATAGGATGATTGGCCTGGAGTGATGCCGTACTTGTTTGCCTTCGGCTTCTTTGCATTGGCCTCACCCTCAACTGCATCACCAAGCTTGTCGACCAGATGCTGGACGTCTTGAGAGGTGTCCAATTTCTTGGCTCTGGATGCTCGCCTCTTCTTCGGCTTCGGCTCTCCCTCAAACTCTGACTCTTCTTCCTCAGCCTTTCTGGCACGCTTGGCAGATGGCCTCTTGGCTTGGGTTGTCTCCGCATCCTCATCCTCAGGGAAAGTCGCCGGCGATGGTTGCTGGGCTGTAGTCTTCCTCCGTGGAGCGCGTGGCTTCGGCGTCTTGAGAGGAGCCTCATCGGTCACGCCATCCCCGGCCTCACCTTCAGCCTTTGCGGCAGCCTTTGGTTTGGCCGGTGCCCGCTTTCGTGGAGTCTTCTTGGGAGTGGGCAAGACAGCTGGTGGAGATGCCGCCGCAGCATCCTCTACAATATCTTGCTGCTTGACCTTGATGCCCTCCCCGCGCTTAACATCTGCAACTGCCTTAGCAGTCTTCTTCTTCGGAGCAGTACATTTGGTAGGGAAAGCATTCTTCAAGTCTGCAGTTGTGGTTGCTCCTTGGCCCATCTCAGCTGTGTCTGTTACACCATCGAATGCGCTCCTCAACGATCTTTGTCTGGCGGAGGGAGCTCTCGTTTGAGTCTCCTTCGCTGGGCCATCTGCTGGTTCACTTTGTGCTGTGGTGCTACGCTGCTCTGCAGCAGAAACCGTGCCCATGTTGTGTGGCAGCTCATCCCACCCTCCCTTGACTGGCACTCCGTTCACTAGAGCTCCCGTCTTGCGCCTCTTAGAGGCATTGGCGACTGCAACAGAGTCGGATCCTTGTGATGTTGTCGCCTCCATTGTCTCCGACTTCGCTTCACTGATGGTTGTTGCCTCAGTGGCTGGTTGCTGATGATCATCTTGGGCCATGCTTGCGTTGGACAAAGTCAATTCATGCTCGTGCCCGACTGTGTCGGCTGGGGTCATGTTGTCGCCCATTGTGACCGAGTGCGATGTGATGTGCTTGGGTTTGTGGATGGTGCTCAGTAGACTTCACTTCTCCGGCTATTATGGGGCGCTAGGTATTTACAATGCTCGACTGAATGTTTGGAACGACTTCAGACCGATGCAATTTAAGTGAAGTGATAAACAGGTCGCCAATGTTTCGCAAAGATTGAAGGTATGTTGCTCGTGGAAAAGACGGTACGTCACAAGCCCTGCGAACCGCTGAACTCGCTGGAAGATGGGAATGGTGGCTGGTCGAATGCGCTTCGTTCAAGCTGAGTCTACGGTGATGGTGAATATGAATTTATAGTAGAAGAGGACTGGTATAACACCCAGCGGAGTGGCGAGGCGGACTTGAAATCCTTCTGACAGCGGAGGAGACAGCGAGCCGCTCAGGTACCAGAGCTGTTGGAAAGTACTGGCGTATGAGATGAAAGGCACGACGTGCTGCCTTCGTTTTGCACTTCAGAACGAAACCACCACTTTACGAAACAAACACAAGAGTATTGCGCTCTACAAGACGAGAGTGATCAATATTTTGAAGAGTGTGAAGAATTGGATTTGTGGGAGCAACTCGTTACCTTGGGCAAACCTTAAAAAAAATCAATGATGTATGGGAGGCACGATGAGGATTTCAAGGAAAGAGCGACCTTGAGGGTCTCGGGGACCTCTGTCACCGACCGCTACCTTTGAGCTCTCCCCACAGTCGGTGCTGCACCGCCACAGTTCATTGTGCAACGACCACCCATCACCGCCACATCTCCAATCAAAACTCCCACTGCCGAGGGCACCATGCGCAATCAGTCGAAGCTTATAGCTGAGCTCGCGAAGACAAAGCCTCGCTCCCTTCCACGCGATCGCCTTGCCAGTTTCAATACCGCCCAACTCGACTCTCAGGGCTATCTCATACTTTGGTCAAAGATGACTCCACCCCTTATTGTCCCAGCTGTCCGTACCAGCAGACACACCGCGACTGTTATCTTCGTCCATGGCCTTGGCGACAGTGGTGGTGGATGGATTGACCTCGCTGAGAACTGGCGCCGCCGCTCCAAGTTCAACGAAGTCAAGTTTGTTTTCCCAAATGCGCCAAATATTCCAATCACCGTGGTAGGTAGACATCTCGATCTTCAATACAGATGATGCTAACTAGTTTGGCAGAACGGTGGAATGCGCATGCCAGGCTGGTACGATATTGTAGGTCGCAAAGGAGTCCGTCCCATGTCTTATAATGTAATGCATCTTCGAGCATGAGCTGATAATTCAACAGACTAGCTTCGGCGATCTTCAGGCAGAGCAGGACGAGACTGGTATCATGGCCTCCAGGAAATACTTCCATGGCCTCATTCAGCAGGAAATAGACGCCGGTATCCCATCTGAGCGCGTTGTTCTCGGTGGTTTCTCCCAGGGAGGCGCCGTGTCGCTCTTTGCTGGAACCACTTGCCAACACAAGCTTGGTGGCATTGTTGGATTGTCTTCTTACCTCCTCCTTGCCGACAAGATCAAGAGCCTCATCCCAGAGGGCAACCCCAACGAGCATACTCCAATCTTCATGGGCCATGGAGCTATTGATCCTTTAGTTCTTCCGCAATGGGGCGTGAGGACAGCAGCTATTTTCAAGGAGATGGGACACCAGGTCACCTTGAAGATGTACCCGTGAGTGCCCTCTAATTGCCCTCGGCATTGCATCATCTAACGTGAACAGGGGACTTCAGCACTCTGCTACTCCACAGGAGATTGACGACGTCGAGAACTTTCTGAAAGATCGTCTTCCAGAACTCGGCAGCGCATGAATAGATGGTCAGAACGATGTACCCACGACAAGGACATTAGGCTCAGCACAACTCCTTGGCATTGCGCTGATCGCTCTTCTAGCATGGCTTCTGTACACCCAGTACTTCAGAGCCATGGACGGATTAGCGAACCACACTTCCCAGGATAAGAGGGCGCATAAAGACTAGAGAAGGTGCCACAAGAATATGGCAAACCATTTAGCACACAGAACACTGCGGAATGTAGAAAGAGGCCAATGCAACCCACGCGGATAGTTCCGCACTGACAGATCCGAATCGTGACAGTTTGGCGCGATTTTGATTGCTAAAGATTGGTGAGCCCGCACCGAAACTTTACTAAGCTCAGGTAAGCCACTGCCGAATCGCGGTCGCGATTGCGCAGCCTCGCCATATATCTACAGCCTCCCCTCTCAAGGTAGTAAACATCACTTTCCTAACGGTCTACCACACTGTCTCTACTACTCCCAGTAGCATTCTCTTGAGTAGATGTTCTTCCGAGATTTCTCTCTATTCTCGGTCTTCGCGACGATTCTCGCCCTGGCTGTCGCACTCTTCCTCAGAAGCTCCCAGCGTGCAGGTACCAAGATTATCACTTCGACCTCGACACCATTAAAGGCCGCGACCACATCATCGTTCGCAACAATGGCGGCCAACTCGAAATCTAAGAAGACCCCGGTTTACTTTCTAAGCCACGGTGGTGTAAATTTCCCCTCTTTTTATCTTATCCTCCAACCGGTTGCCATGGAAGCGACGCTGATGGTTGAATGAATAGCCAAGCATCATGTACGACACTTCCCATCCAGTCTACCCACACTTGGTCAGCATCGGGCGCGAAATCACCCAGAAAATCAAACCAAAAGCCATCGTAGTCTTCTCCGCACATTGGCAAGCGGGACAAAATGAGATACAAGTCAATGCTGCAGAGAAAACGGATTTGATTTACGACTTCTACGGATTCCCGGCGCATTACTATAAGGCCCAGTTTCCGCACCGCGGTTCTCCATCACTAGCATCCAACGTCGTAAACCTATTGAGAGATGCTGGGGTAAACGCCAAACCCGTCAAAAGAGGCCTCGACCACGGCGTATGGGCCAGCTTCTCCATCCTTTTCAACCCAAAAACCAACCCGGTAGACGTACCAATTGTCCAAGTCTCGCTGTTTGATAGCGAAGACTCAGACCAACACTATCGACTTGGACAGGCTGTGAGTAAACTCAGAGAACAAGGTGTCCAGATCATAGTCTCAGGTATGGCTGTGCACAACCTGCGCGACCTCTTCTCCTCTCGATCCAGCGTTGAACCATTACCGTACACAATTTCGTTCGACAAAGCTCTAAAGGAGGCGGCTGAGACACCGGTGGGAGAGCGACAGGAGCAGTTGGGGGATCTGCTAAAGAGGCACGATGCTAGGAACGCGCATCCGAGCTTTGAGCATTTGTTACCGATTCATGTGGGCGCTGGTGCGGCGGGAGAGGATGTGGGGAAGCAGATCTGGACATTTCCGGAGGGGAGTATGAGTTGGGGGATGTACAGATTTGGTGAGGTTCCTGCCGCTGAGAAGAACGAGTAGGACGGGCCTGGCAGGGTGAGTGATGGAGGTAAGTGATGGAGAGGAGATACCTGCAATCATGAATGATTTTAGCACGTAGGCTTTCAATTGAAACAATATTTTGTCTTCAGTCTCCCAGCTACTTTACAAACAAGGCGTCGTGGCGCTTCAAAGAGGCATTCGAGACTCTCGCCACTTGTGGCCTTGAATGTCAAGAGATAACGCTGAGGTTCGTCGTCCTGAAATGGGACACCGTTAGTAAAGCCGACTGTGAACGCAATATCTATCAGCACTAAAGCCATACAGTTGCCAAGCGACAAAAATAGTCGCAAATCACGGGATTCCAAGTATCGAAGTATCAAAGTATCTGTGTTTCGCTCCTGTCGATCCGTTTGAGCTGCAAGCTGAAAATCTCGCGCACCAGGGACGATGCGACATAGGATGCAGGTTCCCGTTTTGGTCGCGGGTGGGATGTGGTACTGCCAAGGTTTGCTTTGCGTAAGGTACGACGTACTTTGGTAACTCAATCGGCAAGATAGTTCTTTCCCAATCGAAAAGGGCGTCGCGGCACTTGCGTTCCTTCCCCGACTGCTGGTATGGCCAATGGCAATCTTGAGGACCATATGTCACCTGGAATTGGTTGTTTGAACTTTTCTCTTTCACCGTCAGTCTCCTCAGCTACGATATACCTCTCTGTTGGAGTCAATTGGCTCTGAAGACTTAACGATAACTCGTTATCGAGATTACAGAGAGCTTCACCTCATTCGTGGATCAGCTGCTAGGCTCAGCTCACTCGCCGCTACTCCGGCAGGCAGGCTACTCTCGGACGTTTGCCGCTCTTCTTCACTTGATGTAAGATGTTCTATCTACCTCCTCACCTTTTCTTCAATCCATCGCGCTTCCAACCCTCCTGCTTACAACATGACAGTCTCGTCTCTCCACCCTGTCTCCGGCCGCTCCTCCAAAGGCCTATTCCCCATGGAAGGTAATTACAGAATCGTTGTAGCGTACAGCACAAACAACGCGACCCGAGTCCATACACCACGCTCCACCCGCCCAAGCAGTCCATATAATGCCCGTGGGAACCCATTTGAGGACGAAATCCAACCAGGTCCCCCACCAGGCAACTCCTTCGACTCCCATCCGCCCTCATTCGGCTCGTTTTCTGGTGCCAGACCATTGAGCAACATCTATTTCCGCTCACGCAGGATTAAGAAAGAGGAGAACCAGAAGCCCTGGTTGGAGAAAAAGGATCCGAGGGAGAAATGGGTTACGATCATTCCGTTAATTGGGCTTTTCGTTGGGTTGGTTATCGCGGGGCTGTTGATTTGGGATGGGGTTAAGAGTGTGGTGCATCACGAGTATTGTTTGGTGTTGAGTGATGATTTTTCAGGGGGGTTGAATGGTGAGATTTGGACTAAGGAGGCTGAGGTGGGGGGTTATGGGTTAGTTTATTTCACGCATGTGTGTGGCTTGGTTGCTGACGGTTTGCATAGGAATGGGCAGTTTGAACAGACTACGCTCGATGACGAGAATGTGTTTATTGAGGATGGCAAGCTGGTCATCAAACCTACGCTTCAGGATGCAAAACTCATCGAGTCAAACAACGTTATCAATCTTACCCGGGACGGCACCTGCTCTTCTAGCTCGTTGGACAACTGCGTAGCCATCACCAACACCACAGCCGGCTCAATCATCCCCCCGGTAAGGTCCGGCAGGATAAGCACAAAGAAAGGCGCCACCATAAAATACGGCCGCGTCGAAGTAACCGCCGTGCTCCCAACCGGTGACTGGCTCTGGCCCGCGATCTGGATGCTCCCCGTCTCCGAGACCTACGGCCCCTGGCCCGCAAGCGGCGAGATCGATATTTGCGAGTCCCGAGGGAACAACCACACGCATCCCCAAGGCGGGAACAACATCGTCTCAAGCGCTATACACTGGGGACCCAATAGTGCGAATAATGGGTGGTGGCGCACGAATGGGAAGCGGAGCGCCCTGCATACGACGTATGGGGGGAGAGAGCATACGTTTGGTGTTGAGTGGAGTGAGAAGTATCTTTTTACTTATGTTGACTCCCGACTCCTACAGGTCTTGTACACGGACTTTGCCGAACCGCTGTGGAAGAGGGGAAACTTCCCGCTGAGTGATATCAATGGGACGAGACTGGTGGATATTTGGAGTCAGACAGGACGTGCGGCTACACCGTTTGATCAGGAATTTTATCTTGTGCTTAATGTGGCGGTTGGGGGGACGAATGGGTGGTTTGAGGACGGGGCGAACGGGAAGCCGTGGGTGAATGGGAGTCCAAACGCTAAGAGGGACTTCTGGGATGCTAGAGAGCGGTGGTTTCCGACTTGGGAGAATAAGGGACAAATGACGGTTAGTAAGGTGGAGATGTGGCAGCAGTGTGATGGGAATGAGGGGGGTGATCTGAAAAGATTCAAGGGGAAGACGAGGATGAGAGGTTGAGAGAATAATCAATATGAGCACAAGAATGGAAACAGATGATGTAATCCGTACATTTAGCAGCTCGGAGAAGATGTCAAATTCTGATAGCATAAGCAAGGATCTTGGTGACTTCAGGTTTAGAGTACATCGCCTTAGCAATGGTTGGTGGCAAGTTAATGGCAGACAATGTTCGCACAAGTACAAGTATACAAGTAGAAGCAACTAGGAGATCATCCTGAATCAGTCTCATTGTCCCATTCAAGCGATACAGAGACTCGGAAATAGCGCTTAACTCCCCGGCTGAGTATTCCGGGCTTCCAAGGGAAAGTCACAAAACAATTTTCAGGGGGGAACCCGGGTGCCATGGACGTGCCGGTATGGCAGATAACCACCATAGCACTGAACGATGGGGTGGATCGAAAGGAAACTGTCGATCACTGGGCCTGAAACGTGTACTTGTTGGATGGCCGTGGGAGGTTCCGGTGGTCATAATGGTGGCTCTTATGACCTTTCCTTCTTCTCATTAGGGTAAGACGGTGACATCTTGTTGTCAGAGCTCAATGGCTGTGACATGATCAAGACGAAGACGTGGCCGAATCAGTCGACTCAAAATGGTTCCTAGAATGATTGATGCCCCAGATATGATCTCAAAATGCCCTGTCTCTGATCCTCATGGCCCGACAGTGGTATTAGTTGGTTCGCGCCGGCGATCCCCTGTGACCATGGCTGTGTGGCTTTCCCATGAAGTCTGGATGGTAGGTACTCGGCGGTGACGCGCTATCTCCGAGTCGCGATATTGCTCGAATGGGACACTTATGTTGTTTTCGATCACTCCAAGCTGAAACGCCGTAGAAGCTTAGGGCTGATGCCAGCTGTCACGCCGATCAAGTTAATCGTGATGGTGTGTGCTCAAGCGCCATGTCTGGAGCTCCCGTGGCCCGGCAGTGGTCGTCTCTATTGCAGTGAATGTCGTGATCGCCAGTTGTTCTAAATAGGGCCTTGTCCGAGACACCGTACACTGCTACAGATGGAAAGCTTCCTCATCTCCCTCGCCCCTTCCGGCCACCGTCTCCATCCCGGTTCCCAAGGACCACAATCTAGATGATAGTCTGTAAGCGCGAAGCAGATCATCAACAAAGCTTCGAAGTCTCCTCGGACTCACACTCGGTAAAAGAGCGTTTCCGCCGAGACACCATTTTTCACTGCAACGCTGGGGAGGCGCTAGGGAAAGCTTACGAAGCTTGTGAGGCGCTAGAAAAGCTTCCTTTTGATAGGAGATTCGACGCTAAAGACCTATCGCCGCAAGCGTCCGGAGGGTTTCTAGATACCGTGATCAGGGCAACAGACTGAGTCGAGCTGAAACGATGACGAAATCTAATTTATGATGCAAAGTAGAGATTCGTGGCTTTCTGATGCGCAGTGCAATGGTTTCAAGTTCTCACTCAAGAGAACGTTGAGGCAGGTCACTGGATCCACGCGAAGTGTCGTCTATGTCTCAGCCGCCTCGTTTCAGTCGGCACGCGAAGCTTGTTTGGAGCCTCGATGTGATGATGTTCTCAGCCCTGGAACGTTTGATCATGGTGGTGAGGTGCTTGTTTGCCCTCGCTTAATCGCCATTCTCGCTAAGTGGCTTGGCGGGGTGCTTGGCGACATTGGGTACTCAAATGGCTTGGCAACATCGCCAATCTTCCTTGGTGAAATTCTCAATTGATCTCCTCCAACAAAATAGGGTGATGAAAGCATTTCTCTTCAAAGAAATTAACCCAATATATCTGTGCAAGCTGACTCGTGATCTCTGCTTCCAATCTCCAATCCCTGATGCGGGTAGTTGGTTGGCGACAGGTTGTGGTGTTGTGGCCCAAGTATGGAGGATGTTCCAAGCCGTCCAAACGGCGCGTACCTGCCGAGGCATGTTGGCAACCGCTGTCAGGTAACACAACGGCAAACGAGGTGTCGTGCTAGGAGAAGTACCGGTGTACTACTCAAAACACCATCAATACCTCATGGATCCAGGATATTGAGCTTTATCACCAAAGACTCTTAGTGCATCATTGAGCTGGAGATGTCTTGCACCCTACACGTTGCAGGGCCATGGAAATGTCGTGATGTGGCGTTACATTCGTGTAGGTCACAAAATTCCTCCCACTCTCATCACGAGTAACACGATGCTGTACCCAGTCCATCGCTCTTTCCCTGTTGCCAGTCAAGAGTTGAAGCTATTGACAGCCCTTCTTATTGACGAGACGGTGACAAGGCTAATGCTGGGCTTAGTAGATGGGTCGGTTGGTCCATTTTGGGAGGAGTTTAGCGACAAATCCCGGTTCCAGATTTCGCGGTCACCGGGGAGGAGAAGGAGGTATGGACTGGTTGAAAGGCCTTCGGGAGGAGAAATCAGGAGCTTCTTGCGAATTGCCGGCTGACATCGCCATTATGAATTGGAAAGAGCGACGTATTAGGAAAGCAATAAGGATTCTTGGCAGCAGCTTCTCCTGGCCTAGCCTCATGTAGTACGCCAGAGTACAGACTCTCCGACGAGGTATGGCAAAGGTAGAGGTAAACTCATTTTCGGGGTCTACGGGATAGATGAACAGATAACGGTTCGTGATTGTCTCTTGCTTTTCTTCCTTGGATCCGTCTCCGTTCTTTCCGTGGTCCACTCACCCGTTTATCTGTGTTCTTTCAGCTTTCCTCGGCGGATTGTCCTCGTCTTCGGCCTCTTCATCCTCCTATTCGTCAGTCATTACCAGTCGGGATTCTCGTATCTCGTACACTGTTGCTGCAGATCTCACAGAAGAGATTCTGGGCTTCCAGCATCGGAGTCTGTCTTTCCTTCAGCCCGAGCTGCTCTTCACTTCTCTTTTGGAAGCGGCAAACAGGTTAGACGTCGTAGAGTAGGGTTAGGGTTGGGGGTCTACAAAGAAGCTGAAGACTGTCGCCGCGCAGCGTAGAATTGAAGCCCTAAGCAGACGATTATCGAGATAAGCATTTTGTGAGTGGCCATTCCTTCCATTTATATCTGCTGGCTTCAGGCCTCTCCCGGCCGCTCTTTCCCAATATATCCCCTCCGCGTCATGTACCCAATTGGGGCAGTTGCAAACACGGCTGGAATTCAAGGCCGCAGCTCGGCCAAGAAAAGCTCCACCTCTCGCCTCAGCGTTCTCGCTTCGAAGGCGTGAGCTGGCGACATTGCCACGGCAGCTGAATCTCTCTTCCAAGTACCGGACTAGGATTCGAGTTTCTCCTCTTCTGGTCCAACACTTCCAAACGCAGCAATCGTTGTTATATCATCTGCTAGGAGCACGACATTGGATCGAATCTTTGGTGGCACTGCATCCTGATTTACGAATCCTTATTGATTGTCGAGAGACTTTTTTGATTCAGCTGCCCGCCACCACACTCGTTGCGAGCAGCCTGTAGCACGAAGAACAAGTTGGCTTTGACGGATCGTCGATCATTCGTTATTTGAGGTGAGCGAGTGCTGTTCGAGCTGAAGCTGGAGATCAATGGCTTACGCAGATATAGATACAGTTCTACGGAGGCATCTATCACCAATACCGCCCATATTGACTGTCATTCGCCATTCTACTACGCAACACGTTCGTTGACAACCGCCCAAGATGGGCATCGGCGCACTTCTGAAAGGCTATGTCACCGGCGGGAAGAAAGCGGCAACAACGCCGGAGAAGGGCAAGAAAGGGACGCAGACTTCCACTTCACCCCACACGACACAATACCTCGAGCTCCAACCACCAACACCAATGTTCGATGGGCACTCAAGGCCTTCGACATCTGCAGGGTCGACAAGGAGCTCTACCGTACTCGACGATATAAAGCATGAGGTGATGGTAAACTACCTTTACCAGCAGCAATGCTCGCATATGTGGGTGGGGGATTTAGGACCAGAACTTGAAGGTGTGTTGTTGCGGAAGAGCAGGAATGCGTATATGGCGTGTCCACCGGAGTTGGGTGATAGTCCATTTGCAACAGCTTGTGCTGCGCTGAATGTTCAAGTAAGAATTCTGAATGTCTGAAACTCGCCAGAAGTGTGCTAACGATAGACAGTGTGCCATGACTGTGAACTCCAGAGTCATCAGAACGTTCTTAGAATGGTCTCCAGAAGCCATTGACGTGCCTCTCCTGAATGGCCTAAGAGTACAGGTTTTGCCGACCATGGAGGACCTGCCAAGGGCAAGGAAGCATCAATTTGCTGCTTTCGTAGCCCAGGAAGGCCTGTTGATAGTATGGGATGACGACGTAATGCAGCTTGCCGAGCGTGCGAGGTCTATCGAATCTGAGCTCATGCAACTGGTCTGGAACAACGGAGGTGCTGGTGAAGGCGAGAACTCTGAGAAGAAATTGCCAAACATGGAGGGCTTTGTCATCAACGAAGAGAGTGGAGAAATCGTGCCAGCGGGGAGGCCTGTTCACATGCTAAATACCTTTCTCGTGACACTCACAGTCATCCTCATCTTAATCACGCTCGGTGCTGGCGCAAGGTCGCTAGCTGCGCAGACAGCAGTGGACAAGAACTATATGCGCATCGCCCTTATTCTCCTGGCGCCTATTCAGGTTTTTTTCACTCTCTTCTTCGCACAAGTCATTATCGGATGTCTTGCGCAGCTCTTCGGCCCCGTCAAACAGCTGAATGTGAACTCTAAGTTCTACTCTGCTCTCCCACCACCACGCCTCGCCACAGCCACTCTTCCGCATATCACGATTCAATGCCCTGTATATAAGGAGGGTCTCAAGTCTGTTATCGCTCCGACTGTCAAGTCTATCAAGCAAGCGATGTCCACATATGAGCTGCAAGGGGGATCTGCGAATTTGTTTGTCAATGACGATGGCTTGCAAATTATTTCAGAGGAGGAGAGAATGGCGAGGATTGATTTCTATGCTGATCACAGCATTGGATGGGTGGCGAGGCCATCGCATGGCGACCAAGGATTTGTTCGTAAGGGAAAGGTAAGGAATCCCCAGGCAATCCGCCGCACTTACTGACACCCGATTAGTTCAAGAAAGCTTCGAATATGAATTACGGGATGAACATATCGTGTTTGGTAGAGGAGGAGCTTGCTCAGATCGAAAGACCGCAGGACTGGACGCAAGCAGATGAGGCGCAGGCTTACGAGAGATGCTTGAGGCAGGTGCTGGAGCGTAACGGCAGAGCTTGGGCTGATGGGAACATCAGAATCGGAGATTATATACTGCTCAGTGAGTTCCTTTGGTTATTTAACCATTTCCCCTTTACTAACCAGTCTTAGTCGACTCTGATACCCGTGTACCAAGAGACTGCTTGCTTGACGCTTGCTCAGAGATGGAACAATCGCCAGAGGTTGGCATCATGCAGTTTTCATCCGGCGTTATGCAGGTCGTCCACACTTACTTTGAGAACGGAATCACTTTCTTCACCAACCTGATTTACAGCGCCATCAGATATACCGTTGCAAATGGGGACGTTGCTCCCTTCGTTGGACACAATGCCATTCTGCGGTGGTCAGCATTACAAGAGGTGTCATATACAGATGAGGACGAATATGAGAAGTTCTGGTCCGAGTCGCACGTGTCTGAAGACTTCGATATGTCTCTCCGCCTGCAAGTCAATGGGTACACGATTCGTCTCGCCGCGTGGGCTGGTGATGGCTTTAAAGAGGGTGTGTCACTCACCGTTTACGACGAATTGGCCCGCTGGGAGAAGTACGCCTATGGTTGCAACGAACTGCTCTTCCATCCAATCAGAAAGTGGATCTACAAAGGACCATTCACGCCCCTTTTCCGCAAGTTCCTGACCAGCAACATCCGCTTGACCTCGAAGCTCACCATTATCTCGTACATCGGCACATACTATGCGATCGGCGCGGCGTGGATCATGACAACAGCGAACTATTTCGCCGTGGGATGGTTCAACGGCTACCTCGACAAATACTACGTTGATTCCTGGAAGGTCTGGTTCAGTATCATCATTGTCTTCAACGGCCTTGGTAACGTCGCCCTTGCGGTGATGCGCTATCGTATCGGCGAGCGCTCACTCCTCGGCTCTCTAATGGAGAACCTCAAGTGGACATTCATGCTCGCCATCTTCCTCGGTGGTCTTTCGCTGCATGTTTCTCAAGCATTGTTGGCGCACATGTTCGAGGTAAACATGACGTGGGGCGCAACGTCTAAGGAAGCTGAGTATTCGAACTTCTTCATCGAGGTCCCGAAGGTGTTTAAGAGGTTCATGTTCAGTATTACGTTTGCGCTTGTTAGTATTGCGGGCATAATTACTCTGGCCAAAGCCGACTTTGTGCCATGGGATTGGAGGATTAAGGATTTTGTGGCTATTTTGCCTATGGCTACGGTGTCGGGGAGTCATTTGCTTTTGCCGCTCGCTCTTAATCCTGCGCTGATGACTTTCAGCTGGTAGTTGAGTCGCGTGTAAGAGAGCAAATGGCGGGAGTATGAATGTGGGGCGTGGAAACATGAAAGGGGACGACAGTACACGACAGCGCTGGCTGTACGACATCAGCATCGCATAATTACTGACATCTTGGGCGACATCGACAACAAAGACTCTCATTTGCATATTGCGCCCGCTGGACTAGCTACTGGACATGAAGGAAGATGAACGATGGGATGGTAATTTTGGCCAAGTTCGATGAATTAAGGGTGTAGATAAAAGCAAGGTGTAACTGGCAAAAAAGTGAAGCATAAGCAATAAACAATAAGGGAGTTCTATAGATGTGTGGTAATAAGAATAGACCAGTAAAGATCTCGATGAAGGGCACGTTCTTTTGTAGGAGAAAGCTTGTGAGTGTTGATGATATAAGCCGTCGCTGGGGCGCGATGCTTTTTCGTTGTGCTTTTCCATTTGCGTCCCAGCTGCCAATTTTATACCTCAAGAGATTCGCATTCTTTGAGATCAAGCGTGGAGGCACTCAACGGCACATACGACGAAGCGACGGAAGGAGGTCTGCTAAGGTTGGTATCATACCGCCACCCTGCGAGCGTGATTCCGCAGAGAGCACGGACTTGCTTCATTATGAGTAAATATGCGGGAGCTTCACGTAGGGACGGTTGAGTGCGCTTTAACTGCGGTAAAGCTTGTTCTTTAAATTGAGATGTGTTTTAGGTGTAGGCGTAGCGAAAGAGTTCTTCGCCTGATGGACAAGGTGAGGATCTTGGTGCTGTGGCCCGCGGGCAGTTGCGGGTATGCTCCCTGAGCAGGCCGCATACCTGGTGTATTTGGGCGCATCGTAGCTGTTGTTACTCTGGCATTGATGATTGATGAGCTGTCGGGATACAGGTGCTTCGTGAGTTTCAGATTTGTTGCGGCCATATATTTTTTGGCAAGCGATTGGAGACGTGAAGTGTTCCTGAGTTGTGACACCGCGGGGTCTGATTGAGTTACACAGCAGGCCTCCCAGCTTGAATGCTCATTCTGCAATCAGTATTGGCAATCAAACTTATTTCCCAGCTCTATAGCATGCGAAGGTGGGGAATGTTCAAGCATTTCTATGAGGTCTTGAGTAGGCGTGTGATTCATCCCAGGCATTCAACCCCTTGTTCGTCCCCTTTGCTTGGCCTTCGAGAAGGCGGCAAGGACGCTAAACTAAACACACGGGTCACGGTCAGCTCCACGATTAACGAGGGGCCGATCTATGGCAACCCTGAACACGACGACGTCAACACCATCGTGTGAGTATACTTTGTGGGCATCGCAACACAGAAGCGAAGAGGAAACATCGATTGAGATCTATAAGGCTCGTACATTCGTATCCGCTCACACTCGTGCGCGCCGCTGCAGCCCAACGCACGCGCTCTCGAAAGTACGAATTACCCTTGCTGTAGGCACAACCCGTCGATTGGTTGAGCGCCCCTCGAACGCGACTTATCCCTTTGCGAAAGCGACAGCGCGACAGTCTTTTTCGTGCAAAACTCCAGCTTGAGCAAAAGCGACACGGCATAATGGCATACCAGCAACCGCAACGCGGCTACGACAGCGGCAGAGGCCAGGGAGGATACCCACCTCAGCCGCAGGGCGCGCCGCAGGGTTATCGTTCCCAAGGTCGTGGCGGAGGTGGATATGCGCAACAGCCGCGGCAGCAGGGAGGCTACGAAGATAATTACGGCGGCTTTGAGAATCAGCAGAGCTATGAGACGAATTATAATCAGGTTTATGATCAGGGATATGAGGGTTACAACCAAGCTCCGCAGCAGCAGGGAAGAGGTGCACAGGGAGGTGGGGGATATTCGCAACAGCAGTATGCGGAAGGTGGCTATCCGCCCAGAGGCCAGAGTCAGGGGGGTGGAGGGTATAGAAGTGCGCCTGGGGGAGATCCAAGAGGGTATGGAAGAGGAGCACCGATGAATGGCGCGCAAGGAGGGCCGCCGCCTCGGGGCGACAGCAGAGGTTATGCGTCGGGCGGTAGACCACCAGGACCGGCGCAAGCTTCAGGGACGAGGCCTGTACCACAAAGGAACCCAAACTCGGATCCAAATATAAGGAATGGACAAGGAAGGCCGCCCCAAGCTCAACAGCCTGGCAGTGGTGCTTATGACGACCCATATGCTAGAGGTGGTGTCAGAAATATGGGCATGGCTGGAGAAAGGGGCTTAGTGGACCACATGGCCTCAATTGACATCAACGCGATCGAGGATGCTTATGAACCTGGAAAAGGACGACCATTTGATGGACAGCAAGGATATGCGCCAAGGACATACTCAATGAATAATGAGAGTGGGAGAATCCAGAGCCCAGGATATGGACAACAAGGACAATCGCAACCACAACAGGGACGCAACGGACGGGGAGAATGGCAAGACGGCGGATATAATGAGGATCAAAACTATGCTGCGGCAGGCCCGGCATTACCAGGAAGTTTACAACCAGGTGGCAGGAACTTTAGTGGCGGACCTGCTGGACCGCCACCACCACAAAAGGTCCCGGTAGCGCAACCAGATCAAGGATATAATGATGGATATGATGCATATAACGCTCCGCCACCAGCGCCAACAGCAGGCCATGGAAAGAAGGATAGCGTGGACGACATTTATGGATCCTATTTTGATGGTACAAATTACATTTCCTCCAGACCCCCTCTACCTATTGTTCATTCGGAACAGATTCTTTCTACTAAACCTCTGCCCTCGGAGCCACCTGTCTCTTCCATATCTACCAAAACCAGGACCAAACGCTTACAAAAACGTAAACCAGATTCCACTCTTCCTGAGCCTGGACCAAAACCAGGATCTGCACCACCGCCGGAGCAGCGTTCTATGTCTATGTCTGATCGTCCAAGGCAAGGTGAGCATAGCCAGGGTTCATATGAACTTCCTGACCCCCAGTCAGTCGCTGGCCATATCTTGCAATCTCAGTCTCAGCCTCATATGAATGAAGCGCCTTCTCAAGCGCCACAAGTGCAGTATCAAGAGTTTGATCAGCACCCTTTGCCCCAAGTCATTGTTCCCCCACAAGCTCCGCCTAAGATTTCAGTTTATGATGGCCAGAGGTCGGCCAGTGCGATTGGTTATGGTAACTCACGCAATCAAGGTTTCCATGGAAACGGTTATGGAGAGCAGAATGCTTATGGTGCGCCACCACGAGGATCGAATGGCGGATATGGAGGGGGTCAAGATCAATATGGAGCGCCGGAACCAGGCTTTGGTCCAATCCAACGAAGCCAAACTTCTACGGATCCGGCGGCCGGTGGATTTGGTCCGCCATCGCGAAGCATGACAAGTATGGATCCTGGCCCAGGAGGGTTAGGACCACCATCAAGGAGCATGACGAGCATCGATCCTGGAGCCGCAGGTTTTGTTCCCCCCTCGAGGTCCATGACCAGTATGGATGGCATGAACAGCCATGGTGGACTACCTCCTAGATCAGCAACGGCTTCTGTCAGCTCGCTGAACAGGCCTATGGGCGGCCTTCCAGCTCACCCGGCACCATATCGCCCTGGTTTACAGCAACCGCAGAACACGCAGAACAGTATGCCACTAACAAACAAGCCACCACCTATCCGTAACTACGCCGGAGGGCCTGTGCCTCAAGACATTCCGCAACGACCGGGCAGTACGCCGACCGCGTCGTCAGGCCCACAGCAAAAGGAGAAACCGGTCACTTCCGTCACGACACAAGAATTGGAGCAGCTCCGACTCACTATAAACTCGAATCCGAATGATCAAACAGCAACACTCATATTGGCGCGCAAACTCGTGCTCGCATCGGAAACACTCACAGCTTCTATTCCAGACAACAAACAGCGCGCCAAGACTCGTGAACGCTGGATCATGGAAGCCCATAAGCTCCTGAAAAAGCTTGTTGCGCTCCAGAACACTGAAGCGCAATTCTATCTCGCTGATTGCTACGGACGTGGTGCGCTTGGTCTTGAGACTTCGCCTGTTCAAGCATTCACTCTGTACCAATCCGCCGCCAAGGCAGGTCATGCTGCTGCAGCTTATCGTACAGCCGTATGCTGTGAGATTGGCCAAGATGATGGTGGTGGCACGAGAAAAGATCCCCTGAAGGCGATGCAATGGTACAAGCGCGCCGCAACGCTGGGTGATACACCAGCGATGTACAAGATGGGTATGATCCAACTCAAAGGCCTGCTAGGTCAAAGACCAGATGAAAGAGAGGCTGTGATGTGGCTCAAGCGTGCTGCGGAGCGAGCGGATGAGGATAATCCTCATGCTCTCCACGAGCTTGCATTACTGTACTCAGCCGAGCAGGGGAATAATTCAAGTATAGTCCGCGACGAATGCTATGCACTGTCACTCTTCCGTCAAGCAGCAAACGTCGGATACAAATTCTCGCAGTATAAGCTGGGATGCCTCTCCGAGTTTGGCGAGCTTGGACTGCCGATTAGTCCGAAGGATAGTATTCAATGGTATTCCAAGGCTGCCGTGCAAGAGGAGCATCAATCTGAGCTTGCGTTGAGTGGTTGGTATTTGACGGGTGCTAAGGATGATATGGGGAGTATTATCCTGTCACAAAGCGATACGGAGGCATACCTTTGGGCCCGAAAGGCGGCTGTGAAGGGTCTGGCGAAGGCGGAGTATGCTATGGGATACTATCTCGAACAGGGTATTGGATGCAATAGAGATCCGGAGGGGGCGAAGAGGTGGTATTGGAGAGCTGCTGGTGCGTCTATTTGCTCCCATAATTCCTCCCACCCCCACCTCCCTTACCTTTTTCTTTGCATTTACTAGTTGCTGACATATCCACAGCCCAGAACTTCCCGAAGGCTAGAGAGCGCCTCGAAGAGCTGAAGCGCAACGGCAACCGTCCGCAGCAAGGCCAGCCGCGCGAGAGGATATCGAGGAGTAAAGTGAACAAGAATCAGAGTGAGGCAGAGTGTTCTGTTATGTGAGCTTTTTATGTATAAAAAAGCTTACTAATGGGTCTGTTCTTAAGCACGATGAGCCGATGGCCGATGCCGATACCTGATTCCCTGGATCCTTGTCAGACGATGCTAGCCGAGCCGAGTCGAGGTACCAGTATGAAATGATGGTGTCTAACGAGTAAGAGCCGGGTGGTCGGCGTGCTGCGGTGCTTGATGACGAGAGAGTCGGGTATAGGCGATGGGTGCTGTGCCTGCTGGCAGGACCAGATTTAAGGGATCTGAGTGTACACTAAGGCGAAGTGATATAGGGAACGAAATGGAGTTGTACTAACCCCAAGTGTAGCAGTGGCGCATATGGTGTCGTATTCAGCCATGTCTAGAAGGTACTGGACTAGCACAATGGAGCAATCCTCAAACGCCACGAAAACGTGCCATTATATTTGATTTTCTCCCGTAGCTGCCTCTTCTTCTCCGACCATATTAACACGCTTCACTTCCTCCGAAAGCCAGCTATCGGCATATCAGGAAGCAAAGTTCGCCTTATACACCATGCCATTACCGTCCAGCGGCCTAACATCAAATGCCAACGAGGTAAATAACTCATACCCTACATTCCTAAGGACAAAGCTTCCATCGTCATCCTCTCTCCAAGCAATTATCCACCACTGCCTCTCATTCGTAGCCCTCTCAACAACACGTAATCGTCCATACTGCCGCCGTCGCAGGATCAATATCCTCACCATTCTCAAAGACCTCCAGCGCTTCAGCACCAACGTTTCCCGTTTCATTATACACTTGATATATTTGCTCCTTCTCGCGGCCCAGGAACTTTCTGTAGTACTCTTCCTCCCAGATATAGGGTATAGGCACGAACGACCAGTGCTGGTAGGCATTTATATTGACATTTCCTGGGTCGTCGGTGCAGGTACTGCGAGGTTCGATATATACGCGCGTGCCGTTTTGAGGTGGCTATAGAGTGCTTAGGACGTGGTCTGAGAAGTCTAGATCGGAACGGGGAGAGCGGGTGGTCTTGATGAAGTATTTGGAGTTGGGGGTCGTCATGATTGGGATCACGTTGCTCGTCGTAGCGCTGGTACTTGTCGGCTTCGAGAACGTTGTGGGCGGCGAGGAAGACGTAGATAAGACGCCGCTGCTTCATTGGAGTTCTTTGCTCGCGTCCCGAGGACACCGCCAACGGCTCCGGCTATTGCTCCTCGTGCAACCAGTCCAATGATCAGCATCCAAAAGGCGAGGATCGGGAGACCGCAAGCCCTCTCCTTCTTCTTGGCTGTACCGGCATTCCCGGCATCTTTCTCCTTGGTGGTAGCAATTGTCGCTGTGAGAGCTTCCTTCTCGTCTTGCATGCAGGGCGCATGAGGATATTTGGCCTGTGGGCTTCATTTTCTCGATTATTTTGGGATGGTGTGAGAGGCAGGTGGGACGTAATGATCTGGAGCGTCAGAGAATGGTTGGCGCCCGACTTGGGGTGCATTGGCCATTTGTTGGGCCAAGTCTGGAGCTGTGGTGTATCAAGAGCGAACAGCGCTTAGCAGCAGCAAGTTAAGCAATCAGTGTTGAGTGCGAAGATTCGGCATTTCCACCGATATTTGAAGCTGGCCGTCGTGACGGCTTCTTCAGGATGCCTTTTCAACCCGGGTTTGGTGAGATTGAGGAGGTATGTTCAAGCCCTAGTTTGGGAGGAATCGTCCCGACTTACAGCAAAGGTACCGCCGAGTTTCTTGGCTATCGTGTCTTTCCAGGCAAGAGAGATGTGTTAGAAAGAGGAATAAGTCTTACTAAGGACAACTATTGAAACGGGTATACTCGTGCTGATTGATACAAGATGACTTATACACTGATCTATTTGGTCTAGCTTTGACTTCCACCCTACCAAGCTACTCGTATTTTTAATTTGTTGGTACCATCGCGATCTCGCCTTTGGTGTTGTTGAGATTCAGAGCGCTTGGCCCCCTGACATCCAACAAAGCACGTGCGATAAGCCCCGTCAGCACAACTCTTATCGCCAATCGAAAATTATTGGCCGTTCCAGACAGACCAGGCAAGCTCCCACTCCTTTGCACAACACATTGATCGCGAAGCCAAGAAGCTACCCGACCTGAGAAGGCTCATATAATCCGGCCAAACATCTGTCCCAAATACCAACGTCCACGATCATCCCACCGTTCCAAAATCCCTTCTCCAAACAGAGCCTTCGCAAACCACGAAATCAGCAACCATGGCGTCCGCCATCTCTGCGCCAACGCAGCAACCTCAAACCCTCACATTCCCACGCGAAACCTTCGCCAAGCTCTCCCCACACAGTTACTTGCTCGCTCACCTCGCGACGCCCGAACAAATCCGCCCAAACGGTCGCAAGCCTTCCAAATCCCGCAAGCCACATGTGCACACTGGCTCGCTGACGCACGCTTCCGGCAGCGCGGTTGTGCGAATCGGCGATACCACGGTGGTGTGTGGAGTTAGAGGGGAGATATTGAGGGCTGAGGATGCGGCAGGATATAGAAGTTCTGCGATCGGAGAGAGCCAGAGCGAGGCACAAGCGCTGGATCTTCTGGTGCCGAATGTTGAGTTGGCGACTGGTTGCAGTCCGGAATTTCTGCCTGGCGCGCCGCCGAGTAAGAGGGCACAAGAACTCGTATCACGCATATACTCCCTGCTTCACGCCAGCAATGTTATCTCGAGTGAAGACCTTCGCATCTACGGCCCAAAGCCAAAGGACGATGTAGAGATGGACGATGAGGGCAATCTAATGGAGGATAATGAGGAGGAGGAGTTAGAGGTCAAGGGTTTCTGGACCCTGTATGTCGATATCCTCTTCATCTCCCTCGATGGCAACGCGTTCGACTGCGCCTGGGCGGCTGTCGCTGCTGCGCTGCAGGATGTCAAGCTCCCGGCGCCGAGGTGGGATGTGGATAATGCGCGCATCGTTTGCTCCGACCAGGTTTCGACAGCAAAAGCGTTGGAGATTCAGGGATTGCCAATCTCTATGACGAGCGTGGTATTCGGGGCTAAGGAGAGGAAACAGGCGGGTGGGAAAGGGAAGAGCTGGGTGTTAGCGGATCCGGATGCTTTTGAGGAGGAGCTTTGTGAAGAGTCAATCACCATTTTGGTGGACTGCTCTGGCGATGAGACTCGTGTCTTGGGTATTCAGAAGGTTGGAGGCACTGCGGTTGGCAGAGAGGAAATGAAAGAGTTGGTTGGGTTAGCTGAGAAGAGATGGACTGAATGGCGGGGGCTTTTGAAGGGTTGAGCGACCGTGAGGGAAGAGGTATTGTTTGAGAGACAAGCACACGCCCCACGAGTGTGGGAGACGTAGAAGAGCTTACTGCCCCTAAGTTGCTGGGACGGCGAAGCTCAACGAGCAAGCAAAGTCCGCAGATGGTGGAAGCACAGCACCAAGAGCAGGGCCAGCAGCTGCCTGTGCCGCGAGATGGAGGAAGAACACAGGTTTAGGTAGGAAACCTAGGACAGAAATGGCTGTGATGATGCCATATCGTTCACGCATCAATACGAAAGATTAACCTCCGATGCAGGAATCTGGTATCCTTACCATCTTCGAAGCAAATGGCTTGCATTGAAGCCGTTGTTTCCATCACAGTCGAAGCAGTGTATACACCTCTATGGAAAACATCACGATCCAAATCTCTTCCGCATCATTGAGATGTTTTTAAGAGTACACCTCTTATCCTGTTAATTGAAACACCAGTCTCAACCACAAATAAAATTTCGCGATTTACAGCTCATGGAGACCTGCTGCGTGCTACTATACACCATTTTCTTTTACAGTGGCAGATTTGATTAGCAGGCGGCAGTATCAGCCGTTATGATAGCGGCCAAAGAAGTGATAGCGTTGTGTAGCTCCCTGTCAAAAGTACCCTTTCACTTGCACTTGCGAGGGGGGACCATCCATGTGGTGGAAAGTTGAACGAATTTCCATTTCTGCTCCGCATAAACCTTGCTTGTGAGGGTGCGGCTAAGTAGTCTCCGTCGTAGAGACATGTCATTTAACGCTCACATCCATGAGCCTTAGCACAAACAAAGTAATGTGAGCACAAGCACAGGAACCCTTTCAGAAGTAGTAGAAGAGTAGCCTGTTGCCTGAGCTTCCATTTTGAGCACATACTAAAATTCAGCTCAGATCATACATATGGAAAGGGTTTGCATTTGTACTATCTCAAGCGGTCTTCTGCGGAAGTGGAGTGACAGACGAGCGCTGCTGCAACATTGGTCGTGATGGCAGCAGCTACTTGCGCAAACTGAGAGCCTATATAAAGACTAAGTCATCGCCATACTGGTTAGTGTCAAGCATATACACACTTCACTGGAATTGACCTAGACCGCAAACATACTTACATGTTGAACATCTCCTCTGTGTCAGCTGGCATTGAGGCAGATAGTATTTTGGGGTTTTTGTTGCTCTGATGCTGTCAGATCCGGTTTCCGGGTCATACTTTTGATCTTTGTTGGCTGTATGGACTGCGGTATTAGAGATTAATGGCTGCTACGGAGGTGTGCAAGTTCTGGATATCTAATTTGAAGGGTGTATAAGGTATATGCTCCTCGAGAAAAGCTTCTACTGAAGTCTGATAGCAAGGATGTCTTGGGATTATGTTCTTTCTCAGACATTGCCGGATGACTCTCTGTGGTGACAGTAACGTACTTAATACACTACTTGCTTATCAACCTCAGGCAATGGGGCCAAAACCAGCGTTGTTCACAGGTAGGTATGTACCCGAGTAAATCCGGTTAGGTACGGGTAGATATACACCTACCCGAGCACTTTTGACTGTAGTGCCAAGGCTTCGACTTGCCAAAATAGGTTAACCAAGCGAAAAACCATTACACGAGCTGTTAGGAATTTTGCAATCAAAAAGGCAACAAAGTAATCTTGAGGCCCTGATTCGTTTGTGACTGTAGTACCGGCTGCAAGTGGGTAAGAAGCTCACACAATCTTCGCTTAGATTCACTATTTTGAAGCTATTTACTCACGTGAATCTAGTATTGTAATTCCCGGGGTAGATTCGTGTACCTACGCGAGCAGTTTGAGAAATCTACCTATACGACCCCAGCGACCCGGATTTCTACCCGGTCAAACATTATATGGAGGGAAGAAAATTACACATATCAGGAAGAGCAACAGTTGTCAGTGGTTATATAAGCGTTCGCATTTGTATTAGCTCAAAGTTATCCAAAGGTCCAACGCTTACCACACGAACAACCTACACTGGGCTCAAAAGCTTGTCCACCGCCCACTTAACATTCAAACTCCTAATATCCGAATAATGCTGCCCCACACCAATAAACAACACCGGCGTCCCACTCGCATGCACCATGCTAACCAGCGTTCCAATCATATCCCCCACAGTATCACACTTACTTATAATAAACCCATCCAACTTCCTCTCTTTCCCAAACGCCGCATTAAAGTTCCTCGCCTGCGCGACCGAATCCGTACCCACAAGCGCCTCACCAACCATAAGCAACTTATCCGGCTTTGCAAACTTAGCAAACTTCTCCAAGTTACCCATGAGACGGGCATCGTTGTGTCTCCTACCCGCGGTATCAATCAGAACGACATCGAAGCCCTGGTCAGTGCCGAACGCGATAGCGTCCTTGCCGACTGCTGCGGCGTCCTTGCCGTAGCCTTTTTGGTAGAGTTCTACGACGCCGCCTTCGCGCACGGTGAGCTCTTTGAGGTTGCGGACGTGGACGGCGAGCTGCTCGACGGCGCCGGAGCGGAAGGTGTCGCAGGCTACAACGAGGACTTTGTATTTGTTTTGGAGGAGGAAGAAACAGATCTTTGAGAGGTTGGTGGACTTGCCGACGCCGTTGACGCCGACGATGGAAATTACGTATGGACGTGGCTTGACCAGGCCGTTTGCTGGTGGATGAGCAACGGCATCGATTTCGCGGAGGAGATCGAGAGATGTGGTTGGTGTGAGGATTTTGCGGAGAGAGGCCTCCATAGCGGTGCGGATGCGTGCTTCGACGGACTCGAAGTTTGCGGTCTTGACGCCGATGAGTTCGCGCTCGACACCTTCGCAGAGACGTATGGCTGCTTCGCGGGCGACGTTCTTTTTCAGGAGGTGGTCCTCCATGCCTTTCATGGCTTTATCGATATCCGCCTTGGTGAGAGTCTTGCCTCCAACGACATTTCTGAACAGCCCAGAGATGGCACTGATACTCGAGTTTACGAGACCAGTTGCAGCGGCAGAATCTGCCTTCTTCTCATCGATCTTGTCGAGGATAGAATGGACTTGATCATCAAGGTCCTTGAGCACGAATTGTCCCTTTCCTGTCCTGCTTCCCCATGACTCATCATTGACAGCTTCAACCGCAGCGCGGCTACCAGGAGTTTCTAGCTCGTTAACGGAGTAGTCGAGCAGAGTACTGCTGTCCTCATCTGCGAGTCCATCCGCATCCCACTTGCGACCCTTTTTAGCTGATCCCTTTGCGACCTTCTTCTTCTTCTCATCGCCTGATGAACCGTGAGCTGCAGCGGCCGTCTTGCGAGCTCTACGAGAGAGCTTGTTTCCTGGTCCGTTCCTTGCTGTGAGGACACCTGGCGTAGACGGCCTCGACGAACCTGAAGTTGGAAGTGATGAAGCTTCTGTGGAAGTGAGATTGTTCCTGGGTGTGCTTCTGTTCAAAAGTCCCGGAATTGGCGGTGGCTCGTCATCAGAGAGCTCTTCAGATGTGTCGTCGTACGAAATGGGAGGCGGAGCACCTCGAGACGGCGCACCAGTTTCTAATTCACGAAGTTGCTGGTCAAAGTACTCGTCGAATTGAACCTGCACCACAGAGGTGTTTGGTACTCTGAGCTGGTCGCCATAAAGCACGACGAAGAGGGTGCGGATGTTGTCAACGAGTTTGTCAATCCAGGAGAGGTGAAGTAGTGATCTGTAGACTGCCTGTGAGAAAGTTAGCATGTCGCCACAGCTGCGCCAACCGGTTAGCATGAAAACTTACGACGAAGATGATGTTGAGCTCCTTGACAGTAGTCCATTTGAGCGTATGTTGATCGACCTTGTATGGAGGATTTTGAGCTGCAGAGATATCGTCTGAGACAGCTGCGCCAGGAAGTGTCCGCTCCTCGATCATGACATTGCTGATCAGGCTGTTGATGATGGAGGGACTAATCGTCGAGCTCTGTCTGCGCCAGAGCACAATGCCGGAAGTGGTGAGGATTTCAAATGAATCCAACATGTTTGCGATATTGGCGACAACAAAGCCAAATTATTTTTGTGATGTTGTTGAAGAAGAGAGCAGCCTCCTTTCTGGTAAGGTGTTCCCATCAGTCGCATACCCTAGTGTCTGGATTCTGACCAGCCCACCTATGACGCGGAGGCGGTGGCAGAATCGCGTCCAGATCAGGATAAGCTCTCCTTTCGAGCCACGAACACAATAAGGTGCGCTCCAGCACTGCGATACCAAGATAAACAATTAAAAGCTACAACTTTCGTCATCGGCGACCACTTACACTAAACGCATACACTCATTTACTCACAGCGGATAACTACAATGCAGCGCCCGGCCTACGGCGCTCCGCCACCAAACTCTCCACCGCTCCATCACCCAGTTCCCCAGCACGTCTCGACCGTGCCACAGCTTCGCAGTCCTCCCCCGCCTGTGCCGCAACAAGGCAATGTTTATGGCAACCCATACCAACCGCAAGCTCCTCTACCTGGAGCTGGAGCCGCTCCAAACTTTGGCGCATATGGAGGTTTCATGGCAGATCCAACGGCGCAGATGGGCTTTCAGATGGGACAGACAGCTCTGAAGCATGGACAGGAAATCGTGGAACAAAACCTCAACCGCTATGTCAACGTCTCGGCGCTGAAACACTACTTTAATGTGTCGAACTCATACGTGATGAACAAGCTTATACTGGTATTGTTCCCGTGGAGACATAAACCATGGAGCAGAAAGCAAACGATTGGTCCGAATGGGCAGGATAACTGGTACAGGCCTCCAAGGGAGGATTTGAACAGTCCTGATATGTATATTCCAGGTATGTCACAACTCTTCTGAATGACGAGCATCCGCTAATTAGTCTTAGTCATGGCCTTCGTCACATATATCCTCCTGTCTTCCGTTCTTGCCGGTCTAAGAGGAGCTTTCCAGCCAGAGCTCTTGGGCTACACTGCAACTACAGCATTTGCGATTGTTATCTTCGAAATCCTCGGACTGAAGCTAGGATGTTATCTTCTCTCTATCTCAAACGAGTCCCAAGTTTTCGATCTGTTGGCATACTCCGGATACAAGTTCGTCGGAATTATCGTCACTTTGATCGTGAGCAACATTGTCAGCGGAGGCAAGGGCAGTGCTGGGTGGATCGGTTGGACTGTGTTCGCATACACCTTCTTGGCCAATGCTTTCTTCTTGGTATGATCAAACCGCTTCCCGAATTTTGAACTACATCGCTAACCGGTTATAGCTCCGTTCCTTGAAGTACGTTCTCCTCCCAGAAAATTCGAACGATAGCAGAGGAGCTATGCACACCGTTGCACGCTCGCAGAAGAACCGCCGCACCCAGTTCCTCTTCTTATACTCGTATATTGTGCAATTCGTCTTCATGTGGGCCTTGACCCGTCAGTAGAGGGAATGATTCCAACAGAGGAGACAGGGGGACGGGAAAGATGTGTACGATCTATTAAGAGAACGGAGTTCCAGACTGGTGATGGATTGTCTTTGTGTATTATATACCATGCGCTTAGAGCGTACAATGATGACTTTACGATCAGCACCGTCGAGCACTGACAGGTGAAGAGTGGCCTAACGTGAAGTGAGGCCTGGCTTCGAGCCAGAGATGCGATACGAGCATTATGGTCAAGTTTCAACCGAAGTTTAAAAAAACTATGACTACCTGTTGGAAGACCTTTATCAAGTGCTAAGGTCTTGCAGCAATATCTCGAGTGCAGCAGCTACCGATGTCAGATGTCGCGAGTCTCTGATTACTTGCCATCAAGCACGAAAGGCGTCCCAACCACTCAAAGTGACAGCTATCTACCTGGGCGACAGGCTCAGATCATTGGCTGAATACGCACCAACCAGGTATCGCGGAATGCGGGGTTAAGCGGCTTCACAAAATTCGGGGTATATCCTACGGTTGTACCTGGGTGGCTAGCCACGAACCTCGGTCGGGCTCATGCGTTGGAGAAAGTGATAGCGGGGAGACCAGCAATTGGTAGGATTGACTCCAAGTCTTCGAGTCTCTGAATATATTATTTTCCTCTTCATACATCTGTGTCGCGCAAGAACTGACCGAGTTTTGATTTTGATTCTGGTGATACTTGACTTCGAGCGACGATACCCAAGAATTTCGGACATACAGCTCAATATGGCTCTCGGTACGAACCCGCTTCCGCACGATTTCCCCAGGTTCCCATGCGACAACGTTGCGATTAAAAAGTGCATGTTGCCCTTGACAATGAGATGGATTTACAATCTTCACTGCGATAAGAAAGTAGCACAGCTGAATGAATGAAATACTAATTATGACTTCCAGTAGCAGCAGGAGTAGCGGCCACCACCGCGGCAGCGATGTACATCGAGGCCAAAACCGGCATCAAAGCTGACGCCATGCAACTCATTGGCCTCAAGAAAGGCGAGAAGGCATGGGCAGCCGCAGTCAAAGCCAACAGGATGTCTCTCTATTACCTCTGGGAGGACGCTGCCTTGCGCAGAAAGAACGACGAGTGCATCTGGTCTCGCGAGGGCTGTTACACCTGGACCCAAAGCTACGATCGCATCAACCAGTGGGCACAATGGTACATCTCGCAAGGCGTGAAGCCAGGAGACCTCGTGGCTTTCTATTTGCAGAATAGCCCTGATTTTATGTTTGCCTGGTTTGGACTCTGGGCTATTGGCGCTGCGCCGGCCATGATAAACTATAACTTGGGAGGAAAGGCACTTGTGCATTGTTTGAAGATCAGTGGCAGCAAGATTATGATTGTCGACGCGGAGCCGGATTTGCAGGCTAGAGTGGCCGATGTGCAGGCAGAGGTCGATGCTGATTTTGGGATGAAGACTATTGTCTTTAATCAGGAGCTGAGGTATCAGATTGCGGCGAAGCCAGCGCTTAAGCCGGGAGATGAGTGGAGATCCAGCGTGAAGGGTAGCGATCCTATGTGTCTTCTATACACGAGGCAAGTATAAACCTCAGAGAAAATATCATCTGGATGGAAAAGAAAACACAGCTAACGGTCCAAAGTGGCACAACCGGCCTCCCAAAGGGCTGCGCCTTCAATATCGACAGGATGTACCAGGTATGCATAGGGGTAAGGGAATTGACTGAGCTCTACCCTAAGCCTTTCATTGGGACGTACTAATCGATCTCGCACAGCGCGCAACAGGCAATGCCATGACGACCGAAGAAGACCGCTGGTACGATTGCATGCCCTTCTACCACGGCACTGGCGGCTGCTCGGCCGTCACCCAGCTCACCACCGGCGTCACCCTCTGCATCGGAAAGAAGTTCTCGACTTCCCAGTTTTGGCAAGAGTGCAAGGACTCCCGTGCCACATGGTTCACCTACGTCGGCGAGACGGCGAGATATCTATTGGCTGCGCCACCAAGCCCATTAGACCAGCAGCACTGCGTTAAGAATATGTTCGGCAACGGCCTCCGCCCAGACGTCTGGAAGCGGTTCCGCGACCGCTTCGGCATCGAGCTCATCGTTGAGTTCTTCAACTCCACCGAAGGAGTCTTCAACCTCGTCAATGTCTGCCGCGGCGACTACCTCGCCACCTCTGTCGGACGCCACGGGCTCCTCCTCAGGACCCTCCTCAAGAACACTTACGTCCCAATTAAGGTGGACCCAGTAACCAACGACATCTGGCGTCATCCAAAGACCGGCTTGGCCAAGCGTGAGCCTTATGAGGTTGGTGGAGAGATTATTGTTGCAGTCCCATCCGAAGCTGCGTTCCAAGGGTACCACAACAACCCCGAAGCAACGAAGAAGAAGTTCGCATTCAACGTCTTCCAGAAAGGCGATATCTGGTACCGCTCCGGCGACGCGCTAAAGCGCACCGAGGACGGCCGCTGGTCGTTTATGGACCGCCTCGGCGACACCTTCCGCTGGAAGGGCGAGAACGTCTCCACGGCCGAGGTCAGCGAGGTGATTGGCAACTACCCCGGTGTTGTAGAAGCCAACGTCTATGGCGTGGAACTGCCAAACCACGACGGCCGTGCAGGCTGCGCTGCGATCTACATCGACCCTGCTGTGCGTAACAACTTTGATTATGCCGGCTTGCTGAAGTATACGAGGGAGAAGCTGCCGAAGTACGCGGTGCCAATCTTCTTGAGGATTGTGGAGGAGATGACGCCGATTCATAACAATAAGCAGAACAAGGTGCCGTTGAGGGAGGAGGGCGTTGATCCGGGGAAGAAGAACAATAAGAATGATGAGATGTGGTGGGTGAAGCCGGATGCTAATCATACCTATCATCCCTTCACTGAGGACCACTGGGGCGATTTGCATCTTGGAAAGTCGAGGTTGTAAATGATGGACAGAGGGGCGGTACATAGCGTGCCCGGAATAAGAACAGACAGATGGCGATCGGCGCATGGCCTTAAATAAATATACATTATCGCATTAAATATCTGACACGGTGTTCATCGCTTGCGCTTTATGCAGCAAAATCTTGCTCATCCACATCCCATCTTAGAACGAGTTCTTCGCCAGCTTCCCCACACTCTTCGCCTTCGCCCACCATCCCGGCTTATACCCAAGCTCAATGATAGACGTAACAACCTTCCAACCCTTCTTCATATCTCTAATCGGATACTTCAACGGCGGCGGAATGCTCGTCTGAATACCCACACTGTCCCATCTATCCACGCAAACAGCCTTCAAATTGCTCACACCTCTCAGTCCTTCCTCACCAGCAAACCTTCCATACCCAGATCCACCAACGCCACCAAATGGCATCTGCACAGCATAGAAGACGGCAAAATCGTTGACGGCAACCATGCCTGCACGGATAGCGCGGACACACTCGGTTAACTCCCACCCCTTCTTCCCATACACGCTCGCTCCGAGACCAAACTTCGGGTCGTTGGCAATACGAATCGCATCAGCCGTATCCTTAGCCTCCATAACAAGACAGATAGGCGCAAAACACTCCACATTCGCAATCTCCATATCTGTATCAACATCGACAAGAAGCGTGGGCTGGAAGTAGTGCCCACGAGGGAACTTAGGGTTCTTATACCTCTTCCCACCATGAATAAGCCTCGCGCCATGCTGGCAGGCGGACTTAATCATCTGTTCGAGTTTATCAAAGTTGGCGGAGGAGACCATGGCGCCCATGTCGATGTTCTCGCCCTCCTCGGCGTTGAGGATAGAGCCAACGCGCATACCCTTGACTCTCGGCGTAAGGAGCGAGATTAATGGCTCGTAGACCACAGGTCCACAGATGATACGCTCGATTCCAACACAGTTTTGCCCGGACGACTGGAAGGTGCCGCGCACTGCGATGTCGGCGATGCGGACGAGGTCTTTCTTGGCGGAGTCGAGGACGATGCAGGCGTCCTTCCCTCCAAGCTCTGCGCAGAGAGGGGTTAAAGACTTTGCGCATGCAGCTGCGACATGGTGGGCGACGGGACGGGAGCCGATGAAGGTTACGTGGGAGATATCGGGATGGCTGGTGAGGTAGCTCGCCTCCTTTGGCCAGCAGATGACGCTTTGGACAAGGTCTGGGTTGTGACCGCAGACCTGGAGTGCCGCCTTGGCAACGAGGGTGAAGTAGCTTGCCGACCAAGCAGTGTGCTCAGAAGCCTTAACGACGATTCCGTTACCAGCAAAAATAGCAGTGATGATTGGCCCAATGAGGTTGTGGAAAGGGTAATTCCAGGACACAAGCGCAGCCACAACACCAAGCGCCTCATAATGCACCTCGTTCCTCTTATAAGCCAGCAAAAGATTCGTAGGGCGTCTGCTCGGCCTCAAAGCCGTCTCCCCATGCTGAATAGTCCACTTCAGTCTCTCGGCCGTAACAAGCGTCTCGCCCAGCGCAGCATCAATCATCGTCTTTCCCGAGTCCAAGCACGCAATGTGGCACAGCTGTTCCTGGTTCTCTAAGACGAACTTCAAGAGGGTGCGGAGCACCTGGCGGCGCTGAGTGAATGTAGTTCTCTCCCAACCTCCCTGCGCCTTCTTTGCTGCCGCGACGGCTCTGTCGATCCCCTCCGTCGTGCTTGGGTTTCTAGCGCCGAGGAACTCGCCGGTGGCCGGCGCATAACAGTGAATGAGATTCGAGCCTGGGAGCTTAATCAAAGGCTCGCTGTTGTTCCAGCCTTCTGGCGCGGTGTCTGGGCGCGAGCCGGGTGGCTTGACGGTATATGGGATTGGGAGCTCGGAGAAGTAGTTGTGCGAGATGGCGATGCTGCTCAGGATGCAACCGATTGAGATTGCGAGGCCAATGAAGCCAAATAAAAAGAGCTGCTGGGACCTCCAGATGTCAGCACATAAATTCAATGCAAGGGGCTGGCGGGTTGCGCACTCTTTTGAGACGTGGAGTGTGCCCTCTATGTAGCCTGTGATTATATCTACCAGGCCCCTTTCGCCTAACATTGACTCCATTTTGTCGTCTGAGTGCTCAAGCGAGGTGCTGAGTGCTCAAAGCTCGGGCGAAATGCGAATGTATCGCAGTTTAGCTGTTGAGCAATTGACAATCTCGCCGGGTTGTCGTCTCCAAATTTAAAGTCTGGATCACCGTTGACACCTGTCGCGTAAGGGGGTCCCTTCAACCCCACTACGCCAAGAGCTGAAGGTCCCAAGTCCCAAGGCCCCAGGATTTCGGGCCAGACCTCACTCCTCCACATGAACCTGATAAGGTGCCCTACGGTAAAAGTCAATACAAAGATGAAAGAGATTGGTGTCTAAGTCACATTACACGGTCGGGTATTTTTCTTTGGCTGTCTGCAATAAAAATGTACCTTTCATAATATCATCACAGATTCTGACGGTTCACCATGTGGGACACGAAGGAGTTAGAGCTAGAGGATAGCCGTGATAATGATCGGTAACACTATCAACCTTAACTAGAGAGGATAATTAAAGATACCATATCACATTCTATGTGTACTTGGGATACGAGACTAAGCCTTGAAAACCGTTTTGTTACCCACCAGTGCCCCTACGCCAACGCTTAAGTATGCAGAATAAAAGTATAAGAAACCATCACGCATCCTGGCCTCACTCAAAACCCTCGCAACACCTCCACCAATAAGCTAATCTCTGCAAGACTGTCTCATAGTTTCCTTCTTCAAAACTCTCTAAAGTTTACACACTCTTAACAGCAGGGTTTGCCCACTCCACAACCTCAAGCGCCATCATCACAAGCGCGAGAGTGGACGGCAAAATCCAGATAACATAAGACTGGAACAAGATCTTACTCATAACCCCCTCATAAACACCATTGATCTGGCAGATCTGTGCCAGCTGGAGCGCCGACGGCGCACCAGTGAGCAAGAAACAAACAATCACAAAGATCGGATCGTCAACAATGCTAACCGGCACATACTTAGCCACCAAAGCAAGAATAGGCGCCATAATCAGCGTAGGCAGCAACATCCTGGAAATGAGGGAAGCGACAAGCAACTTCGTCCCGATCTGGCTCTCCTCGGAATCCTCGTTCAGCGCGGCCTTGGGCAAGGTGTTACGCGCGAGGTTCGCACCGAGGACAACCAAAATCAATGGTACGGCGACGCCGCCAGACTGGCTCACGGCTCTGGTCACTGAGTTGGCGACGAAAGACCCCTCCTCGAAGAAGAGACGCTGGAGGTACGGGACCGAGGCGATGATGATGGCGAATAGCATAGCCCAGAGAGGTGGGTTCATGAATGCCCATAACCCTTTCATGAATCTGCTCACGCCGTTGGAGAGTTTGGTGAGTGCCCAATGGAGTGGGGCTGGGAGCGCTGCGAAGGTGCGCGTGCCGGCGATGCGGAGGGTGTTTGCCCAGGAGGTTTTGAAATTGAAGATGTGCATCTTTGTGCGTTTGATGAGGGACTGCGGGGTATCGTAATGCCCGGCATCTTCGCGGGCGCGAATGGTGGGGAACGAGGTCAGGTTGCCGCGGAGAGCGGCGGCATGCTCCTCGTCGTCGATGAGTGGTCCGTGGGTTGCGGAGCCGTCGTCTGAGTCTGAGCCGTCGTCAGACGCGATGTAGCCTGCGTTGACTGGGGTTCTGCCGCCGGACGTGAAGGAAGATGTGGACTGAGATTTATTGAGGTCCTTTGGCTTGTAGACATCGGTACGCTGTTCACTATCGTCCTGTCCATCGAGACCGATGATGAGGAAGTCTTCTGGTGCGTCGTCGCGGTAGCGTCCTTCTTCCACAGCTTGTGCCTCCGCTGTCTCTAACTTATCTGGTGGCGCCAATAATACATGATATCCCCAAGACCAGCGGAGAAGCTGGCCAAGCTGCTGGAAGATGAGAAGGTATAGGATTCCGCGAGCGGAAACTTCGTCGTCGTTGTCGCCCGGGATTTGGTCCCAGTGCAGTCCCTTGAGTGTTTGGGACAAAGAGATGACGAGTGAGATGGGAAGGGAGTTAGAGTTGCCGAAGACGCCCATTGCTGTGACGAAGTTGGCTGGGCGCTTTGAGAGTCCAAAAGCTTTGGAGACACCGACGGAAACGAGGTATGAGACCAATGTCTGGGTGATGAAGATTATTGGGATGACGGCGAGGTCAACCAGCTTGTTTGCCGTGAGCTGGGAGGCGAGCTTTGTGAAGACTAGTTGATCGGTTAGCATAGCTCATCAACAAAAAACCTTCAACAGACATACTCAGACATGGCGTAAAGAGCATCACGTTCAAGTTCGCAACGAACTTCTGATTATCTGCATCGAAGTGTCCGAGTCTCGCAATAACGTAGCCTGGCAAACTGACACAGACGACTTGCATGACAGCCTCAAAGACTAGTAGGATAAGACGGCCCATCGGCGGGTGCGCATCGTGACCCATCAAGGTGGGTTGTTGCAATCCAAACGCCATGTCCGTGAAGGACCGGCTTGATACTGCTGCAGCGCCATTTCCTGATGCAAGTCGAAACGATGTTGGTGTCGTAAAGATGGCCATTAAACGTTGGATATATAGTTGATGAGCTGTGATTTAGCTCGTCGCTTAAGGATTGCCTCCTGTATAATGAGTTTGTGTATCGAGAGATGGAATGGCGTAGTCGCAGTCGGGAACCTTAACACCTCATACAGAGCCAAGGTGTCGCCAAGGTATCGGTGTGGGTATGGCGTGTCTAGTGCGATTAGATGATAGAGGCCAAGCTTCTTAGTCGTTGCTGTTCCTTTGCTGAGCCACCTCGTCGGTTTACGCCGCTCCGTCTTATCTTGGGCGGACAAAAAGGAATTATTGAGATGCAGGATCACCTAGAGTTGCATTTGATAAAGCTTGAGAGTGCCAGATAATTTCCTTACAATCACTGATGAAGAGGATTATCATTCAAAGAAGCGCGGTTAAGTGGCGCATGTAGTTAGTGGTTGTCAATGTGTGTCCAAAACTTGTTCTCTGCTCAGATGTGTGGTGACGGTTTCGCTATCGGTGGGTGTTTCTACCGCTTTGTGCTCACTGGGCGCACCTTATTCAGCGTCGCACACGGGCCGTCGTTCTGGGGTACCGTTCCGCCAACAGGCGTCTCTCAGAGACGGTCCCTGAAGCAGTGAACGAGGCTGTGCACAACTCGTTGGCTCAGAGCATCTGAGAGCATTTCTTGGGCTCCAATCGCCAGATTCTTGTTTCAACCAAAGACAAGAATCAACTAATGACACAATGGCCAAACCTGAGGCAGGAAAACGCCCCCGAAAAGGAAACCAAGGATAGGAGACCAGGGAAGACGCCATGACGGTAAGCGTCGACTCTAAGTGGAAACTGAGCCACAGCAAGAAAGCCACTTGAGAGATTGAAGCCACGCAGAACGATCGGAGTCGCCAAACCACCGGCCGCAGCGTCGTACTCGTAACTCTTCGCGCTTAGACCACCCAACGTCTTCTTCAAAGCGCGGTATGAGCTACACTAGAACCGGCAGTTCCGTAGCTCCCCACGCTGAAAACTTCTTAAAGAAAGTTGAAGTGGCAATTGTTCAGTGGTGGAATGATTCGACCGGTCAAAGCACAGTTCTCGGCCTTGATCACGGCGGGAGAGGCCGGTGGCAGCACTCATCAGGAAGACTTAGCCAATCGTGCCAGCTTGAGACTACAGCTAGCTAGACGTGGATCAGGACTTCGACGTGGAGCCCTTCAGCTGCTTCACTTGCTTCAGCTCGTGTCCGGCACGGCGAAGCCTCTGTGGCTGAAAATTATCGTGCTGAAGAAGAGAAGTACCACGTCGAAGTACCTTCGTACCAGGCGGCCGGCGACAACTCTGTCCGGGAATGGTACGTTTACACAGGTACAAGCCTCTGATTATTGCCCATCCAGATAACACGAATTCCATATTAAACAGCCCTCGCAATGGCCCGAGAGCTGTCTCTGGCTTGCTCAGCAGGGTGTCACTCCAGCATTAGGTTCCTGGACTGGCCCCAGGACCACCACGTCATTGTGCTTCTCCTGACCAAACTGTCCAGCGTTAGTCCATCTAGTCCATCCGAGAAGTGGCTCCCTTCAAAGTTGCTATTTGTCGAGAAAATATGGCCTGGTAACCTCGCACAACCTAGCGTTACCTTGGATGGGGCATTTCTCAAGGAGAAGGATCTCTCGTCGGTATCGCACGACCGGATGAACAGAGCAGGTAGAGCAGCAGCATAATCAGATATATCTCGCATGTGGTGTGCCATGCACAAACCTGGCAAAAACATCTGAAACACGCCAACCGGTCACCTTGTTTCTCAGCGACAGCCGCGTCGTCATAAGTAAAGATAGTTGACGCAAGTCGCGACTTCAAGCAGAGATCGTTGTCACTATTAATATTGTTGTGCGCATTACGGGACTTGGAACTGCGAATTAAGGACTTTAGATGGGCTCTACAATCCCCACTTGAGACCGATCAAACCAAGTCTTCTGCTGCATGGCCTAACGCACACACTATGCAACATCAGGTCTTGAGCACGTCCTGTGTGCCTGCTGCCAGATGTGCAACGGATGCGGATCCGCAACGCGTGCTTGGCAATTTTATTCTTTGCCGTGCTGGTTAATATCATTATGATATCGAGTGATGGTGCAATTTTCAACATCGTTCAGACATACGAGATAATCATATACGCTGTCGGCACAGTGGAACGAGTCTTTCTGCTTCAACACGACACCAACACAACACCAACATAACACTATTCTTAAAACCCATTTTTTGCTACGCACCAGCATATTCTTCGGCCAGACCCGTGCCGGCCTCCATTTTTATTCGAGAGGCGTTCAGTGGTTTGTTGAAGCGCCGGCGCAAAAGCCAGCCTCGGCCGTGTTTATCTGGCTCTATCCACTTTCTCCCATTCCCATCAACCAGATCTCGATCCCCACCGCGACATCTC
>RCNJ01000107.1_pt1 | contig 71926 bp, 65 predicted proteins | sample 2041171 | NCBI WGS metagenome assembly RCNJ01 (sample SAMN09708213, study PRJNA481090) | feces metagenome | biome: feces | host: Pygoscelis adeliae | place: Antarctica: Rookery Lake | collected 2010-03-01 | reverse complement strand
AAACGCCATTTGATCGATCCTAACCCCCGTTCGATCGACTAGACTGCTAGAAATCAAACATTCAAACGACTCAAGCTCTGGAATCGATCATTTGATCTATCGACAACGCTGCGCACCATGCCCCCTGACACGGTCGACCGCACTCCTGCTTACTCCCCATTATAGCTCGACCGCTGATCGGGTTCGAAAGGAGGCGGCGCCAGTGTTTCGTTTTCGCTCTCGGTTTAGCAATTGACTTCAATATTCACCATTAAGTGACCTAACCGGATAACATGATCGCACGAAAAGACCCATCAACAACCACGAACCAGGTGACTCCACCTGATGCTAACCGGTCTCGGCACCTGAGCTGACCGCTTAACATCTCCCGCGGGAACTTAATCAATTTCCAACTCAACAACGAAGTGACTCAACCAGATACTAACCAGTTGCAAAGAAGATGCCTCCCCAGTCTTCTGACAACTTCCATCTCAATCACTCCCCGACTCAATCGCTTGGCCTCGTCCTATGATCTCATGGAAAGATTCATTAACTTGCAACTCAACAATCAAGTGACTCAACCAGCTGACTTTATCATCACGCTGTTCCAACTTCTTTCCATTGAATTGACAGAGTACTAAACAGTTTCAAGAAGGATGCATGGCGAAGCTTCCCTTGTACTTTTCTATTTGACGATTGATTTCGATATCGATGACCGAGTGACTGAACCGGTTGACTGGTTCTCCAAGAGAGTAGTCATGTTATAAGCCAAGAACTTTCAGACCTAACCAGTTGGCCTCCACCATCAGACGACTTCGTCGTCGTGACAATACCATCAGAAGTTCAACCACAAGAGCAACAGCAACACACAACCCGCAAAAAACCACAAACGACAAGAAATGGATAATGTAGGCTACTAACCAGCATGGTCTGTATTGACCTACTAGCTCTCCACTTCTACAACATCATTCTACGCTCCCAACCACACCAACAAACCCCTCCAAGCCTCCCACGCCCTTCTCCCCCCTCTCATTTCCTCCATACAAGCCCGATCCACCACCAGGCATCATCAGTACCTGGCTCTCGAGCTCGACCCATTCGCGTGTGGTCATGAATTCGAGTGTTATGTCCGTTGTGGCCTCCTCGTCACTCGCTCCGAAGAAAAGGCTTTTCTCCTCGTCACTCGCGCTGTCAGCGAAACTTTCCGGTTTCTCATCATCCCCTTTCGGCTCGACACCTACATGAGGTTCAACTCGCACCACCCGCGCACTAGCCCGTATCGAGGCAATGTAGACGACTACTAAAGTCCCGACAGTGACGGAGTTTACCTCGCTATCTTCGAATGTCGCTGCAAACCTACTACTTGCCCTCATTCCCAATCCTCCCTCTTTCATCTGCTGGCTTGGGATGGCAAGCACCATTCCTTTTCTGAGTTTCGAGGTCACCTTTGAAGAGTCATTATCTTCAGACGGTGCATCGAAGACCACGCCTATCGTTCCAACCTGTCCAGCTTCTAAGTTATGGACAGGCAGCCTCAAATTCCTTATACTGACTACCTTCGCGTCTAGCCATTCGCTATTACGCTCGCTTGACATCGATCCTTTTTTTGCATTGCGCTGTGCTCGACGAGCTATAGAGGAAGGAGACGGACAGGACCGTGGTCGTGCGAGTTCCGAGTCCTCCGAGCTTTCGCCAACGTTGGAACGATCTCCAGGTGAGGAGCTAAAGTCGTCTTCATCCCCTGAATCGAAGTCCGTAGGGAAAGGTCCCACGGTAATTTTATCGCCGACGGATAGTGAACCAAATCGTAAGTAACCCGCGACGACGGTGCCAGCGTCTTGGCGTGGACGCGATTTGAATGTTGGCATTGATAGGGAGGCCGGCAGGGTGAATGTGTCTTCGACATAAAAAAGACTGCTCGGCTGTTCTGGGCTCAAGGTATCTCCCACGTATTCGTTCGGCGTTGGCGTGGCCGGGAGAGGGAGACTACTGAGCAGCGCATGCAACATCCTAACTCCCGTCCCATTCGCCGCACTCGTCATGATAACCGGCACCACCTTATTCAAGTTCCCCCTATCCATACTCGCCACCAACTTCCTCACCGGACTTGCATCAGCCTCGATTATAGTCTCCAGATCCGAATCCACCAAATCCTTCGTCTGATCCGGTGGCAGCATCACCGGCACCCGTCCCGCCTCCTTAATAGCTGTGAGTGTCTTCGTCAGCGTAGCCCTCAGGGCACCTTTGGAGGCAAGATCCATCTTCGTAATAATCACTCCCAGCGGCCTGCCTAGCTTCAAACAAAGATCCAAATGAGCTTGGAGTAGGTCAACGCCTCTCCCAGCCCCCCCGAGAATCTCTTGCGCTGAATACGTGCCTCCAGCTGAGTGAGGGGCATGCGCGGCATCATCAGCAGCAATGCACAATAACGTCCAGTGAGGCGCCCAGCCAACAAGGCCCCTGACAGTGGTGCGTCGGAATTTTGGATGGCCGGCGGAGTCACTCACGAAGAGAAGTCGGGAGGACGAGGCGTGGATGTCGGTCCATGTTGTTACGTTGCCGGTGCGGTAGTTTATGATTTTGGGTGGCGCATCTGGGGTCGTTGAGCAGTAGCCGAGCAACTCTTGTGCAACGGAGCTGGTTACACCGGAGACTAGCTCGTGGCGGTGCTTGAGAAGGGAGAGGCGGGACTTGCCGCGACCGTTGTCGAGTGTTGCTGTTGAAAGGGTGCCTAATAAACTGGACTTGCCTGATGTGGTTGGGCCGGTGAACGTCACTCTCAGCTGCTCCGTTCTCGAGGTTTTCGGAAGTGCCGTTTTGGTAGATGGTGATAGCTTAAGAGAACCAGTTGTCTGTTGTTCGCGTAAGGAGTCCATTGGATATGCACGACTGGACTCCGCTTTCGCGCCGCTCAGATCAGGCGTAACCAGCGCCTCCGCAACGTATAACTTCGCCTGTCTAACCTGTACCTGCTTCTCCTCGTCTTTCTTATCACCATTGATTGTCAAATTCTTAATCCCATCCCCCAGCCTCCCCCCACTCTCACCCCGCTGCTGCCATTCGCATCCCCCCACCTCCACCATCCTGCTAACCTCAACCACACAACCCAAACTAGCAGCCATAGCCCTCAAATTCCCCAGCGACTCCTCCATCTCATCCTCGGTTAGCCCAACCAGCACTCCACTGTCAGAGACTCCAATCTCATATAACGCCCCACGGCTGGACTCCAATCCCGCTAACAGCTTCGAGGGCCTCGGAAGCGTACCCAAAACTGTGCTCGCTTCCGGCAGCTGCGGCAATACCAAATCGCTTGTCGTGGAAGCATGGTAAGGACTGCTCTGCTGCAACCTCCACAATAACTGAGTGGTCAACTGCGTCAACCTATTCTGCCTGCTCACCGTCGTAGCCGAAGAAGCATCATGCACACTGCTCTGCGGTGGAGCGGCTGTGTGTGTGCTTGTACTGAAAGATGTGTATTTTCGCCTTGGCCGTAATAGTAGATGTAACTTGTATTCTGCTGGTCCTGTCTGTGGCTCTGGTGCAAGCTTGGTAACATTGTAGTCTGAGAGTAGACCGGGAGGCGGCGTGTCACCTTTTGGTGTTCGCAAGGATGGGCCTGGGGAAAGAAGGTCTGGCAAGAGTGGGGTTTCCAGCCCGTTTCCTGAAGTGTCATTCTGCGGTCGGGAGTTGGCTACTTCGGCTAACAGCCAAGGGGAGGATACCCGTGGAGGGTCGGGGTCATAGCTGAATATTGATGCCATTGCAACTGTTCTGTTCCTCGGTTTAGATGTGGCGGGAATTGCAAATGTTATAGGTAAGAGTCGCAAGAACTATGCCAAGAATGCGTCAACTGGATTCGTCGTCGTGCCAAAAAAATTCGATCTTCTCGGAAAGTGTGTATATGGGGGATAGATATGCGTTGTTTGAGCATTTTAGGATTTACGACTTGAGGCTTAAGACGCGAGATGCAACGAGACTGATCTGCAGATGCTGAGAATCGGACTGGGAAGGCGCGAGACGAGCGGATGCGAGTCCTTGCGTGAGTGCTTATGCGACCTTGACAGTGCTTAACACTCCATATCAAACAGTCCGTTTAAGAATTCGTGCTCGCAACAGAGCAACAAAGAGTTTATAAACAGATTGCCGCCAGATTGTTTTGTGACTCGACCGGACTGATGTTGCTGGCCGTCTCGACTCATGCTGGTGCACGGACCTGGGACAACTTTCTGGGGAAACCAAGATCTGCCCGGCGCTATGCTTGGGGACGCGCCACAAGTGGGATGAGGCTGATATCAGATCTTGGCGCTCCTCCTCTAAAGCCATGATACTTCCTAGCTCTGGTTAGGGTTCTAGCTTACATCGATGTTTAACCAATTTATCCAGCTAGTGCCATGAAAGGGTACTATATTGAAGCATTTATAAAGAGCGTGGTACTCGCTGCTAGCACACTGCTCTCCTCTTGAGTTTCGAGCAGTGCAAAGCTCCATGAGAATAGACTCAATAGTGCGTCTACTAAAATTGCATAGGCCAAAGCTTAACTGCTGCCTGCAGAATGTGCAGCTCAGTTCTCTAGGCAAGCTTGAGATACTTTTGATAGAGCAAAATATTGGTAGTTAGCCAAAACAGCATTGTGCCCAACCGAGTGCATTAGCAAATGTGCCTCAAAATGCCTTAATGACATTCCCTCTCAACTCCTGTCCCCGTTAATGTAAGAGCGACCCCGGGTATAACTCCTCTATATGACTGTCATGATGTCGTGCTTAGGTCGAAGGTGAACGCTGAATGATAAACTGTACGCCATATTCGTGCGAGCCGTCCACTCCGGTGTAAGACTCCCGACTTTGTTTGAGTATAATCAGGTCTGAAAGTCGAGCTTTCAGGCCAGGTATCTATAAGTCGGTCTCTGAGCATCCTCCACCCGCTCAAGATACTCCTTGTCAATCAGATTCTCTATCTGCCTCTTGATCATATTGACGTCCGGTCTGAATCTCGTCTGAAGCTGCGTGATTACCTCAGAAACAAGAGATTGGTGTTCCGATTCCTTGCGTTGCCTATACACAATTAGTTCAAAATCTTTCAAATACAGTGCTAATACATACTTCATGGTACGAACGATGGCAGCATCGACAATCATCCCTCTGTCACCATCATTCTTCTCAAGTGTTTGCTTCCTCTCCTCTCCAACCTCAACCTTATTAATCCCCGAAATAACAGGCGCCTTGATCTTCATAGTCTTGCTAGTAAACCTCTCATTAAAAAGGAACTTATCGCCCGGCTTAACCTGCTTATTCGCCGGCTCCTTCGTAAGAACCTGCGCTTTCGGCACCACACTCAGCGTAGTCATCAACCTAACCAAATCCCTCGACTCCAAGTTGGTAAGCTCCTGAATCTCCTCAAAAGTCAAAGCAGCTCCAGCCTCAAGCTCATTGAAGTGCAGTAGGATAATCATTCCAGCGGTCGGAACAGTGAGTTCGTATCTCCTGTCCTTACCCACCGCTCCATCCTTGCCTTCAATCTTTGGGAAAAAGCATTTAACATCCGCGCTCCCGATAAATGGGCACCAGGTTAACTTCCTCCCCGAGTGGCGGCTGATGTAGAAGGTGGTAAAGCTGTCTTGTAAACGCTTGATCTCCGCAGGCCAGATGATAGATTTATTTTCCCCATCCTTTTTGAGGGGTGCAATACCCATAACTTCCAGCGGCCAGTTATTAGACGTCAGAGTCTTGATGTCGAGGTCTATAGACTTGCTTTCTGATTCATCACCAATGTCACGGATATGTGATCTATAGCTGGAGGAAATCTCTTCCGAGATTGTCATGTCCTTAAACATGCCCTCGAGTTTCGACGTGAACATATTTCCAACGACAAGCTTCATACGCGCAATCATCTGTTTCTCCACATCTGCGCTCTCTGACTTTCCGTGCAAGAGGCGCCGCGCGAGATGCTTTTTGTAATACCGCTCGAATAGATCCTTATCCAGGATATACGTCAGAAGTGTGGTGGCTTTGGTGAGCACACCATCGATCTCCGCCTCTGTGCGGCCCTTGACACCACTCTTGAGATTCGAGTCGACGAAGAGGGATAGGTATTCCGAGGATCGAGAGTACTGGTTGATGAAGTCCTGGAACGCGCGAGTGATGGATGGGTTGACGATAAGGTCCTCACGGAAGGACGTTTTCCAAATCGTGTCAAACTTGCTTTTGAGAGCCAGTACTTCGTCCACCCAGCGAATTGCAGCGTCCGTTTGTTGCGCAGCGGCAGCCTGTGCGGAAGACTTCTTGGCTTTCTCGCCGTCCTCTCTGGGTTTCGGCGAGTCTTCCATGGTGCTGGTATTCTTCTCGATGGCGTAGCCCATATCCATGACCCTGCCTTGCAATGAATTTTTCAATGCCTCCTTCTGCGGATCACTGCGCTTGATATGATCATAAAGCAGCGTCAGATCCTCGTAACGATCATTCTCAATCATAGCCTTCAGTCCGCTTCCGGGCAGAGCCATGAACTCGTGTAAATGACTCTTAATCAGCGCGTCCTGGACCACATCCGCAATCTTGCTCCTGGTAAGCTCGCCAGATAACGTGGTGCTGCATCTATCCTCCTCCTCCCTCAAGCGCTTCGCTGTCTGATGAAGCCAGGTACTGCAATTAGCATTCAAAAACAACTTCTCACACTCCTGAGTATAGAATTCCCTGCTAGCTTTCAAGAACAGCGGCTCAAAGACAGTAAGATACAGTTTCTCATGCGGCCTTTCCTCCGTATCCTCATAAAGCTCCTCGAACATATGCACAATACTCCGGATAAGCGTCTTATCGATGACATCGCCCTCCCGCTCCATCTGTATCATATCCAGCACGACATTCGTCGTAATGTCGATAGTACTGGCGTTATGAGTAGTCTTATCAAGTTTCACCCTCAAAACCTGGTCGCGGAAGAGTCCCATGCAGGTTGCGAATATTGGTGGTCTGTTACCACTACTCTGCACTATCCGGTCCATGTACATCAGCACATCGGTACACATGTTCATGCAGAGAATATGCTCTCCCCAGACAGCCTTTAGTTGGGCCAAGAACTTCTCCCCAGTGATTCGACGCTCATTGGCATCGGCATTTGATCCGCCGCCGATTGTGAGGTTCACTAGGTTTGTGGTGACCAGAGCTTGGACTTGAGGGATGACGTGGTCGGTGAGCCATCTCTCCTCGAATTTGACTACGTAGTCGTATAACTTCTCGCCTTGCTTGTTCGTGGCGATGCGGTAGCAGAGACGGTATAGTTGCTCGAAAGAGATGATGGAGGCGTTCTTTGTATGGATTTCTTGGAGGGCTTGTTGGATTTGCTCCCAGGTTGAGTCGAAGTCATCTTCTGAGCCTCTTGAACCACCGCCAATCTGAAAGATCTGTTAGCATCAATTGTTATGCATAAGTGGTAGGTTGGGCTTCAGGCGAGCCTGTAGTGCTTTGAATGCGTGTAGGCCATGAGTACTTGCCGCCACTAGAGTGCGCCCAAGCTGCAGCTTAACTCCGAAAGAGCAGGGAGGTTGAGGTCAAATACATACCCGCCTCGGTGCACGAATCCTGCGCGTTCTGCCTCTTCCAGTAAGCATCTTGACTGTGTCTATGACAAAATAGTCGGTGGTAGACTAAGGCCGAAGACAATCAAATTATCAGGCTGAGATAGTCCAGATGTCGGCCGTGGGGCGAATGTCTGTCTAAGCTCCCGAGTACTGTGCCGTAGACAATGGTTGATCTATGCGTCGGCTGATGTGAATGGCGGATTCGTCTAGTTGAATGTGAATAGGACGGCCAATATGGACAGGGTTGATGTGTGAATCAAATCGGAGGTGAAACAATAGCTCGTATTGTCTCGATTATTCTATCGGCCTCGTCAATGATGTGCCTCCAAGGGTCCAGCCTCGTCTCCGGATTATCTATTCACCTAGCGTCAGATGGTACCTTGCGGGTTTCCTTTTCGTGGGGTCGAAAAACGCCAAGCACGACAGTACTGGAAGGTTCCGGAAGTGATGTTTATCGGGAAAAACTTTCCACCGGGCCGTCATAATTCATGTCTCTGAGTGACAGTTCCGCCTCGTCCTCTCCAACAAGGCTCTCCCAAAATTTATATTCAGCTCGACTTCATCCTTCCTCCACACCACCTTATCTTCCCCAAACATCAAATCATCGCTACAATGCAAGCCCCTCGCGCAGCCGCTTTCCGCCTCCTGCGTCGCATCGCCCATTCCGACTTCATGTCCACCCAAACGACACCCCTCCGCCATTTCCAGACCACAACCCGCCTCCGCGACGCAGTCGCACCAAAACCCCTCACAAACGCCCCATTCGCTATCCCGAAACCAGCGCAGAACCCGCGCAAAGCCCTCAACAAGCCAACTTACGAATTGACATTTACCTGCAAGCCCTGTTCCACGAGATCGACGCATGAGGTGTCAAAGCAAGGCTACCACCACGGAAGTGTGCTGATTAGCTGCCCGGGGTGCAAGAATAGACATGTTATTAGTGATCATTTGAAGGGACGTCGCCCAAACTCTTCAAACCAGACATCCAATGGACAGAAAGACTGGAGAAAGATGGAAGAGAGTACTAACAACCCACAGATCTTTGGCGAGACACCAATGTCCCTCGAGGACCTAATCAAGGATAAAGGACAACTGATCAAGAAGGGTTCCCTGAGCGAAGATGGGAATTTTGAGGTCTGGGCTGATGGGTGTACGACGGAGAGGGTGGAGGTTGCGGAGGAGCCGGCGTGGAAGGCTGCTGAGCAGAGGGTGCTTGAGAGGGAGGCGGCTTCCAAAGCGTAGCTTGTAAAGGAGGTTGGGATAAGGTTTGGGATGGTAGAACAAGGTGCAAGCAGAGGACGTTGAATTAAGGTTCACAGCTGGTTGTCAGATTACAGCGGATCGTGATGAACGCGACGCATTGAGCACGACGCAAAGGCAGCAAGGAGGAAGTGTTGCGAGGCATCAGTACGCATGCGGCCACGTCAGATGCGGTGCCGCCATAGGATACAGAACAACTGCCGAGAAAGAGCTTAATCGGACGACATCATAAGAGGACAGACGACATATGATCACGATGGAGTTGTAAGATTTCATGTACAAATACTGCACGATATAGATTCGGATATAGAGTTAAATACGCTACTACAAAACCACAGCCACATAAATGCGGAATAACAAACATGCTCGCAATATCTGCAAAAGCGCCCATTTGAACTCCATGAACCAAGACCTTAGCTCCAACCACCCCTAACCTTTTTATAGCACACAAGCACTTCTAATGCGCCAACCTGGCATCTCTATGCTCAGCCCCCTTCTCCTTCCTCCTCTCCTTCTTCCGCTCCACCCTCTTAATCTTGTCCTTCGCGCTCTTTTCCGGCGCCGTCACAGCATCAATCTTCCTCTTCGAACTCCTCGCCTCTCTCCTCTCCCTCACACCTCTTCTCACCTTGAGTAACTGCTCCGTGTATACCGAAGTACCACACTTCGTCTTCAGCTGCTCCATCAACTCCTGGCACTCTGTCTTGATGTTCTCGTACTTAGTCTTAAAGAGCTCGTCCGTCGAGTATGGGATAGGGATGGATGGATCGGTCAAGTTGTGCAGTGGCAACAAGATGGTAGACAGGGATGGGGCGAGAGCCGGGCCTTCGAGCTTGGCGACCAGCATAGTCATGAGCTGCAGTGCGGAAGTCTTTGGGGTCAAGACAGCTGCGCGTGGTGGACTGCTCTCACGACGCAGGATGAAGGAGAGGTGGCCGAAGATGTAAGTCAGTGCCGACTGCTGCTTAGTCTCTTCAACGTCGTCCTCCTCATCGCCTGGAAGCGCCGCGGCGTCCTTAGGCGCCTTCCATGTCAACTCACTGGCAGCAGCTACACGACCGAGGAAGCTCAAGTTCTTGACGATCTCATTGGCGAGTGTCTCGGTCAGCGCAGGCGTCTTGAACATATGTGCAGTACGGCGGATTAGGTCGCGGACATCGTCTGCGGTGAGCTTAAGGCCGTTGGAGCCCTTGAGTGGCAGCTTAGACAATCCCCTCTCCATGTTCGTGCGTGCGAAGTCGGCGAAGTACGTGCCCATCAATTTAGCGGCTGCGAGCTTGACCCATGCGTGTGGATATGTCAAGCACGAGCGCACGGAGGCCCACATATCCGTCGTAGCAGCGGAGAGAAGTCTCGCTGGGAACTTCTCGGAAAGGATAGTGGTGAGTTGGAGCGCGGAGTAGATAAGCTCCCAGTCCGACTCTGTATCCTTCGAGTTGGTGAGGGACGATCTAATGTTCTCTTGCAATTCATTGACATCGGTGTCCACTGGCTCCTCTTGCGCCTCGTAGTAGAAGCCAAAATTCTGGAAGGCCAAACGCTGGACAGCTGGGTTACCTTCTTGTCCGATCCAGGACCGAAGAAGCTTCAGGAAAGCGGCAGTGCGCTCCTTGTCCGCCTTGCGGAAGATCTGCTTGATGATCTCGCCGGCGGACATGCGACACATCTCGCTATCGTCATTGGCAAGGACAAAGATGAGTGGCACGAAGCACGTGGCAGAGACTTCTTGGATGAACTCATCGGTGGACTTGGACAGCAAGAGGTGCAAGACCTCGAGGATGGAGAGACGTCCACCCTCGCGCTCATAGTTGAGGTTAGCAACAATGAACGCGAGCTGTTTCTGCCAGCGGTTCTTCTTCTGTGGGTATTCGCGCAAGAACTGGAAGTAAGCGCCTCTTGCCAGATCTCTGGTGTCCTTGTCGTCGTTGGTGACCATGACAGTTCCCACAGTATCCATAGTGTCGTACACAGTGGCAGTTTCAACCTTGGCATCCAAGACTGCTCGCAGGAAGTTGAAGGTGACATGGCGTCTTTCTGGATCAGTCATGTCCTCCCTCAACTTATCAAGCAAGTCGTCGACAGCGGAGTCTTTGATTGGCACATCTTTTCTGTCTCTGAGGATGACGGCAATGAGCTTGAGGCCGGACTGCGAGACATCAGAGATCATGGAAGATGAAGCTCTGATGCATCTCAGTGCCTCGGCAGCGGCGACCTTGTACAAGTTACCGCCGTCTTGGGCAGCCTTCAAAGGCACCTTGACAACGGTAGTGAGCAAGCGGAATGTAGAGATCTTGACCTCTTCTTCACCGTCAACGAGCGCATCACCGATAATCGGCACAAAGCCAGCCAAATTGGCACCAGTGCGCAGGTTGTCGTACTTCTTAAGGACCGAGCGGAGGACATCAAAGGCAAAGCGGACCAGCTTGTAGGTGTAAACAGTGGTAGATCCACGGTCTCCACTCTTCTTGGCGCCCTTCTGGACAAGGTACTTTTTCAAGCGATAGTCAACCTTAGCCTTTGCTTGTGGCTTAGCAGCATTGTAAACGTCTTGGATAACCTCATAACAGAAGATCAAACTGTCTCTGCTGTCCGCAGCAGCGTTTCTGAGAAGACCGTTGGTGATACGGTTAAGAAGCTCGTCGATCTTTCTGACCATCTTGAGATTAAGCTTCTCCTTCAAGAGAGTCTGGATAGGCTTGACGAGCGCTGTCAGGTGACTCAAAGTTGCAGTTCTCGCAATGAGCTCCATGGAGTCTTGAGACTTGCTGCTCTTGACTTCCTTCATTTTGCTGACGTACTCCTCCTGGTCCTTCTCCATTCCAGCTGCTCCAAAGATATCGTCCATGATAATAGCGACGATAGAAGTCAGGCAGTAGTCGAGGTCTCCTGGCTGATAGAGTGGGATGACTGCGACAAGTATGGTGTGCATCGTGTAAGAGAGGACGTGAAGCTGAGAACCACGGTTCAAAGCACCACGAAGCTCCTTGAGCACGAAACCGAAGCATGATGGGCCAAGCAGGACGCAAATGTCGGTCAACGTCTGGCGAGTCATGTCACGAGCCTCCTGAGCCTTACTGCGGAGAATCTGGCAGATATCGGTGAGAACTGGAGGAAGCTTCTCAGCCATCATCTCGTGCGGAAGAAGCTTAAGAAGTCGGACAACAATGACAGCGACTGGGGTACGCAAACTGACTGTAGTCTCGTCCTTGTCGTGCAAGTAATTGATAAGCGGTGGGCAGATATTCCCAGTCAAATCGTCGTAGAACTTCTGCTCCTTTGGCAAAGACCTTGCAAGAGTGGAAAATTCGCGCTTTGGATTGGCCTCATCCACATCCATTGCACCTTCCTCAACCTCCTCGACAGACTTCTCCTTCCTGGAATCAGCGGCGGCAGCGAGGGCATCTATGACCTTGCCAAGCAGACGGATAATCTGCTTCTCAAGATCTGGCTTCGCAGTGATGTAGCCGGTGAATCTTCTAAGGATCGCACGGTACTGAGGCCAGTCAAGTGAACCGACCAACACTCCAACAGTTGTGGTAGCCTCAGCGGCAAGATTGTGAGCATCGTTACCCTCAGCTCTGTCGAAGATGAAATGCTCAAGCAGTGGAATAAAGAAGTGAGCAGTGTTCTTGCTGCCGATCTCTCCAGCCTCTGAAGCACGTGTGAGCTGTGCAAGAGCGCCAGACTGGCGTCCCTTTCCCGAGGTGAGGATGTTGTTAAAAAAAGATCCCTCCAACTCATCCTCGCCGCTCAGGAGACTATGCATGTCGTTCACATCAGTCCAATCTGGGTACGACTTGACGAGATGAGCCATAACCTTGACGTACTCGCGACGAATGAGCTCGGATACCTCTCTCACTCCAGCGTACAGGGCTGGAAGAAGGATAGAAAACAGCATATCGGAGAACATCGCCTTCTCCTTCTCTTCAGTGACCTGAGTGGAGACATCGAGGAAGTGGCAAATGCCGTCAGAAGAATTGGACGACAGGACGCCAAACTCCTCGTTGTGACGGATATAGTACAGGAAGTTGAACAGAAGTGGACGCCATTGCTTAGCATTATACTCAGGCTCACGTGGCTGTCTGATAGTGTTGAATGCCTTGAGTCTACGATCGTAATCAGGCTCATCAATCCTACCCTCAACATACGAGTTGAGAGACAAGCAGAGCTCAGCAACCTCGGCGATGACTGGATCATTGCGAGAGTAGACCATCAACACCTTGGACAAAACCTCTCTGCTGCTTCTGTCCTTGAAGAAACCGAACAAGGAGGTCACAGTGTTGTAGACTCTATCCTTGAGGATGGGGTCATTCTGAAGGTTATGCAGTGGCACGAAATGGAGAAGCACCAATAAGAGACCACTCTTGGTCTTTGGGTTGACTCTGCGAGTTGGCTGGTCGAGCAAGAAGGTGGCGATATCCACAAGATTGTGAGCTTGAGTAGACTCAGTGACGAATGGTGCAAGGCCAGAAATGGTCTCTACACAGGCCTCTAAAAGCTCCTTGCTGGCATCCTGTTGAACTCTGAGCACATCTCCAATACGAACCAAGAATGAGTCCATGTGCTTGGAGAGCAACTCGCTCTTGACGGCGGAGGCGACTTCCTTCGTCTCAAGAGTAGAGCTCTTCGCCGTGCTGACTAGGTTGTTGATGATAGAAAGGGCGAACATCTTGACGGCATCCTTCGACTTTGGTGGAGCAAGAACCTCCGCAACCTTTGGGAGCATCTCCTCCACCTGGCCGAGGAAGAGGATAGTCTTGGGAGACGAAGACCATGTGTGAAGGAGCTGCAGGACACCAGAGACAGACTGCGCAGTCTCGATTGGGAGTTTCTCCAATCTTGGCTTAATGAGCTCGTCCATCATGAGCGACAGATATGGCGACCAGTTGTAGCCGACATCATTGCTGAACAAGAGGTTCAGGCACTTGAAACCAGTTGTCCTGACGACCTTGAGCATGGATGTTTGGATGACAATGTTGCCTTCGTCCACATCCATAGCGTCAGAAGATTTCTGAAGTTGGCGAGAGGAATACACCACGCAGTACATGACGGCGGACAGAAGCTGGCTGGTGTATGGCGTAACCTTCGTGCCGAGCTCCTTGAGAACGCCCTCAATCATGTTCAAGAAACCGAGCTGCTTTCTGACGGTGATGACTGGCTTGTCGAGAACTTCATCAGCTGCCTTGGCCTCCTCAATCACATCAACATCCGCCAAGTCACCAAGTGCAATCTTCATAAAAGCGCCTGTATCCTCGACTGACAGTGTTCTGAGCACGATAAGTCTAGTTGCCTGCATTCCTTGTCTTCCGCTGGCAGCGCCCTTCTTAGAGATGGTGCGTCCGTAGAGGACACGGAGAAGAACTGGCATCAGATCCTCGCGATGCTGTGGCTGAATTTGAGTCTCGCCTTGGAGGAGAATAGTAAGCTCATCCTTGAAACGCGCCTCATCCAACAAGTTGAGCAGGTTCTCCTCGTATGGTCTAACACTTGGGTTCTTCCAGGTGAAAATGGCCTTTAGCGCAGACTTCTGGATCTCCAGATCTCCATTCGTCAGAAGACCCAAAAGAGCCTCGTAGACCTCATCAGCACGGAAAAGTACTCGAGGATTGTTAAACTTTTGGAGAAGATCGAGTTGCGTCTTTTGATCTCTTCTTGTCCAGTCGCTAACGGTCTCTGGCTCGTCCTCTGCCTGTTCAGATGTATTATCGTGTTTACCCCAAGACAAGAACATTGGGATGAATTGGCGGGAACGGCGCTCAGCGATGCGTGCAATACCACCAAGAACTCTGAGAGCCTGGGCTCTCGCCATTGGAGGCTGTGCAGGCACAAGCTCCTGAGACTCCTCAAACTGGTGAATCATGGCATCTCTCGCGCCGATGGTGTTCGACTCAGCTTCCTCGGACAGCTTCTCCAAGTTCATCAAGTTTGAGCACTCAAAATCGGTCATGCCAGAGTGCTGTGGCTGCTCCACATTTCTAGCAGCTCCATCCCAAACAGTCGAAGGAGCGTCAAGCCAGCGGAAGGTAAGCTTTGCTACAATATCCTCGCCTTTCTTGTTTTCGGAAATCTGGCCGAGGGCTGCGCTAGCGTCCTCCCAGAGTTGTGCAAACTTCACAGTGAGCAATCCAAAGCAGAATGATGGAATGGCACGGCTGAGAACACGATCGTCGGCGTATTTTGAGTAAACGGTTGCCAGTTTTCTGACGTGCATAGATGCAGACCTGGCGGTTTGAAGGTCGAGAGGGGTGTTCTCAACCATAAGCATAGTAGAGATCACATCGGAATCCATTCCTGTGGACAGCTTATGGAGATATTCGAGGAGGCGGAGGGAGAGGGCTCTCAGATCGTGAGAGTTTGTGGAAAGGTTCTCAATGAGCGTCTGCAGCAGCAAATCTGACTCATCTTCATTGGTTCCGTTCCACGCAAACGCGGTAGGCTTGTATGATGGCGACTTCCCCAAAGCTGAGAGGTAGGTCAATAACGCTTTGAGGAAGTTAGGGAGACGAGCGTATCTCGGCGCTGCCGCGCGAAGCAATGGCTCGAGTGTCTCATCAACTTGGCCGGTGGCTCTAGTCATACGGGAGAGTGCCTCGAAGCCACGTCCAACAATGAAACGCGACTCTTCCGGCTCAATTGCTGATGATGGACGGAGGGCGAGTCTAAGTTTACGCTGAAGTATTTCGGCAATTCTGGCAGCAGTTGATGGGTGGACGGTAGTGCAATCCATCAAGGAGAGAAGAGCGTAATACTTTGGCAGACATCTATCATGCCACACCTTGTCACCGGTTCCGTATGAAGTAGGCGACGCCTTCTCCGGAAATGGTGATGTCTCTAGTCTCTCGAACTTGCTAACCATATGATCCTGCCACGGTTGAGGGATGTTGAAACCGTCCTTTCCTCCAACACTGCTGTAGAATATTCCGCTTGACACCATCTTCGGGATAAGCACGCACATGGTATCCTCGTTCTCCTTATCAGACCAATGGGTGACAATGAACCTCTGGAAATATGGCATAACCATACTTCTGAAACGCTCCGTATCAACCTGAGCAAAATAAGAACAGAACTGCAAGAACCAGCGTGCCAGCGGCTCCTTGGCTATCGCATCCAAGTATTTTGAGACGTGTGGGATGAGAGCATCCATAGGAGCGTACTGCAGGGATATCGACGTTGTGAGAATCAGACAATGCCATGCCTCTCCGCTCTGCTTTTCGCTCAAAGCAGTGAGCTTAGTGAAAGCAGTCAGAACCTTCGACAGTGCAGCCAAAACCGGCTTCCAATCTGCGATTCTAGATCCCTTGCGCACTCCAGCGAGAACCCCAAGTGCTCTTGTTGACAGCATAACCTGGCGATAGTTCTCGATTGTCTGGTCCTCCTCGTATGCCGCAAGTCTGGTCTCAACCTGCGCAACAACTGTCGATATGACCTCTCCCATGGTGTCTGAACTGGAGTGATGAACCAAACTGGTGATAACTCCACAGGCGACATCTTCCCACACCGACTTCTTTCCCTCTGACGACCGTGTTCCATCGAATGCGTTGAATAGCGCCTGGAGGACCGCAGCGCCAGACGAGTGGACGGTCAACCCGTTGCCCTTCATAGCCTCAGCGAACATGGTCATAACACCATGGTAATATAACTCGTGCTCCCTTATGCCTTCTATGCTCTCGAGGTCGGCCTTTGCGTGCTTTACGATAATCGGTAGGGCGGTCTGGCGGACTGCTGGAGCTCCAGCCTTCTTAATGAGGAAACTCATGGCCTCAGCGGCGAAACGGGCGATATGAGGTGGATGTCTCTTCTTACCTAACAGAGGAGCCATAAGATCATATGTTGGACGCAAGTCGGCGACCAATAACTTCGATAGGTATTTAAAAAGAAACGCTAAACATGTAAAACTCCATTCAATAACTTCGACATCCTGTGGCGTTCCCGCGATATCTGCGACCACCTTCAATGCGCGCGCATAATGCTTCTCGAAGCGTAAGCCCAAATCGTGGGCAAAGCCTGTCAAAAGCGAGAGCAGCGGCTCTATCGATTCCCTTTCCTTTGCCTCTAATGAGCCGATCAAGAGATCTATAATCTTGTTCTCATGATGGAGAATCTGTGGGAGACTGTCGCACATCGGGCTCACTTCGAAGCTGAACTCGACGAAGCGTCCAGACAAGTTGAGCTCTTGCCATCTGTCCAGACCTGCTTTGAAATATGAGGTCGTGGCCTCGAGGTCCTCCTTGTCGAGATCATGGCGGCGAACCCTTCGTATCGGGTCGAGCGAATTGAGTTTCGAAACCTTCGCTGTGAATGACTCCCATCTGTGGTTCTTCTGATGCGCAGTACCCTTCTTTCCTTTTGAGGTCTTGACGATCCTCCCTGAGGAAGTGGACGGCATATTTCTTGCGTATAAAAGGATTGTTATCAAGCAGCAACCTTCTGCGACCTTCAACAACTTCTCGAAATCTTATCGCGTCCTGACCCCAGAATAAATTTGGGTCCACCGCCTGATTCTGCCGGACTAAAATCCTTAGCGTTCCGTCACCTCAAGCACCGTGCGCCATGGCTGCTCTACTCACCAAACCCACCTCGACCTCACTCTCGTCTTTCGCAAACAACCATCACCAACATCGCATTATTGAGTTCTCGGAAGTTGGTTCAGTCATGGCTACTAAGATGTAAGTTTCCACCAACTTCAATTTGGCACAACAAATTTTATTGCCGAACTTGCCATCACTTCCGGCGCAAAACTGGTACTAGCTACCGCGACTGGGCGGAATTTGGTTCAACAACTACATCACGCAGAACTCAATTCCTGTGCACCCACACCGTCAGCCAGTTACTAACTTATTCACAGCTTAGTCATTGGCTCTGTCAACGGACTTTTGCGTGAAACCTTCAAAAAGATTGAGACTCTTCACGCGAAGAACTCGTTCACGTTTGCGGTGGTTTCTGGCGACCTTTTCGGCGAAGATGATGATGCTGTTAAGGACCTTCTCGCTGGCAACATTGCAGTCCACCTCCCACTATATTTCACTGTGGGCTTGAACCCATTCCCCCAGAGCGTGGTGGATAAGCTTCTCAAGGACGAGGAGGCAAGGCTTCGCAGCTCTATACTCAATGGGCCACATAGCTAACCGGTTTTCAGCTTTGCGAGAACCTTCACTACCTAGGCAAGCGTAGCACAACCAAGACCTCCGAGGGCGTGCGCATTATTGCTCTTGGCGGACAACTGGACGAGAGCATAATTGGTGGAGTTTCAAAGGAGCAACACCTGCCATTCCACACTTTAGACGATGCGAAGTCCTTGAAAGGAGCCAACTCTTGCGACATTCTCCTGACACCGACCTGGCCATCGATTATAAGAACTGGTTCTTCCGTCCCTATACCTGCCGTCGGAGAGGAACCAAAGGGCTACGATCACATTGCAGAGCTCTGCGCGACCTTGAAGCCAAGATACCACTTCGCTTCCACGCCCGCGTTCTACTTCGAGCGTGAGCCATTCTTCCATGCGCCATCCGAGACGGATCCAGACTTCAGACCTATCACCCGTTTCATATCTCTTGCTGCACATGGCAACGCCAGCAAGCAAAAGGCAATCTCAGCATTCAACTTGAGACTGCCAGTTGACGTTACAGCGCCTCTGCCAATTGGGGCTACCGCATCGCCATTCTCGGGATTGGCAAAGGCGAACGGAAGGAAGCGCGCGGCATTAGACCCTGAGCCATACTCGAGATTTGGTCCAACGGACGGTAGACCACAGCATCGCCAGAAGAGAGGTAGGAGAGAAAGAATGCCAGTTCCGACGCCTGAGTCCTGTTTCTTCTGTCTGAGCAACATCAACTTGGCCACACATCTGATTGCCAGTATCGGCGAGGATGCATACACAACGATTGCTAAGGGCCCATTGGCGACGTCCGACTTCTACGCCAAGAGCGGTCTCGACTTCCCTTGCCATATTCTGATCATCCCACTCGTTCATAACGCTACCCTGGCCCAGATTGACGAGGATAGCAGGCTGAGGACTTATTCCGAGATGAATTTGTACAAGAAGGCGCTCCAGCAGATGGTGGCTGCTCGCAGCGACGACAAGCTTGGCGCTGTCACATACGAGATCTCGCGCAGCAATGGCGTGCACACGCACTGGCAATTCCTGCCCATGTCAGTTGCGCAGATTATCGGTGGTGTGGTAGAGGCTGCGTTCAAGGTAGAGGCTGAGAACTACAAGTACCCAGCTTTCGTGGACCGCGATCCTGGACTTGGTGAGAAGGATGGCGATTTCTTCCGTGTCTGGATCTGGGCGCCGGCTCAAGAGGATGGAAGCAAGGAGATGGCGAAGTGCATCACCATGCCGTTTGATGAGTCTATCCGCTTTGATTTGCAGTTTGGGAGAAAGGTGCTTGCTAAGCTTTTAGGGTTAGAGAAGAGGCTGCAGTGGAGGGATTGTGAGCAGACGGTTACGGAGGAGGAGACGGATGTTGCTGCGTTCAAGGCGGCGTTTAAGATCTTTGATTTTACGGTTGAGGCGTAGATGAGTGATGATACCCTGAGGGCTGGTGTTAGCTGGTTGCATTTCACTGGAGCTTCTTTTTGGAGTTGTGGGCATTGCTTGGCGTTGTCGTTGTGGGCGTTGCATTGAGAGCTCACGCATCAGGGAGACACATTTCACTCATATTTAGCATCAAACGAGGTAGTAAAAGTACATTGACCCTATTTACACCTATCGACTCATTTGATACCTCGAAAAATGTCTTCTAAGAAACAGTTGGACAATGAAAGGCAGATGATATCATCTGCTTGCTCCCCCGAACTTTTGGCGACAAATTATGCACGAGATACCAGTTTGTTTTGTGAAGCCTCGTAAATAAGTCCGGTTCGTGATCCTAACTGGCTTTTGGCTTTTGATATCATTGTCAGCCAGTTTTGTCGTGGTCCTGCCACATGCTGATCTAACCTGCAGGGTCTCGTTGGCGGGGCAGAACTTCGTCATATCAAGGGTAGCTCAAAGAACACTTCGACCATCAACACCACGAAGCCATAGAAATATATGTCCGTTTCTCTTCGCTTACGAAACATTCTGAGCCTATTCCGACCATCCCTTTTTCGTTGCACGGTTTCAGTTAGGCGCAACCATGGCCGACGACGTAATAACTGTCGACAACTTCGCGGCTGTGTTGCCCCCATTCGATCCGAAAGGCAATTGCATGTTCGCCCTCGTAGACATGGGCAGGTAAACCAGACCATCCCTTCCTCTTCGCAATGTCCACATCACTAACGGCTCAACAGCAACGGTATTCGCTTCACCATCTCCGACCTCACACCCCCGCGCTCCCGCTTATTGCGCGCCATCTACCGCGAGCGTGCCGGAATCTCATTATACGACGCCCTTCACCAACCCGGACAGACCCCTTTTGTCTTCTCCCCCGCCATAATCCAAAAGGTCGCCCAAGCTCTCGCACGCTTCTATCGCATCTGCCAACAACACGGCGTCCCTACCTCCCAGATCTCAGTCTTCGCAACCGAAGCCATGCGCACGGCTCACAACCAGGCGGAGATGCTCTCAGCGATCAAGGAAGCCACTGGTTTGAAGGTGCAGATTCTGGCCCCAGAGATGGAGAGTCTTTTTGGTGCCATGGGGGCCCGCAGTGCTTTTGGGGATGTGAAGGGACTGTTTATGGATTTAGGGGGTGGGAGCGTGCAGATGACCTACCTCGATTCGAAGGTGGAGGGGTATGAGCTTGCGGCTGCGGAGGCGGCGAGGAGTATTCCTGCTGGTGCTGCTAAGTTAACAGCGATGCTTCAAACAAGCAGTAAAGAGGAGGTGGCTGATGACATTAGGGTGAAGATGAAGGAGACGTTAGAGGGGATGAAGTCCCGTTTTCCAGATCTTAAAAAGCAGGCGGAAAGTGAGGAAGGAGTACCAATCTACTTCTGTGGTGGCGGCTTCCGGGGCTACGGCAGCATGCTCAAGGACGCGCATGAGATCCAGCCTTACCCTAACCCCGAAATCGGCGGCTTCACAGTCTCTGGGGAGAAATTCATCGAGTGGAAAAAGATGTTAAAAGCCAATGAAAAAAAAGGCAAGATATTCGGCCTCTCGAAACGCCGTCGAGAACAATTCCCTGCTATTGTCATGGTTGTCGCTGCTTTGGTGGAAGCGGTGCCGAAGATCAAGAAGGTCACTTTCTGCAGCGGCGGGAATAGAGATGGTGTACTGTATATGAAGCTGCCAAGGGAGATAAGGAACCAACACCCACTCCCATTACTGCCAGGAGGCCTCGATACGGCTACGCATGAGACGATCGAGGATATTACGAAGGTGGTGCAGTCTGCGTTTCCGACGAATTGCGAGGTGCCGAAGCTTTTCTCGGAGCATTTACTGCAGTATGTGGTGAGGAATACGTGGATACACCTCGGGCACTCTGATGAGGAAAATTCGGCACAGGCGATACACAATCCCATTTCTGGCGCAATCGCGGGACTGCCAGGACTCACGCATGAGGCGCAGGCTATCATATCGTTGATTTTGTGTGCAAGATGGGGAAGTAGTCTGGGAACGACGGATAGGCAGTTATTTGAGAATTTGAGGAAACTTGTTGGGAATAAGAAGAGCTGGTGGTGTGATTACATTGGTGTGCTGATGAGGTTCTTGGCTACGACTTTCCCGGTTTTCCCGGAAAATGCGCAGGAGATTGTTGGGAATATAAGGATTAACGCAGACGTGAGGAAGGACTTAGGGAAGAAGGATGATAACGAAGGGATTAAGCTGCATATTCGGCTGACAAAGACTGGGCGACTTGGGTTGGAGGGGGTTGACCTGACGGATATGTTCAAGAAGGCTGGAAAGGGTGTGGACTATGATTTTTGTGTTAGGGCTAAGATTGAAGACTACACATCCTAAACTAAAGAGAGCCAGGAGGATCCCTAGCAGAGGTATAGAAGACCGGAACTGCCCACGTCAGATGGCCATGCCTCCAAATGCGTCCTCCAGTCCATCCATGTTGTCGCACATGCCCCTACGGCGTAATATCTCCTTAAGTAACAGCTTGAGAGCACTGTCCTCTTTCGCTTTCTTTTTGGGGAAGATCAGGTCGTTGTCGACGGAGTAGATTTGCAATTTCCAGAAATTAGAAAATTGCTTGGCCCTCTCAATGCGTCCATGAACTTGATGCAGGAAGTCATAGATGTTGACATTCACGGCCTTGATAGCCTAGCAAAACCCTCTGTCAGCTGTGCTCACAAAATCGAGCTGATGCCGACCGGCTTACCTTCTTACACGCCGTAATACTCTTCGGAACTGGCTCAACAAACAAATCCCTACACAACCTCTGCAGATTCTCAAGCTTGCTCTCATCACCAATGTAGTTCTCGAACTCAGCGAGTGCCCTTCTGACTTTTCCAGGCACCCAGGCTTTAGGGAGATGGCCGAACATGCCTTTCCGCAGTCGAAAATCTCTCTTCATATTGGCATCGCCGCGCTGCTGTATAAGCTCTGTATAGTGGATCCGGAGGAGTGTTTTGTCCGTGCCAGGTCGCTCTGCCTCGTTGATAGCGTAGAGCTCGTGTTCAAAGAATCCGCGGCGCAGTTTCTTCCATGCTTTGCCGTTACGTTTAAGGGTGCTGGTGCCCACGGTGGTGTCGAAGTTCTCGATGAGGGGGTTTCTGAGTGACATCTGGCTGTGTCAGTATCACAAAGCTCATCCATAAGATTCCGATGCTTACTGTTAAAACCGGTTAGTTCAAGTTCTAGATGAGGCGATTTGATTTAACATGAATATAAAGACGAGCTCTCTCGGTTTTCGAGCGTTGTCGACGCTCTCACGGTCTTCAAATCCCCAAGAAGCTTCAAGAGGGACAACTTTATAATCTCGAGGCCCCCATAAAAGAGGAAACGCCTGATTATGCAGCAAACGCACTCTTGGGCTGAACGGCTTTCACCACTGCAGCGTCGTGCACTCCCCGGCCCTCAAGCATGCTAACAGCCGGCCCAACATCAATGAAATGAGGGGTAATCGCTGCGGTTCCTCCATTTCGGCCCTAGGCGTCCGTGCGAATGCAGCATAAAGTGACAGAAGATTGTTCAGGTGAAAGAATCATAGCGATAAGTCATCCGAACTTTAAGATTTCGAGCTCTTCGATACAGTGTGATTCATGGCAAGCAAACCGGTCAGCTCAATAAATTTTTCTTGGGATGTGCCGTTGGAAAGGGGTAAGTGCATGAACGAATGCAATGCAGATGCGTTGTCCACGAGCGTCAGCAGAAAATCAATCTATCACATTTCGCTGTGCACAGCGTTTGTGAAATCCGAACTCCCAGCGCAGCGGGGACCGCCGCGGACACAACTCAGTCGAACATGTTGGTATGTTGGTGGTAGTAACAAACACAACACTCACCAGAAAACATCGTCAGTTATCCACTAAGGCCCAATTAGTTTCCATCACATCCACTGAAATTACAGTTTCATCGAAAGTAGTCATGGAACTGAGGTATGCTATGCGCAATGAACTATTAACACATCCATAGTGCCTGCGCTGCGGTCAGCTCAATATGACCATCAGCCCAGCTTCCTCCCGGCATCCGAAAGTAACCGGAACGCCATCAAAAAGCACACTATAACGCCGTTCCATGCGTGTACGTGTTATACAACCACAAATCCGGCCAAATGCAATCTAGTATAGTGATGTGATAGCAAATTTCGGAGTGTGATACGGAAAGGCGATAAGCCATGGGAGGTGCCCATGGAAGCCGGAGTGGCCCATGCAAGCTAGGGCGGAAGACGGATATCCAATCCTCATTTAGAACTCCCAGTCGGTAGAGTCTCCAACGGAATGGATAGCCCAGTTAAATTTCTCGCGAAGCGACTTGTTAAAGAGTTTCTCGAGGGGGACGTTCAACTTGTTGGAGAAGACGACGGTGAGACGTGGGTCGATGTAGTTCTGGGTGCGTCAGTAAAAGATTTCATGACAGGATGCTATGAGGGGCGACTTACGATCTTAGAAGTACCAAGAGCAACCTCCTTGTTGCCCTCACGATCCTCAGCCTGCAGAAGCATAGTAGCGATTCTCTGATCGAGCTTCTCCACCTGCGTCTCAAGCTTCTCAACCGTGATGCCCTTACCCTCCGGCTCAACCTTCTTACTCTTGTTCTCCTGTCTAAACTTCTTCGCCAACTCATCCGCAACTTTGAGTCTCTCCTGCAGCTCCTTCTGCTTCATCTCCTTCACGCCCTCCGCAACGTTCTTCTCATTATCCTTCTGGAACTTCTTGACGATCTTCTGTCTCTGCTCCTCCACAAGGTCCTCCTGGTGTTTATCAATCCACGCCTGGTCTAACTCCTCGTCGAGCCTGAAGTAGTCTCCGCCCTTGGACTTCTTCTCCTTTGCAGTCATGTCGAGCTGCAACATCATGTGCTTCAGGCGCCACTTCTGGTACTTGAGGCCCTTGATCTTGTCACCCATCTTCTCCATCGCGTTTGCGTGGCCAGCGCCAACTGTACGCTTATGGTTACACAAGATCGCGACTTGTCGGTTGCAGTCGTTGTACAGCTTGATCTTCTCTTGGATGGTGGCATTGGAACCCTTGAGCTCCATAAGGAGTCTGGACATCGTGAAAGACGCGTTGTAAGTACGGAAGACCTTGGCGGTGAGGCCTGGCATGTAGGAGGCCAGATGCTTGTTGAGCTGGGTGGTGTTGAGGCGGTCGAAGATATCATCGCCGGCCTTCTTTGGGTCCTTCTTGAAGATCTTCAAGTTCTTGAAGACTTGTGGATCGACAGTGACCTCGTCGTAGAAGCGGATGGAGTCCTTACCCAAGAAATCAAAGATAACAGTGTTTGGTGGGCGAAGGGTGATGTGCTCGTACTTCAAGGAACAGCAGCCAACGGTCTCGGCCTCGTTCTCGGAATCCTTCTCATTACCAGCTCTGAGCGCGAACTTGTCGATAAGGTAAACAGCAGTGGCGCGTTGACGGTCAGCCATGAGTTCAGCTTTCAAATCTTTCTGGTAGTCGTCACGAATGCGATCAATGTGCTTCTTGAGCTCACGTGCCTTCTCAAACTTCTTGTAGTCGGACTGGCCCTTGATAGCAGAAGTGGCGGCAAGCATGACATACTTATAGTTGCCGTTGATATTCTCCTGCCACATCGCCAACCAAGTCGCCTTGTTGTCGTGCTTGATCTCCTTCCACTGGTGTCCTGCTGGCGGCTCTGGAACCTTGGCATTCTCGCCAATGTTGATGGTGATCTGCTCTGGCATGACACGCTTCTTGACACGTCCGGTCTTTGGGTGCTCGCCACGACCACGGAAGAGCGATGGAGGCTCGACACGGAAGTTGCCGACCTTCTCCTTGCGTCCGTCCCACATGCAGTATTGGTATGGTGCCATCTCTGTATCGACCTTTGCCTTATCCTCCTTCTTCTCGGCTGCTGGACGAGCTTTTCTGGCTGCGCTCTTAGCCTGGTAGTAGTCGAAAATTTGTGTGAAGTCCAACTTGGAGAACTCCTTGATATCGACCTTCTTTCCGTTCTTATCCTTGGCACCACCGGTCTCCTCGAGGTCCTCCCTGAAGTCGCCAAAGAAGTTCTTCTGGAACACTGGGTTCTCAACGTTCAGGGTGGAGTTCAGCATGATGCCGAAGAAACCTGCAATCTCTTCCGCTTTTGGATGCAGAGAGATAGGAACTCCATTGTAGACAAGCTTGACGTTGGCCGGAAGTGGCTCGTAGGGTGGTGGGAAGACGACTCCGTTGTGCTCGAGAGTGTTCCACTTGATGGTGTCGTCATCCTTCTGTTGCTCCCACCACCTGTACTCCTCCTCCTCCTCTTCGTCAGCATCCTCGCTGGATTCCTTCTTGAGTGGCTTAGCTGCCTTCGAGGCTTTTGCGGCGGCTACTGCCTTTGGTGTCTTTCCGTTGGCGACCTTCTTTGCAGGAACTTTCCTGGCGATCGGAACGTCATCGTCGGAGGACTCCTCCTTCTTAGCCTTCTTTGCCTTGGACTTGACAAGTGGCTCGTCATCGGACTCCTCTTTCTTGACCTTCTTGGCCTTAGCCTCCTTTGCGCGAAGTTCCTTGGCCTCCTTGGCAGCTTCCTTCTCGATGTCCTTCTTCTCCTTAGCCAAGGCCTTTGCGTTGTCGCCGGAGTCCCTAATGCTCGGTGGAAGCCTTCCGTTGCGCTTTGATATTGGAGCGTCGCTGTCTGACTCGGAATCGACGACCTTCTTAGTAGTCCTTGGTCTCTTAGCCTGCGTCTACATTAGCTATTTCGGTAAGCAGAACGGGGTATGAACATGACATACCAAAGGCTTCTCATCCTCACTCGCACTTGGCACCTCGTTGTAGTTGACTGGCTTGCCAATGCTGCCTCTGGATTTGCGCTTGCCATTGGCGATTGGATCATCCACATTCATCTCTTCGGTCACAGGTCCATTGCGGATGGAGATGTCTGCTGGCGCCGGGTGTCCATTCTTCTGCTCCATAGCCTTATCGAGGCTCTTTGGTACTGTCGGCTGGGAAACTGGGGTGAAAAGTATGTTAGTGAGATCTTCGAGGTGTAATGGTATATCATGTCGCATGGTAGCTGGAGTATAGTGGGCTGGGTTTTCCATTGTGATGTCGTAAAGTAGACTAATGATGAGTTGTGGCGCTGAGATGCGCCTGTTGAAAGTGACCTAAAGTCGAGGTAGATTCGCCCAGCGATATTGTGATCGTGATAGCAGGCAACATCCATAGCAAGAATTGTAAAGATGTTGGTCGAGTCAAAGCTGGAGTTGCTAAAGGGCTGGGAGGTAGGTCGTATATGTAGGATGCTCTTGCCTTTAGGACGAGTGTTGCATTTCGTGCGGAAGTAGCGATGGTCGTCGCAACGCGTGTGTGCGCGTAAAGACGTGACGATAAGTTCGAAAAACGTATCTCGACTTGACTTGGACGAATCCCAACGTTCACAAGGCTCTCCTCGGTGAAGTCAATTTGATGCGCAATGAAAAGTGGACTTACTCGATCCGTTCGTCTTCTTAGACAGTGGCTCGTCGTCGGACGAGTATGACGCCATCTTGAAGTGGTTTTTCTTTCGGTGAAGTTGTCGAAAGGGTTGTGGTTGGAGGGCGCGGGTGGTTTTATGAATGAGACCCAAGTACGAGCTTAATCGTGGTCAAGGGAGGGTTGGAGCGCAACGAGTGACAGGAAACATGAAGCGTGCAAAGTTGTCTCCTTGCGCGCGTGCTATGTAACGTTTGGCGACGAGCGACTGTCTTGTGCGTGGTGTTGCTGGAGTATAACCAGGAAGATGCCAAATAGCAAGTCGCGTTATGTGGTTGTAAGTGGTTCAGGGCGAGGTCCGCAGGACTTAGAGAAAATGAGCTTGACACCGTAGAGTAGGGCGAGGCGCGAAAGCGTCAGAGGACAAGGCCCTGCCGCGGATTGCAGAGCGCCAAGCCATCTGCTTACATAATCAAAATCCAAGCTTTGCCGATGAGGCCGTACTGACATCCGAAACCTCACCAGCAAGCAACTCCAACCAATTGATCGCCAGTCTCGCAAGTGGTCAATTGAACATTGATCTTTGATAACTCATTAAAAATCTCCCCTCCTTTGTCGCCTATCATGCTTTCCAGAGCTGCCCGCCCAGCCGCGCGCGCTGTTGCCGCCGCCGCACCACGGTACGATTTCTCCCGGCAGCTATTTTGCTCCTGACGAAAGAGCTACGATTGCGCGCGACAACCATCAGGGGGAGATTTTGATCAAGTCCGAAATACTGACATTTTTGTCTACATAGCTCCGCTGCCCCAAATGCCGCCAACTTCGCGACCCTTCGTGAGATCGAGGACCGTCTCAAGTCCATTCGCAACATCGAGAAGATCACCAATACCATGAAGATTGTTGCTTCCACCAAGCTCAACCGCGCAACCCGTGCGATGCAGGATTCCCGCGCCTACGGACAGACCTCCAACACCGTTTTCACCGAGGCCGAGACCAAGCCACTTGAGGATGAGGGCAAGCGCACCCTCGTTGTTGTTGCTTCCTCCGACAAGGGATTGTGCGGTGGTATCCACTCTGGAATGTCCAGAATGGTCCGCAAGATGCTCCTCACCAACCCAAATATCGACCTTGTTCTCATCGGAGAGAAGTCCAAGGCCCAGCTTTCCCGTTCCAACCCACAGAACGTTGTTCTCAACTTCGCTGGTATCGGAAAGGCCATTCCAAACTTCTTGAATGCCTCCGCCATCGCCGACCAGATCTCTGCTCTCCCAACTGAGTACAATGAGATCAAGATCATCTACAACAGGTTCTTGAACGCCTCTTCCTACGAGCCAGTCGCTATTGATGCCTACTCCGCCGAGGCCATCACCAGCTCCCCAAACTTCTCTGCTTTCGAGATCGATGAAGATGAGCTCCCAAACCTCCAGGAGTACGCCCTTACCAACTCCCTTTACTGGGCTCTTGCTGAGGGACACGCTTGCGAGCAGTCTGCCCGTCGTAACGCTATGGACGTATGTACTCCTGAAATAACATATGACATCACGTGAGAGAACTGACAAACGTCACAGAACGCTTCCAAGAACGCTGGTGATATGATTGACAAGTACCAGATTCTCTTCAACCGTACTCGCCAGGCCGTTATTACCGGTGAGTTGGTTGAGATTATTACTGGAGCTGCCGCTTCCGAGGAGTAAGGTGCTTGTATGTAGATATGATAGTTTCGAAAGACCCCTTAGCGATCCTCCCGGGATGAGACGCAATCCTAAATGCATCAAATATCGATCCTATAAACCTTTGATGCATCCTCGCATCCTTTGTGAGTTCCCTTTGTGTAAATTCTTGCTGCTTTAGAACGAGAACGCAGTCCTTCATAAGGACAATGATGATGGGAATTTCATTGTGCAATGAAAGTAGGTCGGATCCGGTGAATGGCACACACATAACTCGGCTCCACGATTTGAGTGGCTGCGAAAAGGCGGTTGGGATTCATGGAAGACGTAGGCACAACACACTGACCGACTGCAATTGTGGAACGGAAATCAAGAAAGGGATAGTTGAGACTTCGCCTGCGAGAAAACGGCAACATCGAAACAAAAACAACTGCAATCGCTGGCGAGCAGTTGGCAACTCGCACTGAAGGATTAAATGTCGTAAAGATATACCTCAGCTATCGTCACGCAGTCATTAAAACAATTTGATATCGTAACTGATAAGCGTCCAAGCTCCCAAAACCCTTTGGCGACTCTCAGATTTACCCAGCCATACATGAGCGAAAAGCAGCTTACTCGGTGGTTTCAATTAATCCTGCCTTCGAGCGTTTGGTTGACACACGATACTAGGCGGAGACATCATGGACAGAATCATCAACAGTCAGTTCTGGACCGCTGGTAGTCTGCTGTTGACAGCGAGCCTACAGTCAATCACTCAGTCATTATTCGACGCACTTATGTCTGGCTTCTCTCGAGCTAACCGGGGAATATAAGAATCTCTCAGCGCCATCTCCTGATTGTGCGAAATGGCAAAAGTTGAAGACCGTCGACCACTTCGCGTACAGCTCCCGTCAGATAAGTTGATCCAGATGGGAACGATTATCGGGGCGTTACACAGGTGGCGGTGGAGACTATGATATAGGAACTAACGTGCAGCATACTGCGGCTCCTACCTAACTACTAGAATCAGTCATTCGTGTCTGCCACGCATTCTAGAACCACTTCACGCGCAATTGCTCAAGCCTTCACTTCTAGTCCTTGGATCTTAGCCGCCGCGCCTACACGCCCAGTATATATACACATATCAAACGTTCAACACTGAACCGGGAAGATATAGCCGAAATACCAGACAGCGTACTATTATTCAACTATTATTCAGCAAAGACTCAACAGCTCTACGCCAGTAGGCGCAAGACATTCAGCGGACAATCCTACTGTCCTCGCGAGACTCTTAGAGAGCCAAGTATTTCTACTTGAAGACACCTGGCATAGAGGCACATGCAGGATGGAGCTACTCGTACTGCCTTGAATAAACCCTATCAATGCAAAAAGATGCTGATAGTGATATCCCACAGACTGATAGGCAGAGCAACGACACCCTGAGAGTGGGATTGGCATTCCAGATCGTCGCGATCTTAGGTCCGGACAGACCACATCAGAGGCTCGCATTTGCGCCATCCCAAGTAATATCTGGGTATTCCGCGGCTACTTATGCCCGGGTTATGCGGATCAACAAAGCCGCCCTCGCCGTCGGTCCTTTAGAGACCATCAGAGTCATTGTCGTCATAATCGGAGGCATCCAAGCTGGCGTCGTCGGTGATGGAGTCCGGGTGGGAGTCTCGTCCTGCTGAGGGTGCTGAGGGTGCTGAAGTTGCTTCACGAGTCGGCCGGCCAAGCCGCCGAGTACTGCTAGGTGTTTGTTAGTGGGATGTAAGGTTGCGGAACGGGGCTCGTGGATGTTGGTTGGAATGGGGGCTGGCTCTTGTAGGTTGATAGTCGTGGAGAGATGATGGTGGAACGGCGACTTACCACCGGAAAGGAGGGCAAGGAGGAGCTTGAGAGTAACTAGGCGCATTGCGTTGGTGAATAGTGGTGGGGATATGATTGAGATGTTGTCGAGGGTATTGCCAACCAGAGCACGATTGCTGGGAGCTGGATGCCTTTGAGACTGCTTTCACGAGGTCGTGCGTGCTTGTGAAGGTATATTTGGTGTAGTTGTAGACGCCGGGGAGAAAGAGCTAGTAAAGCACGAGTCAGCGCGCTTGGATGATGGAGGATTTAAGGCGATTTACCGCATTTCCTGGTCTACAATACCATTTATAGTATAAGTACACCTTGTTTATAAGACCCTATTTCGCGGAAGGAATTTTCGAAAGCTGCGGTTTAAATCAAGGTTTCAGGGCTAATTATGTCATTTATACAAGACCTTACGACGATAAAAAACGCAAAGGGTAATCCTTTCCTGACAGAGTTCTCGGTTACACGACCGGGTCTTATATTCCAGTAAATTCGGTATAGCGAGTCTATTTTCAAAGCTCTACAATTGTTGTAGATTTTTAGGCCTGGGCGCGGTTCGTGCGTGGAGCGGGCGGTGTGGCAGTAAACAAGGTTTCGCTTGGGCAAGTTGCGCGCTCCAAGGCTCCCTTAACATATTTACACCTCAGCGCCTGATTCGCGACTCACTCACGCGAACTCTCCTCAACATTACAGCCATCTCCTCACACACCCTACATTATTACAAAAATACGAGATTAGCTGATGCATCGGTTTTCGCGCTGCTCACTATCTGAAAAGTAAATACCATAACCCCTCTCGATGTTGGTGGGATTTTTATGGAAGGGTTTGTTGGCTCCAGTCTTCCTCTCATTTTCCCAACCTGTTAGCACTCTCTAACTGCGTCCTGTCTCAGAAGGCAATGTAGAGCTTCGTGCCATCGCATTTTCTTTATTTTTATTTTAACCAGCTCCATCGTTCAGTTGTCATTCCCCATCCATCCTAGCGCACATCTTCCCAAACGCGCCACACATGTAACCCAGATTGATGGTCAGTGCGCACCTTGACGATCGCTCATCCAACCATTGTTTCAGGCTCCTACAAAAACACCTTGTGATCCGAGGCACGAACGCGACGTCGCCCAATAAACCACACGGCCGAATAACTACGATTATACTCCGTAACCTGCTCCTAGAGATTCATAACTATGCTATCTGCCCTCGAACATGTTGTCGTAGCGATATAATACAATGCATATTTCAATGAAGCTCTTTCTACCCTCAAAAGCGACGATTCTATATTGTTTACATCATGCGTGCGGACTTGTGGACGCGTTACCGATAACTGATGGAGGGAAGCCGCTTCAGAATGTGAGCCCTGAGCTATTCAGCGAGCTGGAAGAGCTGTCTAAGCTGGTGGATATTGCGTACTGTGTTGGAATGACTGGTGTCTGGCCGCCTTTTGAGTGTATGAGTAGGTGCAAGGCCTTTACGGGGTATGAACTGGTTACCGTGAGTGCTATCTTTTATCAGTGTTCTCCGTCGCGTCGATTCTCAGGATCTCTGGCGCCCAGACAAATGCTAATCAGTTTCCCACAGACGTGGAACACAGGACCGCTGTTATCGGATTCATGCGGCTACATAGTCCTGGACCATGGCGACAACAACTCCTTTAAAGAGAAGCAGGAATCGGATGAGAAGGAGAAAACCAGAGGAAGGATAATAGTAGCCTTTCGCGGCACCTACAGCATCTCAAGCACAATAGCAGATCTCACAACAATGCCACAAGAATATGTTCCCTACCCGGGCAATCCGAACTCAGAAACCACAAGCTCATCAGAACCTACAAACTGGATTGGCCTCCTTATGCATCCTTGGAGGAGCTATGAACAATTCATGAGCTACGATCCTCAACATAGCGGAGAGATAGCTTGTGTGGACAACGCCGATGGCGAGGCAAGTAGGATGGCAATGCAGGAAATTGATTTTCAAGCATAAGAGGTGGGCACACACGGAGGATAGGAAAGAGTCTAAGTGTGAGAACTGCACAGTACATTTTGGCTTTCTAACAAGCTGGCTAAACACTCGGAAGATTGTACTGGAGCATGTGGAAACGGCGAAGTATAAGTATCCGGAGTATGATGTGCACCTTGTTGGTAAGCTCCAAGCATCCTGAAACTGCTTTGTGAGCAGCACTCGAGAGTTTGAGACTTACAGTTCCTTAGGACATAGCTTGGGAGGAGCGGTGGCAGCCCTCGCAGGACTTGAACTCGAAATCAAAGGCCACTCACCCATCATAACGACATTCGGCGAGCCGAGGGTCGGGAATAAAGCTTTAGTCTCCTATCTCGACGATGTTTTCTCCCTCACAGAACCATCCTCATTGCTAGCGCCGTCAGTACCAGCAGATGGAAACGGGGAGAAGAGGTTCAGAAGGGTAACACACAAAGATGATCCAATCCCTCTCCTCCCCCTTGCAGAATGGGGATACCGCATGCACGCAGGCGAAATCTACATCTCTAAACACTCTTTACCATGCAAACCTTCCGACGTCTGGCACTGCGAAGGAGACGAGGACGTAAGATGTATTGCTGGTGCTGAACCTGGACTCCAGCTTAGTGGAATGCTTGATAGTGAGGCAGTCTGGGAGATAAAGAGCGAAAGCCGAGATGAGACATTGGAGGAGGAGAATGCGTATATGGAAGAGGTGGGGGAGAGGGGAAAGGTAGATAACGAGGGTTGGAAATGGCCGGCTAGGTATAAGATGTGGCAGCTCTTCTTTGCTCATAGGGATTACTTCTGGAGATTGGGATTGTGTGTACCCGGCGGTGACCCCGCGGATTGGCTACGACGCCCGTATCGACCTAGAATTGAAGAAGAGGCGGTAATAAGTGCGGAAGAGCTTAGGTAACCGGTTAGCTGGCTTTGTTGTCGATTATGAGATGAACCTTGTGATGGACTTTTGGAAGCTGGACTTGGTTTTAGACTTTAAATCAAAAAAAAAATTGAGCTAACCAGTCAACATACTCGCTCGGGGAAGCTCACGTAACTAAACCATGAACTTGGTCAAACATGTGGCCTTGGCAAACCAGTCGTTAATCCATCTTGGCGGGAAGACATCTCGAAAATTGAGGTCGGCGATACAATGGATTCTAGGCGCAATCTCGCTTGCCGATTTAGAGGAGCAGGGGTATTCTAGTCCTATCTTGCGAATGGTAACCGCTCCTTCCCTGCGCCCGAAGACGGAAATACTCGGCTTGGGTTTGGCGTGCTACTTCCCTTTCAATGAAGGCAATTTCAACCCAGTCACGACAGCCAGGGAGAATGCCGACGCTCGGCTAACAAGCAACCCATAGATGTGCTCGCGCCTGCTTCCTGGACCTAGGAGGCAAGAGTTATTTTTGAACACATTTCGTCATAGAGTCTCCCGAGTCTCGAGAATCTCGCCGGCTATCGACCTTCAAGTTTATTGACCACGACAACATAATTACACATGCACCGACTACAGTTTTTGGAAATCACAGCGAACACAATCTTTACGTTAGACACAACGAAAGCGAACAATGGTAATGAGCATACAATGGTTTTCAAACACCAAGACCAGCACGACCAGAGCGGCCGCCGTAACGATAATCACATCAATTACAAAGAGCACAACCACCATCGCTGGTCCAACTGGGGCACGACGCTTCAAATCGAGAGCATGTTCCTCTCAGGCGAGAGCGAGCTTCAACAGGGGAGGGCACACAAACCGAAACTGTCACCGCATCAATAACGATCGAGGTACCTACAAGCACGACGCTTAGGACGCGAGTAATAGTTGTTACAATTATTGTCGAGGATGGCGGAAAGTTTACCCCAACAGGCAGGGTCTTAGCGGACGAGAATACGATGAACGTCATGGCTATGCTGCATTTGCGATACCCAGTGGATTCAGGGCCACCTTGAACCTGTCCTTTTCAATGCATTCAACAGACATAGTGCTTCAAGATCTCAGCGAGGCATCGCGGCAAGAAAAAGGGACAGCAGCTTTGACCGAAGGAATGCACTCGCGAAACCCGGAAGCTCGGAATGTGCCTCGTCTAGCTTCGCCAGTGAATCCTCGTACAGCGATGGGATTAGTTCTAGCAGGAGAAACGGTGCACACATCGCCACACTTGGAGGGAACTGAGCCGCACCAGCAGCAGAACATATTGCGAAGTCGGGAATCCATGCGCGTGCGGAGTCCACCGCCGACATTGGTGCCCCTCACTCAACACCATATGAGCATGTTACCACCTCCTCTGGCAGCAGTCTCATCCTTCGGATTGCAGGCACAGGGACATGAGGATCCAATACTCCATCAAAGTCTAGCAAATACGCCACTCGCAAGCGAGTCAAGTACCTCGTCCCAACAGACCAGCGGACTCTATTCAGGTTCGCCATCCTCTCCGTGGCCCAAATTTGATATCGTGTATGGGAGGACTCCAAAGTGGTGGGAATCAAATGCATACCCTGGACTGAATAATTTGCCACCTACTGAGCCAGCTAATGTGATGGCACATGCAGACACGTTTCATCCACTCACGGAGGAAGTAGCGGGACTACCTCGCCCTAACACCTAACACGATGCCACCACCACCACCAGAAAAAAGAACTTCGCCAAGTGGTATGATGGTGCTAGGTGAGCTTGTCGCGCACCTGGGCAGACCAGATGTGGACTTGCGGAGGTTATTGCCACTTGTGGCAGCGCAGGAGGTGATGATACCGGGGGGCTGCTGGAGCGTCGTCGCACCAGCCGATCTCTAAGGAGACGAAGCATGATAGATTCCATCGCGACACTATGATGGCTGCGGAGCCGGCTGGTGCACAAAGGGTTAGAGACTGGTGGGCATCTGGGAGGGCTGGCGACATGAGGGCAGACACTATGAACAGCACTAAATCACCATAACCGCTCCAGTTTGCCAATACTCAGGAGCTGAAGGATAGAAGGGAAGCAGAACGTCTCGCGGGCCAAAAGAGGAAATTGGAAAATTTGAACGCTCAAGCACCAGAACACACGGATGCGAAGTAAAACTCAGACAGTACAGGAAATGGCCGCAGTCAAATGATACCGAGGAGATCACTGCGCCACCAGGCCCATCGACCCTAGACAATACACAGAAGCTCATGGACAGCGAGGAGGCTGCACGGGAGGCGGGCCGGACAGAAATGATGATGGCTGACGAGAAGCCTAAGTCTTTCCGCTGTCCTGTTGCTGGATGCGAGTAAGCATATAAGGAACCCAGTGGTTTTAAGTGTGTTTTACATCTTGCTGCTTAGCTTTATACTAATGCGCTTTAGAAGCCATAAGCTCCGTGCTCATCGGAATGTTCAATGGGATACGTATGGTAATAAAGCGGCCAAACCTTTCCATTGTCGCGTTGACGCATGTGAGAAGGCATATACGTACCAAAGTAGTCTTAGGTGTGTTTTATGTGTTTTAGTTACTTTAACTCCATACCAATTCGTTTTAGGTACCATAAGTCCCGTAGCCATCTAAATTGCCAGGGGGGATAGATGGTGCTGAAACGCCCAGACTTTTTCGCTGTGGTGTTGACGGATGTGGGAAGGCATGTACGGACCGTAGTACACTTAATTGTGTTTTATGTGTTGCAGATAGCCTCACTCTATAGTGATGCGCTCAAGAAAGCATAACATCAGCAAGCATCTGAGGGCACAGGAGTATATGAATAGGGAGGAAGCACCAAGCCATATGAACGTAATGCAAGTTGGCGAATCCAAGGGTGAGAGAAACACTATGTCCACCAACTCCAGAAGCCAACGCATCACAACCTGCGGGCATAAGGAAACCACTGATGATGCCGAGATGGACGCTCATAAATGACGCCAATGAAAGAATTGGAGCATCAATGCCACCGGAGCCAGTCAATGTGCAGCAGCACTCGGAACACGAGGAAGCTGGGAATAGAGTGGACAGGGCGCCAGCGGTTGCTGTTGGGAATATGGCCACCGATGAAGCACAGAAGCCAACAGAGCCAGATGCTGAGCAGGCTCCAGCGGCGGGAATTGGAACGAAACTTATGGAACCAAGTGAACACCACTGAACCAGCCGACCTCACAGCCTACACAATCTCTTATGGACTTAACAACTGCATCAGCCTCAGCACAACCTGCCAATCCACAACCACCCTCCGAAATCAGGGAATCAGGGAACCCGGTAAACAGAATGCCACCCGTGGCTTTTTGGAACACTAACGAGGAAAGGGTGTCTGCTAATGCTGGTGAGGAGCAGCGGGCTGTGGTAAAGAGAAGCGCCAAGCAAGAAAGCTAAAGGGACGAGGCACCAGAGAAGGTCAAGAAGCGGCAAAGGGGGTCTTCAGTGGAAACAGAGCTGTTGGACTTCTGGATTTGAGTAGGATGCTCAGGCAGCCAGGCTGGATAGATGTTGGAGCTAGAGGTAATGCGTTTTGGATATTGAGGTTGTGCAATGCGTTGGATGGGTGGGTGTTTTTGGTATACAACATGGAAGAGCTCAGGAATGTTGTGAGCGTGACCGATTAGGGAAAGCGCTCTATGAGGCTTGAGCATGAATACTCCTACATGTCAGTCCCTCGAGCATTCTTTAGTCAAGTAGAGCATAAGAGCAGGACGAAAATCTGAATATCGTTTCTAACATGGTATCATTCAATCTAGCCGCCCATATATACTGTCGTCTCCACCTCAACTCGACATGAGTGGCGCAGCCACTTATGCGGTCCAATCGTAGATCAGTCTGATCTTAAGCTCTTCCGAGCCATCCAACTTGCGCACAATAACCCTCCTGGCGTGGTATCTCGTCCCATTGACCTCCGCAAAACCCCAAACCTGCGTCGCCTCCCACCCATTCGCCTGGTTAACAACATGGTTCTGAATATTTGCCTCCCCATTCGGGCCCTTCGTCTCCTCCACTCCCTGCAACCACCCCTCCTTCAGAAAGCTATCAACCTCGGCCCATTCTGGGCCCGAGGTGGAGATCCAGCGCGACTTGCCGGAGAGAGAGCCGAAGACGTGGTCTTCGTGGGAACGCGCCGTCCAGTCCAGGATGCGCTCCTCGGAGGTGCCCTTGATGCCGCCGGTGGCGACGCTGTCGATATCGATGTGGTTTACGCCTTCAGCGGAGTTGTATTGTTTGATTGTCAATGTGACGGTGGCCAAGTTGATCGCCTTGCGCTTAAGCCATCCGACGCCCTGGAGGGTCAGGACGGCGTCATGTGGATCGGAGAGGGTCTTGTTCTGGAGGTGGGGGTTAATTGGTGTTTTGCTTTTTTGGTTGGTGGTACCCCGCCTACCTGTCTGACGGGCAGACAGGCGAGGTTGACAGTGGCACGATGTGATGGGTCGCATGTGAAAGCTCCAGCTGGCCGGCATGTGAAGGATGGAGAGAGCTTACCATGACATAGACGCCAGAGAGGTTGGCAATGTTGGTGGTAGCTGGGGCGGCCATCTTGAATGTATTCTAGGATGTCTAGAGGTATAGGTTTGAAGTGTGGTTATCGTATTCTTTCGAGAAAGATGAGACAGAGAGAAAAAAGTTAACACCTAGACTGAGGGGTACCTGCCTCATATATCCCCCTCAAGCTTCGAAACCCAGCCTCGTGATATTGCGCACCTGGGGGCCATCAAAGCACGGAATCTGCACCGAGCTTGCATGTGCTCGTCTACTAGAGCCAGATAAGGAAAGGAAACCGACAGAGGTAGCGGTTAGCATGAGCGTTACTGTTTTAGAGGGCGTGGCCGTTCTTGGCGGGGCGTGGGCCGCTGCCAAGTCTTGGGGACCCCGCGCTTGTGGTGAGGATGGAGGATAGGACAACCTGTCTTTAACGTGGTGCTCGATTTAAGAGTGTCCGAGTTTGCCATACTATACCCTTCTTGCAGTATGAGTACATTGGTGCTGAAAGGGGACACATGTTAATTGTTACTTCGGTGGTGCACAGGTGCATCCCCCAAGGTAGCCGTTCGCCCGGCAATCATCCTGGTCCAAACACGGAACAGCTTCCTCGTGTTGGAGGGGTCGAGGGTGGGTAGGGCCATAAATAGAGCTTGACGCGGGGCCAGGTTCTCCTGCATCTGGGGAAGTACACCGATTGGGAATGGTTCTGCGCATGAACGAAACGGTGGAACTTTGGGGAATGAAGACGTGCATGCTGCGCAGGGCCGGCAAGAACACGATTCTCCTTGCTCCCGGGCGTTGCAGAAGGCCGAAGTTTAGATGGCGCGCCTTTGGGCCCCGAGAGTACACGAGTATTGTGAAGTTCAAAGAGCATAGTAGCCATCCGAGTTGTAGCTCTTCACACTGCACCTTCCTTGCACTCAACCTCTGAGCCTTTAGGCTGGCGTCGACATCTTGATATTGAGCTGAACTCATTATGGGGTCTTCATCAGGTTCTTCTGCACCAAATACCTATTGTATAGACACAGGAACCTGGTAAGAAGGGAAACTTCAGTATCAAAACGCTCTACGCTTATGCATCATTACTATTACAACAATTCTATACTATGTGAAGTAAAGGCAATGTTCTTATGCAGTCGGTCCATGCCGCCAATATTAATACATTGTGTACAAAAGGAAAGGACGAAGCGTCGTGGCATCTATGTGCTACTCATCATCATCAATCGTGTCGATCATCCTTCTGGCCATCTGTTCATGTGTCGCTCCAATGCTGGAAATCGTGGGTATCAAGTCGAACTAAAGAGGTGGCGGAGACCAGAGCCAGTCTATGGCCACCACTTCATAGCCTTATAACTCTCAATCATCTCCTCGACCTCCTTTTTCTCACACTTCGGCCTCTTGTACTCAAAGCCCACCGTCTTCTCAAACAGCCCTCCGTCAAGACACAAATCCTCATCCTTAACCTGCTCCTTTTCCATAAAGGGGTTCAGAGGACCGGGTCTCGTTATGGCTGCGCTCTCCAACAACTCCGCCCACGGCCCCATAACATGCTCATTAACATCCTCCAGCACATTATCCATATTCAGCTTCGCAAAAGCACTCAATATGGATCCCGCAAAAGAGGACTTAATCCCAAAGATCTGTGTCGTTATCTCGGCCAGCTGTCCCTGATCCGTATTGCTATGATCCACGAGGTTGAAAACTGGGGTAGCTCCATATGTAGATGCGTCCCAGCCGGCTTTGCCATTTGCGAGCCACTGAGCGGCTGCAACGGCAGCGCGCGCAACGTCCTCAACGTGCACGGTGTTCATTTTTACGTCTTTGGTCCACAGCCACTTCAGCTCTTCGTTTAGGGACTGGTAAATGCGGGCTAGGACAATGGATTTTGCGATGGCTTTTGTGTCGTAGGGGCCGTAGGTCATTGCTGGTCTAAGGATCACCAGATTCAACCTTTTCGTTCCGTTAGCTCCACGTCTTTTGTTTGCTCTTGCCCAATATGCAGCTGCAGAGCGCAACGGCGATTTATTGGAAGAGGGGCTGCACATACCCAGGGATTTCTTTCAAAGCCTCCTCCGCCTTAAGCTTAAACTGCGCCATCTTAATCCCCGGCTTCAGCTTATCACTCTCCTTTCGGGGACTCGAGTCGCCTTTATACACGTTTCCAGATCCTAGCTCAACGAAGCATTTTACGCCTCTCCTTGCGGCCTCTTTGCCGATGTTTTCTGCGAGCTTGACAATGCGGAGGGAGTATATCTCGTCATCTTGGGAAAAGCGAGTCTCGCCGGCACAGTTGAAGACGTAATCGAATTCGGCGCCGTTGGCGCGGTCGAATATCCTGCTTAGAGACTCTGGGAAATGTATGTCAGCCTTGTCTTGTCAAATGTGCCTTTAACCTGCTCCTGTCATTCCTCGGATCTCGATCTCTCCCTGCCAGGTGCCGCGTCTGCTCCACCCGTAACAGACTCCGCAGCCGTCACCCACCCATCACCGGAGAACTTGACTTACGAGCTTGACACCCATCAGCCTGCACAAAAATCTCCTGTCTACACGCCTCCTCAAAATCAGGCGCGAGCCATGCCAACTGCGGCAGCACCTTGTCTACAAGACGAACATCGGAGGCCAGGTTGTTATCGTGGATGTGTTTGGCGAGGAAGCGGCCGATGTAGCCGAGGCCGCCGATGATGAGGACGGAGGGCTTTTCGGCCATTGTCGTTTGTGTGTGAGGGAGGGAGGAGGTACGACGTAGGTTGAGTGGTCAGGGGATAGGAGGATCGGAGACGCGGGGAAGATAATCTTCCAATTGTCCTGTATCGCGCGGGGGTTGGAGACTTTCGACTTTCGACCTTCGTATCGATGTTGAGAAGTCGTCGGGTGTCAAGTAGGAGGAGCAGAAGGATTTGGAGGTATATTAGGAGAGTTGCATTGGTAATCGTGGTGTTGTAAATTGTGCCAGTGTCACCGTGGGGAGCTGGACTATGAAATAGGATTCGCGGGCCGTTCGCAATGTCGCAGGTGTGGAGTCGATGACTTGAGCGACCCGAGTAATAGTGCAGCCGGGATAAAATGTACAGTGCTAGCCGAATCAACAGAGGCACGAGAGTCAACTGAGATATTGGGTTTAAGCAATGGCCCCAATAGACAAACTAGTGGGTGAAGTCGCGCTTAAAGCGATATTATTCAAGTGTTGGTGCGTGAAGCTCGAAGATAAATCCCGAGTGTGCGGAGATCGATCGGCGAGCAGGGGATGAAGGCGGCAGTGAAGCAGCCCGCACCGAAATACGGAGAAGAATTAGATATGGTGCTCAGGGGATATATATAATTTATCAATGGCTATTGGCATGAGAGTACGCTCTCTTCAACTATTCGTACAACTGCACTTCAAAACCTCATCTTTTTATTCCTGTTGGCTTGGTTTTTTGTCTGGAGAGTCTATTTCGAGGTCCACTCCTCTGTAATCATCTGCACCCAGCCCCCGACTCAGAGCGTTTTCCCTCACAACCAGCGTCGAACTATTCGGTGTTGGTTGGTACTTCGTGGGAAGAAGGGCCTGCAATCCGAACGAGTGCGTCAACTGCTCCGTACTCGTATTCAAACCTCACTTTCCTGAGACAGATCACGGTCTCAGTACAGACAACACCAGAATTAGCAGCTCCTCATTTCCCATCTTCCAGGAGCCGAGCAAGATGCAGGTACATGCAGGGGAAGGGTGTTTACAAACTTGGCGGGACTCCTTGGGCTGTCAGCTTGAAGTCAAACGTGTTTCTCGTGACGGAATATCAAGAAGAGGGAGCTGTGGGCGCAAATCGACTACGATGAGGTATGAATACAAACACTTTCTGGTGGTTGGAAGCAGTTGAATTTCTTGAAAATTTAATTTTGAAATACCTCCCCTTTTCTCAACTACAGTATTTCTTCCACTCGAAAACCCACCATGAGGTTCTCATGACGAGGAACCAATCTTAGAAATCGATAGCTCCGGCAATTCTCCCTTTGGAAGGGAACATCGTTTCTTCTGTATGGATATCGAAGTTCCGAATGAGGAATAGTTGATTTTACTTCAGCCGAGAAGAACGCTACGGTGGTGCTTGGGGCGACCACGGCCGGTCGGTACACCATCGGTTTGGGGTCCCGGAAACATGCGTTCGTCACTATGGTTCGATTTAGTTCCCGAAGCGGATGAGGCGAATTAACATTTGACTTCTGCAGGAGGGGGAAGTTTCTTTTGATTTTGGAGCCGAAATCTGACTTCTTAATAAGTGCCTCTCAAGTCCCAGGCCAACTCAAAACAAACGGTAGTTTTTGGCCGGTTGAAATAATATGCCGAAACAGGCAACATCCAATAAACCGAAGGACTCGATAACTTCAATCAGAAATAATGAATACTTTTCCGCAAACATCTACAAGAGTTAATAATCCGCCTTACCCTACCCCCGTAGGTAGCCACTTAAATAGTGCTACTCAGTCCTCCGGCCTCCCAGGCAGTTCCCACAACACTGTAATAACGTTGATGCAACAGGAACAAGTTAACTACTCGTAGCCATTTACGATTTTCTGAAACTCACCACGTTTTGCTAACTTTCCAACTCCACAACATGAGTGATGGTGAAACGAGAGTTCGGTGATCACCAACCTCCTTTCTCCACCCCCCAAGCACGAGTATATATCTGAAACAGAAGAAATTAGTTCATTACTCGGACTTTGGACAAAATACAGGAGACAAAATACCGGAGCAAGTTAACCAATTCGGCCGAATGTGAGTTAGATCGTGATCATTAAAGATCGGGGAATACTTACAGTATTTATGCGATAACTTGTGGGAACATCTGCATTCAAAGTAACTGGTTAACAGCTCCCGCTGCTCGATTTGCGCTTCTTTACTTAGAGCTGGTTGTGTTTACAGCAAATGATGCGGCCAACTAACTCGTTAACCAACCATGTCTCAATTTGAACATTGAACATTTTTATTTATAATGTCATTACCAATCAACGTAGCAACTCTAGCAGCCTCTACCTTTTCATACTATCAATCATATCTCTATGCGCCGTCTTCTCCCTATTCGCCTCCGCCAAACTCTGCACACTCCTCAAATCGCCCACCACATCCTTCGCCTTACCAAAATAAACCTCCTGCAGCAGATTCCTCATCTTAAGCTCCATATCCTCCACCAGCTTCCCGATATTCGCAATGTGACTAGTATCATCGTCAACTGGTAGATCAGCCTCGATCTGTCTCGTCATGTTGCCAGAGAGATCCATTTCGCCCAAAGCCTCGTTGCCGGTGGATAGGGAGAGGATGACGGTGCTGGTGAGCTTGTAGTGGGCGGTGCGCGCGCGGTCGATGGCTTCGAAGACGTGGATGCTGTCCCAGGACCCTTCGGATTTGGAGGAGTCGGGTGCGACTATGATTTCCCGTTAGCATAGCTTTTTGAACATCAAACTACAGATGCAATGGCAATCTTGATGTGCAGCTTGCTCTCCCAGATGGCGTTGACTTTTGACATACCCTTCTTCAACAACACCACCCCCGCAAACCCATCATCCAAGTTCCAAAAATACACACTCGACACCCCACCCTCATAATACAACTCCCGATAAACATCAAACGCCTCATTAGCCCTGATCTCCATTTTCCTCACCCTCTCACTCGGCACCGCTCCCTCACCCGCACCGTCTTCCGCCCCTCCCTCAGATCCCTGTTCTAACGCTGGCTCAAATTCACCACTCCATGGCGAGCGGTAGGAGTCCCCATCGCGGTTGTAGTCGCACAAGAGATAGTCCCGCCCGGTTTTACCACAGCGGCGGATTGTGAGAGGCTGGTCGACGGAGGAGAGAAGGTCTTCGGTTAGGTCGGGGACCAGGGAGATCAATGAGGTGAGGTGTTGAGAAGTATGCTTTGGATCCAGGCGGCGGAGGAGGTCACTTACCAGGAGTTAGCATTTACCCGGGGTCGAACTGAAGTCGGGATAGTGGAGCTTACAGTGCGCTGTCGAATTGGTCTACGGACGCCATTATGAATTACGGCTGAAGTTGAATGTAAATGGGAGTGGTACGGAGCTATGGTGATAGTTTGGAGATAGCTTAGTGGAGGGGTGAGGCTGGGAAGACCGCCAGGCTACGACATCACCGGAGTGACCAAGGCTGATAAGGAGGTGAGTGGGGTGCCAAGAGTTTGATTGTTGTCGTGTCGTCCTCGATTCTTTGAGGAAGTCGATAGCAACTCAAAAGACTTTTTCGCAACACATGAACGCCGGAGGTCTTTGGAGTTATTTGAGCAATGTACATCGGTTACTTTCTCAAATCTCGAAGATGGCAAACACAGCATGCAGCAACGGTCATCACGCTACAGATCGCAAGCTAAGAATAGCTTGATGCAAAGCATCAAACTGGAGCATTAGGTAGTATAATATAAGCAATCAGCTATCCATGTTCTATTAAGCATTGTTTCTCCGAGCGATTTGATGAAAATGAGCTGTATCTGCTTTTCCCGAGAGACCAGTCGATGAGCGGAGCTGAGCTTTGTCAGTGTGTGTGTGTACGTATGGTTTTGCTTTGAGGTATGCTCTTTAGCTCGTGTCTGAAGGAGATCGGCGCTAATTGTGAAATCGATGTAGCTCTGGATACAGAAGACTTGGATGAGATCTAAGTTCAAAAAATCTGCATTAGTCGCAGCGGTGGATAACGAAAAGTTACTTTTGGGCATGGAAATGTCTTTTGGAGATGAGGCCGATTGATTGCAGCATGGGAGCTATCGGTGCCTTGGTAACTTTTTGGAAACTGTCGATACGACAGTCAGCCTTGTCGGCAACATCGTAGGTATAGAGGTATATAAGCTCTTTAAACTCTTTCTGCATAACTCAGGGTTTCCAATGGTCGAGACCTGCCCTCAGAAAGTTTTTATGGCTGCACGTTGTAGTGTTGGCATATTGTTAAACTTAACTTTGAGAGAGATCCAGCCTTTCTTAAAGAACCTAGCCTCGTCTGAACTTGGATTCGAGCTACCGGAGTATAACAGATCTCAGTATTGAGTACTGTCAGATAACAGTAATGCAGGACTGTATACCTTCTGGACTGGAAATCTGGCGTTCACCGACACTAAGAGTCGGCACGCCAGCGAATATAGCCGTCATTCACTCAGCATAAGAGAGAATAGTTGCCAGAATTGATTCATTGGCTCATTACTCGCATCGCTCGCATCTCCCGCTACACCAGAACAGTATAGTACAACAATATTCGGCCACAAGGGGCTTCGAGTTGGGTATAGCCAGTATTAACCTCAACACGCCTATCTTCTAGTACATAAACCAGATGCGCCGCCAGAAACGCCTCGCATGCATATGTGTGTGTGTGTGTGTCAGAGCAAATCGTATCGTCCATATCGTACAACAAATAACGGGAATAAAGCAATCGCCACTCCACTTGTAAGTCGAGGATGCAGCAGAAACCCCTCAGTGGTAAAATCAAATCGAACCATAGCAAACGTCTATCAGCAGCTGTGGCGGCTGACTCAGCACGAATCAGGCTCGTCAGCTGTATCTCCTCAAAACGTGGACTCGTTTCCGTGTTGGCCTGCTGGAGGGGGCCTGAGAAAGGTAGAGCTCCAGTCTGGGTGCAACACCATGATGCCCCTGGATTATGTTAGCTATCTCCCACCGTGGTCAACCAAGTGCTCCTCAGGCAAATGGCAACAAAGACCCGCAGGCGATTGTACCTACCTTTTGTAGCGTTGGCGATCTGCGGGGTTGATCCAAGGGTATCTCGGTGGATGCTGAGGTGGTGACATTCCAAAGGGTCCGGTCCTTGGTTGGCCCATTCTCCAGAGGAATGCATTGGCCTCGGCGCCGACACGTGTCGCGTTCATTATGGCCTCGGAGCCGAGATCGCGCTCGCTGGTCGGGCCAACTTTGAGGTGTTAGACGGTGCCAAATACCGAGGTATGCAAGTGAAGCCGCATCGAATGGGCAATTGAGATCAACCTTACAGTATGGGGCATCGCGAACTGGCTCCTGAGGAGAACTTCCGAGGCGAGAAGAACCGGCTGTTGCGCTGTTAGTATGTTCTGGTGCAGCTGGAAGCAGACTGAGAGAGGCAACTGGGTGTGAAGACGCAGCAACTCACACTGGCTACCGTTGTTCTCCTCCTGGGAAGCATCTGCGAGGCGAGAGGAACTGGCTGTTGCACTGTTAGCATCTTCTAGTATAACTGCACGAAGACCCAGAAAGAGTATTTGGGTGCAAAGGGGCAGCTGCCTACCCCGAGAATTGCTGCAGACTTCCTCGTGGAGAGCATTTCCGAGGAGCGAAGAACCGGCTATTGCACTGTTAGCATGTTCCGATGCATTCTCAGAAGGAGAGAGCGCCAGTTGGGCGTGAGAACGGAGCGGCTTACCTCGACGACCCTCTTGGCTCTCAATATCCGCGGCGGTTGGGGAATTTGCGGCACCACCTGTTGCATGTTATTAGTATGTTCTGGTAGAATGAGAAAAAGAACAAGAGGGGCGATCGGGTACGAAGACGCAGTAGCTTACCGAAACCGATGTTGCTGCAGCTCTGGCTGGCCTTCGACTTCGCAGAGGCAGTGGCTGCAGATGTGTTAGCAGTGCTCTGGTCCAGACAGATCGAGACGCGAAAGGGTAGCTGGGAGGGAAGAGCCTCAACTTACCAACTGGAGCGTCGTCCATTTCCTCATCCGACTCGTCAAAGACGGAAGGGTAGCGGTAGTCAGAAAGACCAGCTGTCGAACTGTTAGCCGCGGTGTTCTAGAAACGGAGCAGGTGTGGCAGGCGGCACGAAGGCCAGAGGCATGCTTACCCTGGGAGCCACCGCGAAGATTGGTTGTCGGATATAGTGTAGGGCCAGCTATAGGCTATCAGCTTTGTTCTGGTGCAATTTCCTCGGATCGAAAGAGGCATCTAAAGTAGAGGAGCAGCAACATACCGTGTGGGAAGCTGCCAGCATTGGCTGGTGCATCAGAAGCGACAACATCAGTGGCAGCACTGGGAACATTGCTCGTTGGGTAGGGAGTATACCCAGCTACAGGCCGTTAGCTCTCTTCGGGTGCAATTACCTAAACCTGAAAGAGACAAGGGGTAGAGAAGCAGCAACATACCTTGCAGAAAGTAGTTACCACTGGCTGAAGTCTCAGCGGCGGCAGCGCGAGCCTGAAAAATACCGCCCGCTGTGTGTTAGCTATGTTGTCTCATGGTTCGGACAGAACGAGGCTCAAAGTAAAAACGGAGTCGACGACCAACGACTTACCTAGTGAATCAATCTGAGGGTCGACTGGACCCGAAGAGAACTCGACGAGACAGGGAGCAGTCAGTTCACGACCGTGGCGAACTGTAGAAGAGTTAGCGACGCTTCCCTCTGGTTCACACAGATGAAGATCTGCGCCAGTAACGAGGAGTGGACGGTTAACAACTTACTGTGTGGAACAGTGGCGACACCTGGTGGGGTGTACGCAGCAGCAGCGCGAGAGGGTGTTGCCGCAGAACGCGAAAGAGCTGCGTGTATACGCGAAGAATCAGCTATAGAAGTATCAGTTACTCTGCTTTGTGGTTGCGAGAGTTCGTGGCGCAGAGAAGTGACTGGGAGTAGGAAAGCGACAACTTACCTTTTGCACCGTTGGTGATATTTGCGAGACACTCAGCCCGGACAGCATGACGAGCCCCGCGAGTGCGCGAAGACCCTGCCTGATCGAAAGCACAGTCGTTGCCAGCAACTTGGTGGTGGCGGCTCATGCTATGGATGGGGATTGGAAGTGACGCTGGCTCAAAACCATCCTGGAATGCTTCACCGCCGGGTTGAGAGCGAGCGTATCTCGGCATTTTTTGGGCGAATCTAACATGGATGCCCTCGCGCTGTGGTTCAGGGGAATCCGGGAAGGTAGCTTCAAGATCATAGCGTGGTGGTGGATATCCTGGGAGAATTGAATCCTTACGGAGCATGTAGAACATGTAGGCATAACCAGAGCACAGTGACGCACCGCCGACGGAAAGCAGGGCGATTGAGGCGATATCAGCTGGATCCATGGTTACGGTGGAAGGATTGTAAGGAGGGGGGAAGGTTCATGAGGCAAGTAAATAAAAGTAGGGGCAGACGCTCTCAAATTTTGAAGGCGGTATATCGAGGATTGTATCAAAGAGAAGGTGTTCAAGGCGGATTGGGAATCTGGAGTCTAGGAGAATTTAAGGTTCCGTGGATGGGCCCAAGCTGTAGCTCCCGCTCTGAGCACAAGTTCGCTTAGACTGATATCAAAAAGGTCAGGGGACCAGGCATCGCTCGCAGCTCTCAAAGTCAAAGAACAACACGCAGGAGAACAACATTCCCACCTTCTGAATCAGATCATCTACAGAGGCAGCTTTTCATCCACAGTACTCGCTTCTGTCGAGTTTAGCCAGTCACAATACGATTTCTGAGAGGTTAGTTCTGTCCGAATCACCGACAAAGCGCGTCAACGCCAAGGCTGATTGGACTGCCATAAGGACGCAGACCACCACAAACGGGTCCTCCCCACAGCTACAACACCAAACCAAAACTACAAAACCACACTCCGACGACGACATAACACCCCTATCACTATACACAGGCACCCACAGGCAGTAGTACAAGATGTGCTTCAAAAGAACCATAACGTTCACTGCTTGTGGCCACGTCGAGGAGGGTACTGAGCTCTGTGCCGAGCAGGAGATGTTGCGAGAGCTTAACCAGCCTCAGCACGTCAACTCAATCAAGCACCCAGGCGCGATAGATTACACTTCCGAGTGTGAAAAGATCTTTATGAACGAGTGTATGCGGAACACGAGCGGGCCAGGCATAACCCTCGTCAGCAAGAAGCTCTGCTCCGACTGCAAGACAGAGATGGATCTGCCCAAGAACGAGAACATGCTCATCCATGTCAAGCCGCTCACCAAGGCGCATATCCTCGACGGTAAGGCCCCAGCAATCAACAAGCTGGCCTGGAAAGACTCGAATGGCGTCCTCACCACGCGCAACCTCAAGGAAAACGAGAAGATCTGGGACTCGAAGAGGCCGTTCGGTGCCGGGATCTACCCAAACGTCCTCGGATTCATCTGCATCATCACCGAGCTCTTCGAGGTCATCCACAACGAGTACTGCACCCGCGATTGCAATGCTACAAACGTTGTCGCAGTCTTAAGGAGCACGGGAGCACAGATCAACGGTGAGCTCGTCGTCAACACCGCCGTCGCAAACTCCTCCCGTCAAGCTATTACAGACAAGCCGTTGCCTATGACTCCAGCCAGGACATTGACCAACTTTGCGACGAGCATTAAGACTGCTTTTACCGACGCCTTTGCCTCCTCTCCACCATCTGCCGGGCAGCCAAAGGACAAGTACACCGCGCTTCCACCTCGCACAGCGGGAAACAGTAAAGGCAGAGAGATCACCTCCTCTCCTCCATCCGTCGGACAGGCCGGCAAGTACTCCTCTCCAATCTCTCGCGACGAAGGCAAGGGGAAGGTTATCGAAGCTCCACCATCTTATCCAGAATCCGGCCCAGATTCTCCAGCTTCCAGCGTCGGCACGATCATCCACCACTCGATGATCTCTTATCAAAATTTGCCAGCCGCACCACAAGTTCCACCAAAGGATGAAGTTGCGCGCTACTTCTCGCCGACCCCAGCAGCCAACAACGATGGCGCCGAGCAAGGTTATCGACCACTCCACGTCGGCTTGGATGGCAAGGCACTGCCTCCACCGCCGCCAATGATCAGCTTGCGAAAGCAGGAGGCCGACCTCGCGGCTGCAACTCAGGCCAGCATTGATTCCTGGGCTGCGGAAACGGGGACGCGCAAGATCAGCCTTGAGTCAATCAAGAACAAGACTCATCCGAGAAGTGGCAGCCGTGGCAGCCGCTCGAGCTTGAAGATCATTGAGGACTTGAAGGACGTTGTTGGTAGATCCAACAAGGAAGATTACCGGGAGCCGCCAGAAGACGACTTGAGCGAGGAGCAACGCAAGAAGATGGCGAAGGAGAGCATCAAGAGCTGGGAGGAGGAGACCGGCACTCCAGCCATCGACTTCCATAAGCTGGTCAAGAACGTCGAGGAGAAGAGGAGCGATGAGACCTTGAGCTCATTGCGCAAGAAGTTCGCTGACGTGGACATCACCGTAAGTTTCCTTCATTCATCGTCACGTTCATTATCTAGTATGACTAAACTGACTTTTTACCAGGACAGCGCGGCCAACAGCTCTGCTGATGCCACCGACTCCGAGAGTTCTCCACAGAAGACCACTGAGGCCAACAACTCCAGCCTCGAGGCAAACGACGGCAGCAACATCTCCAGCCTCCAGCACAACGACTCTAGCACTGCCTACGATTCCCTCCTTGCAGAGTATACTGAGGAGCACAGCGGAGTTCTGCAGTTCGATACCGACTTTGATCAGACTGAGTCGATTGACCAGAGCCCGAGGTACTATTTGAGCTCGCCAGCTTCTGCTCCGAATACGAAGAAGCAATATTAGTTGCTGGCACTGTCGATAACGATATAAATGATAACACTGGGCGGCGCATTCGGCGTTCTGTAGGACAGGACACACTCTCTGGATCGGAGTTGGGTCGGGTAGGATAATGGCGGTGGCGTTTGAAGGATTGAGAATGCCTAGCTGGATACATGGGAAATAACACATACGGAAGGTCATACTGGAGATACGTGGCATTGAGTGAGCTATTCAGCGAAGCCTTCGAGACACACGTGGAGGAATTAATTGATTTGGCTTTGCTTGCTATCTTGACAGATACACACACAAGGAGATATTGCATTGCTTGTTTGTAGCAACGTCTCAACACATTTTGTTTCACAATTGACTCTTTGCATCCATCTGTGGCCTTGACTTATGAACTGTTCAGCCTCGTAGACTTGATAACTCTGAGTCGACAACAACTCAAGGCAACTAATTGCTAAGGCCTTTCCTATAAGTATCCCAGCGCACAACCGATTAAGCAAGAGTAAAGGTCATCATCATCATCATCACATCACCCTTCAAAACTGAACCTGTCTATGTCAGAGATAACAGTCAACCTGTTTCTGACTCAAGCGGCACCATGTGTCGCACACTCACCCTCCACTACAAAAGCTGCAACCACACCACCCCCAACGGCACCGCCCACTGTCTCTGGGTCGGTATTCTTTCTGCCTATAACAATGTTAATGTAGGCGTGTATTATAAGAGCCGGGGAGACTTGGAGTTCCTGTGCGGTGTCAACTGTGGCCGCGGTGTTGTCGTGGAAGAACGGGAGGGAGAGTGTCGCTGGTGCCTGGAGACTACGGGGATACGGCAGCGCATGAGGGACAATGTCGGAAAATTGGATGATGGAGAAGGGGAGATGATGAAGCTAAAGCATAAATGATTTCTACGAAGATTGCCAATCTACCACGAAAGAAGCGAAGGCAGGGGGGCTGAAGCCTCGCGAAACTGCCATCTCTCACATCGCGGTAGGCGAAGGATTAGAGATCGTCCCTTGCTTATATCACTATAAGAGCTTATTGGTTAGTGCCGCAAAAGTCAATTTGATAGAAGAGCTGATATGTGTGGCGGGCGCAACCGCAACGCTCAGACTGCTAAGTGATCAGTTATACGATATCTTCGTGCGAAATCTTCATGGCTGCTTAAGCTATAAGTTACATGAAATCTTCCTGGCTGCTACGTAGTTAGCCACAATAAATTTTAATTTTGATTTTAATTACAAAGCTCTTTCGTTTTCAGTTAGACACAACATGCTGTAGGGTCTAACGGACTGGTTTGCGCTTGTTAACAGCCTTGTCGCAAGTGAAGTCGTGGAATTGTGTGGTCTTTCCTTAAGAAAACTAGTGTGTTTACTGTGCGCGCTCTACTATTCTGTTCACTTTACTTTCTGAACCTCACCAACTCTACACTTCAAACATCAACCTCGACATCTCACAACGGCAATATGGACACCGTGGTCGACCTCTCTAAAGGGGACCTCACCAACCTCTTTTCCGTCATCATGGCAAATCAGAGCCTGATCCTTCATGTCTTCATCTACATCCTGAACTTCTATTTCGCCGTCAAGAGGGTTTACAAGCCATTCCTCCACAAGTTCACCATCGTCGTCTTCATCTTGAACTTTGAGCTTGCCGTCGGCACACTCTTCACTCAGTTCACCGAGTACTAACTCTCTGACATCGTAAGTTTTCCAACTGCCTTCAAAAAAGATCTATGATGCCAAGCTAACCGGAGTTGTAGGCCAACACCTTCCTCATCTACACCGTTATCCTCTCGGCTTTCTTCCTCGCGGTTTACAGCTGTGTGGTCTGACACGTTCGCGAGATGGCCGTGAACGGAAGTAGTGCAGATACGAACTAACAGGCCACAACAAGAAGCTAATATGAGGTTTGCACAAGAGCTACGACCACGGCTACACCGGCGGAGCCCGTGGACCCACGCACGCCGTGGGTTCATTAAGAGGAAGTAGGAGGAGAATTGGCAGAAGGAATACGATGGATACGGAGACGCTTTAACATCTGCGAATCACGGTCAGCGAATGAACACCACATTTCAAAACCAAGAACAAGAACGCTTTTCGAATTTAATGTCGCTATGGGCCTTACAGCCACTCCATCGACCTCTCACCCATATACTCCTCCCACACTCCCTTGACTTAGTTAATCTTACCCTCCGCCCACTCCCTCCTCCTCACCCCAAGCTCCACAGCGGCAACGCCCCAATCCTCCCCATGGTTATGATGCTGATACCCATCCTCTCCCACCCCTCCCTCCTTCCCCAGCCCAGCTCTCGTCCTCGCCTGCTCCTCATTCAACACCGTCAAGAGGCCGAAGATGAGCGGCACGTTGTTGTCGAGCTGCACGCGCATCAGGGCTGAGGAGACGGATTCGGCGATGTACTCGAAGTGCATGGTTTCGCCTTTGATGAGGACGCCGATTGCGATGAGGGCGTCGAAGGGGGCGGTGGATGGCCCAAACGAGGATGCTTCGATCTTGAGGTCGGAAGTAGAACCGAGGAGATCACCGGCACTGGAGGTTGAGGATTGGGTGGACTGAACTTGGGAGGCGGAGTAGAGGCCGCGGACTGCTATTGGGAGTTCCCTATCTTTCAGTTAGCTGCTAGTCCTCTGATTCTGCGGTAAAGAGGTTGCGAGTTCGACGGTGAGGAAAGGCTTACCAAGATCCAGGCACAGACTGCACGACGATATTGCTCTCCTTAACACCAGCCTCGAGCATCTTCTTCTTTGTGCCTTCGAGCAGCGGACCGATAATCGACATGTTCCAGCGGGCGTGCACGATGCCGATGCGCAGGCCTGAGCCGTCCATCATTGGGGCTTCGCCTGGCCCCTTGATTGCTGGTGCCATTGAGTTGATGGAGTTGTCTGTATGTGAAGTGTGGTATGGGGCTGGAGAAAGTGTTTAAATGTCAAGCTTCCAAGGTGTATGGGGTTTAGAGTTGTCGTTGGAGCTCTGGCACCTTGCTCGTGGCTGACGCAGCACCTTTGGTGGGCCAGAGCTAAGGTGGGGTCAAAACCCCGCGTTTACCCCAGCGTCATTGAAGGGAGCTGGACGCAACAACACTCTAGCCAAATTCGTCAATTATTAAGACATACAGTGTCTCTATAGCCAGAAGAAATACCAATATACTCGACCTGCCTCATAGACTGATTTAATTATTGAAATACCATTCAATCCTCCAACTTAAAGCTCGGTAGGTCCATCCCTCTCAGTACCCATCAAGCTCTAACCCTACACCAGTCTTCATTCAATCCACCATGGCCTCAGAAACTCTCTCGTGGGATCCAGAGCATCTTAGCTTCCTCACCCAATACCTGCCTCCTGTACCCATCAGCCAGACCACTCTCGACTCAACACGTGACGCACTCTCCCTCGCCAAGCCCTTTGTGACACTCACATACGCCTCCTCACTAGATGGCATGCTCTCCTCTGCGCCAGGGGGACAAACCCACCTCTCAGGCCCCGAGACCAAGACCATGACGCACTTTCTCCGCGCTCATCATCAAGCTATTCTGATTGGCGTCGGGACAGCGATAGCTGATGATCCGAAACTGAATTGCAGGCTGGAAGGGAAGGGGTTGGATGCGCAACCCATCCCGATAATCCTCGATCCGAAGGGAAGGTGGGGGATAAACGAGGAGAGCAGAGTGATGAGGATGGTTGAGGAGGGGAATGCGAAGGCGCCATGGATACTTACCGACCTTGCCTACGTCGATGATGCGCGGGCTGAGCTGTTGGAGAGGTATGGGGGGAAGGTTATACCACTGAGTACGGAGGATGATAATGACATGGCAGCGAGTGAGGGGGTCAAGTTCTCATGGTCAGATATCCTGCAAGTACTGAGCAGCCATGGGATTTCCTCTGTCATGGTTGAAGGTGGTGGAGGGGTGATTGGGAATCTGTTGGCGAGCGAGGGGTTGGTGGATAGCGTGGTGCTTACCATGGCACCGAAGTGGTTGGGGCTAGGAGGGGTGGTGGCCAGTCCGATTACCGCAGCGGGAGCGAGTGTGTTGAAGTTGGATAAGGTGAGGTGGGAGCCGATGGGGAACGATGCTGTGATGTGTGCTAAGACCAAGAAGTAAGGGGGAAGATGAGCATCATTGGGTACAGTGCTCCATCGCAGCATTAATCAGCCATAGGGCGGTCGAGGAATATGTATAAGGTTGCAATTGTAACGTTATTACCTATGCTAAGAAACCAGTTAAGAAGGTCCTGTCAATGGTGAGCCAAGCCGGCCGTCTCACCGTCTTCGCTTTTGTTAGCAAAAAAGTCTCTGGTGAAAGAACGGCTCTTCCTCATCACTACATCTAATGCCATTTCTCATGTCTAGGAGCAGGGCAGACAAGCAAACCAACCAATAATCAGGACGTAAAGACGAGAGAGATGCCGATGCAGGCCAGTACTACGCAGAGGAAGAGGGGAATGGTGAGGATCAAGATGAGACAGAGCGTGAACCGGAGGGGGAGGCAGTAGACGGCGACCAAATCAACCAGGAGGTCCATGGTAGCTCACAAGAAAGTACCACGGCCCAGCTTACCACAACTATAATATGTTGGTAGCCGACTTGAATATTATACTTTGTTGATACAGGGTTGTTGTTCATCCGTTTCAAGATTGAGACACGAATAATTGCTTTGGATTGATACATGAATTGGAACAATGCAATTGTTGTGTTCGAGACTCATTGTGTAAGACACCAGAGCTATGTAGCATATCCATCTTTGTTTCTAAGCCACGAGCTCTAACTCGATTGTGTTTGAGCAATTCTCCAATCTCAATTTGAAGCTATCTGCCAGTATGCCGATTTGCATCATATCGTGTGTCGTGTGTCGTGTCTCGTGTGTTGTCATAGCTCTCATCATCGTCTCCCTCGCCTCTCACTTCTCAAACTTCCTCGGCTCCACCACCAAAATAACCGTCAAACTCGCCAGCATCAACAGCAACGTAATGAGCATAATCAGCGCCACGGATCCCCTAGACGCCGGAAACTTGCCCCTTATGATCCAGTGCTGTGACTCAAAATATCTATGAAACCCCGTAAAGAGGACTATTATACTTATACCGACGAAGGTGGCACCTATTGGCTTACCCAGGGAGCGCATTTGCAGATGGGAGCCCAAGGCTGTTGGTTCAGATACCTGTGGGTTCGCGAGAGAAGTGTTGAGACGAAATAACTGAGTTATTGCGATTCCTATAGAGGCGAAGGCGAGGGATGTGCGGAGCCAGGCTAGGAAAGTACGTTCTGTTTGTTTGATTAGCTGCCTATCTCAATCCCAAATGCAGTACGTGGGCGGGTAATGGCATACCTAATGCGAGATGGTCTCTAGCCACACTCCCCTTATTCTCGAGCTCAAGGCTCCCGTATTTCTCCATGGTCTTCTTCCACCACGTCTTCTCCAACTCTCGAGGTTGTTGTTGGCCGTTACCGCTTGCTGCACCGTTGTTTGCGCCTACGGTATCCCTCACCGCGGTAGCTTCTGACCTCTGACTCTGCTTCCGTCTCAACGCTCCCTCGCTCTGTACATTCGTTCCGTAATCGCTCTGCATCCTACCACCAACCGGCCGACTTGTGATCGGTCTGACCTCCTCATCTTCCTCTTCCATCTCTCCTCTTGTCCCAGCTTCCCTAGCAGCCTTCCACCGCTTAAATTCCTTAAACTCCTCTTCGTCCCTCAACCGTTCCATTTCTTCAGGTGTGAGTCTTAGGGTCGAGGCGCGGCGCGCACCGGTCTCGAGGATGTCTTGGATTGAGGAAGAGCGGGGGACTGTTTTTGGGGGAGGTTGGGCGGAGGAATGAGAGTCAGCTAACTGAGAGCGGCGGTTTGTATTCATTGATTGAAAGTTTGACCCAATATTGGAGGAGCTGGGTTGCGCCATCTTTGGGGCGGATTGTTAGAGACTGGGTATTGATGGCGCAGGTTGTGTCAGATCTGTGCGGCTTCTGTGTCGGAGAGTTTGAGGTCTTGAATTGGAGTAAGAAGTGTCAATCAGGAAAGCTCAACACCAAGGTGCCAGATGATGTCGATTCTGCACCGATACACGACAAGGCTGAAAGCGGTATCTTGTTAGCTTGTTGCGGGGCCGGGTCCAACCAAGCTAAACGCGCTATGACCATGTCTATTATTGTGCTTAACCATTCAACCGTTATCTTGTAAACTTCTTGAATAGCAAGCTAAATAGACAAGGTAGATTATAACATGTAGAGCAATTAATTATGAAAAGACCTTGTCGACAAACACTTCATACACTCCGAATCCACGTGATAAGTTGTATATCTCTCACAGGCACCTGCTTTTCTCGTTCTTACACATCTCAGAACAACTTTCCTCCTCTATTTGCAAGTTCTGAGCCCCACATATATTCCACTCTGGACCTCCTGACTTATTATCACCTATGATAATTGCCGTCCCTGAGTCCATCTTCATCCTCAGCTCAACATGGCAACGAAACCAGTAGACGTACAAGCCTTCGCAGCCACCCAACTCGACCTCCTAGACGCCGAGCTTCAATCCGAGCTCTCCGAGACGTCATCCCTAATAACCTCGTCTTCGCCAACCTCCCTCCAACGCGCCGGCGTCGCAATAACCAACCTCACAATCTCATCCCAACGCACCGGTCTCGGCGGCAAGACCGTCCTCGAGCTCTCCTTGGATTCCGCAATTGGCGAAGGCGAGCTTCCAGAGCACGGAATCCGCACGGGCGATATCGTGCTCGTAGCCGGTCAACCTGCGGGGAGTGCGAAGAAGAAAGAGGTCAAGGAGCTGGAGCAGAAGGGGTCAAGAGGTGTGGTCACGAGGGTCACGAAAGCAGCAGTTTCAGTGGCCCTTGACAGGGAAGATGATGATGCGGATGCAAATTTGCAGGGGAGATTGTGGTTGGTTAAATTGGCGAATGATGTTACGTATAAGAGGATGAACATTATGATGCGAAAGCTGCAGAAGATGAGTGAGGCGGAGTATTCCTCGTTCGTCAGAGTGTTGTTTGGATTGAGTAGTCCGAGCCTGTTGCCTGCTGATTACAATAAGAGGGATGTGGAGTGGATAGATCCGAGTTTGAATGAGAGTCAGAAGGAGGCTATCAAGTTTGCGCTGGCGTCGGAGGAGATTGCGCTGATTCATGGACCGCCGGGGACGGGAAAGACGCACACTCTCATTGAGCTCATATTGCAGTTTTTGAAGAAGGATATGAGAGTGCTAGTCTGTGGGCCAAGTAATATCTCAGTAGACAACATCGTTGAACGTCTGTCACCACACAAAGTCCCAATTGTCCGCCTAGGCCACCCAGCACGCCTCCTCCCATCCGTCCTCAACCACTCTCTCGACATCCTCACCCAAACTTCCGATGCCGCAGAGATCGTGCGCGATGTGCGCAAAGAGATGGATAGCAAACAGGCCTCGATACGAAAGACCAAGTCCGGCAGGGAGAGAAGACAGATCTACGGCGACCTCAAAGGGCTACGCAAAGAGTTCCGCGAGCGCGAAAGGAAGTGCGTAGGCAACCTCGTCGGCGGCTCCAAGGTCGTCCTCGCGACCCTCCATGGCTCCGGCGGTTTCCAGCTGAGAACCGAAAACTTCGACGTCGTTATCATTGATGAAGCATCTCAAGCGCTAGAAGCACAATGCTGGGTGCCGCTGCTGGCTGCTAAGAAGGTGGTGCTTGCTGGTGACCATCTGCAGCTGCCTCCGACGATTAAGAGCTTGAACTCGAAGGTTAATGTGGTTAAGAGGGTGGCGGAGCCAGAAGCTCAGGAGCTAATTTCAGACATGACACTAGAGAAGACGTTGTTTGACCGGTTGCTAGAAATGCATGGGGAGCGCGTCAAGCGGATGCTGTCCACGCAGTATCGCATGCATGAGAAGATCATGCGGTTCCCGTCCGATGAGCTGTACGACTCAAAATTGATAGCAGCTGACTCCGTCAAACTGCGCCTACTAAAAGACCTCAAACAAGACCCACTGGTGGAAGAGACGGAAGACACTATCGAGCCATTAGTCTTCTGGGACACACAAGGTGGCGACTTCCCCGAGAAAAGTGACGAAGAGGGGACGGGAAAGAAGGGGAAGGGTTTGATGAGCGAGAGTAAGAGTAATGCGATGGAGGCTGCGCTTGTGGAGCTGCATGTGAAGAATCTGGTCGAGGCTGGAGTCAAGCCGGAGGATATTGCTGTTGTGACGCCCTATAATGCACAGCTGGCGCTCATGTCTGGACCACTCAAGGAGGCGTTCCCGGGTATTGAGTTGGGCAGTGTAGATGGCTTTCAGGGGAGGGAAAAGGAGGCAATTATCGTCACGCTAGTACGTAGCAATACGACTGGGGAGGTCGGTTTTCTGGGAGAGAGGAGGAGACTCAATGTGGCCATGACTAGGCCGAGGAGGCATCTGTGTGTTATTGGTGATTCCGAGACTGTTACAAAGTAAGTGTCCGCACGTGGTGCGTATGCAACGGAAAGTGCTAACATACTATGTAGAGGAAGCGCGTTCTTAAAGCGCTGGATGGACCACATGACGGAAAATGCCGACCTCAGATATCCTGACCTTACCGACCTGAATGGCTCATGAACGTTTCTGGGATTGTCATAGGCGTCTCTCGGCTGACTAATGTCATGCTCAAACCCTGACTAGGTAATGGGCCTGATGTAAGCAGCATTGGATCAGTTAGACTTCGTAGAGTATAAGAGACAACTTCCGGCCTCAAGCAAACGCTTAGATATGTAAACGATAGCTCCCAGTGTGTGAATGAGCCATTTTCTACCATACATTCACTATCTTGGCGTTATGTGCGATCTTTGTCGTGGCTTTCTCTTAGGTTTTGTGTGCACTTCCGGGCCATGTACAGATTTTCCTGGACCTAGCCGCTGGTGATGGTCTTGGGGTCCTGATAATGGTGTCCACATTGCGGTGTTTATTTTTGCCGTTAGACTCTTATGAACTTCATTCCGTCGTCAGGTTCAAAGAACCAATTGGCAACCACGCTAGCTGCCGCACCAACGCCGGCAACCAAATCCACAATTCCATCAACACCACTCGTCGCGACAAATCGCGACCCCGCACTTCTGGCGGCCCGCCCACCAACCAAGATATCCACAACCCCAGACGGCCCAGAAACAAGACTCGAACAACCTCACATCAAGCAGTCCAAACCATTTACTGGTCCGTCACTGGCAAGAACCAAAAATCTGGGGCCTCCTTCCACAACGGTCCCACCAATTCACGCAAACCCGCCACAGAGTCAGGCACCACTACCCTCCCTCCACGCGCTTACAGCCAAAATTGCCGATCTCGAAGAAAAACCAGTTAGCAAAGACCGCATCATCTAAACCAAAGACACTGCCCTCGCCGTAGCGGAAACCGAGCGTGGACATCTCAAGACCGAATTCCACCCTCGAATTGCTGACTTGAAGGACAACTGGTTGGTAAGGATGAAGAGATCAACGCTCCGAGCTTCGGTATCGATATGTTGAGGCTGGACAAGGGATATTTGGCAGAGGATATGGACTGGACGAAGAATGAGGCAAGAGACTCAGGGGTGGGAAACAGTTGGTTGAGTAAAGGTGGAGGGCCATAATGCGGAAGTTGACTGGTTGGAAAGATTGGTGGAAGAGGGGCGTGGGGATGACAACAATTGCGGTGGTGACAGCGGCGTGATTGATGGTGGAGAGGACGGCGATGGCGACAAGAGGGAGAGCGGTGGGGCAGAGTTGTTGATGATAGCAGGAGACGAGATGTGCCCATGAGAAGAAAGATCCCAATGAAAAGTGGAAGACCAAGCACTCTTACTGCATTGTGATATCTACATGTACGCTATCTAACTCGAACTCCTAACATCGCCACCATAGACCACCTTCCTCAGAATCTCCTTCTTACATCCCTTGACGCCATGGATACCACCGAGTCCCAGACTCTGATCGAAGTCCGCTAGCATACCCTTCAATACCTGCTTTGCGCCATCTGGACCTGCGACCGCGAAGCCGTAAATGGCTGGCCTGCCGATGAGGACTGCCTTTGCGCCGAGCGAAAGTGCCTAGCGTTGCGTTAGTACGCGCCACCTATAGATAGGGCCGAGAAAACTTACCTTGATGATATCAACACCAGTCCTTACACCCGAATCAAAAAGCACCGTAATGTTGTCGCCAACAGCCTCAGCGATTTCCGGCAGAACTTCAAGGGAAGCGATAGCACCGTCCATTTGCCTCCCACCATGGTTGGACACAATAATGCCATCCATCCCATGCTCAACAGCCTTGCGCGCATCATCCACGTGCTGAATACCCTTCAAGACGATCTTCCCATCCCAATTCCGTCGCAACTTCTTCAGATCCTCCCAAGAATGGCTCTTTCCCGCAAACACACTAGCAATCCACTCCTGACTCGCCTTGCCCACATCCTCCTCAACCTCCTTCCCATGCTTCTCCTTAAACTTCGCTCTGAAAACCGGATCAGAGAATCCAACCTGATTACCAACCCCCTTAAAAAAAGGTATATACGCCTGATCCAGATCCGCCGGCCTCCACGCCAAACTCCAAGTATCAAGCGTAACAACCAAAACCCTAAACCCCTGCTCCTTCGCCCTCTTTATCAACGATTGTGTAACCGTGTCGTCCTGCGGCCAGTATAACTGGAACCAACGGGCCCCGTCTCCTGATGCAGCAGCAACTTCCTCGATGGTGGAGGAGGAGGCTGTACTCATGATATAAGGCACTCCGATCTCGGCACACGCTTTCGCCAGGCCTACCTCGCGGGTTTCGTGGAAGATGGCTTGCACGCCAACGGGCGCCATCAGGACGGGCGTGGGGTAGCGCTCCCCGAACAACTCCACAGACACATCCTTATCTCTGGTGTCGACCAGCATCCTGGGGATGACTTTCCATTGGCGGAAAGCCAAACGGTTACTGTCCATTGTGGCCCGCTCGCCGGCGCCGCCGGCTACGTAGTTGTACGCGCCGAGGCCTAGTTTGGAGCGTGCTTGTTCTTCCAGCTTGTTTGGGTCGGTTGTTACGCGGGGTAGGCGGCCGGCGAGGAGGCCTTCGCTGTAGAGTTGGACTTGATAGGAACCATAGCTGGGTTTGGGTGCTGCTGCTGTTGGGGGCTGCGCGGAGGCGGTTGGGTGATGAGGGAGTGTCCGAGCTGGATCGGCCTCAAGATCTGGGGCGGTTGAGGTGGACATCGTTGCGGCCGAAGGGAAGTGTAATTGGAGCAAGGCTAGAAGTGAGATGGTTGATGACACGTTCAAGAGAGTACCCGTAGAGATGAGGTGAGGTCGTTATAATGGTGTCGTAAGGTGGGGTAAGCGCATTAACCGATCGGTCTGGACATCACTAACATCAATCGTGGTAGCTTCCTAGCTTCGCGTGCCGAGGTCCAGAGTGACAGGTACCTTCCATTTTCAGTACACAGTTCTGCGATGCGTTCATCTTGAGCACTGAACTCTGATCTTGGTTGCCAACGCGCAACAGCAGAAGCTGCCCAGTATGTCCTCCCATTCTTCTGATCTATTCAGCAATACGAGTATTGATGCGGCCGTGTCCTCGAGACAATGCAACTACCCCGCCATATCCACATCAGCCAGCCGAAGCTACCCCGCATTATGTACGACGCTAAGGTTCCAGCTTGACGCCAACATCGACGTAGATTAGCGGCGCAAGGAGGTAGTCAAAAATCCAATTGTCGCAAATCTCTAGAGAATCTCGCGATGGTATCCTATTTGCATATAACGACATTAAGACCACTCTCATGACACTCCTCACTACTCCTCGTCGCTGTCGCTCATAACAGCACGTCTGCGTCTCTTGGGGCGTGTCTCTACCTCCCCATCCTCTTCATTACTACTATCCCCAACCTTCGGCCTCCGTCTCTTCGTTGCCATCTCCCTTTCTTCCTCTTCGTCACTAGTCACTATCTCAAAAACAACCGGTTCCGTCCTGACCGGCGTAAACTCGTCCTCTTCATCTTCCTCACTACTCTCCACCCTCACACTAACCTTCTCAACCTGTCTCCTCCCTTTATTTCCCTTACCCATCAAGGTGCTCCTCCTCTTCGACGGACTAAAAACCTCCTCATCACTACTCTCTACCCTCACCGTAGCAGCACTCGCCATCCTCTTGTTCTTCACCATACTCTCATTCTCTTTGGCCCCCCTAGCCACAAGCGCACCAATATCAGGCAGCTCCTCATCCTCCGTATCCTGCGTCGCCATGAACGTAGTTGGCACAAAGAACTTTAGCGGGGCCGGAGGCACTTCCTTCCTCCCTTCCTGCGTCCTCCCATTAATGCGACCGGTTGGCGTTTGCGACGCAAATAGATCAGGCTCCCTTCTTCTTTTGTTCGATTGCGTGGCGCCAGAAGCAGTAGGCGAGTGTCTCCTGGAAGAAGGATAGAAAGTAAGCGTTGGTGCGTCGTCAGGCACGACGAAACCACCAAACTCACTGTCTGGCTCTTCATCTTCCTCCTCTTGTTCACCATCATCAGAATCTTCTGATTCAAGCGAAATAGAAGTGCCACGTCGCGGAGGTTTCGGTCTAGTTTGGCGACGGGCCGTGGGGCGAGTATTAGTCTTTCGGCGTGGCGGAGCGCTGAAAGATGGTTCATCCTCCTCGTCTCTCAAGTCGAGTGTGCTTGGTTGCCCGAAGCTCTCTTTTTGCGATAATGGTTGGTGGTCCTCATCCTCGCTATCAGGGCACTCAGGTGGCCTTGGAAGCGGCCCAGAAGTGCTAAGGACAAACTCCCACCCACTAACCGTATTCTCCGTAACCCCATGCATAGCCTGCAGCATCCTAACCATCCTCTTCGCCGCCACACCATGTCTGATTTCTGAGAATGGTCGATCGAACCTTTGGTACTCAGGATGGTTGGTGAGCTCCGGCAGACTGACTTCGAGCTCTTCGTCGGCGTTGCCAACGAGCGTTTGGTAGCGGTCTTGGAGGAGGGACGATTCCAGTTCGTCGAGCAGGACGCCCTTGAGTGGTGGTCTGACCCGGAGATTCTCTTCCAGGAGCTCGGGGTTGATAGGTTCAGGGGTCTTTTCCCTCTGCTTTTTGCCGTGGTTACCGAATAGTTTACTTAGGCTTTGGAAGCCTGTTTCGACGTCATCAGGCATATTAAACCTTTTCTTTGGCATCTTAGTCGTCTTTTTCGGCCTCCTTCTTGGCTCTGGTAAGGAAGGGTCCTGCGTATTCTCAACTGGAATCTCGACAATCCTTTTGTCGACTTCTGGCTTAATATCCCTGGGCACAATCCGCACACTCAGATCATGCCTGAAGCTGAAGCGATCGCCTTTACTAATCATCTTCTGCATTTTCTCATAGTTATCATTGGCTTTTTGAAACGAGTTCTCCTCTTTCCCCTTCATAAGCAGCAGCACAACCTGACCCGCCCTCTTACGCCCCGTACGTCCCATACGCTGCAACATCCGGATAGGCGAGGATGAGCCGTCGTAGCAGACAATGAGGTCGACCTGCCCGATATCCAGTCCTTCTTCTCCAATCGATGTAGCGACTATAACATTAAACGTGCCGTCTTTGAATTTCTCAATCGTACTGATTTGCTCTTTCTGCGTCATGCCTTCGGAATTTTTCGCATTTTGCTGGCCGACGAAAACAGAGGCGCGGATCATAGGCCCATGTCTATTCAATGTGCGGGCGATGTCTTCGGCGCTGCCGCGGTATTCGCAGAAGACGATGATACGTGTTTGGCTGCGGCTCCCTGGTGTCGAAGATAGGCCATCACCGGCGTCCATGAAGTGATTAAGGATAGTAGTCACCAGGCAACTGACTTTGGGGTGGGAGATAAAGTCATCCTTCCTAACCCAGGTTTGGAGCTTGTCCATCATCTTCGTAAAGTTCTCATCTGCCAGGATCTGACCTTGGTATTTTCCGACCTTGGAGCGCTTCGCTTCGCCTTCAGCTCTCCATTCTTTCATGTTTTCGAAGAAGGGCCTCATGCCGTGAAAGATCAGCAGCTTGATGGCATGTCCGAATTGGGCCAGAATGCTGAAGAGGGCGCGGATCATGGATTTCAAGCCTTGATTTGCTGTCCGTGCTGCGCCCGATTGATTCCATGCCCCCTGCGCTTGTAGCATGCCGTAGGATGTCAGAGCCAGGGGATCACGATTGACATGGCCATTGTTCCCAATCAGACCAGCCAGCTTGTTGACCAGCGGCTGCAACGTCTTCGCGATCAAATCCTGTATCTCGACAAGGTCTCCTTCCGGTTCGAGAATAACTTGCTCGATATTCGTTTTGTGCACGTATTGCTTGATATCAAAAGACTCCTCCGTGCGTATTTCGATCTGGGATATCTCGAGGTTGTCTATCACTTCTTGCACAGTCTCCACAGAGCTTCCTGGTGTGGCGGTCAGAGCGAGGACACGGAAACTCTTATTAAAGCGGCGTAGGAACTCGATCACTTTGACGTAAGCGTAGTTTCCGGTAGCTCTATGTGCTTCGTCGACGACGAGTAGCACGATCTTTTTAGGGTCTCCGATTCCAGTCTTCAAATCGTTATCCAGCGTCTGCGGTGTCATGAAGAAGACTCGCTTGGTCGCCCATTCTTCCGAACGCAGAGCTGGGGAGATTTCTCCCGTGAGCATTGTCGTAACTGATCTCGGAATTCCGCAGATATTGAAGCAGGCGTCGACTTGCTGAGCTACGAGTGGCTTAGTTGGGGCCATGAAAACGATCTGCGCATCCTTCGTCCAGCGGTAGAAGTTCAGCATCACAGTGGCCGCAATGAATGTTTTTCCCAAACCGGTTGGCAGGGCCACCAGGGTATTGTTGAACAATCCATTGCGCACAATCGAGTACTGATAGTCACGAATCGAGCCTATATTGGTGGGATAAACCCAAGTTTTGAGAGCTTCTAAGTCGAGCGCATGGTGAGTTGGCGCTTCCGATGGTAAGTCCGCTATGTATTGTCTTTTTCTATTTGCTTGGGTGGGCGACGGAGCTATCCCAGGAGCTTGAGTGCCGAATAAGGTAGTCTGTCTGAACCCCTGTGTTGAAGCCGGAGCTACAGCGCGTGGTGGATGCGCATAGAAGTTGCCATACTCGGAGTCGGAACTGAAGTCTGAAGGCAGATTGGCGACCGCTGCATCAATATCGAAGTCAGGACTTTGCGGAGGCATGCTCTCGATGCACCAGTTCGGCTGTCACTATATTCCCTGCGTGTATCTCAATCGCATTCTGTATCGCGTAACTTGACCCTTAGCCGCAGCAATTCGTAGCACTTTTTGCATATACCAAGAGCACAGTTGCCTGCGCCTTCAACGTTGAATCCCTCAAGGCGGACAAGGCTGAACTCGAGGCTGAACTCATGGCACGTTTATCGCGTCTGTCACCGCGTTTATCGATCGTCGTTCGGCCGGAACAGCCCCGTTAATCTGAGGTGCATCCAATCGGCGATGAACTGCATGGTTCAGGATTATCATCATTGCTACAATATGAGCGTGCAAGGGTGGTGCGCGCGGCGCCAGTGCCATGTCTCGGTAAACCACAATCTTCCCTTTTATTCTGCGTGCTGGCACACGACATGTTTCATGCTATGCTGGCAAACAGGTGGCCGGCTTATTCCTTCCCACCAGCAACAAAATCACCAGAAGGTTCACGTGGTAGAATAGATGACTTGATTGATAAGATCACATTCGCAGATTGTGGGGAGACTTTGTTGGCAACTTGTCATGCTGAAGTAAGATTTTGGGAGGAGGTCCACACTGATTGTGCCTCGCCGAACCTTCTTTTCCCCGCAATAAGCTGCCGCATGGGGTTTTTCTACTTAACCACAGAACAAAGCTCTCGAAGCAACGCCGTGCTGGTTCTTTGACGTAAAGACGCTAGCAGCCAAGCGAGAGAGGCACATATTGGCACATCTCGGCACATCTAATCTGCACAATTTGCAGGCTTAAGCACCACTACACCTTCCCTCATAGAAAACAAAACAACTCACACGAAGCTCTTGGCTGTTTCTCGCCAAGCATCGCCGCGTCTTGGGATGAGGATAGAGAAAGAGCTTCCGCCCGTGGTCTCGTCCTCAACCATAGTGCCAAGCCTGATTATAAGTGGACCATCAGAAAGCTCGCCTCATTTTGCGGCACGGTGACAGGGTCATGGACCAATCTGGACTTTCAGTTTGGCACTCCCGCCGACGGCCACGGCGGAGAAGACCATTCCACTCCGCCAAGGGCTGGGCGCCAAGCACTCCCGGCGACTCCACGCTGTGAGCCAGTTAGCCAATGAAACTACCACAATCCGGACCACAACCACTCCTTTGCTGGTGATAGCTGTATATTGGCTGCATTCGTCGTCATACACCAAGACTACGCAAGACTCACCCAAAGTCTAGATACACCCAATCGCCGCAAGCATTTCTTGGGTCACCATAAAAACTATCACGGGGCCCAATACGCATAATGGATGCTCACCAGCCAAGATAAGGCCAAGGCGTATGCGTCCTTCCAAGTATGGCGTCAGGTAAAGGCCGTTTGTTTTCTCTTCAGCCTCTGTATCTCCGTCAGAATCTGGCAATCGTATATAGTCTTTGGCATTCCCCGCATCTAGATTCCCTTTGTCATATACTCCATGAACCATACGACCAAATTTTTCTCTCAAGGGTTCACATAGCAACCTGAGACAGACACACTTCAATAATATATACCTGTCACCACTCTCGATCAGGTATACTATCCCTCAGGTCAAGTGCGAGCACAACATATACACCTTTAAGCTGCCTCGATGGCGCCCAAACGGATCGAGAACAAATCTGGGACTGATAGACATCCTTTTCTGCTGTCTGTTGACGATGTCGTCTCACAATTAGGAACCAACCTCGAGACCGGGTTGACTTCGCGAAGAGTAGCAGAGCTCACGAAGCAATACCCACCCAATGAACTTGATGATGGAGGAGGTGTGGCTTGGACGACCATCCTTCTTAAGCAAGTGTCCAATGCTATGATTCTGGTGTGCACATTCGTTTATGTATATCAAATGGAATGCAAGCTAATATTTATAGGTTCTTATTTTTGCTATGGCGCTCTCTTTCGGTGTTAGCGATTACGTCGAAGGAGGTGTTCTTGCGTTTGTTATTGTGCTTAACGTTTCCATTGGTTTCGTCCAAGAGCTCCGAGCTGAGAAGAAGATGGACTCGCTGCGCGCGTTATCTTCACCATCTGCAGCAGTGCTCAGAGATGGTAAAATCGATGTTATTCCAAGGTTCGTGTTTCAACATTATTTTAATATTTTGAAACGGTGCTAACCACTTAAGTACAGTGGAGAAGTCCTTCCAGGAGATATCTGTATTCTTAAGACAGGTGACACCGTCCCAGCCGATCTCCGCATTTTCGAAGCTATGAACCTCAACTGCGACGAGAAATCGTTGACCGGTGAGGCTGAGCCAGTCGAGAAGATTGTCGAAGATGGAATCAAGATCCCAGGAACCGAGACTGTTGCGAACAAGGAGGAGGAAGTTGGTGTTGGTGACAGATTCAACATTGCATATTCCACCACTACAGTTACCAAGGGTCGTGGACGCGGTATCGTCGTCTTCACTGGAATGTTGACTGAAGTCGGCAGAATTGCCTCAGCAACCACAAAGAAAACTCGCAAGCCAGGACGCTCTATGAACGCAAAAAAATACGGAGCAAGTCAGCCAATCAAAGGGCTTTTTAGACGCACATACGATGGTGTCGGGGCTTTCTTGGGTCTTACTGTTGGCACACCACTTCAGCGCAAGCTCTCCAAGCTTGCATACGTTCTCTTCGGATGCGCCATTCTTCTCGCCATTGTCGTCTTCGGTGTCAACAGGTTCAACGTCACCAAGGAAGCCGCCATTTACGCCATTTCTACCGGCATCGCCATTATTCCAGAGTCCCTCATTGCCGTCTTGACCATCACCATGGTCGTAGGAATGAGTGTCATGAGAAAGGCCAACGTTGTTATTCGTGATCTCTCCGCTCTGGAGGCTCTTGGAGGAGTTACCAACATCTGTTCCGACAAGACTGGTACTTTGACCCAGGGTGCTATGATTGCCAAGAAGGTTTGGATCTGGAAAAGTGGCATTTACACCATCAACCACTCCATGAACCCGAACGACCCAACCCAGGGCCAGGTAACCCAGCGCATGATCACCAACGACGTTGAGACTCCACCTCCAGAGAAGCCAGAGGTTGACTTCGATCAGCAGCGTTCTGCCGCCGCTTTGAAATTTGATGTCCCAGCCGACAAGGTATTGAAGGATGACGCCAAGTTTGACAACCAAGATGAGGCCAACGAGAAGACGGAGGTTATTGATGTCAACGAGGAACCAGTCCAATGGAACCCAGCTCTTGAGGAGTTTGTCCGCTCTGTCGCACTTTGTAACTTGGCCACTGTTGCCAAGGAGCAGGATGAGGCGTCCGAGTCCGAGAAAAGGATCTGGCAGACTACCGGAGAGCCAACTGAGATTGCTCTCCAGGTCTTTGCTTACCGTTTTGAGAGGGGCAAGAAATTCTGGGAGAAGAACGGCTGGAAGCAGGTCGGCGAGTTCCCATTCGACAGCAGCATCAAGCGTATGTCCGTCATCTACAATATGCCAGACAACAAGGACTCATCTCTCGTCTTCACCAAGGGCGCTGTCGAGCGTGTCCTGGATCTTTGCACTACCATCGGTGTCGGCGAGCACAACGAGCCATTGACTGATGATATCAAAGAGAAGGTTATCACTCAGATGGATTCTTTCGCTGGCCAGGGACAGCGTGTCTTGGCTGTTGCCATGCGCTCCTGGAACGGAAACTTCAAGGAACGCCAGGACGCCGCTCATGCTGATAGGCAGAACAAGGACGCCGATGACCAGCTCAGAAGTGAGGCCGAGTCCGAGCTTACTCTTCTTGGTCTAGTTGGTATTTACGATCCTCCTCGCGACGAGTCTAAGAGCGCCGTCCGTGAGTGTACTGAGGCCGGAATCAAGGTTCACATGCTTACTGGAGATCACCCTGCTACTGCCACTGCTATCGCCAAGGAAATCGGTATTATTCCACGCAACCTCGGTACCCTGTCCCCAGATGTCGCCGAAGCCATTATCAAGAAGGCCACTGATTTCGATCTCATGACGGATGAGGAGATTGATGCTATGCCTGAGCTTCCACTTGTTATCGCCCGTTGCGCGCCATCCACCAAGACCCGCATGATTGAGGCTCTTCGTCGCCGTGGACTCTTCATGGCTATGACTGGTGACGGTGTCAACGACGCTCCATCTCTCAGCAAGGCCGATGTTGGAATTGCGATGGGTATGGCGGGATCTGATGTTGCCAAGTCTGCCGCAAAGATCGTGCTCACTGACGACAGGTTCGACTCCATCGTTTCTGCCATCCGCGAAGGTCGCCGCATGTTCGACAACATCCAGAAATTTGTTCTTCACCTGCTCACCTCCAATGTCGGAGAAGTCATCCTCTTGATCGCCGGTCTCGGATTCCAGGACTCCACCGGATTCTCAGTCTTCCCACTCTCGCCACTCCAGATTCTCTGGATCAACATGTTGACCTCTTCCTTCCCAGCCTTCGGTCTCGGTCGCGAGAAGGCCTCATCCGATATCATGCGCCGTCCACCACATGACCACAAGATGGGGGTCTTCACCTGGCAAATCATCTGCGACATGGTGGTCTACGGCTTGATTATGGGAATCTGTACGCTCATGACCTTCGTCATCATCATCTATGGCGTCGAAGGCGGCAACCTCGGCGTCGACTGCAACACCAAGTACACCGACGCCTGCGACCCCGTCTTCCGCGCCCGTGCCGCAGTCTTCGCCGAGCTCACCTGGCTGATTCTGATTTCGGCATGGGAGTTCAAGTCCATCCGTCGCTCCATGTTCCGTCTCGATCCAGATAATGACTCCAAGTTCCCGTTCTTCAAGGATATCTATAACAACAAGTTCCTCTTTTGGTCCGTCGTCATCGGTGCCGTTTCTGTGTTCCCAGCTGTTTATATTCCGGGTCTTAACACCACAGTGTTCAAGCACAAGGGTATTTCCTGGGAATGGGCGCTGTCTATTGGTGCTGTCTTTGTCTTCGTCATCGGCATCGAGGCCTGGAAATTCACCAAGCGCAAGTTCCATTTGTTCGAGCGCGGCGGTGAAGATGGCACGCATGATGAGAGACGCCGCCGCTTCGAGAAGTTGAGTCTGAGGCAGGGGTTCTTTACTATGACGAGGGCGAGGACGACTTCCATCGGAAGGTCTTTCAGCAAGTCTAAGAGAGCGAATACCGATAAGTCGTTGGACAACGGTGCTAGCTTGAGCGGAGTCACAGAGGTTCCATCGGAGAGCAGCGCCAACGGTTCAAATGTACATATTAATCCGTCGGGGGAGAAGACGGAGATGGTTGATGCGCAGCACATGGATAGGTTGAATGTTACGAATGGGAGGGTTGACGACCTGGTGTAAACCATGTCATCGTGACGTGGTGATTTGGGCTAAGCCGCCTCAGCATTGCGAAGTGGACTCAAATTCGGCAATGCGGATTTGGCTAAATCCACGTATCAATACTAAGGAGAGGGAAGAAGGAGGGAAGAGATCTGCGATCAAAATTATTTGTTATTTAATGTTCTTGATACCAATGGCGTTTGGGCTCGCTCTTGACTCGCTCGCGGAAGGGCGATGCGGATGAGATATACAGTAGTTTTTGAAGCGATCGTTGAGCTTTTGCAGTTCCGAGGAAATGTGAGATAGATATCTATATTATGGAAAACTGATTTATACTATGTCTTTGACATTGTGCCGTGAAAACCGTGCAGGAAGTGGTGTGGTACCAACCATCTCGCATGCGTAAAATAGCCCATACATAGTGTTCTGGAGGTACTGGTGGTATTGTCAGGATTGCTGCTGGTATGAAGTCAGAGGGAGAGATTACCGTGCAAGACATGTCAGCAGCCGCGTCTGGCACGCCTTCTTTCTCACCAATGTCGGCGGTGATACTTACTACCAACCGGTTGATCTTGGACCTGTTCGTCGTTCTGGCAACCAACACCTTGTACCTACGTATCCAGGTGCATCTGGTCCCCAAGTGCTCTGTTTCGATTGGAGCTCGTGAAACTGATTCAGTCCGCGGATTAGTTGGTATGCATTGAATTTGTTCACGTCACTGTCACTACTGTGGGATGTCGGAGCGAACCGGTACGTGGGGTTCGCACCCGTATCGCTTTGTATCGCTGCGTTGCCGCATACAAAATCAACAACAACAACAACAAATAAGCTCGCATTCTCTTTTTAAATCCTCAGCTTTGGCTTCCCGGTTAAATGTCGGCTTGGCCGTTTCTCATGGGCCTAACCCCGCAGGTACACACGGAGACTTGCCGGGCTAGCTAAACAAACGGTAGCAGGCGGGCCGGGCCGTTGAAGCGGATGGAATAGGAATTTGATCACATTGGAGGACGACTTTCAATTCTCCGAGTATACTGTAAATATCACATTGGAGAGGAGTGTTCTTGGAGGTACAGACTGCACAGTATATTAAAAAAGGCGATTATTGCAAAGTCTGCTAAGCTTCCTTTTATTGGTGACATGACGATCCCATATGCAGTTCTGTTCCCTTGTTCGCCGCCTGGTAGTCGTTTTGGCAAACATGGCGCCGAATGAGGCGCGCAAAACGCGATTAGAGTGGCGTCTTATCCGCTGGCAATTGTCCCCACAAAACCCAGGACAAAGCCACACCGCAAGAACTACAGTATAGTCTCGGTAAGACGATGTAATCTATCCCGTGTCAAGAAATCGTCTTAGTAAATATATCGGAATATTGAATTATTACGTC
>RCNJ01000105.1_pt1 | contig 73013 bp, 79 predicted proteins | sample 2041171 | NCBI WGS metagenome assembly RCNJ01 (sample SAMN09708213, study PRJNA481090) | feces metagenome | biome: feces | host: Pygoscelis adeliae | place: Antarctica: Rookery Lake | collected 2010-03-01 | reverse complement strand
CAATACATTCCATGATTGCTGCCGCCCATGAACATCCAAGAGTGCGTGTCGTTTAGAAGATTCGAGTGGGCACAGCATGGCGATGTGCTTTTACGTATTATAAGATCGCGAGAGGCAAGCCAACATCGAACACTACCCAGCGAAGGATTGTGTTGTGTAGATGTGGACTAAGTCATCCTCTCTGACCTCATCTTGAATCTCTTGCCCGTTGGCTTTTGTCGCAGCTTGTTTGTGTACGTGATTGACATGCAAAGTGAGAGAGCGACACGAGGAAAAGTGGCGTCCGTACGATTTGCAACTTTCCATATTATACATATTCTCGCCTTCTTATTCATCGCATATATCCCGAAAGCAGGAAATCATCAGTCTGCTCAGAGCTTCAGCTCACTAGAGTGGCTGGGACAGCATCTAATCAAATCCGATTTCTCGCTTCCCAGTATCTGTACAGTCTCTGTTCTGTCCTACAGAGCTGTGGTAGTACAAATGATAAGAAACGGAAAACGGAGTACGATCTGGAAACGTACTACTACAGAGCTGATACTACAGATCTGGATTAGGCGAGCTTGGTGACTTTCGAATTGGAGACGTCTTGGTTCGGACAGTCCCACATTTGACTTTAGACAGGGCCCGAAGGTTGCGTAATAATACAAGCCTCCCCTCTTGTTGTTGCAACTAGGCCGCTCTGGCGATTATGCTGGACGCGCAGGGAGCAACGGAATAAGTTGATCAAAGGTGTAAAAAGTCTTATTTGCTTGCTATCCTAATTCTGCAATCTCCTCCCTACTTGTAGGTGCGCGTCGCCATGGATCCGTTGGGGGAGGGCGTGAGATTGCTCCCCCCGAGGGCGTTTGCCTTCTCGTTTGTTGTCCGTTTGTCGTGTTCGGGGACGCGGGACTGTCGGAAGGCTGCGGGAGCAGTCTTCCGTTCAACACTTGTGATTGATCTGATGCCTCAAACAGCATCTCAGTCACGGCGGCGCGGCATGGCGGTAGCATATAGTCGTTCAATCCTTTGGAGAGCTCCTCGGCTGCATTGTCTTGCTGTTGCATTCTAAGATAACGTAATCCATCAGTTTTGATCCAATCCTCTCTGAGCTTCTTCGTCTCAACTCTTCTGAGACGTGCTAATTCTACGTCCATCTTTGTTTTCGCAGCTTTGACAAGGGCTGCGCTTGCTGAGCTCCGCTTAAGGTCTTGCCATTCCTGGCGACGCTCAACGTATTTGGGGTGTTCCTGAGCTTCTGATGCAGGTCCGTACCGCGGAGGTCGCATGGTGCGCCTTTGAAGTGTTCGACAGCTAAGCTGCGCAACGGCCGTAGACTATCAGTCTTTGCAGGTCTTTTATGGAACAGGCTTTGTAAGTCAACACCAACATGTCTGTTGACGTAACGTGCTTGTAACACCTTAGGATTCTTACGGCCCATCAAGATGCCTGTTTCTGCCCATGTAGAAGACTCTGCGACAGGGTCAGCATAAGTTCCAGCCTTGCTGTCAAAATTACTTACTTTTTAGAATATTTGCAGCTCCGCGCCTAATAGCGTACGAAGTTACTTGACATCTATATCCAGCAAGGTATGCAAGCTCTGTCAAGGCGCGGTAAGAAGCGGCGTATGTCCATGCAGCCGTCCCGCCCGCTGCCCGTCCCGCCCGCTGCTCGAAAAAGGGGCGTATCTAAGACCGCATCTTTTAGAAGGACTTCAACTGCGCTACGATCTAACGTAGCGCAGAAGAGCTCTTCTGGCTTAATATCAAATGCGTCGTGTTCGTATGCCAAGGTAAGGAAAGACATAATTGGGCATAAGTGTGGATAGACCCGGTCCTCCCAGAGCGTTATCGTAACGCTAAGCTATGTCAGCTCTGTTAAGACAGCCTATAGTCTATAGATACTCACAATTCATCCTCTTCGTCTCTGTTCCCCTTCATAAGTTTGAAGGTAATCGTGAGGCTCATCTGAGGTGGATCGCCTTCGACATCCTGAGTGAGGTGGAATTTCAAATCCTCAAACGAGTTAGCAAACGTATGAAGTAAAGGCAAGATATATACTAACTCTATAAGTTATAGCCTCATTGCTGTTTCGATATGAATCTGATACGACGACCGCACCGGGCCGAGTTACAGTGTATGCAAGGCATAGAAGAAAGAAGTGCAACTTAACGCGGTCGAGCTGGTGCCGGAAACTATGCCTATCTGCTACCCACAAGTAACGAATGAGCACTTCGAGATCTTGCGAGTCCGCCATTGGCTTCGGGCGGGCCTTGCTACTGAGCGCGAGCAAATCTTTCAAGTCTGCTCTAATCCACTATCTTGTATCAGCTTCTTTGCTACTTTGTAAGGGAATCTGCAAGCATCATATTACATTTTTCACTTCCTTTACTACATTCTGTGGAATTTCAACATCGTGTTCTTGCTTGTACGCTGTTGCGAGGCGTGTAACGTATGGGCATAAGGTGTTGAGGGAGAGACGCGGGCCTAGCATCCCTTTATGCTCGGTTGCTAGCATCTTGAAGAAGCTTTTCATGCAATTCGCGTTTGGGACCAACGCTGGATGGTCAATACGCAATGTAAACCTTTTACTCTCCGTTAGCAGCTCTTCGCACTCACTCGACGCATGGAATCCTACTCTTCCCAATGCGAGAGGATGGACTTATATCCTCTATCTGTTGGAGGGGCAACTTTTAGTGGACGTTTCTTTGTTGATCCATGCAGCTCAATATCTGCCAGTAGTTCATCCTTTGAGAGCTTCATATCCACCGTTCTACTTCAAAGTGGCCAAGAAAATTCTCAGGAACAAAAGAAAAATGAGAGGTAAGATTCGAGGGAAGATGACAGGAAAGACGAAAGGGAAGACGGGAGAATGAAGGGAAGAGAAGGAGCAGGTGTGTGTGGACACCAAACTGGGGGTGGGCCATGCGCCGACATGATGTCCACGGCGGAGAGCTGAATCCTAGAATCGGAAACCCATTGGAGACGCATAACAGTCCAGGATCTAGAAACCAGAAACGGAATGTTGTGTTGGATGGTGCAAAAATAAGGAACGAGAAACGAGAAACGGGGGCTGCTTTTGCGCAGTCGCGAAAACCAAAAGGTGTGGTGGTAAAAGCAACCCAGCTTGCTAACATGGATTTAAATGCGGCAATTGGTTAACAGAAATCCTGCATCGGTGGTTTAGTGGTAAAATCCATCGTTGCCATCGATGGGCCCCGTGTTCGATTCACGGTCGATGCAAGCCTATGGAACCTCGTACCCCCAACGGGTTTATGTGGTTGACCATTTTTGCTCCCAACCCAGAGTTGGCAATGGGAATGCCAAACTCACCTTCAAGTAGTTCGAGCGCTGCGAGTTCCGGTGGGTTGGGTGGCCTCCAACTAAGACATATTTCTATAAATGAAAACAAAATTTTAAATCAAATTAATATACAATATCAATGCTAAAGCTTCAACCCTGCGAAAACCCTGTCCGCGGCCCCTGGTTGGCTGAAACGGCTCCAAGCGGGTGGTCACCTGACTGGCTATTTTTCCAGCCAATGAGAGGTCGTGTAACTTTCCATGTTTTGGGGAGGGCTTGGCGCTTGTGAGAGTATAATAGTAGAAATGGCGACAACAATACGACACACTCCACGAGCCAAGCGTAACGCAAACATTGATGGCTGAGAGGGATATGATGTGGTTTGTCGTAGCTCTCACGCTATTGCAAACACGATAGCGAGTAATAACAATACATGTGCGAGAACTTGCGCCATGTTACAAGGCGTTTTAACAATTTGCAAATTTCTGCGCAATCGCAACAAATGCAGAACCGTAAACCGTTGCAAAAGTGAACCGGGCGGAACTTTGCAACCTTGGCGTTGCACTTGCAAAGTAACTTGGCAAAACTGAGATTAGAGTCGCGTAGCGGGCTCGGCATCTATTGTTGCTCAAGTCGCTGTCTCTCACATAACCTTCTCCGCAACTATCCGGACTTGGGCTTTCCTAGATGCTGGATGCTCTACAGAAACAGTCTAGGAACACACTTTCCTAGCACGGGTCAGTCCCGCCGTCCTGTGGAGCAAAATTCCTACGGAGTAAGTGCCAAAACTCAAATCCCATCACGCTCCTCCTCCAACCCAAAACCTCAACGATCAATATAGATTGATATAGAATAAAAGACAAAGAAGGGCCTAATCCGGGATTGAACCGGAGACCTCTTACAGTTTAGCGTCGTTTGACCGAGCACCCAAAGCAAGAATTCTACCACTGAACTATCAGGCCCGTTATGAAAGGAAGTGTTTATTAATGCCTATAAAAGAAACGAAGGACTGGTGGGGCCTTTTTGAAATTTTTGGTAGGTGAAGACTAGTTGATGTGAGTATGCTTGAGGTAAAGATCTGGGAGAGATATCGATGAAAATCGTGGGAACCATGGCGGAGACATGGCCGTAGAGGTGCGTGCTGAGCGACCACTGCATGGCTGCACCTGCAAGCCACACCGGCCTCAAACCCAAGGATATACAGTACGAGTAGCTGATGAGGATTGAGGGACCAGCGAAACGGCAAACAACAAAATGCAACATAAATAATAATCGAGCACATATTAAACAATGTTTTCCAAGACATCCATATCCCTGTAGCAGATAAGGGAAGGAGACTCCCGCCAAACAGTCATCCAGTTCACGGAGGAAAGTCTAGTTAACTGAAGCCGTCTGCAAGAAAACCGAGCACCCTTCCGCTATATAAGGTGGAACTTATCCAACCTCACGCATATAATGTCATTTCCGGCCCCCACTGGAGCCAGATTACAAATCCTCAAAACCCAAAATGAGGAATAACGGACAGCTTGCTCATAACCATATCCGCTTTCTTGACAAAAGAATGTGCTAGTCTCCATACTGCTCCACCACCCAGGAAGACTCCGGGAGCACATCTACAAGGCGAAGGCAAAGAGAATGGGGAAAGCAACGACTGCGACAAAGCCTCGAAGGATAGTCGCAGCACCAGTGTAAGTTGGGGCATTAGTGTTCGTCGGTGTTGGTTGAGTATAGCTCGGGGTAACTGTGGTATTTGACCTGGAAAGTATTAGCTTCGTGTCCACACACCAGCACATATCTACTAGAACTTACCTGTTGTTACCACCGGTGCCTGGATTAGGATTCGATCCACAGACATTGATAATCCTGTTGAGGTTGCTCGTCACTGCAACTGCGAAAAGTCCACCGGTAGCGTTGGTCGTGCTGACGTCAAGCTCCAAACTCTCGTCGCTTCCACCAGCAGTGTAGTCGATGGTACCAAGACCAGTTGTGGCGTCGGTGCTGGTCGTGCTGATTTCTGCTCCGCCTTTCTGCTTCAGTGTGATGTCGAAAGCAACACCGGCGGTGATGGCCGTGATATTGAAGCCAAGGACCTCGTTGGCGAGTGCCTCGTACTGGAATGTCGATGGACTGGTGGAAGCGCTGACATTGCCACTGACCCTGAGGCCGAGAAGGAGAAGAGTCTGTCCATTGCCACCCGCGGAATCGTTGTGGACAATTCCAGACGCAAGAACAAGAGACACAAAGTTGGCTTGTGACTCTGCAGTATCGATGTTGGCGTAGACACCACCGGAAGCGAGGATGGCGCCCAGAATGTCCGGATTCTGTGGACTGCCAAGTGGATTTAGAAAGCCAAAGGAGACACGGATGCCCAGAGCAGCGGCAGCATTGATCTGGTCAACAAGGTCCTGGACGTAATAATCCTCGCCGTCGGTGAGCACGATGATACCCGCCGAGTTTGACGGAGCTCCCACAAGCTCGGTCAGAGCCAACTCAACACCCTTGGCAATATATGTTCCGCCATCAGAGTCAATGCCGTCAAATGAGGCTGCTGCTGGGGGACTAAGTGGGGAGACAACCACGGCGGAGAAGTCGAAGTCGATGACGGCTACATGATCTGTGCCACCCAAATTGTCGACAACAGCCTGGCCAGCCACAAGGCGAAGATTGGATGGATCGGTGTCGAGATTAGAGCCAGAAGAGTCGATGACAATGGCGACTTTGCGATCGGCGCTCGTCCCGACTTGGCCAGTGCAAGGATCTCCCGCGAAGATGAGAGCCGCTAGGGCTAGGAGAGTGCCGAGAAGAATAGAGGAGTGCATTGTGCTAAGGTAAAGTGTGAGCCGTTAATGCTCTCTAAACGAGACTTGAGACCATACTTACTGTGAAAGACTGAGAAGTACTAGGTTTTAATGAGTGTACGTAGAGATGGTAGGTAAACCATAGAACAATATCTAACGAGAGTGCTTATAAGTTATGGGAGTAATAGGAGTGCGCGAAGTTGCTAGGAAACACGAAGCGACACGACATGGTGAGACAGCAGAGCAATATATCTCTTCTAGCTCACACTCAGAAATAAAGCCGGCCGAAGCCAACTAGTGCATCGGCTCAGTCCTACGGCATCGTCCTTTCCACTATTTTGTTTATGCCCAAGTTGTCTTGAGGAGGCCGCACATGGCATGATCCGCAGTCGTGACTGCCAATAGTCATGCTGTAGCTGTGTTCACGAAGAGGCCGAGGTCGGACGGAAATATCAGACGACAGTGGCTGTGGGACCAAATGTATTGGATGTTGAAACACTTATAAAGTGCCCGATGGAAGATACCGAAGCCATGGTGATGGTTGCCGAGAACAATTGGACGAAGCTAAATTAGGGTCTTTCGGGCGTCCTGGCTTCGGGATGTACCGCGACACGGGTTAATACACTGCAGTGTAATCTGAGGAGAACGCTTTGAAGGCGTGAACATTTTTCATGGAGCAGCTGTCATACGTTCACAAAAGTGACAATACAACCGGACAATGCTAAACTTGACAAACTATGAGGATAAAGCTCATGCTGATGGGACGTGGAAGGTGGAGGTTTGCGAATGCACGCTTACTCAGGGATACATCCTGGTTCTCTCCGCTCACCTGTCGCGCTACTTCCTCGCCCAAACCACTTCCTGCTACTCGTAACTTCCAGCCTCATCTCGTTCCTTCTACAGATCAGCAAAATTTCTCACTCTACTCCTACTCCTACCATAACCCCAACTCGTTTCCAACCCTACCCTAACCGAACTCATCGCGCTTCTTAGTCAATCGGTGGATTGTTGGTGTTGTTGTCGATTCTATTTGTTCCGTCCCCAGAAAATCTCATCTGCACCCCATTTATTACACATCTCTCCACTCTTCCAGTCGGCTTAAGGTGTTCTTATGTTTCACGCGGCCACCGATCGGTAGATCTCGAGTATTGGTACATTGTTTGTTTCGTCGTCTCCTTTCACGATAAGCCTGTGGTTTGTTCGGGGACTTCGTTTGGACAGTGATGCTTCACCCAGAATGCACATCGAGTGCAACGAACCCAGCATGGCTGTGGCCGAGAACTCATTTACGACACACAGCGGAATAATGCAGCCTTAATGGGCGCATCTGCTGAGAGTATGGCGAAGGCCAAAGGGCTGTCGCATCAAGCACGCAGCTCACAAACCAACGACGACATCTGACGTGAGAGTGTCTTTTCATGGTCATTTACCGTTAATAGGTTCGAGTTAGCAGTCAATGGATGGCTATTTGGAGGTTTGCTGGTCGTCGATCACAAAGGAGGTAACAAAAGCAATTAATAGTGCATTTATAGAATGAAAGACGCGCTCGTTGTCCTGGGTCGTCGTTAAACAAAGGAAATGTAGACTCGAGGTACCGGAAATAGCAGGACAAACGCTTGACAAGTACCTTTGAGGAGGAATGGAGGAAGTATAGGTCGGTGGCGGTAGGACCCTGCAATTCTCAGATACTCCTTACACCAAGAAGAAGTTTGTTAGAGCTAGTAAGTATAAATCCAAAACCCAGCCAAGCATTTACGACAAGTTCTTCCAGTACCACTCCCAGATTCAGCCATACAGGAAAGCAACATAGTGCCATTATTTCACTTTGACCACGTCAATCCCGAAGCACCAACGCCAGCCACGTCTAACGTCATCTCAGTAAGCAAATCAGAGTCAGAGCAGGAGCACGATGACATTTTCGCAAAGCATAGAAAATACCTTATTATCAGGAAAGGCCATGAGAACTTCATAGCATCGTAAGTGCGCGCTCTCGTACGCAGCTGCAAGAGCCTTGCCAACCGATATTACAAACCTATTTACAGCCAAAAAGAACCAGAGAATATAACAGACACGCCACGGAATACGGCGAGATTCAAGAGGCCGGTGGCCACAGGAAAGAAGAAAGGGAGAAGCCGCAGACAGGTGTCAGGGCCCGTGGACGTTATACAGATAAGGGCCACCCAGGTAAGTTCAATCTTGAGGGTTATTGGCTCTATTCTCGAAGGATAACTCCGTTCGGTATGTCTGACCCAAACTCAACAATTTACTTGGCATTGCCACTCAGTTCCCTTAACAATATTGAAGGTAAGTTGGAAGCGAGATTGAATAATGAAAATGACGAGCTTGCGATGGTGCATAACTGGGCGAGCACATTTAAGAGACTTGGATTGGTTACGTGTTCGATGACGAAGTTTGATCAACCTTCTGAACGAGTTCCAGCACGACGCAATTGCTGGTGATTAAAGCTAAGTTGCGTGGCGTTGTCGGCATAATTGGGGCAGTAGTAATGCATCGACACCCATGTCTTGAGTGTATGAGTTCTAGGATAAAATAAATCAGATAGCGATTGAATTTGCTTGATCTCACAATGCATAACCTCTGCCATCCTTTAACCTGGAGACGTCCCGTGTCTATCAGATATATCAAGCATATACTCCACATGACATGCAAAGTTATAGTCCATAATCAATCATACACCTGCACTCCAAACTCGCTTTTGGAAATCTCATTATACATGCAAAAAATGCTTCTCATATCTCGTCGAGCTTTATCAAGGTTTACTTAGAAATCCGCTTTCCGCTAGCACCGCTCTTAACACGGCGAGCAGCTGGGCGGTTAGTGTGGCCCTCTGGGAGCCATGACTCATCGTAAGCCTTCTGCGCCAAATCCCTGTTGGTCACAGCTGGGCCATCACCGCCGATGACGCTGAGCTGCTCCTCAATAGGGACAGCCTTCTTGCTGCCGGCGAGGGAGCGGCGGGCGCGCTCACCTCCCTTGCCATGCTTCTTGGTCTGTGGGAAGAGGGTCTCGATCCAGGTCTTGTAAATCCAATACATGATGCTGGTGAAGGCGGCGAGAAGAACGGAGTAGAGGAAGAGGCTGGTGGGAATTAGTTGTGTACCAATGGGTGAAATCGAAGAAAGCCTACGTCTGTGGGTGGAAAATGTTGGTTGGAGCCTCGACGACGGAGACCGTCTCGTTGAAAGCCTGGACCTGGTAAACAGCGCCCTTAGCATCAGAGACAACAGCAATGAGCTGCAGTCTAAGATCGGCTGGGTGCATATCGACCAAGAACTGGTATGGAATGCTCTCCTGGCCGCCAGCTGGGATGAGGACATTCGACTTGTGGGAAGTCAAGTTGCGCGCAATGGCAGTCCATGGTTGAGCGCCGGCTGGGAGTGTCTTCAAGGATGAAAGGGCGCCGCCGACAACGCTGATGGTGACTGGGCCGGCCTCGTTGTTGGTGACATCGAGGATGGCCTTGGTTGGGCGGCCGTTGACGACCTTGATGCCGAAGTGCTCGGCCTCTGGGAACTTGGCGACGATTGCGACGGCGAGGTTTAGAGAGACGACCTGCTCCTGGTGGACAACCTCTTCAGCGGCCTGTAAACTGTCAGAATTGTCATTCAAGATTTATGACGTCGAATTTCTCGAGCTTGAGGAACAAGCGATTGGAGGCATTGAATAGTAAACTTACGCTTTCAGCGCTGGCCGCAACGCCAATGGCGCGCAGGGCGAGAAGAGCAAGAGCGGTAACGCGGTAGGGAACCATTTTGAGTATATGTGGTGGAATGAACTTGGTGTTGACTCGCAACTCTCACTTCCACTTCGCGCGATCTGTCGACATCTTGGAGCTCAAGCTACTGACTAAGCAATGATCATTCGTGCTGTCATTGTGCAGACGGGCCACTACACGTGATGATCATCAGGCAAGGCTGTCGCGACACCAGGCTGACATGCCACGAAGCCAACACTAGCGCGATTCCAAATTTTTGGACCCCCATATATAGTCGGCCTGCCCCACGCTCAACTTTTTTCCGCTTCAACACACCAGATGCACGATTCATCGTCGTTGTATCCTGGTGCCTGACTCCTCGCTACGGCGCTTGCTGAGGGTTGGACAGTCCATGTCTTGTCTTCCGTTCCCGGGAACCTAAAGTGACGGTTGCCGTCTTCTTATCTGTCGTTGCCGACACAACCTTCGGGGCTTTGGGCAATGGCTTTGCCGGTGTGGTATCCACAAAACGCTTTCAATAACAATGATTGATTGAGTTCTGCTCGATCAAGAAGATTTTATGATCGGATCCTTGAGATTCGGTTTGAGGATCATCTTTTCTGCCGTGTTGCTCTATGGGTACATCATGCTCACCACAATGTTTCAAATTACCCTATGTCTGCTGATGCCGATTCTCGCTTACAACGAATGGTTTTCAGTGGTCACTTCATCAGGAACTTCGCTGACTTGTAAAGATCTCCATTGATCGAGTCTCATACTACCATATTGACGCTGAGGCTCTGATATGAGCCCTCGTTCATTCATCCACATGCGTGACCTCGTCGTTCCAGACGTGAAATACATGCTCATCATTACCGGCGCCTGCCTTCGGCTGTAAGCCATCCCCGTAGAACCATACCTCATGTGAGAATGAATGCATTTCCCAAATATACCATTGTAGTTATGGCTTCGGGTGGATCCTCGTGTCATACCGGTACAGTTTGTTTGTAGTTAATGCAGCGGATCACAAATGTCCAACTGCAGAGGTGTAAGCTGCATCTGTGCGACGCTTGACGCGTTAGGGTACGTGGAGCGTTTCTGCCCAAAATCAAAACTTTCTGGAACGAACCTCAGGAGCCAACAGATCCTGGCCCATAGCTGTTGTGGCCGCGAGCATAGTTGTTGTTTTGAGAAGCCTATACCACAAAGTTAGCATGTGCAGAAGAAGTCACCGGGCGACTTCAACTACCGACCTTCTTTCTACGCTTCGCACCACCGCGGTCGTCTCCATCACCAGTGGAGTAGCCGCCATCCACCATGTCATCATCCATAAAGCCGTCGCCATAACCCTCATAGCTCGATTCATCATATCCACGCTTCTTGACGGCTCTTTTTGGTCTTGCGGCTTCCTGTGACCTGGCGGCAGGACGGCCAAAACTCAACGTTGGTGTGCCCGATCTCTGCGTGCCTAGCGGAGTTGATCTTCCATGTGGAACCTGTGCGGCGGCCTTCTTGTCCGAAACATCGAGCTCGCCCAGTACTGAGCTATCAAACATGGCCTTCGGTATTATGCCCTTGTACATAGTCATCGCTGATGGCAAAAGGGTCTTGATGTTTGGAGGCATCTTGCTGATGTCTCTGCCCGATACCTGTGAGACGCCCCATTCGTGGGCGGGTTCCCTCAAAATGTGCAGTAAACCACTCGGTGCCTCTTCATCTTGCAACTTGACGTCAAACTTCCCATTTATGCCGAGCTCCTTGATCTTTCCCTTGTAGGTCTTGCGCAAACCGTTCTTCTCGCCATTTGGCAGAGTGCGGGCCACCTTTGCTGCAATCGCATTCAAGCCATACAATTCGTACAAATCTTGGGAGGGATCTGGCTGCGTAGGTGGATGTGCTAAAGCAAACCTGTGTCAACCAAACTATGAACTGAAAGAAGTGCATCACCGGACTGCTGCCGTGCGCATGCTCGCCACAGCCTTAAAACTGATAATGGAAGGGAAAGTCTTACGAGTTCTGCATATTTGATATATCTTGCCAACATCTTGGTGAAGGTCTTCGATACATGGCTTGCGTTCCTCGACATGGATCTTCTTGTCCTTGTGGTCGGTCATTTGGTCTCCCTCGTGCTTGCGCTTGTTCGCGCTCTCGTGTACTTGCTCAGTGTGTTCGCCTGCCAACGGTGTAAAATTGCGCTCCGCACTTATAGTTGTGCCTTGAGAGGTGAGACTGCTCTCCGCCATGTGTGAAGATCCGTGAATGGTTCGCAGTGTGCTAGAACCTGAGCTTGAGTTCACTCCAAATGGACTTTGTGGAGTGCGAGGTGGGCCAAAAGAGAGTGGCTTGAACTTCTCAAACTCGCTGTTGGGGTTCGGCGAGAGAGGATAAGTGCTCTGCGAATCTGATTGATATGAGGCCGACATGGAATGAGATTTAGCTGGGTTCGTGGTGAGACTGATTTGTAAGTGAGGGTGTATGTCGAAGCCGTCTAGCTCATTCGTGACAATACGATTTGTAGCTCAAGGCACTTCTTCGCTTCAATCAGCGCCGGGGATTGATTCGAAACCGAAGACAAGGAAGCGCGGCGGCAGATCGAGGTAGGAGGATCGGACGTTCGATGTCGTAGTGCAGCTAGCCGCCGGTCGCACGCGCGAGGCTGCGTCTTCCTCCTACACACCTTCGCTTTGAGCAGTCCGTATGCGCGATTATTTTGAGTAATCTGGTGTTGAGTTGAAGATGTGGTATATCGCCGTGCTTGGCCGCAGAGTGATGCGCCGTCGTTGGGTAGTTGTGGTCGTGGTTGATGGTTTTGGCAAGACGTTAAAGAGGCCGCCCGATGGTCCAGCAATCGGGCGGCCTTTCTGACCGGCCACGCTAAGCCAAACCCGGTTTAGCAAGCTTATCGGAATTATCTGCTTGCGTTCCCCCAATAATTTTTATTTACAGGCACGAGGCAGAACGTCTCGACATACAAACAAACCCACAACATATATACAATGGGTGAAAGACGCAAGAGACAGGAGGCGGAGGACGAGGCGGAGGGCGCAGCTTCGCAATCCGACAACGATGCACCATCAACCAAGAAACCACGCAAGGAAACAAATGCTTCTGCCCGCCGTTCGCTCTTCGTTAGATCCCTCCCATCAACTGTCACCAGCGACGCCCTCACCAAACTCTTTTCCGAAAGCTACCCATTAAAGCATGCCACAGTCGTTCTCGATCCAGAGACCAAGCAGTCTAAGGGATATGGTTTCGTCACATTTGCAGATGCGGAGGACGCAGAGAGGGCGAAGGAGGAGTTCCACGGAAAAGCCTTCCAGGGTCGCAAGCTGAAGGTTGAGGTCGCCGAGCCTCGTCACAGAGATGTCGACTCCGGAAAGACCAGCAGTGGCAAGAAGCCAAGCACAATCTCCGCCGAGGCGGCAGCGACCAAGAAGGCGAGAGCCGATAAGATGGCAGATGACAGCAAGCCACCGAAGCTTATCATCCGTAACTTGCCATGGAGTGTCAAAGAGCCAAAGGATCTGGAACTCTTGTTTCAAAAGTTTGGAAAGATCAAGCACGCCACTCTGCCAAAGAAGAAGGATACACAGGCTGGTTTTGGTTTTATCGTGATGCGTGGTAAGAAGAACGCCGAGAAGGCTTTGGAGGCTATTAACGGCACCATGGTAGATGGACGTATACTGGCGGTTGATTGGGCTGTGGAGAAGGATGTTTGGGAGAAGGAGAACACAAAGGAGGTCAAGCCTAAGAAGGAGAAGGCTGAGAAGCCTGTGAATGAGGCCAGCAAGCCGCTGGAGAACACTGCCGACAACGACCCTAACGACGTTGACGCTGATGTAGCGAACTTCATGAAGAACTTTGGCCAGGAATTGGAGTCAGAACCAGAGGATTCTGACGAGGATATGGACAAGTCTGATGAGGAGGACGACGAGGAGGAGTCTGATGAGGATGAGGATGAGGAGATGAAGGACGCTGAGGACGACTTTGACGAAAACGACGAGGAGACCCAGGAGAACGAGGAAGAGGCGGCTAGGAAGGCAGAGCTTGAGAGGAGGAAGGCAAACTACATCACAGACAACTCGTCCACTCTCTTCGTCCGCAACTTACCATTCACAGTCCTTGATCCTGAGCTGAAGGCACATTTTCAGCAGTTCGGACCTGTCAGATACGCCAGAGTTGTTATGGATCGCGCAACCGACAGACCCAAGGGAACCGGTTTTGTTTGCTTCTTCAATGTGGAGGATGCCGACAACTGTGTCAGAAACGCACCAAGATACTCTGGACCAACCACTGGACCAAACGCCATCAAGAAGATTGAGGCCAGCAATGTCAAGCACTCCATTCTCCAGAACGAGTCCGCTGATACGACTGGTACATACACTTTGGATGGCCGTGTCCTCCAGGTCTCGCACGCTGTTGAGAAGGAGCAAGCTGTCAAGCTTACTGAGCAAGGCATCAACGTCCGCGACAACCGTGACAAGGACAAACGTCGCCTCTACCTCTTGAACGAGGGTACCGTCGCAAAGGGCACCCCACTCTACGACATTATCTCGCCATCTGAGATTATCCAGCGTGAGGAATCCGCCAAGCAGCGTAAGAAGCTCATCCAGGGCAACCCAACTCTCCACCTGTCCCTCACTCGTCTCTCCATCCGTAACTTGCCACGTAACTACACCTCGAAGGACATCAAGCAGTTGGCCGTTAAGGCATATTGTGGTTTCGCCGAGGATGTCAAGAAGAGTCTCCGTACTCCTCTGTCCAAGGAGGAGTTGGCCCGTGGTGGTGAGGAGATGCGCGCAGCTGAGGCAGCACACAAGCTCAAAAAGAAGAAGGGATCTATTGTTACACAGTCCAAGGTCGTCTTCGAGGGCCGTGAGGGTAACAAGGTCTCTGAGAAGAGCGGTGCTGGAAAGTCCCGTGGTTACGGTTTTATCGAGTATATCTCCCACAGAGGTGCGCTCATGGGTCTCCGTTGGCTCAACGGTCACCAGCTCGAGAACGCAGCTGGCAAGAAGCAGCGTCTGATCGTCGAGTTCGCTATCGAGAACGCGCAGGTTATCCAGCGCAGAAAGGAGAGAGAGGAGAAGGCGAGAAATAGATCGAAGGAGGTTGTTGAGCAGAGAGAGAAGATGATTGCTGAGGGCAAGAAGCCGGAGAAGAAGGCATATACCAAGGACCAGCTTATGGCCAAGACTAGAAAGGGTACGAAGAAGCCGGAGCAGAAGCCGAAGGGTAAGCCGAGGGCGGAAGGAAAGGAGTGGAAGGGTAGACCTGGGGCTTTCAACAAGGGCAAGCTTATTGAGAAGGGTGGTGGCGCAGGCCGTGATGGTCCGAAGGCTACGAATGCGAAGGGCAAGGAGGTTGAGAGGATACCGACGGCGGCCCAGGCTAATGGCGATAAGTCGAAGTTCAAGCCTGGCTTTGCTGAAGGTGAGGATGGTAGACTGGCTAGGAGAGCACAGATCATTGAGAAGAAGAGGAAATACCGTAGGGAGCGCAAGGGTGGAGCAGCTTAAGCGTGTTGGGTTGCATTTGTAGTTTAAAATACCATTGATGTTTATGTTCAATTGCTCTTTCTATCATTTGCGTTCAGTTGACGCTCCCTCAGTCCTCGTCATCCTCCTTGTCTACTTCAGCGTGCTTCTTCTTTCCCACCCTTACACTCCCGCCCACCTCCTCACCGCCAAGTCCATCCTCCAACACTGCCTCCCAGCAAGCATCAGCACCATACACTGCCTCCTGCTCCTCAGCCACATCCTTAAAATCCCGCCACATCACATCTCTATTCAAACCCTCATAGAACCTCGCCCTTTCATCATCACCATTCTCCCTCGCTTCCTCGATCATGCCTTGAGTCCAATCGGAATAACTTATAAGCACTTGTCCCTCAAGGTCAAAATCAAGGACTTGACGTCTCCAGTCATAGTACGCTTCTATTGTCTGATCACCGCGGCCCTCGAGGTGGTGGTCTAGGTACTTTTGGAGGTCTTCGTCCATCAGGATGTAGTGGGCGTAGTTGAAGATAGGTGGCACAGCTGTTGGCAGAAGATTTGTACGGAAAGGTGTGATGAAGTGAGATGGACACGAGTGTGGCCGTTCTCTAGGTACGCTAGTACGAGGCTCATGAAATTTGACCTCAGAGATGCACCTGAGTGCAAGTGCAACTAGCAGCCCTAATGTTTGCGGAGCCGAAGGTATTTGCTGCGACCTTAGCAGCTGAGAGGAAGCGCTCACGCTGACGGGAGCAAGTGCCAACCTTCTGGGGTGAAGGCATGGGCCATTCGCATCCATCAATTTACTGTAGTTGGGAAGTCCTAATGTTGGAGTTCTTCATTGACATCTTGACACTTTCGCGATTACCGATCTTTGATGCAGGATCGAAGATGCGAGGTGCCTGGGTATGCAACTGGACTAGTGTAGCGCTGACAGCTACATCTTTAATGGCCAATCTCAGCTGTCCAACTACCGGGAGTTCAGGCGATGCTTCTTTTCTATTTCTTCCTCTTCTATCAGCACTTTTACCAACTCCAGGCACATCATGAAGATATGCTCATGAGCCCAGGTTATAATTTCCGGACCATCTGCCTCCTCAAACTCCTGATACACTGATATCAGTTCATACACCACGTTGGCATTGAGGTTTTGTGGGATTTCTCCCTTGTTTTTCCGCCCTGGTCGACAGGCTCTGGAACCATTAGCTCGGTCCAGCTTCCGTACAGCCAGCTTCAGTACATCATCAGAAGCTCGAGCTCGAGCTCGAGCTTTCGGTCTAGGATATTATGCTGCCATTTGCAACCATATGACATCCTCGAGGTGTACCATCATGTGTGGTAAGCACTTTTTGGGAAACTCGTCAACGTTGGCAAGCATCTTGAAGTGGAATATTAGAGGTTCGGCGAAGGGGGTCATTCCTGTACGTCTGTGTGTTAAGGTATTATGGACAATAGGCTGAGCCGCCTTTTCATTTTGATGGGTGATCTTGTTGGCCGAAGTCTGCTTTTTTGAAACATCTCGAGTGTTGCTGTCTCTGGCTTTACATGGCTGATAGTGGCAGACACTTCGCCTGCCAAATATGCCATTATCAGAGTCATAGGTTGTCTATTCTTGGCCTGGAATACTGGCCGCATAGCTTATACCGAAGCCAGCTCTATTTGTCAAACTGCAACGCCCGGTTTGAAGGTCGAAAAATCTCGTTGTCGCTTCCCAGGAGAGAGATGGTTCAGAATCTGGTCAGTTTCGATATCCGAGGTACTGCGGCTTTTAAAACGAGATGAGTAGAACAAAGAACTTAAAATTATCAGCTCTGCAATTTATATCGTCTGCATGGCTTAAAGTGCTATTCGTGTGGGCGTCAAAAATTCGGCCTGTTGCGTTGCTGAGATCGCTGAACCAGTAAAGCGATGGCGCTTGCCGCGGAGTTGCAGCAGACGTCGGATTGTCTCAGCTAACCCTTCCATTCAAAATATGGCACCCTAGTTACTACCACCACTATTTAAATGTGAAAAATGCAAACGATGACTTTACCCGGCTGTGCTGAGTGGTTCTAATCCGAAATGAGGAGTCGGAACGCCGCGCAACCGCGTTCTTCCCTTTTAAGGGGATGGGAAGCGGATATGAGCTAAAAGTCAACTGAAACATTGTACATTATGCTTTCAAATAAAATAAGTAGTTAGCGGCATGGTACCGCTTGAGGGGGTGATTTGCAATGATCGCAGGTGAGCGCGGGTGAACGCATAAATGCACAAAGTGGAGTGGATGGTACCTAGGGCGGTGATGAAGTCGCACCCCTGAAGACCACCGTCTTAACCCCTGATGGCAAAGCGTCGCGCAGCTGGCCAAACAGGCGTCCGACACTTCTGGCTTGTGACCTGTGAAATAAATGCATTATGAAATGGCTCAAGTCACAGAAGCACTGGGATGAGGGAAAACAGATGAAAGCAGAGTTCCCCACACCCGCCCCGATGAGACGCCACACAAATTCTGCCAACGCCTCGTCCGGTCAGCCCCTCGAAATGGTAGCAATGCTCAATAACTGCTCCCCCAAGTGCACCCACGACTCCAACTCGCACCGCCTATGCATCACATTCCGCAAAAAGCTCCATGAGATGCGCGGACCCCTCGCACCTCTCGTCCCAATTTCAACAAGCGTCTCGCATCCAGCTTTCTCAAACACGATCCTTCAATTCTGGCCCTTAACAGAAGAAGAATTAGATGAGATGGCGGAGTTCTATCATCCAGCTGCGGACCACAGATATTCAAACTGGCACCCAAAACGTATCAAATGGCGTCCGTTAGATGACTTGAAGACCAGGAGAAGAAGGTGGGGACAGTTTATTGGGCTTAGAGGCTGTGATATTGTCAAGGATGGAGTTGAGGCGCAGAATTGGGAGAGGGCGATATGGGCAAGTGTTAGGCGTGGAGTCGCGAAACAAGAACAGGAGGAGAGGAAGTTGTTCACAATCAAAACATCCGTGGGCGTTTCCGGACGAGCTCAAAGGGAAACTTGGCAGAGGATGTGAGTGCGGATGTTGTTCCAATGTTTCTAGCACAAGACCCAACTGACTAACAATTGTGGAAGGAAAGGTATTCCGCAGGGGTTTATGATGAAAATATATGTACAAACCATTGATGATAATATTCTACTGTTCATGCTGCTCACTCATAATCTATAATATGTGTCAAGAATGACAGCGACCATTGCTCAGCGATTGCCGTAGGAGCAAGAGATGACGGGTATTGAGGATACGAGGTACTTGTGGTGAATCAGCCCGCGCCCACATTAACCTCGCTCTCACCATTACTACAATATCATTAATCATCATCCATATTTCTTGTCAACTGTGAAGCCAATCCGTTCCACGTCGCCAATGGACCACTGAGTAGTTGGCATAAGCAATCTGATTGCGTGGCTCAACTCTCCCAGTCTAATGTGCTGCGACCCAGGGTGTAATTTTCTTATCAACCACGCTCGTGCTATGTCCAAAGCATTACCTTCGTCTGGTGGCACCAGTGGTGTGGATATTGTAATTGAGATTGAGGATGCAAACTCATCGGTAGTCGCAGCGGTGTCTGAACCTGACGAAGAGTATAATGGTGGCTGTTCTGGCAAACCATAGAAGCTGTTGCCAAGCATCTGCATCGGTGCCGCTTGTTGCTATGGGTATTGAGGCGATGGGTCGTAGCCGTTGGTGACATTTGCGCCAAGGTCGTATGACTTTGGTAGCTGTCGGGTCGTAGGATAGTTGCTTTGAAAGGAAGCACTCATCGAGGTCGCAACAGCAGTTGCTTCACGAAATGAATATGGAATTGCTGATGGGCTTGAATGAAGTCTTATGGGTGCAACAACTCAAATCAATTCCACAAGCATGGCGAGTAAGTCTTTGAGATATCTTGGCTTAAAGGATGTGTCGTCCATCTACCCCAACGGTCACGCTGACTTCGGACGTGCTTTTACAATTCTTGATGCCGGTTTTCAGACTCGGGGACTGTGCTCGAGATCTGCTAAAGTGAGCGGGTTGCAGGCGTATGGTATGATTCATTTTGCAACTTATGGAAAGAGACGGCACGATACATGACAACGAATACGTCGGTCAGCATTGAAGACATTGTGGCCCACCTACAGAAATCCAACCTTTTGCAACTGGGAAACGATACCGAAGCTCTCATAAATGCAAAAAACCTCGTGTTTGCGGTGATACGTTGGCAGACAATGCTGTACCAAGCCGACATGCACTCATACCCGCCAGATCAGCTGGCAATCCAAAGCGAGATGGGCATCCATCAAGGCCAAGCACATATGTTTTTGAAGCAGAATAACTCGGCATGCAAAAAAAAATTGCACGAGTTTCTCCTCGGGTACGGATTGCTGTTGCCGCCTGCAATTTTCATGGTCTGGGGCCGCCTGAGGATAAGAAAGCATTTCTCGAGCTCAAGACAGTTTCTCCAACAGCCATGAATGCGTATATTATGTCGACCATCGGAGATTTGACTATTGAATGGGTCGATACTCTGGCGTGTCACCTTAAATTCGACTCATACTTGAACAAGCTCTTTATCTTCCGATATCCTTCATTTTGCCTTGTGCATATCCATTCGAGAGATCGTAGAGAATCTCCTAAGAGCGTCAATCATGCTTGTGCTACTTGTCGGGATAGCACTGGGCAGTGGGCAACAACGAACAACGTTACGCAGACGTTGCACGAAACCGTTCTGTCGTATCGCCTACTGTTTGGACAAAATAAGCTAAGTCGCCAGCTCTTCCGAAAACTAAAGCCATTTGAGCATATCCCAGAGGAGGGAAGAGACAAATTTCTCGAGAAGCTATGTGGCCAGTTATCAATCGGACTCCAATCTTTCTGAGCGAGAGACATACGACCTAGCCAGGGACTTCCCTATTTTCAGAAGCAGGCTCGCGGTAATACTACAGCACTTTTCAGTCAAGAAGCCACGAACATGGAAAGATCTCTGGAAGGACAAGCGCGACCCAGCTCAATGGCTTACTTTTTGGGCTATTTTGACCATCGGCGGTTTAGGTGTTTCTCTAGCACTTGTTCAAACGATACTTTAAATCGTGCAAATTATTCAGCATTGATAACTTTGCTGAAAAGTTTCGAGACCTCATACTGCCCTTTCAGCCCAGCTCTGAATAACGCCTTCCACCGTCATACTATACTCTCCAAGAGTTACTTGACCTCCATCAAGGAAGGTATTCGCCTGGACGAACACCATTTTCGGCTCTTTTGTCGCAACGGCTATTTTTCGCCATTCCAGATATTCCCCATCGACCCTCGAGAGATCCTCGTAATATGAGCGGCAAGCCTTAATATCAGCAGTGCAGCGACACATATGGAGTCGCAGGAGTATCCTTCCAAGGGCCGCTTTGCCGTGTGTCAAGATCTTGGAACGATCGACCTTCACAGTTATTCTTTGCTCTGATGGGTTGAATTTGATAGCGACACATCCGCCACCATCTGTAACAAGACATTTCAACATTGCGAAAAGAGCCTGTAAGATCACATCAGCATCCATGTCGTAATAACACAAGATGGTCCTACCCTAGAATGTGCTTGGCCCCATTTCTGAAATTTCAAACGTTAGCTAACTGTTATACAGGGATTCTGAGGAGTATGTCCTAACATTACTGTCTGTATTGAAATTTCGCAACCCTCTAAGGCCATCAACACCGATTTGAAGATACAGGTTGTATGTTACTAGTTGTAAATTAGAATAGTATACTTCATGCATGATGTAAAAGGAACTCACAGTCTTCGTTAGTGATCTCTGAATCAGGCGTGAAGCCGAATAAGGCGACCAATTCTGGATCATCCATGAGATATGCACCGACGAGTTCTGCCTGGCACTCATCAACCGTAGTTGCCAAGTCCGCAAATTGACTTGTCCAGGTCTGACCAGGCCAATACCAAGTGGTAATAGGTTTTCCGGTGAGTGGGTTGATTGGCTTATTAGATGCATCAAAGTTATACTGATTATCGCCCTCCTGTATCATCATTTTGCCAGTGCCGTGACCTAACAGCTCAGGAAGGACAACCCACCAGTAATATGCAGCAAACTTGTGCTTCTGGAACGTTTCTGCTTCCGACACGTCAATAAAGGGACAGAGTTCAGTCATGCTGCTCTCTGCTGTCATGCGATTGGCAATGATCACATTTTTAAAGCCGCATTCTTGCCGTATATCGTTGTACTATCTCAATCAGTAGACTTCAGCTTACGAATCGACCAAGAGAACTCACATTCGGAAGGTTGATTCCAGGGAAGATAATGCTAGAACAATACGCCAATGCTTTGGTTTCGTTAGTTACTGCTTAGTATAAGTTAAGACATTTATTACATACCATGAATGCTTGCAAAGTCTGGCGGCTCGAACAACTCTTTTTCAAAAGGGCCTTTGCCATCATTTTCCGAAGACTGAGAAACTGACCATGGAAGTCGACGAATGAACTTGGCAGAATTCTCAACCAACCGTGTCAAAGCCTTCGTCTCTTCCGAGTCAGAAATGGCGACTAAGCCTTCAAATTCTGCTTCCGTACCATGCGGATCGCGGTATGGCTCTACGAAGCCAAATGTATTCTCAACGCGCAGCGCTCTGTCTTTAACCCAGCTGCGTTGCGAGTTACGATAAGCATGTAGACCGCCGGTACGGAAGCTTTCAATGTGTTGTGACAGGAAGGCTTTTTGCGTATCATTCGCTGCATATTTCAATGCTGTCGAAAGTGAGGAGCAGATTTGATCCAGCTCAGTGCAATGGTCGCCAGGTACGAGCCGAACAACAGCGGCTGAGTCTTTCAAAGCCAGCTCCTTAATCGGTATGTTGTCTTCGGCTGATGCTAAAGGTACATCATATATATGAGATGCGGTTTTCGTGCCTTCCATGCTCTTGTGGATGCGCGTGTTCTCTGGGAATATCGAGTTCTCTTGAAGCACTTGAGATATCACCTCAGCCTCTTCGCTTGTGATATCGCAAGGACCAGGATAGTAGGCACTTTGCGCTGTATCACTAGGAAATCCTAGGCTAAAAGGGGGTACAGAGAATATCTCTTCAGATAATTCTGCATATAATTCCTGAAGTCTGGAGGACCTTGCAGCGAGAATCTTCAACGGCTCTGGATTACTAAAGTGCGGCACAAACTTCTGATCCCCTGACCCCTATCAAAACTCAGCATTTGTATACATCGCATGAATGCACAACAAGGAAGACGCACATAATAGTTACCAACATTTGACAGAAAAGTAGCTGCGAAATCGAGAAACGTGGCACACTCCTGCGATGTAATTCCATCTTTCCCAATCACTGACATCCAGTCTCCAGAGCAGGAAGCATAGAGTTCCATGATAAAGTCGAATATCGCGGTCGACTCTGGAGATACTTGTCGGAGAATTATTCGCGTACCATGCCATGCAGCACTAGGAGATACAGGGAGATTAGTCCCGCCTGAGGAAAATATCGGAATCGACTAAATGATAATTTGTACCGTGCCATATGATGAGCATAGAAGTTTCTCTTGTTGTGACAAGCCATTGAAAGGTTTTCCAACGCTGAGTTGATGAATTGGAGGGGGGACACGGTATCTCGATCTACTGTCCTCCATGTTGGGCTGCCTCAGGATAAACCCCATCAATTGATATTTAGAGTTAGGATAGAGATTTATTTACGGAACAGAGTTCATGAATGTATTATCACCTCTTGTTGATCCGTCAGTGCAGCTAACGGGTAACCCCGCTTTCGACCGGCTCGTCTCGCGTTGCGGAGTACCCTCATTCCTAGGTACGATGACGGCGGCTTTGGGCACCCCTTGCTTCTCAAACTATTCCGCAACAATGAATGAACGCTGCACAAAAATATCTAGCGTCAAAGCTGTTCCATACTATCATCGCAATATATGATACAGTAGAGTGCCAGAAGTATTTGTACGGTCCACTTATTCACAGCCCATGTAATTGTGCGCTGCTTTAATAATCCAATACTTTGTATACCCATTTTCCTTCTTGGGTGATTGAGCGCCCTTTCGCTTTCGTAACTGTGTACTAAACAGTTGATTTGGCTAGTTGATGTTTGGTTGCAACCTTTTGAAGGGACCATCCAAGGTTATGAGTTTCAAGAAAACGGTCTCGCAATTGAGGTGATAGCTCAGGGCGTTTGATACGAGGAGACATTGTTATCGTTGTTAAATATCTACAGAATCAAGAAAAAGAATTATTAAAGCAGTGTTCAATTATATGTGTGAATAAGCGGGCCGTACACATACTTCTGGCACCCTACTGTATAATACCTGTCAAGCCATCAAACATGGTCAGCCTTCTGTCCTGACCACATTTGACCACGAACGTTGAGTGCTAGCGCATCCGCGACGTTTAGCGACTTGCATCAACCAACAGCCTGGCATGTCTGGCCGTTTCATCTAACTCCATTGTTGAGCCAAAACTTAGGTAATGCGTCCCCATTAAACGACATACATACAAGGACACAAGAAGGATGAAATGTCATACGTGACTTTGAGACATGAGATGCGAGAAACCAGACACGGTTGCGAAATTCTTGATTTTACAAGAGAAATAACCAGCACTACAAGATGCACAAGGAATTGGACGGGGGTAGAGTCACGGTCAATTCAGCAAACCTTCTCGTCGGATGGCAAAGTGTTCATGTCAACCTTATGTGAAACGATGGGAGACGAAGTGGCTGTAACTCATCTGCTATACCCATATGGCAACATATTCACAAGAATAGTTTTTATTTCACCACATCCTATAAAATTGCCGAACCAGTCATTGCTTGCTAATGCTAGAAGATGTTCTCTTCTTTTGGGTGTTTGGCTGTAAACGTCTGCACGATCTGCGAATGCAGAATACATCGCCTAGGGTGCCGCGCAACAGCACAATATTCCTGGTGGTATGATAAATTTCAATGGTAATAACAATTTTGCTTCTGGTCTTTGCCAGAACTAATTTCATAGCTCCTACCATTATCTCATACTGTGAAGCTGGCACTATCATATTGATATTCGGTTCACTCCACCTGCCTTCAAGTCAGTTGCCACAACTCGGACAAATCTCGTTTAGTACGGCTCACGTAAAACCAAAGAATGTTGCACGTTGATACACTGAACCGACTGCGTTATTGAAAATGCGTTTCAAGGTGATCGAAATATTGCCTTAGATCGTTTTGTATCGACCAAAGTTCATTGCACCGCCACCAGTATTGTATTGTCTCGCCTCGCCCTGGGCGATATACTTTCCCTGGCTATGATAGTTTGTCTGTGTACCGGATCCAGAATTGTTGGCCGTAAATCCAGCGTCTTGAAACTCGCTCTCGGGAACAGAAGGTTTAACATCCAACAGCCCTTTTATGGCCTGACGAAGCTGCTCTTCTTGATCGTTGGTCGCCGTCTTCATGCCTTACTCGCAAGCCAAGAGTCGTACGTCCTCCAACATTCCTTTCATCAAGCTCTCGACGTCATTCCCTTTTCTCAATGCCTTGACTGCCATGTAATAGCGCTTCAAGTTCGAGGCACCATTTGCAGGGATGACTTTCTGGAACAGGTCGCGAAGCTTCTCGGCCTTCTTTTCGCAAGCCTCAACGATCTCATGCACTCCATCGCAGGATCCTTTATCAACTCGTTGCTCAGCAATATGCTGTTTTGCAGAGCCTAAAACACTCCTTATGATTGGAAATCGATCTGCAACTTCGCGAAAGGCGTCGGGAACGCCTGCCTAGTTCGTAGCGGCGTCATAAACCTTCTTGGTTGCGTCGACAATTCCAATGATCGCTGAAATCAGGCCCAAGACCGCAATGGGTTCGGCGCCAGACATGCCGACTTGGGGGGGTGAGTGGCCGGCAAGAAGTGGCTGGAGCCCGGGGAAAGGATGAGGGAGGAGAGACATGGGAATAGAGATGGAAGACAGATTTACGGGACATTAAGTTGGATAGCAAATACAGTTAGTTGGTTATGGGCAACTGTTAAATTAGCCTTGGAGTCGATGCAGGAGAATCCGTGGTTTCGTAGTCTGATCCCCGACAAGGATCAGAATATCCTCAACCTAGGCACCGGCGATGGCAGATGGGCTATTGATGTGGCAGACATGCTTCCAAGCCGTACGTTTTGAATGCGCGCGATGGCATAAAACATCGCCCATTAACTCTCCTGTTGTTACTGTCGGTGGAATTGACCTCTATCCGGCCCCAACTAATTTTGTGCCACCCAACTGCATCCCAGAAGTCGACGACATGCTAAAGAAATGGACTTCCAACAATAAGTTTTGACTTTATTCATATGCGTCTGCCCCTGGGAGTATTCAAGCGTACCCATTTTGCCAAAGTTTACAAGCAGGCATACGAGAAGCTTGAACCTGGTGGCTGGGTTGAGCACTTCGAATCAAGCGCAAGATTCCACTGTGACGACGGCACCATGCCCAAAGACTCTCACCTCGCCAATTGGGGTGAAGTTTTCGGTGGCCGCGCAGCTCGTGCCGGTAACCACCTATTCATCTATGACGATATGAGAGATATGATTTAAGGTGCTGCCTTTGTGAATGTCCAGGAAAGGATATACAGGGTGCCAACAGGAGATTGAGCGAAGTTGAATATTTACAACATACAAAAAACAAAGAGGAATGTTGTGTCTGCCATTTGGGGGTTTGGTTGTGGTGGAAGCGGTTTGAGGATGCCGACCGTTGGTCAACTGTTGATTGACGGTTTGGATTGTCCCGAGAGTTGGTAACCAAAAATTGTTCCCGCACCTTAAATTTAAGATGATTGTAGTTCTTTTAATTGATTGATAATTATCACACTTTACATTCATGAATTCCATTGTTGCATTTGAGATCATGAGGGTGGAACTCTGTCATTCGTTCAAGAAGGATAAGCAGTAACGTCTGCTATGCGAAGCCAAAGGAACTGTTTGACAAACTTCCACGCTGTGATACCAGATTAATTAAGGACAAGCACCGGAGCGAAACAATGTTAACATGGTTGCGACAAGCTAGGTTGTTAAAGCCGCATCATAAATATGTCTCCCTACCGAAAGTGATTGAGGTTGATACTGGAAACACAAGCACGTGTGTAATCACAGTCAAGAAGACGGTGTTGAGATAAGAGTTGTGGTGATCGTCTGATCTTCATTGAGTAGCGTATTAACTATCTTCTTCGTCCATTCTGTGTTCTTGCAAACATCTAAAACTAAAAACTTTTTATTCACCTTTCCAATCCCATAGCTCCCTAAATCCGAAATCTAAACTCGACTCGAAGGTCTCTCCATCCCAAACGCCTTACAATGCCTTTACTCAATTACTATCGCTGTCGTGGTATCGTCGCTAAGTAGCGGTGGTGGTATTAAATGCTCGAAAGCTGAAGTATGTGTCGTCGTGTCAGGGTTTGAGTAAGGTCTTTATATCTTAAGACCGGCAGCGTAGGAAGCGCCCATTCCTGGGTTGGCCCAGTGCTGCTCAATGTTCCGGTTAAGAGCGCGCTTGGCCCTGTTGATGAGACCACCCTTCTTCTCTGGCTTAGCAGCGGCAACTGGAGCGACATTGACGTTGTCAACAGATGGCTTGCGGGAGTTCATGGCGGAGGGCAAGCGGGAGGCGTTGCGGGAGGCGTCCATGGAGGCGCGTGGAGTGAAGAGTGGAGATGGCTGGGACCAGTAGTCCTCGGTGTTGTGGGCGAACGCCTTCTTGATGGAGGACATGGTGTTCTTAGATTGTGGCTTTGGGCGAGCGGCGGAAGCATCCATGGAGGCGCGTGGAGTGCCTGCGAGGGAGGCGCCGCGGGAGGTGGATGGAGAGAAGGCTGGGGTTGAGTGGATGTTGTAGGTCATTTTGGCGGTTGGTGGAAGTGAGAAGTCGAGGTGACTGATTGACTGAATTGTGGTTGAGGTAGATGAAAGCGTGAAGCTTGGGTGTGATAATAGAGCTTTGTTTGAGGTAGAGCTGATTGAAGCTGATGATTGAACTGTTGATGATAAAGAAACGAACTTACTAGTGGACCTACCTGGGACTTATATACTTCCCCATGAATGTTATTCTCGAAGGCTCGAAATCTCTTCCCTGTATTTTAAAAGACTCATCGGTATTCGGAGACGCCTTGTCATTGACAGGTTTCAGTCACATCGCAATGTCAGATCCACATGGATAATCCGTCTATTAAAAACCTGTCACCAGAAGTGTCATAGAATTACGAGATGTCGTGCTGAATTTGGATGCCGTCCGTAAGGCGTAGCTTAGTTAAGCTTAGGCTGAATAATCACGAGAAGATGACGCTCGGAGTCAGGAGGCCTGGCGGCAACGGTGACCAATAATGTCGCAATCTAGCTTCACCTGAGAGCCAAGGACCCCTAGGCCGAAAAATTTTCAGCCTTCTGAGCGACAAGACGTGGCTGCCAAGGATCAATTATGTCATCCCATGATCTTCATCCGCCTTTGACAAATGCAGGTTCATAGCCGCGCAGAGACTTCTCAAAAATTCCCTATGGTGGTCCAGGCCTATGGACATTCTTGGTCGCAAAACGAAGAATGATCCAGAACTTACAAACTGTGGCAAAACTCTTTGCTATGTTCAGGGTTTTCATTCTCATTATTTCCGTCTTTGTTGCATAATCGGACGAGCTCGAATGCTGTGGTCGCTCTCATACTCTCACCGCAACAACTCATCTGCATCCGGCCGCTAACAGCATCGGCCTTGTCGTCGCCTGCCGGCGCTGAACTGGTGACAGAAATGGCGGGCATTTCGCCAGTCCAGACGCTCCCGCGGCTCCATAGTTAGGCGCGTGTCAGCTGTCATTGCGGCTCTTCAAGGAATTTGCATTAGCCAAACTGTGCGGCATGCGTCGGATAATCACGGCGATCCACTAAATGTTAGTTAAATTTGCTAAACCGAGCACCGAAATTTATCAGAAATGGCTTGGGGAACCACACACTTCAGGGAAGGCTGAGGAAAACGTGATTTAAAGTGGATTATGAGGTAAATTGTCCTGTGGCTGATGCGAAGTCTCTGTTGCCAGGGGGTCGCAACGTGACGAGAATTGACAGGAAGGCCCGCGAATGGCCCAGACTGGAGCTGGTGGATCTTGTTTCGTGAGCTGCTGTGCGTGAAATGCCACGGAGATGGGACCTTGTGTGGAAATGAATTGGGTAATGCTGCTTTTGGTGCCGCGCATCGAAGTCCGCGTTTACGTTGTGATGGATAGACGCGGGACCTGGAGGGTCGATGTAAATATGAGGTATGCAAACAGGAAAATTCGACTAGGGTAAAAAAGGATATAAGGATCTCGACGGTAGGTGAAGTTATTTCTTTTCTATCATCACAATCAGATACAATCACAAGCTTCATAACATCAATCACTCGCATCAGACTATAAGTTCGAGTTTATCTCACCTCAATTAACCTCCTCATAAACAATCACATCACTCGAGCTTAAGCACTATCAGCTTCAGCCCCATCGACATAATACCAGCACACAACAACACCACATCACACATCACAACCTTCAAAATGGTCGGCCACTCCATCCCTATGTCCGCTACTGGAACATCCACCGCCACCTCCACTCCACAAGTCAAGTCTCCAGCTTGCTCCATCCGCTGGGGTGAGATTCCATCCCGCATGACCTCTCCACGCGTCTCCCTCGACGTCTTCCGCACTTCAGGCGGCATCCCAGTCCTCGGGCACACCATGTCCCGCCCGACCTCCCGCCAGGAGCACAAGAAGAAGGTCGAGAGCCACAAGTCCGTTGAGAAGAAGCAGAAAAAGGAGAGCAAGGGCATCATGCACAAGATCAAGGAGCACATCAACTCCAACACCAACGCCTACTGGAATGAGAACATCGCTTACTCCGGAGTCTTTGCTCGCGTTTAGATCAGCGCTTGAGCTGGGGGGGATAAGATACCGAGTTTGACGACTGTAATGATATTGGGCCAGCAAAGGAAAAAAGGCATGGTTGCCATGGAAGGATAGGACGGAAAGGGAAATTAAAAGTGTTTTCGGAGCAGGCGTAACCAAAAGTTCAACATTTGAGGCGGATGCCAAAGCACCACTCACCATGGGAAGGAGTCGACTCAAGATTTGTTTTCAGAGATACCACACCGCAGCGGATTATGTTTGTATAAGATTTGAGAGAGATGAGTGGAGAAGATGTGAATGGAGAACGAGGAGATACGGAGGAGAAAATAATACTACAGACGGCCTCGTGTCCTAATGCTTTACACTTCATTACTTCATTGTTTCGTTCTACTATGTGACCATGGCATGCGCTTATTATCGTTCTTCTGCTTTGAATGGGTTTAAACTCTTACCGCAGGTTCGGTGGTGTTACACTGCCAAGCTCAAGTATGGATACACGAAGAGCTCTCGCGTGAGCCCACGAATTAGTTACCTGGCAGAGTAGTGAGGCAGAGTAGTGAGGCATAATATCTACCATGGTGGAACAAAAGGTTTGGTGGTTTGTTTACCTTTCTAAACTGTCGAGTAAGCTGTGTCCGTATAAATCATTTAGCCACCAAGGTCGGCAATAGTCAGTGCACCAGAGACGGTCTGCATAAAATACGATTGGTATTTTCGTGACTTAGAGCTCGACACTCTACTCACATATGTATCCGGTTGACAATATGGTGGACTCTCAGATTTATCCAAAGATCCTCTCCAACAAGTACGGAGAAAAAGCATCCTCTCCTGGGCTGCCGACCATACGTCTAACCCTGTTACCCTTCCACTCTGTCAACCATCCATCATCATCACCCACAAGGTTGCCTTCTCCATCATCACCCTGCATGCTCAAATCCTCCACCGCACCCTCGATCGGGTTATTGATCTCCTTGACACCCCGCGAGCTAATCTGCTCAGTCGGCCTCCCACCTCTTCTCCTCCTGTTACGGCGGTCCACAACATGCATACCCCTAGTCCATTGTCCGGAAGTCTCAATCCTGATATCCTCAGGGCAGCGTGGGGCAACCATCCAAGATGGGGCTTGGCGGGTGAGCATGTACCAGACGGTCAATGGGTCGTGGAGGGAAAGGCCTGGGTCAACATAGCCGTTGGTCATGGAGTTGATCGTGTCGTACGTCTTGCCCATGAAGACAGACACCCACTCAGCGAGTGGCGAGCCAGCCTTGACTAGTGACTGGATCTTGGCGTCGAAGTCGGAGCGGCGGAGGAGATGCTGCTCTGTGATATCGAGTGGGAACATAGTGAGATTCAATGGTCTGGAGAGCTTCTTTGGGTATGCTGGGAGTGTTGAGATGGTGCCGGAGGACGGTGCTGGTGGTGGCATGGTAGAGGATGGCATTGGCGAGGTCAAAGCGAAGACGCGAGCTGTTGCTACGGCGTCGGCGTAGGTGTTGAACTCGGCGACTGGAGTGACGTTGCCTTGGATGTCGATTGCTCCGCCCATGACGACAACCTCCTTGACGCGAAGGAAGGCCTCTGGGTCCTCAGATGCGGCGAGTGCCAGGTTTGTCAATGGACCAACGGCAACGATTGTGATGGTATCCGGCTCGTTCTCTCGGAGGAGACGGAGCATTTCCTTGTGAGACGGTTCCTTTGATGCAGTGAAAGCTGTGATTGGCTCCGCAAGCTCTGCTGCAGCGACGATATCCTCGTTGCTAGATCCCGGTGGTGCTGGGTTGAAAAGGGTCTTCCAAGTGTCGGATGGAGAAAGGTGGGGGTGCTAACCAGTCAGTAAGAACACTCAGTCGGCATAGTGAAGTATAACACGTACGCTGGTATGAACACCACCAAGTCCATCCTTTCCGTGGAAGTAATCTGCCATCAAGATCTCCTCCTCCAGTGGGTGGCTGGCACCGACGGCGATCATAGGCTTGTATGCCTCCATGGTAGTGAAGCCCTCCAGCTGGCCGCGCTCCTGGCGCCATTTCTTCTCCTTCTCGAGCACATGGAAGAGTGCTACAGCATTCTTGAGACAGCTGCACAGTGTTAGCTATGGTGGATTCACTGCGGGGTATGGGGATGGCGGGGTACTAACCTGTCAACTTCAACATTGCCATATGTGACGGAGATGAGCAGGATTTCAAGCTCTTCTGGGCTAGCAGAGAGTGCGAGCAGAAGGGCCAAGATGTCGTCGACTCCTAAAGTTTGGTTAGTGATGATGGCTTCCAATTGATGAGCTTTTAGTGTGAAAGTAGCAATTGTCATACCCGGGTCAGTGTCGATGATAATTCTGTTAAGAGGAGCCATCTTTAGAGTTTAGGCCAAGATTTGCTCAGGCGCTTGATATTCGGCTCGGACTCAATTAGGTTATCGCAGAGAATAAAGTCGCGCAATGCCAACACTTGCAAATTGAAGTTTCAAAAATGAAGATTGTTTATCAAAGTGAAGAGTGGTTATGGGCGGGCCTGCTTGACAGCTATGGTTCCCCGCCTTCCTAATCGCGATAAGTGAATCCTGGAGATAACTGTTTACACGAGTGCATAGATTAACGCCCTAAATGGCCGTTTTTCTTAGCTGTGCCAATCCACGCAAGCATTGGCAGCACTCCCTTGGCCGTCGCCAAGCACCGTTAATTAGCGCAGACTCGGCGGAATTTAGCTCATGTTCCGCTGCCGCTCGTACTCTAATACGGCGCGCAAGCTAGGTCAATTGAAGGGGACACCTTTCGAAGTCTTGGGACCAGTTCAACCATTGTTCAACCATTGTTCAACCACGCCGAGAGACAAACTGCTGGACTCGAACCATTTTCTTCCCACAACAAACTCGGGCCTATTACCTTCTTTTACCAATTTGCAATCTCAACAATTAGCACAATAACCCGCACATAATACGAAACTCTCACAATTATGGCCGCCTCATACATCACGACCTACGGTGGATGGGCTGGAATCGTTGCGATTGCTGGAGGATACCTCTACCTCACGAAGCGTACGGCTGCACCACCGCCAAACAAGGTTTCTGAAAAGGACCAGGCCACTGCGGCTTCAATTAAGAAGGATGTGAAGCAGAAGACGACAAAGGCCAACGCCGTCGAATCCATCCCAAGCGGTGGTGAGCAGTCCGAGACGGGCTCCAAGAAGAAGAATAAGAAGAAGAACAAGGAGACTGCTCCAGTTGCCGCAGCTCCTGTCCAACAACAGGCTCCGATAAATGAGAGTGATGACGAGGACAGCGAGGAGATCGATATTAAGGAGTTCGCCCGTCAGATGAGCCAGAAGAAGATGGGGGCTTCAGTCGAGCCCAGACCAGAGACTGGCTCTCGCCAAAGGTCCGTGAAGCCATCCCGCGCCAACACAGCTGGCTTCAACACCACCAGTGACGACGCCTCCAACCAGGGGGGCGTCGCCGACATGCTGGAGGCACCAGCTGGAGGACCATCTGTCCTTCGTGTCACCTCGCCAGTCAACCCACAGCCAAAGAAGCAGAGGCAGGCAAACGCACAAGAGCAGGCTCCAGGAGCACAGGCCAAGAAGAACGCAAAGAAGGCCGAGGAGAAGAGGAGACAAAACGAGGAGGCTGAGGCTGGGCGTCTTGCTCTCATGGAGAGAAGCCGCCGCGCCGCTCGCGAGGCCAGAGGCGAGACCGCCAAGAACGGTGCCCAATTCGACAAACAGCAGATGGCGAAGGCTGCTGCCACCTCCGTCTGGAAGGGACCAGAGGGACCAAACAGTGCTCCAACCAACGGACACATCCAGGAGGCTGCCGCCCCCCAGCAGAGTGCTCAGATTGGAAACGACTACGCCAGCCTTCCATCTGAGGAGGAGCAGTTCAGACAGGCGATTGACGACACCACTTGGGAGGAGGTCCCAAGCAAGAAGAGCAAGAACAAGACCAAGAAGGTCGAGGAGAACGTCAAGCCAGTTGAGGCTCCAGCTGCCGTTCAGAACAAGTCTAACTACGTCCCACTCAGCCAGCGTAACGTTCAAGGAATGCCAGCTGCCACTGTCCAGACCAAGAGCCACCAGAACGGGGAGGACATTTTCCAGTCCTACAACTTGGACAATACCGATACCTGGGAGGTCTAAACAAGCATTTTGGCGGTTGACTTTACGCAGGCGCTGCGTCCTATCTGCGGATGAAGGACGCAGTATCTTGGTCCATGACCTGCCAAAAGGTCACGGGGACTCACAGACGTCGTCACGACACCTGTCTTGAAGGCATCTTACCAAGGCGACAACAGTGTGCTTTGTAGTTTCTTGTAATTGGGAATCTTTCTTCGGCTATAGCCCACTGAACGAGGGAATGCGCAGGCAGGGCGTTTCAGAGGCACCTCTGGTCATCACCAGGCAGCTTTGTTTTCTTTCTTGCATTGGCATTTTATGCTGCTAAGTGTGCTGTTAAGGACAAAAATGGGACGAGTACGGGCTCAGATAATTTTTGGTTTGTGCGAACGCAACGTGTATTCTGACTGGGGTTGTTAAGTGGAACGCGAGGAGGAATGTATAATAGATGCGGAAAAGAATCTTGGGAGCAGAGGGCTATAGTTCCATGATTGCTTTATCTGCACTTGAAGTCTTATGATTCCTGTCTTATTGCTACGACTACTAACAGGTCTCAAAAAATTCATTTACAATCATTCTCTCACAGGATGCTGGTGTGGTAACCTACTGCACAATACCTTGCCCTTTGTGCCTCTCTGTACTTGAGACCTGGTCACCTTTCCACTACTTTCCTCGCAGCAACCCTCCCTCTCATCTCACTGGCAGACCCGCGAAACTGTCTTTATGTGCACTCTCCAGCATCACCGACACCTTTCACAGTTACAATTCCCAAGACCACGACCCAAACACGGACTGACTGAGGTTCATCCTCTCGCGACATCATACATTCCATGACAAAGCACCATGCCGTGCATCCACGACTCAACTTTCTTGTTTCATATTCGAAGAAAACGCACTCAGATCCTTATTCTTGCTAGATTCTTGGAGTATAACAGATTTCATTACACTGTCCCCATATTACTAAGCTTTCCAACCAGGTAACGACGTCCCATAACATTTTCCCAAAGGCACCTTGGATAACCTTGAGCATGTTCCAAGCATTCCGAAGACGATCTCCTCCATCGCAAACTAAGCGAGTGGCATCCGTCTCACTGCAAATCCGCAAACATCACTGAAACAGTGAAACCGTCGACTGGTTAACCCACATCTTACGACGCGCAGAAACACATATCCACCCCCCTTGCCCCTTTGTGGTCTTCCGCCACTAAAATTCTTCGAAAGATGGTTGTGTGCAGCCAAGCGGGGCTTCCCGGCACGTTGTGGCTCCTGGGGCGACCACTCCGGCGACGGCGCAGCTGTGGAATGGGGGCGTGCGGAGGGCCATGGGGTTACACAACGTGGATCGCTATCTTGATACGAGACGACTCTTGGACTTCCAAACATTGTAGATTAGAACGACGAATTACACTCGTACTATCGTTGCTTTGCTACTGTCTTTTTGCGATTTCGAGAAGGCGGAGATAAGAGGACACATCTGACGACAAGAGTAGAGAGGACATTAGCCGCGACCAAGAGGCCCAAGAAGAAGGCCATCCAAGCGACCAAGCGAAAGGAGGGGAAAGCGCCAATATCGTAATTCAACGACCGAGAGATACCTTCTTGGCTGCCAACAGAGATCAATACACAATTGCTCGGCTCTTGTAGTCACCGACTCGGACGAAACTCCTCGGCTTCAGAGATGAGAAAGGTCAACTTTGCGACTTTTTAACAACTTGCGACCGATTGGCGACACCACTGCGACGAAGGTCAACAAAGCGACATTCGAATCAACTTTTCAACGAAATTCGCACATACACAGTCATAAAGAACGAAAGCGGCAATAAGGGGGGCTTCCGGATTCAAAGGCGGCGTTCAGCGAGGCTGAGGAGCGGCTACGAGTACGACGAACAGTGGTAAGCTGGTTTAGCTCGCTCCCGCACGTCACTTGGCTTGGCAGACAGGGCGCCATAACACAACCATCCGCAGACAGGAGCAGTAGAACCGGTCGGATAAGAATCAGTGCGAATGTTATAACAGTGCTGAGTCACTTCTTCTATGTGGAGCACAGTACAGGAGCAGAGCAGGCGCATATATACTCGCGAGCGGGTCTTGGGCTTTTGCATTGAAGCGACGGACATAAGCAGTCCGGCGTCGCCTCACTACCACATCGCTGGTCGCAACAGGCTAGAGTGAGGAAGACGACATATCTCTCCCAGTGATAGCAAGTCTCGGTAAAGCCTCAAATAAGTGAGGCTTTCGAGAACGCTTCTCACCGGCACCGCCTGTCTGCCTTCGGGCTTGTATATACTATAAAGGTCAGTTCATCTCTCGCATCTTCTGACCTTTAATTCTCAAGTCGTTGAATTCTAACTTATCCGCTTAGTTCCAACTCCATCAAACCGCAACCATGTCTCTCCGCTACGGCATCCAATCCGTCATCTTCTACGCCCTCTCCTGCTCTATGTGCCTGGAAGCCAACCACAGACGGCGCGTCAAGAAAACTGCTAAAGCGGAACGCGGAGAGAAAGCGAAGCTGGAAACGGAACAGCCGGGATTGTATCACCATCCTAGCCCGTTCAATACGAATCCGTACTGGCAGGAGGAGATTGAGGCTGGACCGAGTCCGGGGAAGAAGGGGAAGAAGAAGGAGGGGAAGAATGGGAGTAACGACGGGAGTAAGGAGAAATTAAAGGGAGATGAGGGGAAGGAGGAGAAGGGGAGATTGAATACGGCGACTACGACGAAAGATGGAGATAGTTTGGCGCCGTCGAGCCCGACGGCGGTGGGTGGGAGTCCGAGGGAGAGTGCGGAGGTAGATGGATTCGTAGACGATCCCAAATGGAACTGCAGGCGATACCAACGCGAAGATGAAGAACTCTGGGGCGTCAACGTCACGTATGGGCTGGACACCATCAAGGCCGGCCACAGGGCCCTGCAGACCGCATTCGAGACTGCTCAGCAACAAGCCAAGCAGGCCAAGAGGAGCGTCGATGGCACGATAAGCGGGACGTTGAAGGGTATTGAGAGTTTCTTTCCCTTCAGGGGTGACAATGGGGGGAGGGAAGAGAGACATCCGTATTTTGTGTCCCGTAATCCGCCGGTTAACGATTTGCATCCCCCGATTGTGACGACAAGTCCGTGGAGGAAGGATGCGATGAAGTGGATGTTGCAGCCGCCGCCGAGTGCGAATGTGATGGCGGGGAAGGAGAGGGTGGATAGGGATGTTAATAGGAGTAGAGCTGGTAGCAGAGCGTCGACGTTGCCGGGGACTCCGATGCTGTCCAGGCAGATTACGAGTCGGAATATTGAGGAGAAGATAAGGAGGGGTGAGCTGCCGATTGAGATGGAGTGGCAGATGCGTAAAATGGGAAGCAAAACGACACTAGGTGCAAAGACTGCCAGCTCGGCAACTCTACAAGGCGGTATAGGGTTGGACGGAAGCTTGGCCAGCCTGCCACTGTCTAACGCACTAACACTCGAAGCACCAACGACAAGATCAGGCAGGGCAAGAGGATATTCCGGCTCCTCCGTCTGCAGCTCGGCAGTCTCCCACAACCGCAAATCACCACTCTTCTCGGGCGTCGCGAATAGACGGTTGAGTATCGACTCGATTGAAGAAGTCCCTCTCTACGTTCTCGATACTAACACAACATCACGCCCGGGGAGCAGACCACGGTCTAAGACGACGGCGACGAAGAGGTCGACATTGGAGGTACATATGGCACATACGAGGAAGAGTATGCAGAGGTTGGGAATTGAGAGGACGAGTACACAGCCAACAAGCGTGCCAAGAACGCCAAGTCCTTTGAGGAGGATTAGAACGGAGCCGTTGAGGTTGGAGAATATTGAGATGGGGGAGGGGACGGGGGGATTGATGCTGCCGGCGCCTGTTAAGCTTAGAGGGTTTAACTGCTTAACTTGAAGCGAATGTGATCGAGTCGAGGTCAAGACATGAAGAGAGAGATGGCAAGATGTCGGGGCTGAGAAGAAGGAGCAATGTAATGCCGAGTGGGCCATGCTATGGGTGGGTTCACGTTATTGTGAGGCGGAGGTGGGACCCTGCTTTACGCGGAAAGTGAAGTGGTGGTAGCGCTGGGTCGGGAAGACGGAATCCCTAGCATGGCGATGCATTTTGTATCGGTCCAGGCTGTCAAGGACAGTATATTGGGGACGGTGCTGACCAGTTTGGAGAGAGGCATGATCCATAGCAGGATACCACAATGAGGTGGTTCAGGTTGCTTCCCATGAACTGGTTGGCATATTTTGAGAGCTGGTTCCTTGCAGATTTTCTTTTGTTCTGAATGGGGTTGGAGTTTAAGCATGCGGGCCTTGTCTATAGGATAGGTTGGGTTTACAGGAGTTCAGCTGGGCTGCAAATATGCTTAGCAAGTGGCAAAGACCTTGGGATATCTCGGATGTGGATGGAACCTAAATGGTTTCGATAGGATGGAATGGATGGTAAATGGTTGGCGGAGGGCGGCTGGAACGAGGTGCTATCCCGAGGATGTGGATAGCACCGCGGTCATGCAGACCGCTCAAAGAAGGAATTGGAGAGAGAAGAGATGAGAGAGAAGAGATGAGAGAGGGATAGAGATTGGATAGAGGAAAGCCCTAATTGAATAGAGAGATTTTCGGCTTCGAACTGCTTGTCTATACCAAGTGCCACCGTTTTACTGTCACCCTTTAGTCTGAGGCAACTCATTACGCACATTTGCAAGTAAGCATCAGAAATGTAGGTGGAGGCTGGCTTGCATCACAGGTACTTGCTCCATTCCATGTCCACAAACACAAGGCATTTTGAGGCGGTCCCACGTCCCCTCGTGCTTCCACCTGGCTCCTTCTTCGCTATAGCACCTCTTATCCCGCTTCGTCTTATCCCGCTTCGTCTTAGCCATCGCTCTTGCATTCTCTTGTCACACCCGGTGCATTTTGTGCGAGACTTAACTTTTGACCGTTGCAGGCCCAAAAGCACCGGAAGTTGGCACTTGGCTTCCTACCTGCAGAGACAGAGACAGCTTGCTGCTGTTGACCGTACAGTAAGGAAGCAGAAGCATGCAGGAGGGTTGTGGTTGTGACTATGGCGTAGGGTCTTCACGTGCACGCTAATCGTTTCACGTCCCCGCATGTGAGCCGCATGAAAGGCTAGATCTGCTGATTTTTGTGCCTCACGAATGCTTGGCCGGCAAGTGATTTCCTGACGAATGGATTATGCAGTACCAAGCAAAGCTTTGTTGTCTTAGACGCATGCCTAAGCTTTCCCCGAGCTGTCACGTGAGAACTCAATGGCAAAAACTCTTAATTCGTGAGACACCAACGAGTTGAAGACCACACATCTAATCGGTGACGTCGGTGGGAGTCCTGAGGGGTAAAATTGTGGTCTTGATTGTGGTCCTGATTGTGGTCCTGATTGTGGTCTTGATTGTGGTCTTGATTGTGGGTTAGACCTCGGCTTGGCAGGCCTCGCTACCTTCACTGAGAATACATCAGTCCCTTAACTGGTCAATAGGTAAACCGAGGTGTAAAAGCCGCTTCGAGCAAGACACAAGCTTAAAAATGAGCCCGGATTGGACCGAGATTGAGTAAACAGCGGCCGATGAATGGTCAGATAGGGCCAAGCACGGAGAACACAACTTGACGAGGTCTGCCCATGGGGCAATAGTGGGGGGGCTGGCCATCACCTGGATGGACTCTCAGGATGGCGGAATGGATGAATGAGGACAAGGGTCAGGAGAGTGAAAAAAGTCCCTGCGAGGTAGGATGAGGTTGGTTGTGCTTTCCTTTTTATCATCTCCTCCTCTCTTACTCTCTTCCTCCTCTCCCCTTCCTCCCCATCCATTTCTCCCTTTCTCCCGTCTTCCCTTCCTCTCTTCCTCCCTCTCTTTCGTGGCCGTTAAGAACGAAGTGCTCCACCTCCATCAAGCATCTGTCAACAAGGGATCGGCACTGAAGCCCGAGATTTACGGCTGCCATCTACAACGATAAGACGACAGCGGGGTATTTAGCATATGTTCAAGTTTTGGATATCTTGGAGTATATAGCTGCGGAAACATCGACAAAGACGGGCGCCGTAGACGGCGACAGCAACGACAATGGGGAGCCCAAGAGACAGCATCGATATCCCGTCCACCGCGATGGCTTCCGCCATTCTCTCGCACCGACACCGCACGCCATCAAGCGATTCGGAGGCAGGGCGCCGAAAGTCGACGTCCTCCGGATTCTCCAGAGATTTCAAGTCGGGCAATGCGAAAGTCGAGACGGTTGGGGACAAAGGAGCAGCGGCAGATGAATCGGAGGGCCCTAGTACAAGCACGATTACGTTGGATGAGAAGACATCAACGGATCAAACGCATAGACTGCTGAGACCTCGCCATATCCAGCTTATTGGAATCGGTGGTACGATTGGTACGGCACTGTTTGTTGCCATAGGCAAAGGACTGATGAAGGGAGGGCCGGGAAGTCTGTTTTTGGCTTTCGCCATTTGGTGAGTTTTCCCCAACGTTTCAACGATGAGATGGGCAGAGAATGTGAAGGTTGAAGAATTCAATAACTAATTGGTCAAAGGTGTGTATTCATCGTCGCCGTAACAAACACCATGGCGGAAATGGTAACGTACAACCCCATCTCCAGCCCTTTCATCCGCTTCGCAGGCCGCTACGTCGACGATGCCTTCGGCGTCGCGGCAGGCTACAACTTCTTCGTGTTCGAAGCGGTGCTCGTCCCCTTCGAAGTCGTAGCGTGCGTTCTCATTGTCAAATACTGGACGGACGTCATTCCCGACGCAGCACTCATGGCCGCCGTCATCGCCTTATACGGGCTGATCAACGTTTTCGGCGTTCGAGCTTACGGAGAGTCTGAGTTCTGGTTGGCCATTGGCAAGGTTATCCTGATTGTTGGGCTGCTATTTTACACATTGGTCACTATGCTGGGAGGCAATCCGCAAGGTGACCGCTACGGCTTCCGCTTCTGGCAAGACCCTGGCTCCTTCGCCGAGTACTACCAAACCGGCACCACAGGCCGCTTCATGGGTTTCCTAACCTGCCTCTGCCAGGCAGCATTCACCGTCGCAGGCCCAGACTATGTATCCATGGCCGCAGGCGAGGCACAAAATCCTCGTGTCATAATGCCAAAAGCTTTTAAGGCCGTAGCATGGCGCCTGTCCATCTTCTTCGTCCTCGGCTCCCTGGCTGTAGGCATCAATGTGCCGTACACCGATCCCGATCTCGCAGAAGCATATAGCACCGACGCCTCAGGCGCCAAGGCTTCTCCCTACGTAATCAGTATGAATCGTCTCGGTATCAAGGTTCTGCCCGATATCGTCAACGCGATGATTTTGGTCAGCGCATTCTCGGCTGGAAACAGTTACGTCTACTGCTCCTCTCGCTCTCTCTATGGATTAGCACTGGAACGCAAGGCACCGAAGATTTTTACAAAGTGTACGAATCAGGGTGTGCCGATTTATTGTGTGCTTATGGTGCTTACTATTTCGCTGCTTGCGTTTTTGCAGGTTAGTAATTCAGGAGGGGTGGTGCTGGGGTGGTTTATCAACCTGGTCACCGCCTCACAGCTGATCAACTATACAGTGGCGGGGATCACCTTCCTGGCGTGGATGAGGGCGTGTAAGGCGCAGGGTATTGATAGGGAGAAGTTGAGTTATAGGGGGAGGTGGCAGCCGTACCAGGCTTACTTTGGTCTAGCTGGCACGGGTACGATGATCTTCATTGGTGGCTATGAGGTGTTCTTGCCGGGCAAGTGGGATGTGCCGACTTTTTTGTTCAGTTATAGTATGGTGATGTTGTTTCCGGTTGTTTATTTCGGGTGGAAGTTTATCAAGGGGACGAAGATTTTGAGGCCGGAGGAGGTGGTGCTTAGGACCCATGAGGTGATGGATATTGAGGTTTACACGGAGAATTATGTCGAGGGAAACCACGGGAAGGGGGAGAGAGTGCTCAACCTTATCTTTGGATGAGGTTTCAGAAGCAACATGCCACCGTCTTGGATACTCACATAGACGGCTAGCGTTGATACACATTAGATTAGATGGTCTAGATGACCTAGAGCGTACGAATACACGAATCATTACATCACTAAACCCGTTCTCTCGCCCGCCAGCGTGTGACAAAAACTTTCCACATTCAAACCCAACAATCGCGTGCCGAGATCCCAGGGTGCTTTGCCACGGTGATGCAGATGGACACATCCTTGGGATCGGGGATGCGCTTGTCCACGTTGGGGTCCTCGTCGACTTGGTGGTATTTGGTGAGGCGGGGGAGGCGCCTTGGGCAGTCGCGCAACTTGCCCATTTTTCGTATTTTTGTGGTAACGAATGGAATGGAAGTCTTGGAGGGAGGTAATTCAAATGGAGAAGTGGTCGGGTTATTAACGAGTGAGTGAAGAGTGCAGTAAAGAGTGTGGCGGGGTGGGAGCGCAGGTCAGAAAGGTACTGTTGTGGGTGATAATATTTTCGAGGTCGGTCAACCAGATCATGGGGTAGCTCCGTCAGATGTCGTAAGTACCCGTGTCAAGTCGTCACGATAATTGCAAGTCCAATTCGATCTATCTAAAACAAATCTAATCTGATACCAATTCCAACCCCGAGCCAGAACCGTCAATCAGATAATCAATCCTCCTGACATCTCAGTAAGTTCTAGCCACAGCCGGAACACTGGCACACTCCTCCTCATCCAAAGTCTTCAACACCACATCACGATATCCAAGCTTGACTTCACCCTGACTGTCAGCCTGCCACGAAAGAGTATGTTTCAACCACTCCTCATCCAATCGTTCGGGGAAGTCGTCTCTCGCATGACTCCCCCTACTCTCCTTCCTCTCCCACGCCCCCTTCGCCGTCTGCGCCGCACAAGTCAGCAAATTCCTCATCTCCAGCGCCTCAATCAAGTCCGAATTCCAAATCAGCGACCTATCACTCAACTTCAAATCCCTCTCAAACCTCTCCTGCACATCCAAAATCTTCTCATACCCCCCCTTCAAATTCTCCTCCGTCCTAAAAACCGCAACATCAGTCTGCATCGCTCTCTGCATCTCATTCCTCAGCTCACTCGCCGGCGTCTTCCCATCCGCAAATCGTACACTCTGCAGATCCTCCAAGGACTCCCTTCCAACATGCTCAGGACACCTCTCATGCGGTGCACCCGCCTCATTATTCTCCGCGATATGCAATGCTGTCGCGCGACCAAACACCACGATATCCAACAACGAATTCGCACCAAGTCTATTCGCGCCGTGGACGGAAACACATGCCGCCTCGCCCGCTGCATATAAACCTGGAACTGTTGCTTCCTCTCCAGTTGGGGAGACGGAGAGGACTTGTCCACGGTAGTTTGTGGGTATGCCGCCCATGCAGTAATGTACTGTCGGAAGGACGGGGATGGGTTGTTTGGTGATGTCGATGCCTGCGAAGATGGATGCTGTTTCCGCGATGCCAGGTAGGCGCTCCATGATGACTTCTTTGGGGAGGTGGGAGAGCTGGAGGTGGATGTGATCCTTGTTTGGCCCGCATCCTCTGCCATTTATTATCTCCAGGTTCATAGACCTGCTTACAACGTCGCGGGAAGCCAAGTCTTTGGCGGTGGGTGCGTAGCGCTCCATGAATCTCTCTCCTTCGCTGTTGAGGAGATAGCCACCCTCACCGCGCGCACCCTCTGTGATGAGAACACCCGCCCCGTAGATCCCAGAAGGATGGAACTGCACAAACTCCATATCCTGATTCGGCAGCCCCGCCCTCGTAGCCATGGCGTTTCCATCTCCAGTACTCGTGTGTGCAGAGGTGCAAGAAAAGTATGCCCTTCCATAACCTCCCGTCGCAACCACCGTATTCTTCGCAAAAATCCGATGCAGCGTCCCATCCTCCATATTCAGCGCCAAAACCCCCACACAGCTCCCGTCCACCATCAACAAATCCAACGCAAAAAACTCAATCAGAAAATCCGTATCAACCTTCAACGCCTGCCCATAAAGCGTATGCAAAAGCGCATGCCCCGTCCGATCCGCCACCGCGGCAGTCCTATGCGCCTGTCCCCCCTTCCCATACTCCAGACTCTGGCCCCCTAATGCGCGCTGATATATAGTCCCGTCTTTCGTCCGGCTAAACGCCATTCCGTAATTCTCAAGCTCGATGACGGCCCGTGGTGCCTCGCGAGTCATGTAGTGGATTGCGTCTTGGTCGCCGAGCCAGTCGGAGCCCTTGACGGTATCGTACATGTGCCAGCGCCAGTCGTCACGACCCATGTTGCCCAAAGCGGCGTTAATGCCGCCTTGCGCGGCGACGGTGTGGGAGCGTGTTGGGAAGAGTTTGGAGAGACAGGCTGTCTTTAATCCGCTCTCGGCGAGACCCACGGCAGCTCTGAGTCCAGCGCCGCCTGCTCCAAGTACGAGGGCACTAAGTATCGTCAGTTTGAGAAACCCAAGTGGGGTAGAAAATGGACGGTTGGGGGACTGTGAGGGAGGATGGCGCACTCATAATGATGATCAATGACTTGGTAAGGGAGAGCGTTGGTGTCTATTGGTGTTGCGCGGTGGCGGGCGTCTTTGGGTATGTATGTCCGTTGCTGAAGTCGTGATGGGGAGTTTGGTGTTGTTCTCCATGCTGTGCTTGTGCGAGTTATTGAAGCTGATGGAAGCTTGGAAGTAGCTGTGCCGATAGTTCTGCCGCGAAGAGCTGAGCTCAGCATCGTGGCCTTCTTTTTTCTTCCCCCCTCCGGTAGCGTTGGATGACGGACAGAGATTGGCCTTGTTGTTTCTACTTTGGGTGCTGTGGAATCAGTGGAGCGGAGTCGCAATGCAACAGTGGCGAGATACTACGAACAAGAGATTACGATGGAGAACAGATAATGAGGAGGACAAGCAGATGCCAATGACAGAAAGAGAGGTATACTACCTTGCGCTGAACAACTTTGGCCGCGAAGAGCACTAACCCGGAGGATAGGATTGGGAGACCGTTGCACTTCGTGGGGTATTCCCCGCACGGGTATAAGGCGGGTATAACACTAGCGCGACATGGTGTGCGAGAACACCGAGGAAAGCATGCGCTTCGTCTCATCTTCTTTCATGTTGTTGTGATTGGATGGCAGGGGGATATTGGTGAATACATGTGTTGGATGAGGGCGTGAGGGATTGAGAGTTGTAGAGTATTTAGCGCTCAGCAAGAGATGAGTGTAGCCGGCGAGCTGTGAAAGGAGGGACAAGGTAAACAGACTTCATGCTTGCCACAACCCATCTCATCGGGCGCCAGAATTGGTTGCACCATATTCATCGCTAGGTGAGGTAAGAAGCTACCTTGACCCCTCTGAAGTTGATGACTGCAAAAAGAATCACATTAATATTGGGAATCTGACAATTGTCAATTGATATGGATGTGGAATTGGCCTGTGTTGTTGAAAAGAGTTGAGCTTGCGATCACAGTTCCTGAATATGCTACATCCGTGGCCGCCCCTTCTTTTCTTGCCATTTGAAAATGTAATATTAGTATATGCCGAACACTTAAACCATCGAAAAGGCGTGGTGCCAGAGTGGTTAATGGGTATGACTAGAAATCATATGGTTTCGGCCGCGTAGGTTCAAATCCTGCCCACGTCGTCTTATTTTGCTTTTTTCTCCGTCGGGGGGACCCTGTTTTTGCTCTTTTTGCTCTTTTTGACCGATGTAAATATAAGGATTCTAGTCGCGGTCGTGGTGAATGGAGGCATGTTCTCCTCTGTGATGTGGTGATTGTGCTGGAAGGTGTAGTGGTCGTCCCTTTCTTTCCGATGTGGTTGTGTTGTCTGCTTCGGCCTTGGCGGAAATCCGTCTCGACTTGGTCAGAGCATGTCGCTTCCTTAGTGGAAAGTCCGAGGACAATGGCACGCAGCTACAACACCACAGCAGGTTAATCCCAGAAAGCAGTGAGTGGGTGTAGTGGAAGATCTGTATTTGGAAAAATGCCAACGCCACTAACAAAATAGCCAACACGGCGGTTTCGAGATCGCTCTCCACTACGTTACGATAAACAAGTGCGAGCCGAGATCCCCAAACCCACCGATTTACTCAGAACATAAAAAGAACCTGGTATAATCTTCGCATCTCCCTTTCCTTTTTCCCGTCATCAACCAATCCCCATCCATCATCCATCACTCTCTCGTCCTCAACAGGGCGCACTTCGAGCTTACTTCCCCTCCGCAACCCTTCTCTTCTCATTCTCAGTATGATGATGCCTAAACACCTTCCCCCAATTCCGCCCCACCTTCTCCATCTCCCTATGCCCTGAATCAAGTCTCGGAATCCACATTCCGTAGCTAGTCGTATGTCCAGCACTGTTATGCTGATCCTGCTCAACCCTAATATCAACATCCAGCGCTCCATCCCCTGCCAATCCATGCTGCCTGCTATCCGCCGCCCTATTAATCGTCCCCGCATCCTGCTCTCCCGGCCCAAGCGGCCTATGGCCAGCCTTCTTATCCAGCGCATGCCCAATCCCGTTCTCATTCCGCTGCGCCGGAGAAGATTGCGTCTTACGCACAGTCTGAGTAGTGGTGCCTGTGGCCGCGGTGTGTGGACGGAGGGACGCAGCATGTTCGTGCTGGATCTGTGTCATATTCCCTCCATCGCCCAACCTTGAGCACGCAGTGTCGTCATGTTGTGCTCCTGCGAGGCCATCTTGGGGGACACCGCTCTGAGGGACGACGCCCTCGCCATTCTGAAGATTCTGCCCATGTGCCTGGCCTCCTCCTACTGCGTTGTTGTGGCGATTGTCAACATGCGTCCCATTCTGTCCGGTGTAATTCTGAGTAGTTGGGTTGCGCGGGTCGTTAGGCGAGCACTCCGTCAACATTGCCCAATTACGGGACGGGAGGGTGACTTTGTTGCTCCCGCTCGCTCCACCATCTTTGGCAGGGACTTTGTCAAAGATCTTCAACAGCGTCTCATCGGTTTCCGCATCAAGATGATGAATCTTATTCCTCCTCGCCAACAGATTCGCCACAGCTGCGGGCGGAGGCTTGTTGACGATGGCGGAGGAGACGACGTTGACCATATACCTATGGTCTTTCTCTGTCGAAATTCCCAATTTCGCATTGGAGTAGAAGCGTCCGACGGCAGCCAAGTGCACGTCGCCAGAGAGGATGGTGACGCGGACCGAGTAGGTCGCTGCGATGTCTTGCAGCATCTTGACCAGCTCGTGGCGCTCGCGCTTGTGGGTGCCGGCGGTGTAGTGGTCGTCCAGATCATCCACCAGGTCGACTCCACCATCGAAGTGGTTGATGAAGCCGCCTGCGAAACCGAAACGCTTGTTCAGAAACTTGATGGGCGCCATGAGGGGCGAGGAGAGGATGTTCTCAAGCCATGTCAAACGAGGGTAAGCGATGGGGATACCCAGCAGAACGACTAAATGCTGAATCGGGCGATTGGACTGCGCTGCGTGGGCAAGCTCGGAGGTTACACGGTCGTAGATCTGTTGATAGGTTTCTGGGTAGTTGACCTGGTGGCGGGTGCGCTCGGTACGGGCATCGAGGCCGACGAAGGCGATGCGGGCGCCGAGGCGAGTAATGATGCTGCGGGAGTGCTCAGCAACATATGGACCTGGGGTGCGCCCGATGACGTAACAAGGATGTTCTTCCTCCTCTTGCAGGACGTAGGTATCCTTGGTCTGCTCAGGGTCTGCGCCGACACCACTGCCATCGTTGACGGTTGTTTGTGGTGCGTCAGTGGTGTAGGTTGAGATTGGTGGCGACAGGTGGTGCTGGAAAAGGAGGTAATATTTATATGCCGTTCCACCGATACCACGGAAGACGTCGCACTCCATGAAATCCTTGACATAGGAGCCGAAGCCGTCAATGATGTCGTGGTCATCCCACAGGTTGAGCTGCGGAATCTGTCCATTGGCTGCTGCGAACGGCTCGATCGAGTACCAGCGGATGTAGTTGGCCACATAGTAATCATCGCACTGCTTGCGCAGCTTCTCTGAGAAAGGGTAGTCGCGACGCTTGCGAGGGTTGGAGATGCTAGTCCAAGGACGCAAAGGACCATGGACACGAATACCGTCGTTGTAGATCTGGTCTCCACCTCCAATCATGACATGGAATGGTTGCTCGGCATGGACTCTGTTGACATCGTTCCAGAGAGCTGCCCCACTCCATGCCTTCTCATCTGTACCAACACTGAAGCCGTTACAGGAGTGAAACATGATGCGCATACTCTCGTTCACGCTAGGTACCCAGAAGCGCTGGTTACTCCTCTTGCCCTCGCTAGTGAACCGAAGATCAGGGATCTCATAATCCCAGTGCGACTCCATCTCCTCCATCTCGAGCTGCATCGTGAAGCGCCAGAATCTGTTCCTCGTGTCTGCATAGAGCAGTACACCGTCAATCTCAGACACCCCCGTGTTCCTCGCCCCCTCCTTATCCACGAGCTGGTTTGCAGCGACCTGTCCGGCATTGGCCCTGCTCAGCTGTGACGTCGGGTCTCTCGATCCAAGCTTGCGCAACAAGAGCTTTGGAATAAAAGCTTGGTCCTGCTCATTGAGTCTGCCACCCTTGGTAACCATCAAAACACTGCCATACCACTGGTTCTCCTCCATACGCCTGTAGTTCAACAACGGCCCACAGCGCACCTCCCTCCCATCCGTAGCCTGTCCAGCACGTCTAGCCTCGCCCTCCCAATCCGGCGTGTACTTATACGCATCCCTCTCATGATCGACGTTCTGTCCCGTAATGACCTTTGGTCCTCCAGTCGATGGCTCGTCACCCAATTCGTGCTGCGTGCTTGCATATGCGCCGTCATTCTGAACATTGCCGACATTCATGTTACTCGGATCAACAATGATTGGATGGACATGTCCTTGGTTTCCATTTGCAGGCGCTCCGCCTGGCGGCCCTGCGTCGTCGGTGCGGTTCTGGTTAAGAAAGTTCGCCAGGTCATTGGCATCGGTGTGCTCATTCGCGTCGCGGATGTTGTGTCCTGGCGGCGCATTAACGCCGGCGTGCTTGGCGTACTTGGTTGATTCCTGGTGGCGCCATCTGGATCCAGAAGCGTATTGCTGTTCTGGGTTGACCGACGCGTGGTCGCCGTGACGCTGTTGGTTATAGTCGGCCATTGTGACGGTCTGGGTCACCGCAAGTGGAGTTGTCAGTGGCTGTCGCAGCGTGAGGGGTCCTGTCGAATGGAGGCTTGTGCCTAACTGGTCGAGATGACAGGAGTAGGCGTTGTAGCTCTGTCAGGAGCTCACGGTAAAACGAGCGAGTACCGAATCGACTCCGTTGGAGCGATTGACAAAACGCACTTCGTGTTGATGGAAGTTTGCTTGACCACAGTACGAGTGTGGCTCGGTCCTTCTGTCGATCTGACGAGGCTGTGTCCTGGAGCTCACAATCTACGTGAAATTGGCACGGCAACAATCGATCAGCGTTTTAGAAACCGTCGATTGACGATCAGATGCACTTCAATTGAGAAAACACGAAGGAACAACAGAACTCAAAAACCAAAGAGTCATGAATCACTACCACAGCTGTAGAAAACCTGAAATCAACAATCGGCCCAATTACACGTGATACAACATGGGAAGAATTGCACCAAAAAGTGAGTGGCAGGTCGTGTCGCCAAGGAACTCTCTGCCTTGGTTGTGCTGATGTCATCTCGCTTTGATTCAGCTGCAAGCCAAATTAGGAAAACGTCTCCCGACCCCGAACCGTCCATTAGTCGTAAGAGTAAGGGTCTCGCTTCGCTTCGGTCAGTCTTGAAGCGATTGGGGATGGGCGGAGAATGTATAACCGTACTTTATTGTTTACTAAAAGGAGAAACGGCTAGCATAACAGCCAGCTGAAACGGAGCCAACCAGTGTTCATGGCCTGAAGCTCGAGCCGGCTCTCATTGCGCGTCGGTCTCACAGCTCACATACTGCACTAGTACATTTAATCCATGAAGCATTACCGTTGGTAAGGTTGGACTTTCCTTTGTATTTCGGTTCCTGTCATGCCTCCTGTATATTTTGGATGTGGGAGTGTGGAAAGTGTAGTCAAGGTGGTATCATTACTTTTATCTGCGCCCCAAGAGGCCAGAGCACCCATCCATCTATCTAAATTTCATCGCTCGCTGTGCCTCTTAAGAAAGGTCTTATTATCATTATATCCACCACATGCCGTAATCTCTTCGCTTAGCCGCTCGTTGATATCAAGTATTAATTGACCTTTTTATCTACCCCAAACGCCGAAAGCATTTCCCTCTCATCACAACCCCATCCATCTTCCGCACTCCGCTTTTCTCGTCAAGGCCGGCTCAATATCTTGGCACTCCTAGATGGCGTCGACTACTCCGATGCAGAAGAGCTGCCATGCCCATGCCCATGCTAAAGCTCGTCCGTTGCTTCACTGTGTCGCAACCAGGTCGCGCTCAGACAAGTGGGACGGCCACAGTCGACGGGTGTCACAGTCGACGGGTGTCACAGCCGTGCTGGAGTTGGCATGGCAGGTCAAAGCGCTGATGAGCATGAGCTGTGTTAGGGAGGGTGGTGTCAGTGGACGATGTGGCAGGTGGGGTGTTGGTGGTATGGTATGGCAAGTCAAAGTTCTCTCATAACAAGAGCCAACCCAACCTCTCAATCCATACCTTCCAACCCACCCGCGATGCCGCCACCAACCGCAACCATCCTCGGCGCAGCAGCATAATTGCCGCCGCGTATATCAGACATCTCCGGCTTCGTCATCCTCATCATCACCTGCGCGCCTTCAATCTCATCTTCGTCGACTTCACCGCTACCTGAGCTACCCAGGCCAGAGTCGCGCACCTCAGGATCCGCCGACGAGTCCGTCGGCGACATGACATCGTCTTCGTCGCCGTATATCGTTGGTGCTCCGCTAGTTGCACCACTTTGCCCGCCACCTATTGCTCTTCGGGGAAGAGCTTCGAAACTCCGTGAAGTCCCAGGAGGCAAAATGACCGAACTCATCCTAGGTGTGCTATCAACAGAGTTGGCTCCAGACTGCGCCGTCCCATCCTTCCTCATATGTATCTTCCCATGCCGCCTCAGCTGATCGCGCCTCCTAAACCCCTTCCCACACACATTACACCTACACTCCTCCTCCGGCTCATGAATTTTACGATGTTTACTCAGGTTCGAACTCTCCGCAAATCGCCGGCCACAGCCAGGCTCATCGCACACCAACGGCTTCTCCCTTGTGTGCTTAGTTCTAGTATGCATCGTGAGCTGCGACGCTTGAGCAGCCTCATACCCACAATCCGGTTCCCGGCACTTAAACGGCTTGTCACCAGTATGCGTACGCATATGACTCTCCAGCGTCTGCGAGGTGCTGAATTCGTGGTGGCAGAGCGGACACTTGCAGGCTTTGTGCCCGGTGTGGGATTGCATGTGCCGGTCTAACTTACTCCTCTGCGCAAACCCACTCCGCGCACTCGGCAAAGTGAGACGGCTACATCCCGACCACCGACAGATGAAGCCTAGGGATTTTGATAGTGGTGCAGTGTGGGTGCTCTGGATGTGTGCCTGCAACGCCGCCTTGCTGGGGCATTGGAGATTGCATGGCGGCGAGTTGGGGGAGTCTTGCCATTGGCAGATTGGGAGAGGTGAGGAGTCGAGTGGCATTCCTGTGAGCGGTGTTTGGAGGGGTGTGTTTAGGTCTCGAGTCCTGTTGTGCGGTGAGCTGTAAGTGCTTGCCGAACTTGGCGTTTGCTCGCTGTTGGAGTTGGAGAAGGAGAATGGGTCCTGGGAGCTTGAAGCGCGGGAGCTCAGGTCGCGGAGGGACATGGCATATTGGAGTGTGGAGTTTTGGAAAGAGGGCGGCGGCATCGACGTGTGGTATGTCTCGTGTGATTGGCAGTAGTTGGTTGCGGTGGAGACGTAGCGACAGAGGCTGAAGTCGAAGGCTTGGGGTTGGGAGGGCATGTATGCATTTGCGTACAGACACGGGCCGTAGTGTTGTGGATGGTTCCTCGAATCGATATATGGATTTGCTCCTCCTGACAGCGCGACGCATTGATCGTATGCAGACGGCGGCGCAAAGTGGCCCATGAGATTCATGAACTGTCCCTGATGATTTGTCTGCGCTGGCTTCATCGCTGCAAGCGATGCCGCCGCGGATATAACGTCGAACTCGAGTGGTCCCGCGCACTTGGTGTGTCCTCCACTAATACACAGTTCAGGCTCGTGGCATATCTCTGCTTCTTGGTCCAAACACGCTGGATCCGTACACTGCACAACCTCCTCGACACAGTCTGGCTCGGAGCACTCGGGAACGTGGCACTCTGGGCTGTCGCATTTATCCTCGTAAATCCCCGCCGTGCCCGGACGCGAAAAGACTTGATTCTGATGAAAATAATGTCCATGTCCACTATGATCGTGATACTCTTCCGCCATGCCACCTCTCATACTCCCCGGCAAAGGCGCAGCAAAGTCCGTCGTCGAGCTGTATTGCTGGCTTGAGGTGTCCCACAGCATGGGCATGGCAGCCGCCCACACGTCGGCGGCATCACTCATGCCATTGTTTGAGAAAAATGGATGTTGACTCTGATTCCCGCCCTGTTTCTGCGCCACAGAGCGTTGGTAGTTGACGTTGTTGTCGTCCATCAGCTCCAGATGCCTATTAGAAACACAGTACGGTGTCAGCGAAATTTCTTCTCGTGCGATCTAACCCGCCGGGTTGTCGACCAGCCTTTGCCACTCAATCGGCCGCGCAGTGCACGTAAAACGGGGAAACACACCCTATCAAGGCCTGGAAAGGCGTTACTATTGTCATCCGCAACTAATGCGTCGGCGTCGACTTTGTGGTGTTGTCGGCTGTGGTGGTGGCTATTTTATTACCAAACCCATCAAGGTTGCTGGTGTCCAAGCAGCTTGTTCGTCACTCGCGCTATGCCTGAAGTGTCCGAAGCAGCTTGTTGCCGTAATTCGATGTCGCCGGGTGTCAAAAACAAATCAAACTCGCTTGCTGACTCGATAATAATAAAACTAGCAAGTTAAACAATGTTTATTCTTCTTCCTCGTGGATGCAGAAAAAAAGGGTTCCCTTCCATATCTCGGGACTACTCGTGGAGACGTGGTGGGTTGGACTTCTCGGCTGCTGCTGGAGGGAGCAAAAGAACCTGCCGTCCTGACGATGAAATTTTGCCTGTGTGGCCGCTGAGGCCCTCTTATCCTAACACCAAAGCGGTTAGCCTGAGCCCACAAGGTTGCTGATGCCCATATCTTGACGCATCCGGTAACTTAGCCGAGGAATTATGGTTGGCATAACCACAGAAACCATAAAACTAAGACCGAACGGGCCTAGTGTCTGATCTCAGGTGGGACCTCATGGAGGAACGGCAACCTTGGAGGATTGCCCTGGAGCCAATGGGACCCAAATGATTGCTTACATTATGGATTGTCCGCCCTTTAGGCAAGAGATGCCTTTAAGCACAGAGAGGGTAGCAAAGAGCTGCCAAAGGCTGCTTACACATCAGAGTGCAGACAGACGAGAGAAGGCATTGGAAGCAGCCCAGTGCAGAGGAGCCACCCTAGGAGATGGTGGTGAGCAGCAGATCTGATAACAGAAAGATTACTGGCCGCTGCAACCCTAATGGATACCTATGATGGAATACTCATTACCTTGCTGGCTGATCCCCTCACCTTGGTAGTTCATCATTGACCTTGCTGGCTACGTAAAAGTTACAGCAGCCTGTCGGTGACGACGTGAAGCTACTTCTCTCTGAAAGCGGAAATGTCGTAATAATCATGCTTGGCTTGAGACCGTGGAGACCTTGGAGACCTTGGTGGTTACGCCAACGACCCTGTATTGTAGAACGTTTGGCGGGGTTATCCAGCCAGGCTGCACTTTAGTTCCGTCGCCCACTGAAACCATTGCTGTGGTACGAGTACAAGATGGAGAACATGGCGCGCGATATGATGGTGGGAAGATCAGATCTTATCACCACTTTCTTTCCGTTCAGTGCTCACTTTGAAGGCCCTCTCTTTGCCTTTTATTTTGAGGTAATTGAAGTTTTCGATTCATTCTTATCATTGTTTCTTCGCTTCCGTTTGACTTTCCGTTTGACTTTCCTAGTGTACTCTTTAACTTCTAATCCCGCCAAGCCAACACTCAAACCTCTAATTTCGGCCCACCTTATCTGGTTAACTCACTATCGGCGCAATCGGGCAAACTAGCCACGAAACCAACCGGGTACTCACCAACTCGCCAAGATAACCAGCCACAACTGGACTTGGCGATTGCGACGACTGCGCACCATGAGGTACTCAAGTCAAACAACTTTCACAACACAAACATTCATACTCACTAACTCACTATACATAGCCAAAGCCGTCCACCAAGTGATTAGCAGCAGATTCCCCCACTGCGTTGTTACCAGCAGTTCCTACTTGAGCTCGGCCGTGAACGAATTCGTCGGTACCAAGAACAAGAACAAGAACAGACGCGCAAGTTGGTCTACGAATTGGAGGACCTGCTTGCTGGCCGCGCACCAGGAGAAGAGGAGGATAAGAGGAGGATAAGAGGAGGATAAGAGGAGGACAAGACGGTGACAGACAAGAGAGAGCAATAAATACCCAACGACTTCACTTCTCTATAATCCCATAAATAAGATAAGAGAGGTACGGGCCCAACATACGCAAGATCCGAGGAACTTACGGGTACCACCACACAACCACTTGGACCACCCAACAACCTCAACCTCGCGCTTCACCCAACAACTTCAACCTCGCGCTTCACCCATCAAACACGCATCATCCTCAACCAATCCAGCGCAAAATGGGCAACCTATGCTCCTCCTCATCCGATAAAGACGCGTTTTCTCAACCCGGCCGTACTGTAGGCAGCGCACCTCCACCGCAACAATCATACGGCGGTACATCTACAACCTCGAAGCCACCTAAGAATGTGAAGGTTGGAGGCCCGCCAAGGACGTTGGGAGGGAATGGAGGTAGCGCTGGAGGAGGCGCTGCGGACGCTAGGAAGGGTGCGGCCGAAGCTGCAGAGGTAAGAGCAAAGTCTACTAGATCTGAGTCCAAGAAGAAGAAGAAGAAGTCTGGTGGGATGAGTGGGATGAGTGGGCTAGGGAGTATCAGGATGCCGCCCGGTAGTGGTTGTGTGCATAACCCGGGTGGCTAAAAGTCGAACCATCAAACCACGGGAGCATGGGGTTGAAGATACCCAGAGCGGACATGCGCCAGCACTTCCCTACCGCTTCCCGAAGGAAGATGGGAAGACGGCTTCGTATAGTACGATTATGGCGTGGGAGGTTGCAAAGGCGGAGAAGGACAAAGTGTTCGATGGAAGAAGGAGGTGGTCGGAAGGATATGAAGATGAGGAGGAGCAAGGAGGAGGAGGTTAGGCCATCTTCCTCTCCTCCTCATCCAACCCTCCTCGTACACCTCTCCACTCCCCACACCTGTCGCGGTCTCCATCTCGAAAGCTCTCCACATTTTCGAGCTAGTGCTCGCCGCTCACATTCCACATTCTGCCTTCCTCCTCCCCCTGACAGTCTTTCGTTAATTCGGCTCAAAGACCATCTGTTAATACGAGACTCAGAGACGAGCAGCCGCCGCGAAGGGAGGCAAAGGAGGAAAGTTATCTCAGCAGCTCCAAGCACAGAAGGCACAGACGAGGAATGAGACGTTGAATGAAATCAGTGCTGAAGGGAGAAGGGGAAGGGATCAAGACTATGTGAGGGAGGCTACTGCCCATAACTAAGTGGAGATGTCCGTCCGGGAAATAGAGAGAGATAGAGAGAGATAGGATCAAGAGAGAAATGAGATTAAGGTACTGCCCATAACTAAGTGGAGACGTCCGTCCACGACCGTGTGAGAGAGAGAGAGAAAGAGATAGCTCGGATTAAGCAAGAAAGGAGATTACGGCTATTAATGTAGTCGTGTTGATTACGCAGGGCAATCTGACCACTGTCATTTTCTTAAAAGAGGCAGGAGACCTACACGCCATCCTGGATCATAGACTTCGCGATATATCATCCTGCGCCGAGCAGTCTGTCACTATTACTACCCCCCACGGCACACTCCATAAGAAACTGCATATGGTGCACTTAGCTAGTACTCCTCTAGCCTTCATCTTTCAGCGAAATCGCAATATCAGGGTTTATTCTGCCTACCAACCCGTATCATTGCCCTGCGCTACTCATGTCTCACATCGCCAGTCCCTTTATGAAAGGTTTCTCAGGCGCTCCCAATACCGTCGCGTGTTCCTGTACTCACAGCCAACCACCACTTCCAGACTGCTCCTACCAACCCAATCTCATGGATCCATCTCCTCAAGTGGGGCTCCCAATGCGTGATAAGCCTGGCCGAAGAGTTCTACGATATCATGTGCCGTTTCGCTCCCTTTCCAAATGTCGTTGTCATCGTTCGTCGGATCAGCTACAGAAAGCAGCTTGTTCTTGTTTTTGGGTCTTGTGCCTGCTCGCTCTGGAACCACGATCATTTCCTGTAGTTGAATCGCTCCCGGATGTACATATCCCGCCATCGACCACGCCATAGCTACAGGAGAATGTGAGCAAGACATCGTAGAGAACGCCCTCCTTCAAGCCATGGGCCCAGCTCATTCCCTGGATTGCGACCCCCTGCAGGGTGACAGAGTAGCCACTGATGCCACCTTGGCTGACCTCATTCAGTCCCTTTCCTGCACCTGTAGGAAACCCTTCTTGACCAAAACAACCATTGGCAGTGGCCACTTCTACTTCACTCCTCGATCTTATCCTTCGCGTCTACTCCACCACGTGGCCGAAAGATGCGTCCACCTTCAGCTCTGTCCGCTTGTGCCCGAGTGCGAAGGATGGCTTATTTCGTTGCCTCAGAGAACGGTTCCCAGATTCTCCTTCTTCACGTGGTCGATGAATCTCCACATCGCCCCTTTGTTGTGCTTTGGTTCGCCTCCCTCCATCGCACTCTTACCCATCAGTACCGGTCGATATCAGCGTCCGGGAAATACATCCCGACCACAAAGAACCCGTACGCCATCCCCGTGGCGTCACCCACTCCCCCTTCACCGTAGTCTGCAGATCCTCCTCCGCGGATGTGCTCCTAGTTGTGGGTGCGAAGTACCAGGAGTAAGTCGCAATCTCTTGGTTTGCCCTGGTCCTGATATCTGTCTCCCCTTTCTTTTCGAACGCAAACATCCAGGGGCCGTCGGTGTTTGTGTAGGGGGGAATGCCTTGGGACGGAAAGATCTGTGTCGGCAGCCTCCATGGCAATTATCGCACCCAAAGCATTTGGACCTTCGTTGTCATCATCGCCTGGCTTGCGCTTTTTACTCGATGCTATATTTCTGGCTATAAATTCGCTAAAGGGGGTCCAGGATTCTTTGAGGCGTAGGTGCGCCGCACCATGACCTCGCTCAGGATGGTCCGCAGGTGCATGACCGCCCTGGCAGGATTAAGGTCACTGGAGATATGTTTCCAGACTGCGTTTGCAGTATACTTCATCCCACGAGGTCCGGCATCTTCCAAGGAAGGGGCTGTGCCTTTTTCCCGTGAGATTGTGTCACACGAGGGATTCCGGTGTCCACAACTTTGCATCTGAGCGGGATTAGATGAGCTGGATGCATTCCATCACGCATCTGATGGGGGTTAGGCATGGGCGTTGCAGTGGCGAGGATAAAGAAAGCTGGGGGTAGCCATTGAACAGCGCGGTTCGTCTTGGGGCTTCTGTTCTTGACACTATGTGCCGCGTCTACCACCATAGTGTCAAGGCAAGATCCCCAAGGCCCAACGTCGACGAAGCTGGTTGTATAGTACAGATATCTTGTGCTGCGTGTTGTTTCGTAAATATTAAACTTGGAAGAGCGTTGGTTATAAATGCGAAAGGTCCAGCAATTAGTTTGCGGATATACGTTGCCCAAATTCAAAATGGTTAATCGCTTTATAAATAAGGAGAAAGTTGACGAAGAAATGGGTATATATCGCGTAGTAACAAGTGCGCTGAAGAGGCTGGTTCTAAGTATGTGTCGAAGAGGCTACGCTTGCATTTCAGGACGAGAAGTTGGAGGTGGCCCAGACCACGGCCGTATACCCCGTTAACCCGTTACTGAGTCAATCGTTTGGGGTTTGTCCTGATCAGGGTGCTTGGCCACGAGACAAGTATGAGCACTTGACAATGCAGCAGGTTGAACAAACTAAGCGTGGGCAGGAAGAGGCGAGTAGCTACCCTCAATGCCAGGGCACCTCATGGGGAATGGTTGGGGGAAGGACCTCGCATAGAAGCTGGATACGTGCATGAATTAATCTCATCGGCTATATCCTAGTGCGAGAAGCAACCCGCCTCATATACAATCTCCCATCTCAGCTGGCTTTTGAGATAGCAAAGCATCCTGCTCCAAACGCCATAGACATGAAGACATGATTGTCATCGCCCATCTGTATGTCGTGCTCGTTGTGCTCATCATCGTACGTCGTCCCTTCAACCATCATATCATCATGTCCGCATCCTGTCCACATCACCGTACCAGATCACCACGCCACGACGAACCAAGCAACGATGCCCGCCAGGCCCATCATTGCCCCGCTCCCCATCGCCCGCCCCCTTCCCGCCCCTCCAGCAGGGTTGACCACAATGAACCCCGTCTGGCTCGGCTGTGGCTCTCCACAAGTCGCCCCATCCCCAGGACAAGCCAACGCAGTCAAAGTTCCACAAACCTGCGTAGCCCTGTCAGGCCCCAGGTTCTGCACTCCTCCCTGACTAGGAGACACCGTGTAGCCCCCGCCCGGCGCCTCAACCGTAACCCCAAACCCGTTGTTATTGCCTTGCAAACGATTCGTGCAGTCAGAGTAATATGCCCCACACTGACTATGAGCGGCCGAACACTGCTCCTCCCCCCCAAAATCCGCACTCTGCACCCACAGCACCGGGAACGCGTAACCTTCGGACGTTATCGTCTGCCCAGGCGTATACGTCCCAACCGGTCCCACCACCGTCGGCGCAGTAGTTATCGGACCCACGGACGTCACAGTGGCACCAGACACAGTACTCGTCAAGGTCGGCGCAGGTCCTGGTGTAGTGGTGAGTGTGCCGGTGCAGAAAGAGCCTTGTGGGCAGCATGCCACGGCTCCGGCATTGTCGAGTGTGCAGAGTTGGTTCGTTGCGCAGCAGGCTGCTGCACCGCCGTTGGGGAAGCAGTCTTGGTGGCCTGTGCCGCAGTTTTGGCGCTTGGCGAGGGAGGAGAGCGCCAGTGGTGGTTGGTAGACTGGGGAGAAGGGTGAGAAGTGCTGAGCGAATGTGGTGGTGAGGTGGAGGAGGGCGAGGAATGTTGGGTGGGAGACGCGCATAGTGAAGTCGTGGCGGCGCACCCTGGAATGCTTCTTGAATGTGGGGTCGTTGCGCTTAGGTCGTCAGGTGGTTTGATCGGGATTGGTTTGTATAGTGGTGGGGTCCTGTCATAGAGTCGTGGAGACGTCCAGTAGTTTTTGATCCGCCTTCGTCGTGTCGCAGCCTTGGTCGAGTCCAAGTCGAGTTCTGGAGCTCGGCGTGCTTAATCGTGAGAAAGGTGGCTGGGAAGGCTTGGTTGCTCAAACCCGACGCTTCGCTTGACCGACAACCTCAAAACAAAAGATAGAAGCTGTTCGTAAAGAATAATTCTCAGAATCACAAGCTCAACAGAAATCAGATTGATGGAGTAGAAGCACCAGCGCTGCACCATCACCTCTTTCGCAAAGCAAGACAGCTGTGTTCTTGGCTGGCGGGCCAACCAATGCGGGATGGACACCCAGCAAGGCTACACCCAAGCTACACCCAAGCTACGGCGTAAGTGGGACTTGGGCGCCTGGCGACGATACCTTCACCACGACGGTTCCCCGACATCCTGATTGGAAGCACTCCGGGGAACTCATTTTCTTTAGATCCACGGTTTCTGTGTCGAGGGATCGCTATACATCAATAATAGGACATCGAAATGACAGTTGTATGGCTTTTGCGGTTTGATAACTTCACTGGGAGCTTCGCGAATGGAAGTTTTCACCAGGCTGGATGAACGCTCGCGCGACAGCTCCATCCATGAATCGGTACATGAATCCACCAGGTTTGTGTCATCTATTTTGTGCCACCTCAAGAAGTTATTGTGGTGTGTACGACAGTTGGTATTCATCAAGTATTCAATAACCACCGCCTGGCCCACGCTCAATCCACCACCTAACATCATAAAGCCTGTATACACAGCCATCCTCTCCATCAGATCTCCTGGTATAATAACAGCCAGCGCACGCCCATAAATCGATAGAATGCCCGCGACGATCGGCGACATCAGGTTCCGCACAGTAGTGTCGGGGTGCAGGATGGCGGAAGAGATGATGCGGAGAGAGGGTTTTGACACGCTGTATAAGGCGCCGAAGGAGGTGAATACTCTGGCGGTACAGGCGTCGAGGGCGCCGAAGGATGACTATGCGTGGGAGGTCAGATTGGGAGGTCAGATGGATATCACGGAGGGTATGGGAGTGTAGATTAAGAGGGCCAGGAGGAAAGTGCGGAGTAGCTGGGACTGAGGACGTTAGCTCCATATTTTGATTTCCAAGGTGGAAGAGAGAGAGACATGCCAGCGGTTTATGTACCTCATCCTATCCATTTTGCCACAACGCAGGGAGGTCGTCCGGAGGTTGGGGGAGGGAAGTGAGGAGGGCCAGCGACAGCACTATGACGAGGTCACGGGTGAAATGTCGTTTGAGTGATAAGCTTAGCGCAATAGTCTAGTTGTTGAAAACTTCGGCAATGACAATGTCAAGAATTGTGGAATTGAGGCGCGCCCCGTCAGCTGTGCTTGGTCTGGGCACCCAGAAACGGAAACATCCGCACCCAACACAGAACTGGCACCCGGTGACGCGGACACGGGCGAACTCCATGGTGAGCTTGCGAACTATGCGGAAGGCTATTACATCGGTGATGGCTATTTTCAGCGTCCCTCATGTCACGTCGCTCAATATCATCACTACAACGACGATATCAATGTAGGACATGGGACTTTAAAAGGGGATATCAACACAAAGATATTATCGCACTAAGGATAGTAATACTAGCATGATCATAGTCATGATAAACTAATGAGTGTCATCAATCGTAACTCGTCGCATCGCAAAGCCAAAGCGTGCCGTGTTGCTGTCACTCTATCCCATCCTCCTTCCAATTATCCATCCAAACTCCCTCAACCACATTGCTTAGTCACTACAGCTCACTCAAAGCCAGCAATGCTCAAATTCTCATATCAGACAGATCTCTTGCCTTGCATTAATAATGTCCATAGTCCCCACAAGCTCCATACCCACCCCGCTTGTCCACATAGCTGGCATACTTGCCACTATTATCCGGCGAGCAGTACTTCATAAAATACCCCACGTCCCTACCCCACGTCCCCAGAACGATTACAGTTCCCATCACCCCGACAACAAATGGGAGTAGTGCGTACCTCAAGATCCTCAAAAGCCTCTGGCTCAGCATCGTGCTTATGATGGTCCTTGCCACCATACTTGTCGTACGTGCCGTACTTCCCATACTTTCCGTACCCATCCTTAGGGGTGTCGTATTTGCCGTAGGTGGCGTATTGGCCGTATCCTCCTGGTGGCTCGGAGTACTTGTCGTACCCATGGTATTTACCGTAGCCGCCCTTCGGTGGCTCGTATTTACCATAAGAGGCGTAGTTGCGGTAGCCTCCTGCTGGTTCTGGGTATTTGCCGTACTCGTGATACTTTCCGTAACCTCCTTTCGGCGGCTCGTATTTACCATACGAGACGTACTTCCCATAGCCTCCTGGAAGCTCGGGGTACTTGCCGCAGTCGTGATGTTTGCCGTATCAATCCTTCGGTGGCTGTGGGTCGTAGTTACCGTACTTAGAGTACTTCCCGTAGCCGTCCTTATGGTCATCGGCGCGCTCCTCAAGAGGTTCTGGTGCGGCCTCGAGCTCACCCTCCGCCTCACGCTTGTGATGATCTTTCTTGCCGCCGTATTTGTCGTAGGTGCCGCACTCCCTGTATTTCCCATAGCCCTCCTTGGGGGGGTCGTATTTGTCGTAGGTGGCATAGTGGCCATAACCTCCTGGAGGCTCGGGATACTTCCCGTACTCGTGGTACTTGCCGTAACCTCCCTTTGGCGGCTCGTATTAACCGTATAAGGCGTACTTCCCATAGCCACCTGGAAACTCGGGGTACTTGCCATAGTCATGGTGTTTGCCGTAGCCATCCTTTGGTGGCCCGTCGTGGCCGTATTTTCCGTACTTTCCGTACTTGCCGTAGCCCTTAGGGTGGTCGTTAGTGCCCTTTACATCAGCCGCCGGAACGGCATCAGCCTCAGGTACAGCATCTGGAGCTGGGTTTGGCACGGCGTTGGCGACGGCTACAAGGGCAGCCTCGGGGCCAGCGCCTGGGGTAGGCGCTGCAACGACGGCCGAGGTAAGGCCCATAAGGGCGAGGGTGGCGAAGGAATACTTCATGCTGAGTGAGTGTGAGGAGTGAGTTTATCCGCGCAATGAGTGTGAGCGAGTAGCAGTGGAATCTCAGGTATCACAGTGTAAGAGGTCAAGGCCTGGAGCATTGATCGTGGGATTTGGGAGCTAGTTATAAGTGAAACTTGACGAGAGGGGATAGGACTTCTTCCCCTCGATGCAGGCTTGATGCGGAACTACCCCAGGAAGTAAGCTGAAGCTGAAGAAAGAGAAAATCCTTCCTTGAAGAAGGTTGAACAGCTGTCCCCCCACATAGCGGTTTACAGTCTAAAAGCAGCAAGCTCGGGTAATATGCCGGATTGAGTCAATACGAGGTATAGCTTGCCTGATCGCCGGAACATCATTGCGAATGGAACAACGGAAAAGACGCCGAGTATTCATGAGTGTAGAGACGAAGTATTTTGCAGAACGAGAGCCACGCGTACAATGTGTTAGGTGTGAGGCTCGCATAAATGCAAGGTCGAGATGTAAGACCCAAAGAGCGGAAGACAGCAAAGCAAGCTGCAACCTTGATGGCTTGCTTGACTGCTTGCATCGACAAAGCTTACCCCACAACTTTTTCGAGGTTGTGGGTCTGGCCGTACATATACGAGATGTTACAGGGTACGTCTTGAACGAGGTATACGAGCGACGCGCTGAGACGAGTTAGAGAAGATCATGGATGAGAACAATGTGAAGCATGAATACGAGGGAAGCGGAACGAGCTATGATTCGAGGGCGGAATGATGGGAGGAAATGGTTATCGTGCCAATGTGAGAATATGAGAGAGCGTTTACTCAGCTAATTGCTACCACTCCAAGGTATTGCTGATTCCCCATCGGCCTCCACGTTGAAGGGATGAAGCATTACCAGATAGTGGGCAAAATGCATCTCCAATTGTTGCATATCTCGCAAGCCTCGAGGTTTCGCGGCTGTAAAAGAGCGCTGACCATGGTTGCAATCACGCTGTTTTGAAATTTAATATGGAAAGCCGTGCTAAAAGAGTATTGGTGGTCACCACAGCTCAGCTCGTGGTTGGAGGTTGGTGATGGAAGAGGAGAGGTTGACTTAGACTTTCGGGCCAAGGCGTTAGCGTAGCGTGCAGCTCGTTTAACCCAGATTTTGGCATGCCGTGTATCGTTTTCATTTTGCTCCCTTCTTCCCAAACGACACATCATCAAGATCTTGGCCTGCGGGGACATAAAGGCGGTACATCTTTCGTTTCGACAGCATCAGCCTCAGCCACCAGAACCCTGATTCGACATCATTCTCGGCCATCTGTAAGCCGCAGGAAAGCCCCTCTTCCTTATACGGGCCGCACTTCGCGATGATTTTCGGCATACTTCGCCCATTCACACCGGTCGTTCCACGTTGGGCACCTCTCGCAGGGCTGAAGTCCACCTGTATTTGAATCTCACGATAGGATCGTGAGCAGGAGCTCTCCCCGCATTTCTATTTTCAGCTGTGGGAAATATTGAAAACTTGCATTGCACATTTGGGGCCAAAATTCGCGCGCGCTTCTTGACGAATCGTCGTAAGGGTACTCAGTCGGTACAAGGGAGCTTGCAGCTGAGCTGTACTGAGATTATGGATGATCTTCAAGCGAAGACAGTAAGGCTGCGAACATCACCTGAGATGGGAGAAAGCAAGCTTAGTGCTGCCGAAGCATCTTCCACTTCTTGAGAACGTCACTCTCGTTGGGATGTATCGCCGTTCAGCTTACCTGCTACCCTCTTCTTTCTTCTTAATCATTCGTTCTGGCTCATTGCATGATCCTCATACTCGTCCGCACAGAGCTAAGCATCTTGTTAACGGGCAACGGGTTCTTGATGAGCTACTTCCCGTAGCTTCGTTTGTTATTCGCTCCATCTCCTATTTCGCCCACCAAGCCAGTCACCATGTTTAAGAAGTCCTTTAGAAAGGGGCCACAAACCTCCCTCGGCGATTTCAGCCCCATCTCGCAATCCGAGTCTCACGACAACCTGTTGGCGGCCGAGCCGAGAACGCGGTCATCCGCAATCCACACAAAGAACCCACCAAGCGCCAAAAGCTGCGTCGCCACCTCTTCAGAGGCCTTTCATCGTTACGCCAATAGCCTCTTTTCTCTTGGGACTTTGGCTAGGCAATAGCAACTACCACATCGACGCTGATAAGTTTTGCACTCGGAAGCTGAGGATTTACTGTTCGTTTCACCTCCTTGCATCCCTATAGATGGGTGATGAGTTGTGTTGGACGAAGACTCGCAGAGATATAGCGTCCCCGCTAGAAGGTGAGGTGCCAATAAGCTACCACACACAAATCTACAACGGCTCCTTCCTAAAAGAAAACGTGTACCGCCAAGACGCATCGCCAGAAGTTGACGCAGCCCGGGAAGCGCTAGGCGTGAACTACCGTCCCATGGCCATACCAGTCGAGAAAGCCGCCACGGCCGGCCTAATGGTGAATGTAAGAGTGTGGCATGCAGTGTGGCTCGGACAGTATAGAATCTGCATTTGATGAATAGACTTTAGCCTGGAGATGTAAGCTGTCCAGGCGATGTTCTCTATATATGTCGCAGGAGTGTGCCGTCACCCCTGCCAACATCCTGCCCAATCGCCCCTGCCTTCGACCCTAAGCTCATGAGCGGCTTCGACCTGCAGCCGCCGACCTCTTCCAGCTAGAGGTCCGAGGAATCTCCTTGAGCGGAGTCTTGGGGCGCCATATGTCGAATCCTGACATAGCTCCCTCCTCTGGCGTCTTGTCCTCGGTGTCTCCCGTAGCCTTCTCGGCCTCTCTACCGAGTCCTTACCCCATTGTACAGATAGTTTCCCGGTCTCGGCGTGTAGTAGCGCCCTCTAGGGTTGTAGTAACTTTGAGCTGTAGCCGCCTCTGCTGTTGTCACCATAAACGTTTCCGTCTATCTCCTTTTTCGTAGGTCTATATATTAGCCCGCTCCCACATCGAGTCTGTCTCGGTCTTCCCCAGACTGCGTTTTCTGAAGACCTATTAACCTCGAGAACATTTTCTTGTAGGTGTCGGTCCTCCCCCCTTCCGGCCTCGTCCCGAGTCCGCTTCTAGACCAAACGCATCGTACTAATGATGGCAGGTTTATATCACCCTAGTGTCAGTCCTGCAGGTGTAAGGGCGGCAGCGATGCTGCGATTGTGGGCCCCAGTCGGAGGCGTAAAATCGTTCCTTCGATGCGGCTTCATTCGCGTTTTGGGGGATTCCCCCAACAACTGTCTGTGAGCTGCATGGGCGGTTGTTGTCGTTGCGACGGCGAGAAGACCAGGTGCGGGTACATGGTGAGTGTATATATCAGCCCAAGGCGGTATCGTTACTAACCCCACCAGTTCCCGCCATTGTCCAAGTGCATGATGCTGACTACTCTCTTATTTTAAGAACATCGATAAAACCCAACTGGAAAACCCCCGTTTGGAGAAAACCAGGGGGAAAGCGTGTCTTTGTCTTGGGAGGTTTGTCTTCAGTTCCATGGCGGACCCTTGGCGGTTGACTGGCGGTCCTCACGACATTGACGTTTTTTCCATGGTGGTCTTGAGTCCTGGCGATTCCGGTTGTGTGCAGCAATCGTTTCAGGGGCGTCAAATTTTTGTTCCGGTTCCCAGGAGTCGAAGCGTGGGGAAAAGTTTTTCCATCTCACCAGATATTCCCTATTCCCTTTCTTTGCCACCCAGTCTGCCAATATGGCCTCTACCTCCCAGTGTTCCTCGGCTTCCAGGTCCACTTCCACTAGGGCCGGGAGTATGTCATCACCTGGCCGGTTCCGGTAGGGTTCTAGTAGAGAAACATGGAACACTGGGTGTATTTTCCATTTGTCAGGGAGTTCAAGCTCATATGCATGCTGATGATTTCCGACAATCTCCATGACCTTGAAGGGCCCTAATCGTCTATCCGACAGCTTTTTGCTGGGCCTCAGTTGTCTGACATTTTTTGCACTGAGCATTACAAGGTCGCCCATGCAGGCGTCATTGCTTTATGTTTTTTCTGTTGTAGTGCCTTTGTTGAGGTTCGACGGCTTTGCGCCACCGTTCCGCCAGCATGTCTCTCTCCCGTTTGATCCTTTCTATTCGTAATTTGGGTTCTGGTAGATCTGCAAGGGGTTTGCTCTCGGGGTTTACACGGATGTCCTGGTTGTACCCATATAGTGCGAAGAATGGACTAAACCCCGTGGTCGCGTGAACACTGTTATTGTAAGTGAACTCTGCCAAGGCCAGCTTGCTACACCAATCATCCTGTCTGTAGTTGCAATAGCAGCGCAGGTAGTGTTCAATTGTCTGATTCTGGCGGCTACCCCGCCAACCTCGAGGTCCTGCACTACCTACACTGCCTCGATCTAACTCGCCGAGCCCTGGCTTGGAACTACGAATATTACGCCGACCTAAACGAAGGCGCTTGGCAGGATGGGCCGATGATTGTGGAGAAACATGTTAGTCACTGCGTCGACATCCTGCGTCAGCAACTCATGTGTTCGCCTGACTTGAGTGTGTTGGGCAAGGTGTGGAATATGAATGACGGGAGCTCGGGTGGCCATCATCGCAAATAATGGCGAGACCGATTCTGAGGCGGATGAGCATGATGAGGGTGGAGGGATGGGAGATCCTAACCCCTTCGTGGATTTCAGCACAAAGCATAAGTATATAAACTCTGATGCTGTCAGGGCTTGGGCAGAGGGTATGCAAATGCCGCGACCGGAGAAGACGCCGCCGGATTTGATGATGCCGCCTAAGCCAGAACATATCCCTGTAGGCATACCGTGAGCTTGTTGCCTCTGTACATATGCTTGATTACAAATTCGTGTTTGTGGGCGTTGGGGATAGTTATGATAATGTAATCTTGAATGCATTTATGAGAGACGTGCTGGTAGCTTGACTTATCAAATAGAAGGGTCATGTGGCCTCTACTATCGGCAACATGCGAGAACGACCACGACAAACTCCAACGTGATTGTCTCATCAGCAGGCTGACGGACTATAAGACCGTGCCGTCGCCACCTCTTACTTCTTACTTGGTATTCTCACCGTGAGTCGTACATAGGTAAACGTGCATCCAAGACACCCCACGAATTGGTGACCAAAAGTTACACACAGTCACTAGAAAATGCCGTGCCCATGTCGGACTCTTTGGGAATAAGTGAGGAGCTATTGCAGGAAGTAGAGGTGACAAGAATGATGGACGATGTGACGAAAGCCCTTCGCTGGGGCTCGTGGAGGATGGGCGGCTGGATGACACGCTCAAGTGTGGCTCAGGCTGCTCTGGAGACCGTGCTTTCTAGGAACACGCGTTTAGAGAGAAGCTTGGGACAGAGGGTGAGACGTGGGCCAGAATGGGAATAACCATCGACAACTTGAAGGCTAAAGTCGGCGAGCTGGAAGAAACGGTGGTCGAGAAGACAGAAAACTCGATGATGTCCCTACAGATCAACGACGGCCAAGGGGACCAAACAAAACCTTAGTAGTCAGGTTTAACACCTGCCAGCATGCGCTCAACAGGAACAGAGGACTGGAGAACTCAAGGTGTGCAGCGAGGCAGATGTGACGTTCGACGAGTAAGTGAAGGGCCATGCGCCAGAGCAAACAAAGTGGGGGGCCGACAAGCAGCGCCTGCTCAAGAATTTGGGGGCTTTGATGGGTGAACTGTCCCATTTCGGTCGGAAGTTGCAATGCCGGAGAAGCGCAGTAAAAAGCTTTATGGGATTGCTGAAGCGGGAAGCCGCAGGGTCAGGGGGGAGACGTCAAAGTGGGAGAGTGAGAACGGACGGGAACGCGAAATTTGAGGAGACTAATTAATTGGTTCGTTTAAGCGTAAGGGCCCAACCGTGCTCAACACTATCTTCGAGCTGCAATAACAATACTCGTAACTTCATAATCCTCATGTTCCTTAAGTAGAAATATCAGATCCCTTCATCCCCTACCCATAAGCATCTCCCTGAAACCAGGCGTACAAGGACACATATACACGCACAACCCACAACACAAGAAGGATTCTAGCGTTTTACAGAAACCCATGGGCTGAAAACTTCCAGCTCCATCTCTTATTCCTGCCTCGATGTCCCTGTCACGTTTTCCCGCTTCGTTGAATTTCATGTGTGCCATGGTTGCTTCGAGCCCGTCTCGCTGAGCGCAGCTTTCCAGCCGCAGACAAACCGGTTTGCACGGTTAGGAATTCGCCATTCGACGTCGTTGAGTACAATTTTCCAAAGTGGCTGGTCTGTTGGTCGTGATAGGCTTTTGTAAACTGGTTGCCAAGACTCGTGATTTATTCCGCAGCTGTTCTTGGGCGCGAAATTTGCGTTGCGCCTGCGGGATCTTGGAGGCATTGTGCTTGATAAGGTAGTAGAAGGTGGTCAGCTGGTGTTTCATCTTCGTTTGCAGGGTGGAGATGTAAATGCGATTGTTGAGTCGCGCACGGGTTGTGAGTTATAGGTGACTAGCGGACAGATTGGGTGGCGACCAGTTGTATAGCGTGGATTGACTAGGTACCTCAATCTCGCTAATCAGTGACCTCCTTCCGGCACTCGAATTCTATCCAGACTTCACCTTTTCGTGTCAACAGTTGGTGTATCAAGGGCAACAACTCCACGACATCCTGCCATCCGCCTTCTCAATCTTCCTAACCTTCAAGCGCCTTACACACCTGAAGTATCTTCTCTCTCCCTGTTGGCTATTCCCGGGTCCGTACCGATAAGGTCTCCCAACCCCACGCGCCGGATTCCACCTTCTCCTCCCGCAGATGATACAAAAGCGATGTTGGCTGTGTGCACCATCTACTCTAAGTTTTCTCTTCACCATTTCCGGTGTGAACTTATAGTCCGGTAGTAGGCGCACGCAGCCTCGTGAAGAAGTCTAAATCCCGGAAGAAGGGATAGGTTTCGAGAGATAGGCATCGGAAGTGTGTGGGGATATTTTATGCGGAAGAAGTGTCTGTTAACTAGTCGCAAAGAAGTTTTGGAGTCGAGGATATCGAGGTGCGAGTCGGTAAGGAGTTGCAGCTCGGTGGGCAGAGAGAGAAGAGTGGGAGATGAAGGTGGCGCCGATGATGGTGCTGCCGAAGCAGGTGCTGACAGGTCCGACGACATGGTGGTTGATGATTCGTCGTCCTACCCTACCAATAATGGTGTAAATAGGCTGACGTCTGGCTGCCAGTACTCAAGGTAAACAGGAAAGCATGTGACAGCTGCGGGAGAACCGGTTGATTATATGGCTTTCGCTCGGCTTAACACGTTGGTGGAAATGTTTGTTATTAGCGGTCAACCGCTTAGAAGCTCTTTTCCGCCCTATGTGATGCATATGAGGCGGCTGTGAAAGGGACACTTACAGTAATGTTTCATACCGATGTGTCCATCGGTATGCAATTCTGGAGATACTCAGCGTTGTGATCAACATCTTCATTCTGCTATTTTTCTGCTACTGGCCATCTCGTGGCGCTTGAATAGATACCTGCTTTCTCGTCTGTACACGCCGGCTCTATGCACAATGCAAGGTTCCTGCTCTTCAGCTCGACTAGTGGATATGCTCCGTCATCCATGATCGAGATCCTAACCATAGCCATATTGCGCCTTTACTCCTGAAAGCCCATCCTGGTTCGGCGCTTGACCGACGTGCTGTCGTCGCCCTTCTCTAACATGGTTGGTTGGTCTTCCTCGAGTCTACGCTCGCGGCGGCCATTTACATCTCGTATTGGTTTCCCATGCCTTCTTAGCACTTTCAAGCACCATGTCTCAAGTGGTCGATGACCTCTCCTCTAACCTCGCCCCAGTTGATACTCTCATCTAATGCCTCGTCTACCAAGCCAACCACGGCGACGTTGTCTCCTCTCACAATGTACAAGCCATGCGAAACCTCACTCGATGGCTCGTCGTCGTCGGCTGGGCGGATGATGCGTTCGCGGGTATTTTGGAGGACCTGGTAGCTGTTAGTTTACTGGCTCAAACAGGATCATCTGAGTTCAGGCTCTTTAGGACGATGCTCGCCAATAAAGAATATTCTAAATGTGGCATAGGGAGGAGCCGGAAAAAGGGACGCACCAAGTTCGTCATCTGGTCGCACGACAACAGCTTTCCAACGAGGGTGCGCGCATCCACGGTCAGGACCAACACCATCTCTGTGACACTGTTAGATGCTGTAAGTCTTGCTCATGGCAGCTCGAGAAAGCTTAGGATCACTGGCACGTACTGTTAACATATGATTCCAAAGACATGACTGCGGTTTGTGCTTATCGTCGCGTCGTTGGAGGTGATGGAGCTGGGCCAGCGGATACCGTGGCTTAAAGGTCAATAAAGAGCTCCCGCAAATATAGATTGGTAGAAATTGGCGTGATGGCTTCGCAAATGACAAGATATAAGTTTCAGAAGAATACAACCAGGTACGTTGCCCACGGCTGAAGCTCTAGATGTGGTCCGTCCATCGCGATATTTTGGGCGACAGTCTTAAATGGTCCGTGCCCAAAAGTTGGGGATCACGATATGGATAAGGCGACGACAACACTCACTTCAGAAACAACAACCACACAACCTATAACAACAATGATAATACGGCCCACAGCCTCGCGGCTGATTTGCAGTAGCCGGAACTCAGTCCGCACTGAGCAATTGCTAGAGACATTCATTGCGCGCATCGCAGCGTCCTCAAGAGCTTTCTCATCACCAACCGGTTACCATGCAGTTCGTACGACAACCACGAATAAGGCAGTTTTCGGCACACAGACCGGCACTCAACGAAGGTATTTAGCTAAGAAAGCATCAAAGCTAAAAGTACCACAACCTCAGCCAGCACATCCGAAAGTGCCTCTCAGAGACACAGTACCACTCGAATTCGAAAAGCTTCCGGAAGACTACACCGACGAGGCCGGCCTCCCATACACATCAGTCCTCCCATCTCGAGATGTAGTGGACCATGTCTTTTGCCAAGGCTATCCTATCGAAGATGCCCACTACGTGTTTGGAGTCCTTCACGGCCGCCGCGTGGCAGGTACCCTCGAAGACCCATCGCTCCCATCACCTCTCGAAAACCTCACACCCTCACAATACCTCTCAGCCCTCACCTATCTGCGCAATGCCCTGCCAGTCAATGAACTCAAGAGCGCCGGTCTGCGCGCAGAGCTTGAGCTTAAACAACTCGAGGCAGACGCCATAGCACGAGGAGAAGAGATTGGCCTCTATAAGCCAGAAGCCCCAAACCCACAGTCCAGCGTGAAGCTACCCAGTGGACTGGAGACGATCCGCGAAGTGAAGCGCTTAGAATGGGAGGCTAAGGCCGCAGCTTTGGAAGCAAAGAAGCAGGCCGAGCTGGAGGAATACAAGAACACGCCAGCGGGTCAGCTTGCCGTCTTTGATGAGAGAGGTGTTGAACTGAAACGGCCGGGCGAGAACAAGAAGTTGCAGGAGTATATCGATGCAATTGAAAGGGACGTACCACAAGCTCCACCAGAGATGAGCGCCACCAAGCGTCTCTGGCCATCCGCAGTCGTCACTCTCCTCGTTCTTTCCGGATCCACGCTCTTCGTCAGCGTCTACGTTCCCCCACCACCATCCGCAAGACTCTGGCCAGACATCCCACCTGCAGCCGCCACCGTCCTCCCGCTCATCGCCTTCAATGCTCTCATCTTCTGCCTCTGGCGTCACCCACCCGCATGGAAGATGCTGAACCGCCACTTTCTCATGCTCCCAGGCTACCCACGCGCTCTCGCCGTACTCGGAAACGCATTCTCACACCAAGCCTTCGGACACTTGTGCATCAACATGGCAATCCTTTTCTTCATCGGCACTCGCTTATGCGACGAGATCGGCCGTGCAAACTTTCTCTCTCTGTACCTCTCCACCGCTACCCTCGGCTCCTTTGGCGCGCTCACAATCCACGTCTTAGCTAAGAACTTCCACGTCAGTTCCCTGGGAGCCAGTACCGCTATTTATGGCTTGGCAGCGGCGTACTTTTGGAGACACTGGACGGAGGGCTTCAGACTCTTTGGAGTCTTCCCACCAGAACCTTTTCCGGCCTTGGCGGGATGGGCGGCGCTGGCGATGTTGATTGGTGGTGACGTCTGGGCTTTAAGGAGGGGATTGCCGAGTAAGTCGGCGACGATTGATCATATTGGGCATTTGTGTGGTGCGTTGACGGGGTTGAATATGATGCAGATCTTCATGAATAATGAGAAGGCGAAGAAGGCTAAGGAGAGGGCTGCGAGGAAGGAGAGGAGATGGTTTTAGATAAGTTAAAGTCGATTTGTGTAGTCTGAAAGGAGTAAGAAAGTAAGCGCGTTGTATAGAATGGATGACGAGAGAACTGTACGAGTATATATGCATACCCCAATGGCAAACAACCAATACCCCCCTGAAGTCGCCGGCGGAGTTCACTCGCGTTAACTCATCAATCAATGCCGGATAACGAACGTGGTGCGCTCAAAAAGGCGTCGGTGTTCCCAACGGTGAGTGAACTGCGACCGGTTTACCCTTAAAAGTCATCTCGTCGACAACTCTTGGCGCAGACGAAGACAGGTCAATAGATACGATTAACACCTTTACTAGGAAAGTGAAAATTTGTTAAACATTCATTTCTTCATTTCCTTACCAATAACCAACGAGCATCGCACTGGAAGTATGTAGGATACAAATTAATCAGAATATCCAGCGGCGAGTAGGCTTAAAAAGATTCACGTATGTCAACGAGTACCATAGACAACCAGTTAAACTCCTCGCCTAGGTAAACGAGGCGGGACAAGAACTCGCTCAGTCGCTACACCTACCAGCTAATCCTCATTCCTTATCTACGCCGAAGGGCATTGCTAACTCCAGAGAACGGGACAACCAACTAGCAAATAATAGAACAACAGTCGCCCTATCTTGGCCGTCGCTTAAATTTCACGGTCCTGACCAGTCTCCAAACTACGCAAACCCGATTAGCAGCGAGCAGATTTATGGAGTCAAGAAAGAGTTGCAAGAGACTCTCTCGCAGGGGAGATATGGAATGGGCCACTGAGTTCTCAAGTTGGACTAGAGTATGGGTTAGAGATGTCTCACGAATAAGCACTAGTGATGGCGTCCGAAGTTTCGTGTGATGGGTCTAACTCGCATGCGCTAAGAATCATTATTGGGTACGGCTATTGGGGAGGACCGCAGATGTGGAGAGAAAATGTAGAGTATGAGGTGGGCGATGGGTAATAACCACTATATTTGGAAAATCCGATTTAGATATCAGTATCTGCATCTTATACAGTTCCCAAAGATGAAGTCCAGCATCACCAACCGGTTAGCACAAATATTGCAATTTTAAAACTATCTGAGCACCAACGAATATAACGGGCCTGATAGTTCAGTGGTAGAATTCTTGCTTTGGGTGTTCTGAAAAGACTCTAAAATGTAAGAGGTCTCCGGTTCAATCCCGGATTAGGCCCT
>RCNJ01000104.1_pt1 | contig 73303 bp, 60 predicted proteins | sample 2041171 | NCBI WGS metagenome assembly RCNJ01 (sample SAMN09708213, study PRJNA481090) | feces metagenome | biome: feces | host: Pygoscelis adeliae | place: Antarctica: Rookery Lake | collected 2010-03-01 | reverse complement strand
CCAACGTCAGTCGGACCTCGACAGTACTTACAGGTCGATTCACAAAGAGTGTTTTCGACTATTCTTTATGTGTATTATAGAAGTGACGTTGCCTCGTCGAGGCCGGTCGTTGGTGTCGGGTCGTGAGGGAAGAGGTGAGAGTTAAGAGAGTGGAAGAGCTGTCGGAGCTCTGGTTGCCGTGGTTAGAGGGGCTAGTGCGCCTCTTAGGATAGCGCAGTCTGGGCTTGGTGCATGTTCCGTGTGTGTGGATCTCGTAACCTTGGTCTGCTTTAGTAAGTGAATGCTGGGCCGAGGCCGCGAGTTGTGATTGGTTGAACGAGGCGAGCTGCGGAGGCGTACAGACCGCCAAAGTGGAGCTAGAACAGGCAGACCAATTGTCCCCCAATGGTGCTTGAGCCGCTTGTCCTATCACGTCTAGCGCTGGATCGTGACGGTGTGCACAGAAGGTGAGGTCTGGGAGGCAAGTGATGAGTGATGGATGAGTGATGAGCGATGAGTGATGAGTGATGAGTGATGAGTAAGGTGATGGCAGATATAATGTCCCAAGTCTTTCACTGCGGCGGACACCACTATATTCATTTGTATCCACTCTTTTCTCGCTTAATTCTCACCTTCAAGCTATATTTTACACTAGAAGCCCAGAACAACCCCAGTCTCCATCACCACGCTAATTCGGATTGATAATGCGGGCTCAGGCCACTGACAGCACGCTAAACAGCACCTATTGGTCCGTGCAGATCCAGTACCGACGAGCCGACATCAACCAACGAGTACCTACGAGTACTGCCACCTCAAGGCACCAGGTGAGCGTACGAAGCTTGTACGAAGCTTGTACGAGGTATATTTGTTCTGTTCTATGTGGTATACGAAGCGGCAAAGAAGACATTGGTTTTCAGGAGAAGGTCGTAGTGTGCGTAGGGTGCGTAGGGTGCGTAGAGTGCGTAGAGAGCTGCAGAGAGCGGCAGGGAGCGGCAGAGAGCGACAGAGAGCAACATAGAGCAACAGAGAGCGGCAGAGAGCGACATAGAGCAACAGAGAGCAACAGAGAGCGGCAGAGAGCGGCAGAGAGCGACAGAGAGCAACAGAGTGCAACAGAGAGCGGCAGAGATGGTGACGGAAAGCTCGGTAAGCGGTGTAGCAGCCTAAGACATCGTCATGAATCTGCCACGAGTCCGGCGCCGAACAATGTGCGAGGAATGTGGCCAGAGCATTTTCAGTGATAGTGTCATGCATTTGAAACAAGCGTCCGGGCAACCCGTCAAGGTGTTGATTAGTTCGTATGATGAATGCAGGTAGATGAATGCAGGTAAGCTTGTATTTTAGGCCGAGAGTCCGAAACGTCATGCTTGAAGCATACTTTGAGGCACATAGGCCTCGACCTGAAATACTGGCGTGATGAGCACGCGGATATGGTGCAACCCATCTCACATGCATGGATGCCTAGGTCGCCTCTGTTGTCATACTGCCTTGTCATACTGACTGGTGGGAGGCGGGACTTCTCATTCGTCGGGTTTTGTGTAAACTCTCAGAAGCCTCTCCTTCAATGGTATATGCATCCTCAAGCAAGAGTGCCATCGACCACTTATTGAGGAGTGCTCTTCACACGAACGCATAAGAACGCGGCAAAATGGTGGAGAGAGGGGCTTGGTATAAACATAATGGTGTTTTGTCTCATTCCACGGCTAAAACTACTCGACCTGTTCTTCAGCGCTCTTCCTTTGTGGTTCTAGCCTAGTGCTGCTCGTAAAGAACTCTGCACATCTTCGACCATGTTGTAGAACCCTGCCTTTTTATCTGCCAACAGCAACCTCATCACCGTCCCGCCCCAAGTGCCCAGCCTTCTTCAGTCCACCTCCATGCAGCAATCTCAAAGCCAAAGAATCATACACGAATGAACTTGCTAACCCATCCACGAACATGCATCGCTAAACATCCCTCACATAAGTAAAACAAGAGTCGAAAGAGCAAACGCCGTTTCCGCTCAAAGATAATGCAACCATAGGTAAGAATCGTAACAAGAAAGCGGCCCTGCCATCGCCGCAACGGTCGCTCCCCCAGTCAACAGTCAACTCGCCACCCCGGACCCTCATCACTGGGACACTCTTCTAGCAACCCAACTCAAAATAGGGTATAAGGCTCATACGGCTCACGCCCGCGCGATCACTGAGGATAATAAACACCCCCCGGCGCCGCCTGCGGATAATAGTACCCATCCGGACTCGACCCCATCATATCCTGCCCCTGCACAACGCCCAACTGCTGCTGCATCGGATACTGCTGTGCTTGCGTATATACCTGTGGACTCTGCTGATACGGGAACGAAGCAACAGCCGGGGTTATCTGCCTGGCATCATAGTAAAACGTCTCGCCGTTGACTTCTTGCATAACCACACCCTGTGCTGGTGGCTCAGCTGCTGCCGTTACTGGAACTTGGCCAGGGTAGTAAGCTTGCTGTGGTATTTGTGCTGCGAACGCTGGTGCTGGGCTCGCCATGGTGGCTGGGTATTGTTGTGGGTAGTAGTAGGGCATTTGGAAAGCTTGAGGGTAATACTCCTGCATCTGCTGTTGTTGCTGCTGTTGTTGCTGATAAGGAGTTGGTTGGAATGGATGGGCGTAGACGGCACGCTCGGAAATCTGTGATAATGGTGTGCCCACCGAACCCTGGTGAGAAGTCTGTCTGGAGTGTGCGTTCATAGCATATTCTCCATAGCCATGGCCGTTCATCTGCGGCGGCAGCTGATGACCAAATGGTTGCTGGTTTGTCTGTGGTGCATGGTACTGTAACGCTGCTGGAGACTCGATGACATCCACTGACACTGCTTTCTGAGGGCGAGGATGTTGCATCGGTACATGGATAAGCCTGTTCTCTCTAAACGTAGGGTTTTGAGGCATATGATAAGGTTGTGGTTGGGCATATTGCGGAGCTGCGGACTCGGCATACCGTTGCATGTCTACCGGGTACTGTGCACTCTGCGTCTGGGTCATAGGTGGTGGTAGTCTGACAACTGGTTTTCCAGCATCCACTGCCATAGGTGGTCTAGACATGGAGGATCCCATGTTCGAAATAATGTCTCGAGAAACTTCGTGAACTAAAGAAGACCTGCGACTCATGGCAACACTTGGTGAATATACACTGCCACCGTAGACACTGGCACCTCCGTATATACTGGTGCGTCTTGAGTAACCGCCAACCGAGCCAAGGCCTTGTCTTCCTCTGTTGCTACGGGAGCCGAAACCTTGGTGGTTAGGTCTCATAGCCCTGGGTATGAATATAAATGAGCGCTCGACAGCTGGAAATATGTAGCGTGGTGCGGCTTCCGGCAACGATATTCTAACCGGTTTGTCCCTACGAAGAGGTGGCCTATGGTCCGGCAACAGAGTGTACTGATGCACAGATATAGAAGGCGTCAATGTTGGCGCCTCCATTCCGGCCAACGACACACGTAGCTGGACCTTTCCCAACAACTTCGTAGATGACATAGCACGATTAGGAGCAGGACCTGTGGGGGCCTGCGGCAACGGTTGCCTCAAGGAAGCTGCGGTATTATATCCTTGCCTAGATTGTGGTCTTTGACTGCGGTTATCCTCAAGCGTGGCTTCGTGCATATCATGTGTCCAGGGAGAGTCTGATGGTTCGGCAATATGTGGCAAGAAGCTATTTATGTCAGTACGGTGTTCACAGAATCAGGCTAGTGGTTGCAACTCACTTCCTTGGTGCAAAGGGGCCGCCTATCCCTCCTCGTCCTCCGCGGCCCCTGTTATCCCTCCCGAATGGTCTGAATCCGTTCGCAGCTGGACCAGCATGTCGATGGTCGTGCATGAAGAAAGCACCACGGTTTGGCACAAATGACGGATTCTCATCCCTTTGCTTCTTGTATTCCTCATGCTCGCGCCTCTTCCTCTCCAATGGCGTCTCTACCGGCTGGTTCATTGCGGCAGTAGATCGTACAACAGCTGGCTGCTGCACAGCGTTCTTTTTGGTGCCTGCGACGTCGACAGTAGCTGCTGTCGATGCATCCGGGCCTGTCTCTGTAGCTCCATTTGACACCGTGTCATTACCCTCACTCCCAGTCTTCATTGCAGCCACGCCAGCTGTCGCTTCACCCACTGCCTTATCAAGTGTCCTAATGTGCCCATTGCTGCTATGTACTTTTGATAAGACTGGCGACTCCGTAGCTGTATGATGTGTGCCGTCGCTTAAAATGCTGTCCGCGTCGTCGTCATGGCTGATGGAGCCCTCGGATAACGAGTCGTCTATGTCCTGTCCTTCTCCATCCTCGTCCTCAACTCTCCTGCGGCTTGGAATGCCGTTCCTTCTAGCTGGTCCAGCCATGTTCACAGTCTGTATGTTTGTTTCCGCCTTCGTGCACCGGCGAAGCCTTAGAAAAGGCGAGATTGTGAAGTTGATTCGATCATGCGATATGCCGTTATGTCTTGGAGTCGTAATCGTCCAGCGGGCCAAGTAAGCAAAGCAGGTAGGGTAATCGTGGTTGGCCGGGTGGCAGTTGAATGGCTCTTGTTCTCAACAAATGGCACGCCGGCTCTGGGTATAATTATTATAAAGACACACGTATTAGCTGCTGGATGCAGATGAGGAGAGGCAAATTCGAAGAAGACGCTGTTTGTATGATGTCGCCGGCTCTGTAGCTCATTCCGCCAGAAAAAGATGCCTTGGATCACAACACATCCACCTCAACCCGCCCAGCACCCCTGCCAGTCGTGGCGGTAAGAAGCGAACCATGGAGTTGGAAGGAACAGGCGAGAACACTGGCAGCCAGGGACCATCCGCGCTATGGAGCCCTGGCGTACAGCACCCTGTCAACTTGACATCAGACGCTTTTAAGTCAAGTTTGAGCTGTCTACAAATAGAAGCATGCGATAGTGTTAATAGGTTGTTCTTTTTATACATTTTTATCATTTTTATATAGCTTTGCGGCAGCTATCGCAGTGTATTACAACACGCGTTAGATGCCCAGAATATAACTTACCACGCGCTATTTTGCTTGCCATACTCAACCATGAGTCAACACTTAGCCCAGTCCACCTATTCATAATGTACAAGTCCCTATCTGGAGTATAATAACGCAAGGAGATATTTATAACAAGCTCATGCGCTAGAAACTCATGTTCAAAGTCGCTGAATCCTGCTCTTGACAAACAACCGTATCGTATCATCAGCACTTATCACAGCTTCGTCCCCATTGAAGATGCGCGAAGCTTTCGCATCGCATCGAGCACTCCTCAATTCCACTTCAGTAGCTAAACGCACCGCTTACTGGGCAGCAGCGAATCCGCCACCCATACCCTGCAGTCTGCTGGCGAGCTGTGGGTACTTCTCCTGAACCTCGAGCTGGGTTCTGGTGGCCTCGGCGTAGGAAAGAGCGTTGATGATCTCGCCCTCGGTTCTGGAGAGCTCGGCGGCGCGCTCAAAATACTTCAAGGCCTCGTTGACCTTACCCTGTTGGAGCAAGAGCTGGGCCATGGTGGCAACAGCGATATCGCACTCTGGGTCAACTGTCTCTAGTTAATAAATGGGTTGGCAACAAATTATCTGCTTTGCACTTACTGATGAGGGCCTTCTCGCAAAGCTTCTCAGCCTCAGCGAAATCCTGCTTCCACTGGAAGAGAGCAAGGGCTTTGTTGATGAGTGGTAGGACGTTCATGCCAAGTGGCTTGGACTCCTTCTCCATCTCGACGGCGGTCTCAAACTTCTGGATAGCCTCCTCGTACTTCTGCTGGTCCAACAAAAGCTCTCCGTAGTAGTTGTAGACGTCTGGAACCTTCTCAAAGTTCTTCATGGTTCTTCTGAAGGTGGCCATGGAGGATGCAATGGATCCCATCTTGTACTGGGTGACACCAAGCTGGATGTGAGAGAAGATGAACTCGCTGTCCAAATCAATGGACTTCTGGTAGTCCTTGGCAGCCTCAGCAAACTCGCCCAGGATGAAGTGAAGCTGAGCACGGTGATAGTAGATATCTGGGTCCTCGCTGTTGTGGGTCATGGCGCTCTCGAAATCTTGAGCGGCGGCATCCTTGTCGCCGAGCTCAAGGTGCATGCTTGCGCGCTTGATGTAGCTCTGGGTCATGTTGGAGTCGAGCTCGACGCTCTTGCTCAAATCAGCCAAGGCATCGATGTTCTCGCCACGGAGGTATCTGAACGTTCCGCGCATGTTGTAGGCGAAAGACTCGTGCTCGCCGAGATCTCCAACCTCCAAAGCTTTGTTGAAGTGCTGGGCCGCCTCCTCGTAGCCATCAGAGGTCTTCTTGGTCATGGCGACCAAGCCAGCCTGCAAATGTCCCTTTCCGGAGCCCTCTGGAAGCTCGGCATCGGCCTCAAGTCCAGTTGGCGCAACCTTGGCGCGGAAGCTCTGGAGGTAGTTGGTAACGAAAGTTGGGCTCGGGAGGCGCTTGGCCTTGGCAGCAATGATGGCTCTGCCCTTGGTCTCGGCGACCTTCTTCAGGAGTCTCTCGACGGCCTCGGCGCTGGCTGGGGTTTTGAAGCCATCAATGATACAGCTGGCGGTGAAATCTAGGAGAGCCTCGCTGTACTTCACGAGCTGCTCGTAAGCGTTGGCACGTCTGTTAAGAGCCTTGATGTACTCGCTGTCGAGCTTCAAAGCGGCGGTTGTATCCGCAACGACCTTATCCCACTGGTGTTTAGCGTTGTAGCAAGCGGCGCGGTTGGAGTAGAAGATTGGATCTGGCTTGCAGAGGATGGCCTGACCGTAAAGCTCGATGGCCTTATCGTAGTCCTTAGCACCGTATGCGGTGTTTCCAGCTGCCTTCAGCTTGGCTGCGAATGCGTTCCTCTCGTCGGCAGAGAAGTTGCCAACGGTGGCCTCGTCGACAACTGGAAGCTCGTCAGAGATATCGACCTCGACAGCGGCTGGAGTTTGTGGCTTGATCTCCTCGAGAACTGGTTGCTGCTCGGCGGCCTTGTTCTTCTTTCCTCCACGCTTCTTCTTCTTCTTGTTTGCTGGCGAGGTTCTGGCGGCTTCATCCTTTCCGACGACGGTAACATTCTAAATGCGCAGTCAGTAACAGTGGTATCGCGCATGTGCGGTAACTGATTGGACTCGACGTACCGAGTCAGTCATGTAGTATGCGATTCCAGCGGCGGTAACAACAACGGAGACACCGGCGATGGTGTACACCACAGCCTTGTGCTCAGTGGCCCATGTTGATACTCTATCCCAGAGACCGGACGACTGTGTTGCTGTTGCGGTTTGGGAAAAGTGAACTGGCGCACCGCGCATCGGCATTGGCGGCACTGGGAGGGTGGTTGGTGGGCCGGACATGGCGAATTATAAGTAGAACAAACAAAAACAAAGTCGAAGAAAGTCAAGAAAGCCAATTCGTTGCAGCGGAATTGGGAGTTTTAGGTGTTCCTGGATGGAAGTGTGATGGTTGACTGGCAGCCGATGATGGTGCTTGGTAGGTGCCCAGGAAAAAGGTTCGCGGCTGTTTAGCTCAGCAAGGCCGGTCTCTCACAACGTCAACGGCCAACAAGGCTCTCAAGTGCGCACATGCCACTCAGAGATAGCCACTCCACGACTGTCTATTTCTAACGATATCTAATCTCCAAATATCTATGGGATCTGATAAAGCTAAGCCCAGATAAATAGTTTCAACACGTCAGCATCATCCTTCTTTCTCTCTCTACTTTTTACCCTCAAGGACTCGGTCGTATGATTACATTTTGCTACAGTCTCCACGTGATAGAGATGACTGCGCGCTACCTGACCCCTTGACCTCGAAGTTTTATTGTTTAATTGGTTACATAGCTGTTAATCCACGCTACTTATCACAAGATAACTCAAGGATGAAATCCTGCTCGAGGACGACGAAGCTGATCACGTCATTCGCCGTCACACACAATCTATAGCCGCCAACCACAACTATATCCTTTCGCAATAACCGTACTTCCTATATTCACTTGCAATTAAATAAGCCGATCAGCAACATTAAGCAACAGAAGCCTTTATAGAGCATTATCCACAGCATATAAAATCAGACCCAAAACTAGCGTTGACCTAAAACTCAAGCCGAAGCCAACAACCTGTTCGACATCTTTCCCCATCACAGCAACAACGAACCTCACCGCACCAATCAAGCATCCTTTTCAACATGCCATCGTCGCCGGACTTCCAGCTCTTCACCTCCCTCCACTACGATCCCAAACTCCTCGAAAGCACACCCAACTCCGTCATCCTCCACACTCGCACTCCCTTCTACATGTTTCCCTACCACCGCGACCGCATGCTCGAAGCAGCCGAGCATTTCGGCTGGACCACCGCCTGTGAACTTCTCAGAGACGCTTCAGGTATGCGGTTCCTCGAATCCGTAATCGAGAAGCAGCGCATCAGCGTTAATATACCACAGTCGCCACTTCGAGTAAAACTTATTATGGATCATGAGGGCAAGGTTGTGGTGGAAAGTGGTCCGACGCTGGAGCGGCCGTTGGAGAATTTGTTTCCGAGTAGGCTGCCACCTCCGTTGAAGGTTGATGGGCTAGGAACGGAGAAATTGTTTCAGAGTGGCGATCCGAAGAGAATTGATGCTTGGGACGTTGTTGTTGATTCGGAGCTGACTCCTACGAGCTCTTATACCACTTACAAGACTACTCAGAGGTCGGTTTATGATGAAGCGAGGGAGAGGGCTGGGATTAACTCTTTTGCTGAGCCCAGGGAGGTTTTGATCGTCAATACTGATGGTGAGATCATGGAGGGAAGTCTGACGAGCGTTATTTTTTGGAAAGGAGGGAGGTGGGTTACGCCGCCTGCTAGCAGTGGTGGGCAGACAGGGACGACGAGAAGATGGCTGATTGGGCAGCGGATGGTTGAGGAGGAGGCTGTGAAGAAGGAAAGTCTTGTTGATAGAGAGGAGTGCTGGTTGAGTAACGGCGTCAGAGGATTGATTTTTGCCAAGGTGAAGCTCTGAGCATCGTCCACAGGCTCACCATTTGCCACAAACGAGAACAATGACGCCACAAATTGATTGCTTGAAAGCACCAAATCGGAAGGCCCTGGTTCGCAAATTCAGCACGAGCAATGTTTGGCTGAAATGCTACCCATTAGGTGCTCGTTTGACCTGCATGCTGGCGAGCGGAAGTGTCTCTCCTACGAACACACCCGAAGAGTATGCTCGATATTACTATTATGGGTACGATAAGCGTACACACTGCAGCTCGTCAGACATGACTTGCTGGTGGAAACCGTCCACTGCATAGCATGAGCCGCCGCAGTAGTGACTCGTGCACGCATGCTGAGATCGAGTACTCGCCCAGAAGCCGAAGCACAGCAGGATGCATCAACCGGCTAGCAAGCAAGGGGCATTGAAATGTGAAGAGTTGCACGTATTTTCAGGATTTCACAAAAAAAAGCATTTCCTTGCTGTTACAAGGTAGAAACAAATCTGAGATTGTTTGGTCAGTTAGCAAGTCAAGAACAATATTTGACTTTGATACGCCTTTTACGGAAGTTCAAGCGAAGCTCATGATGCACAGCGACCGTTGAGAATGGCTGACATAAGGCTGCCTCCCCCTAAGCGCAGGGATGGCTGTGCTCCGTGCGGGGCCCCCTGAAAGCTGCCTCTCTGCGGGTCAAGCGCGTCCGTATTGTACCCTGCGAGGCCGAGGGCCTGTCGAAGTGTCCCTATCGCCCTCGCTACTCGACACGAATTGCTATACTTTGACCTGTCTGAAGTAGTAATCGCTGGCGAGATCGAATCGTCGCGCTATAGACGTTGGAAAACTTGTGAACTTATACCCTTTGTACGAGTAAAGTCGACTTGCGACACTTGCGACAGCCCAGGATCGTCGCGCACGCGGGATAATAGGAGAAGTACAACCCAAATAGGACGTCGATAAGAAAAGCGCCGAGCGCAAGCACGATTGAGCCCTACTGAGTGACGACCATCCGACGGCCATTGTGGCACAATACTCAGTGAAAGAAGCTGTTACGAAAAACACCTGCGCGATACAAACAATGAAGTTTTAGACTTGAACATGTGTCAGAGCTACTAGAGCTACTTCGATACCAACAGGCTAGCCCTGAACGACTATTCTCAGAGGATAATAGACGACACCACGAAGTCACGAATAGACGAAAGGCTCGCTTGAATACAGCGTCGGTATACGGACACAGACTTGCGATCTCACGAATACCCAAAGATAGATTACGAGGTGGCACTGGATGCCAGCGCGGACAACACGGCGACTTTCTGAATAGCGGAGAGCGCATCAAGCCTCAGAACCACAAACTTGCGCAGACATAAACGCACGAGACGAAGACCCAATCTTGCATATCGAACCATACTTCGTACTTCAAACTGCCATTGAGAGCAGTACGACAACGAAACGAAAACAATAGAAGGGATATATCTTGAAATTAGGACACCATGGCTGGACCACTTGAACAAGGACCGCAGGGGTCTAGACTACCACAATCTTTATATGCGAATCTTGCGCTTAAGACGCCAGCAGACTTTTCAAAGCCAGGACCGCTATCGCCTGAAGTGACCCACCGCCCAGTCCCGTCGCATACGCACCGACGTTCGAGCAGTATTGGCAGTGTAGTCCACGATGGTGTTGGAAATCTGAATAGGTGGTCGCAATCGACTGCGTCGAGTAAAGGATCCATAAACCATGGGAGATCAGGAAGCTTCTCGAGAAGACTGAGTCTTGGCGCAACTGGTTCCATCGATTTTGGTAATAAGCTGGAGAGCACATTCGCGCCGCACGGCCGCAAAGAAAGCATATCTGATGCCTCAGCAACTAATGTCTCGCCGCGGAGGACAACTTCCAGACAAGCTCGCAGAGCTCCTAATTCTTCGACCACCTTACCTCCAATCATCACTCTGCCTTCCCTAAACCGGTTAGATCCTGGTCATGGCTCTGCTAATAACGCACATTCGCCGTCTCCATCGACAGCTGGCATATTATCTGCCGCAGTTCGCACTGCGGCGCCAGACTACTTTGGCAACAAGTGGGAGCAAACTCGGCCCCCTAATGCTCGCTCGCCTGCCATTGGGAGAAGCTCGTCACGAAATGGTGATCTCAACCGCTCACACATTCCAGCATCATCAGCACTGTTCGCGGATCAAACAATCCGCAGTGCGGGCGTGAATAATCATCGGCAAGAGCGCGAAAGAAGCCATAGCCGTGGTCATTCGCGCAATAGATCTCACGCGGAGAAAGGAAGTGCTGGGGCAACTGGTTCTTCTCAAGGACGCAGGGAGCGTGGAACACGCGGTCCTTCTCAAAAGGCCATGCTGTCAAAGGCTTTACAGAAAGCTAATACGGCTGTTGTGCTTGATAACGCGCGCAACGTTGAAGGTGCAATTGAGGCTTACCAAGAAGCTTGCAACCTGCTGCTTCAAGTTATGTCAAGAAGCTCGGGAGAAGAGGATAGAAGGAAACTGGAGGCAATCCGCAACACATATACAAGCCGCATCGTTGAACTTGAGCAAACATATCCGTTCGACGATGAGGATGAGAAGGCTCTACCTGCTAGGCCAGAGAGTGGTGACTATTACGGCGACGACGTGTCTTCCCTCAACGCCGATGCTGACGAGGACGAAGCAGCAGTTATTGGGGTGGCCGTGGTGACCAAGATAGTCGATCACGACTCATATGTTCCGGAGATCCGAGAAGATCAGAACCACCACATCCAGCCATCACAGGTACCGCGACGGAGAGAATCTTTGATACCGTCGCCATTCGAGACGAATAACAATCATGGTCTTCATCTTGGAGAGCAGTTCGCGCAAAGGTCTATGTCGAGGTCGCCTTTCCAACAGAGCTCTGCTCATCTTTCACCTCCAATGGATCGTCAATCTATGATGGTACCTCCCTTGTCTCCCAGGCGACCACAATCTCCTGCATCTGCTGATCCATTTGCGAATGGAGAAACTCGAGCAACTGCACCTGCACCTGCACAACCGCAGAATAATAACATGGACAACGACCACAGACGAGATGTCAGTCAGGAGTCGATGTCATGGCTGGATACCATCGACGAGTCCGGAGGGTCGACGACATCTTCAGTGCATTCCAGAACATCGTCCCAGCATGTCCGTAGGAAGCACATCAGAGCGACAAGCGGAGCAACGGAGGCCGAGTTTGACGCTGCTCTGGATGCAGCTGTGGAGGCGGCGTATGATGACGGATTTGAGCCCACCATGGAAGAAGAAATACATGAAAACAGACACGATTCGAACGAGTATGAGAACAGACTGGCAGATATGCGGAGGAAGGTAGAAGAGGCTAGAGAAAGAGTACAAGAAACAGAAAGAGAGGCTGCAATTCGTCTGGCTCGTGATCGTGAAAGAGAACGTCTGGCAAGAGAGGACCATAGCATGGATCAAACCGACAATTATGCAGACGACTCCGAGGCAGAGGAGGAGCGTATGCTTGAAGAGATGACGAGAGGCTATATCATGGATGACTTTGACTTTGGGGTCCAGTCTAAGTCTGCTTTACCAAGAGAGTCTGATTCTAGTGGTTATTCTGGCCGTACTTGGCACACCTCTATGGGATCGAATCAAGGGACTACGATGTCGACCATTACAGAGCAGTCCCCAGGCCCTGCCAAGGCTATTAACCATATGCCACCACCAGCTCCACAACCGCCGCCAGGTATGCCACTCCCACCGCCGCCTGCCGCGCCGGCTCCGTTGTCAAGATTGTCAGGTTTCCCTCAAGATACTGTCAGGAGTAGACGCTTATCTGGGCAAACGCAACTCAAGATTCAGACGTCTTCAAGATCGTCATCAGTATCAGAGGTTACAGCATCGCAGTCTCCTGCCATATCACCGCCTGGCACAGCGGCCGGAGTAACACCTACCTTGTCGCCGACAATAGAAGAGACTTTGATGCCACCTCCGCCTCGACCAGCTCCACAGCCACCTGTCGATGGACACACTCGCCAAGAATCAGTAACTGTACCGCACGGCGATATCGTGACACCACCGACCTCCAATGCACCACAGGGTTTGAACTTGGGTGATGTGGCCGATGGTATTCCACGTTCTGGATCTCCCAACCGAGCGCAATCGAGAACTGGTATTAGAAAGAACTTCTCCTCTTCCAGTCTCAAGAATTTGAAGATCCGGAACCAGTCTGTCCCTAATATTGATGAAGATTCAGCTACTTCAGCAATCTCGCCGAACACACCATTGTCAACTCAGTTTGCGACAGCGAGGGCGCCATCAATAACTTCCGCAGTCCCGGCTCTGCCAACTCCTCTTGCGACAGCATTTTCAAGTAAACTAAATATGCCATCAGGTGGCTTATATCTGTTTGACAATGACATCCACGACCCTGCCAGCGATATAGCAAATAAGCCTATACAGCTCGAACCCTGCCCAACTGAGTTTCTTCTGAGGCCTTTCTGGCTAATGCGAGCCATCTATCAGACCCTAGCTCATCCGCGAGGTGGCTACCTATCCACCAAGCTCTTCATCCCACGCGATGTATGGAAAGTCAAGAACGTCAAGATCAAGGGTCTTGAAGAGAAGATTGGTGCTTGTGACTTCCTCACTGCCGCCCTCCAGAAATTAGCCAGAGTCGACACAAACGATGCCGACGCTGTGTTGGAGGAGATGCAAAACTTTGAAGATGTCCTTGAGCAAGTCCGAGTGTCTCTCACTAAGAAGCTCGGCAACGAAGTCGGGCTCCACGGAACCGGGACGTTGTTCAAAGACGCGGCACCCTCCACAGAAGCGGAGACCTCTAGTGCTACAACGAAGTCCAACAGCATGCCCTCTAAAGCCTCAGCATTCTCATGGAAGAGGCTAAGAAGTAAGAGCTCGGGCTTGGCATTGAATACTTATGGAGGGAAGAGCCAGATTAATCTTGGGGAGGGAGCAGCGATGGAGGGTCTTACCATGAGTAGTTTGCCGTTGACTACGATTCCGAATCAGAGATTTGTGAAGAGGGATGTTGGAGCTTTGAAGTGGGAGGGGCCGAATGGGAATTATATGGGGGCGTTGGCTAGGTTATTTGATGCCGCGCAGATTCTTGGTGAGTTTTTCTTGGTCCTTGTGCACGTAGTGTTTGTGTAGAAGGTGGTACGTGGAAGCAGTGGCTAACTGGTGTCAGATCAAATTGCGCGTCAAGTTGAAGATCCAGGCCTAAGACACGCAGATAAAACGCAGGTTGGCCTTGAGCTGAGCACGAGGCATGCTGCTGAGTTCTTTGGATTCTATATCTGTCGCTTTGTGTTGACTGATGTTGGCTTGTTGCTTGATAAGTATGTCAAGAGGGGAAGTGAGTGGGTACTTATATAAGTGCTGTATGACTTTGATGAGACAATAGAGAAGGGCGTATATGATATAGCTCGTTTTATGAGTAAAGAGGGAAAACGGATGAAGAGACGTATGGTTAAGTTTCAAGGGGAAGGCAGTGAATGGGCCCGGCGAAGCATTTGTAGGATGATCTATACGATATCAGAGATACCTAAAGCTTTGCTAGGCTGCTTTGTTCTATGAAAAGGAGGACTTGGTCAATGTAAGTAGCTAGAGATAGCAATCAGAGATATCATTCCAATATGTGTCGTTATTTCGCTTGATGCTACTTTACATTTAAAATGACCGCGTCTTCCTCCAGTTATGCAATACCCCATCACGCGGTCTTTTTCCCATACCGGTGTGACCCAGGACAATAATTCATCCAAATCTCGACCGTGGTAAGAGGTTGCTGAGCTCGCTTCCCAAAAATTCTGTGGTTTTCTCGCCAAAGGCTAAAAGCCACCGCCGTTGCAGTTCTTCCATTATAGTCTTGAACGTCCTGATACTGGCCAAGATCAAGTAATTATCGTAAAATTCCACCTTGGTAGGTGGACCCCTGATGCCTCGCTCGCTGAGTATAAACAGAACGTTGGATGGTACACAGTACAAACAAGGCGATGAAGACTTCGAGTTGTTGTGTTCTTCGCATTTCGTCGAATAGAGTGGCAATGAGCGCGAATGCAGGTCCCTAGGAAATGGACGCACTTTGAAGGAGGCATATGCTGTGCCATACATTCTTAATTGCCGTAATGTTGTAGTGGCTGCTAGGGCGTTGTATTGGCGTCGATGTTGTGCCACTACCTGATTGATTTCCTTTCTTGGGTCTCTTGCGCCCGTGTATGTTAACATGGCCAGTGTTCGTCTGGTTATTTGGTCTTTGAGGGATTTATCCAGCCTGATGGTCGGATTCAGAGCGCATGTAACAGTGCTGTCTCGATGTTGCAGACAGTGTCTAAGGGTTGTCTTATACTCCTCAAGCGCTGCCTCTGCCGTCTTGATCTGTACTTCTTTACTCAAACTCCTTACGCCTCACCATACCCGTCTCAGCTTCGATTCACCCCTTGCCAGCATCAACGTCTTGATTTGCTCTTCGAGTTTCAAAACAACTTCGCCAAATCCCTCAACAACGGCCCTCACATCTTGTTGTGCTGCAGCGGGATGATTCCTCAGCTGCTCAAGGTATGACGACAAAAGAGGAAGGCATTTTAGATCATCCCGAAGAGGCGACGGAATGCCGAAAGCTAATGAGGTGTACGCCTGGATTCGGATGATCGCCGTGATGGTTAGGTCGATGAGGGTTAGGATGTTGACTACTGCACCGATGGCTACGAGTTCTGCCATTTTCTGAGTCCATTCAGGTTGAACAGAAAGCGCTTCAGCAAAATCAACGTATGTGAATGATTCTTGAGTAGTCGACTTAATTCTTACCGTTGTATACTTTCATAGCTATAAGCGAGGCTTCAGCGGTTGCAAACGTAATGTGATGTGGTGGGGCCAGCCTGCTCAAGCATTCATATAGAAGTCTACGGCTCGTTGATTTGTTTTCAAGTTTAATATACCGATTGAACAATCGATCACCAGTACTGGTGTAAGTGAGTGCAGGATGCTCTACCGGTTCAGGCCGTAGACTAATATGATATGCAATCCTCACTGAGCAATTCCTCCACGATGTCAGGCCTCGAAGTCCTAAGCTCAGCAGTCAACAACATCCAGCTTGTCGACGTTAGCGCTACCATAATTTCGCGCCTGATCGAATACTCGAGTTGAGCGAAGAGCGTTTCTGACGTGCTCAAGCATACGATGCCATGCTTGCCACTACTTGCACATATGATACATCAGTCCAAGGAGACACAGAAATATCACGATGGCATCCATAGCTTCACCATTGCTTTGACCGGTTTTAATACTGCAGTAGCCGATCCGGAGACAACGATTAAGCGAATCTTGCCGGTGGAGGGTGACACAAGACGGGACCGTATCAAGAAGGGATTCAAGAGCTTGCAAGCCAAGAAGCAGATCAACTACCTAGAAAATGCAGTCCGACGGTTTATCTCGTTGGTTACGCTTCACCTGCAGGGCCCACGCCTCCAGAGCCATGACATCTATGCCACCAGTACACTTTCGCTCAATTCATTGGATGGCAAGGTGCCGGGAATGCTCTGCAATTGTTGGAGCTCTATCGTATTATATCTGCTAGCTTTTCTGGTTCTGAATTGGGTGAAAGCGAGATGGATTATCTCATTTTAGCTGAAAATAGTGATGACTTCGAAAAGATATGGCCGAGGTGGCAGGGAACTCCGGAAACCATTGATTTTCACATAAATTCGAAGGAGATGATGGCTGCAAGAACTGCGATAAAGTCTTCACTGGGAACAGGTCGACCAAAAAAATTGAAAGGACGGTCGAGTTGTTGAGATTTATGAAAATGCCAAACATTTGATGCTTGATCGGCTTGATAGTACGGTTATAGCATTGGCAATCGTCTTGTTATAATCATTATTTCCCTGGTCCTTGCCACCAAGCGCCAAACTCGGAACGCCCAACGCCAGCCCTCAAAACACCATCACCCACCACTCAGCAAAGCCAGCCGACCCGCAGCTCACAACCCACCCATAGGAATGTACGCCGGCTCAAGCCAGCTGAGCTCCGCATCCCGAACCGCCTGGCCACCCGTCGGTCGCGCCACCGCCCTCGGCGCGAGCGGAGCGAGGGGAATGAGCGAAAGCAGGGCGGCCAGCGCCTAACTCAAAATCAGGCTGACCAGAGAAGTCCCAGTCTCCACGTGAAGCCCACTGGCCGCGCTACCACTGGTTGCGAACTGCGGTCTCGTCCTCGCAAGGTCTGAGGCAGGAGACCGCGGCTCAGGTGAAGCGGAGAGCGACGACGACGCCGATGGCGATAAGGTATGTGGAAGAGACCATGAGGAGTGGTACCGAGAGCGATATATTAGGGGAGGGATTTATGTAGGAGATTAGACAGGAGGAGAATAAGCAGGACCAGGCATTGTCGAGGGACAAAAGCTTTGTGGGAGTTGAACAGCAAAGTTATTTGCAGACATAATTCCCATTGATTGAGGCTGTGCAAGGTAGGCATTGTTGCTGGCTGAAGGCCTTTACGACAAGTTGACGAGGAGAAAGAAAATGCACATAAGACATACAAAGGAAATTATTTGGAGAACGAAGGTTGCGTGGAAGAACATGGTGACTGTACCTAGATCCAGTTATCTTTGATACCGCTGGAGTTTTGGATTGAGAAATTGGCGCTTAGTGGAAATAGGGCCCCGATCAAGCTAACCGAAAACCAGAACAGAGCAATGGACGCCACACTTGGCTCCAGCAAACGCAGTCCGACTAAGGTGGTGCCATTGGGTCGAACAGAAATCATGTAGCTCACATCATACTGGTATTTATTGGTATGATGAACATCTGGTAATATAGCTGGTCTTTCGCAGATTTCGGGCCCAAAGTCAGCACCTTAAACGCCTCCCTCCATAACGCCTCCCCACGGTACTCCTGACCAACTGCAACCTGTCTTCGCTTTTCGCTCTTCTAAGTCTCGTCACTGCATCATCGCTGGCTTATCTTCTATCGCTGTAAGCATCTCTTCCCTGCAACCTCGGATCTCTACCCTGCTGCTCCGGTGGCCCTTGCGGTGGCATATTGAAACCGCCTTGTGGTGGAAATTGTGGGAATCCTCCCGGTGGCGCACCACCCTGGGGCGGAAACTGGAAGTTGGGTGGCATCGGCGGCATTCCATTTACGCCTGGCGGTGGGAAGCCTCCCGGTGGTGGAAATGGCATTCCATTTGGAGGCATTGTCATACCGGCGGGGAATCCTCCTGGTGGCGGAAATGGCAGATCTCCTGGCGGTGGCATCATGCCTCCTGGGAAGCCGCCTGGTGGTGGGAACGGCAATGGCATGCCATTTGGACCCATTGGTGGCATACCGCCGCCTGGGAATGGTAGTGGGAAGCCGCGGCCGACGCCTGGGTTGGAATGGAGCATTGGGTTGGCGCCGGCTTGGCCTTCGGCGGCGTAGGAGGAGGTAATGGAGTCGATGACGGATTGTGCCTTCTCGTGGCCGATCTCTGTGAATGAAGTTAGCAAGGCTGAGACTCCTCAAGAGTATCGAGATGCATTGTGCTGAGCTGCATAGACTCGTAGTAGACGTACGTTGGTAATAGTCGACAACGTTGCGGAGATGGTTACGTCCGCTGTTATGCGCCTTGCGCACACTCATCGAGTCGTGCGTAAGGTAGACATCGCAATAGTCGCCTGGTTGGTTAGCTTGAGCTGTTCCGTTGAAGATATCGAGAATTGTAGCTTACAAAAGACTGATTGTATAAGTTAGCAAGGCCCATTACCATAGCAACATTTGGAATACATACACTTTGGCATCTTTGCGGTATTTATCGAATATGGTGTTTCAATTGTTGTTGAAGTCGCAAATAGTGTAAAGCTCCAGCGATAACCACAAGGCGCAGCTGAGTCGCGCCTATGGTTCGTGCACGTGATATCGTCAGCCAGCCTTGCCGCGCGCCAAGGGGGTCACAGCTGGAACCACGTCGCTTAAACTTCCTGGCAGCGGCTCCAGCCACGGGACCAAGACAGCACCGCGAACCTCCCTCTTGCTAGCAATTGACCATAGGCAGCTGTCACAATTGGGGTCCAACAATATGGCATTTTCAACCTTCATAATGCGCGCCGTTTGCGCATTCGCGTTCCTTCTCGCATGCGCCGAGGCGCTGAAGTTCGAGTTGTTGGCGTACCCAGCTCATGATAGCAAGAACACCAGATGTATACGGAACTTTGTCTCTAAAGACACCTTGGTGATGGTTACCTCGACAATTGACGGATCCAAGGGAGATGGCATGCAAGTCAACATACACGTAAGCTAGCGACACGATTAGAAGCTATGATTGGCATACGAGAGACGGAAACTGATGTTCTGCACAGATCAAGGATGCCGTAGGAAACGATTATGCCAGGGCCAAGAATGTTGCTGGAGAGAAGAGAATGGCATTCACATCCCTTGCCGATTCTGCGTTCGATATATGCTTTGAGAACGTTCTCTACAACAGTAAGGCGAAGCCTGTCCATGACGAGTATGGCTTGTTTAACCAGAGATCAGACAAGGCCAAGAAACCACGTGTCCGCCAGGTCGAGCTCGATGTCGATATTGGTGCCGATGCCAAGGATTGGTCGAAGATCCAAGCTACCGAGAAGCTGAAGCCAGTTGAGATTGAGTTGCGCCGCATCGAGGAGCTCGTCGGAGAGATTGTCAGCGAGATGGAGTACTTGAGACACAGAGAGCAGAGACTCAGAGATACCAATGAGAGCACCAACAACCGCGTCAAGTGGTTCGGTTTTGGTACTATTGGCATGCTTTGCGCTCTTGGCGCATGGCAGATTGTTTATTTGAGAGCGTACTTCAGGTTAATACTACCACTTCAAAATACGGGTCAGCCGGTTAAGCTAACATATCATAGGTCTAAGCACTTGATCTAAACGGTTGTGGTTGGAGAGTTTACTGATTAATGAGGTTACGGCATGCTGGGTAGCGTTTACATAATGAGGACATTAAAAGATTGTACCCCCTGAGGCACATTGTATTACATAAATCTGCAATCGAAGATTATGAGGATTTTACATTTCGGATCAGACTATGAAAAAGAGAGCTAAAGTTGGCAGCTTCCTGCTCGCAAAAATTTACGGAAGCCGGAACTGTTGAAACAGATCAAAAGCACAAAGTCAACGCGTTTGTATTTGGCATAATATCTAGCATAGGCATTGCCCGGAAGACAAGCCCAGGACGCATATCATACAACGAATTGCTTCCACCGCTATACACCACGACGCGTCCGCTCTTCCGTAAGGCAAGTACAAGGAGTGGTTAAATCATCTCACCGACGAACTCGACAACACAAACAAAATAGCGATGGACAGATCTACACCTGCAGCCAACCAGCTTACAAGCTCAGCAGCTTCTTAAAGAGCCCTTTCACCGGCCCAGCCTTCTCCCTTTCTCTCTCATGCTCTCGCTCCCGCTCGCGGTCACGATCTCTCGCCCTCGGCCTATCTCTCCTCGCCAATGCATCTTCCTCCCGCCTTCTGCGTCTCTCCTCTCTGCGGGCTTCGTGGCGGATCCTTCTCTCGTCTTCCTCGATACGAATTCTCTCGTCTTCCTCCCTGATTCGCTCCTCTTCCAACCTTTCTCTCTCGCGTTCACGACGTCTTGCAGCACGCCTCTCTTCATGTGCAACTTGCTCCTCCGGCGTCCTGGTGTATGGTTTCTCATCGCGGTCCCCGCGGCCACTGCGCGGACGGCCTGAGTCGACTCTCATTGATTCTCGACGACGGTGGTGACCGTCTCTACCGATAACAGACTCGCCCTTGAGACTAATCAACGGTGGACGGCTTGCACGATGCTCACCACTTCCACCACTGCCTTCGCTTCTCTCCCCACCCGATGGTTTACGACGACGTTCGTTATGGGAATCACGAAGAGCGTCATCTTCCAGTTTGCGCTTATCGTCGTCTTGCTTGCGCTTCTCCTCTCTCAGACGATACCTCTCACGGCGTTCAGCTTTCCTTCCGTCGAGTTCGCGGTCTTCTTCCTCGCGACGCAACTGCTCCTCAGCCCCACGCTTTTCCTCTCTCAATCTATGCCTCTCCTTCCTCTCCAAACGCTCCCTCTCCCTCTCCATCCTCTCACACTCCTTCTCCTCCTCCAGCCTCCTCTCCTCCTCATGTCTCCTCTTCTTCCTCCTCCGATCCTTAGCAATCCTCTCCCCCTCAACCCTCAACCTCTCCTCCGCATCCTTCTTAGCCTGTGACTCAGCCTCCTCCAACGCCTTCCGCTTAACCAATTTCCTCACATCATGCGCTGCTTGTTCCTCCGGCGTCCTAACCCTATGCTTCCTCGCCTTATCCCTACTGGTGACCTCCTTACTATTAGGATTCCCCATCCCGACACCCGAATCGTGACGATGCGGCTTCGGTATCAGTCCAAAGAACTCGCCAAGTCCACCACTAGACCCACGTCGCTTTCTATGCTGAGTCAAAGGTGGTGGTGAGTGTTTAGCGTCCTCGGTAGGGTGGTCGTCCAGGGACTTGGACTTTTCTTTTGATGAGCGGGATGAGTGATGTCGTCCTGAATGTATGGATGGGCGGTGCGAATGTGAATGACTGGAGCGACGTTCACGATTTTTGTCTGATGTTGGTGAGGTTGGTGGTGGGCTGTCGGGTAGCGCCCTTGGCTCGGAGACGATGGCGGTGTCTGTGATTGGTGCTGGGGCGGAGGCAGGAGCGTCGTCTGGTTTGTCTTCGGCAAGTGCGGGTGGTGAGTCCTCGGACGGCTTTTCTTCAGTCTTTTCTACAGGCGGACTAGATTCAGCGGCTTCTGCTTCGGGCTCAGGGTTGGGCTTTTCGGGGTTCGCTTCTTCTGGGCTGACCTCTTTCGCCTCTTCAGGGAAAATTTCAGCTGGCGCACTTTCGTTGTCCTTCTTCGCTTCCTCCTTATTCCCTTCTTTATTTTCCTCCTTGATCTCTCCACCCTCTTCTTTCTTCTCCTCCCCACTACCATCCGCCTTTACTTCACCGGCTTCAACAGAAACATCCCCAGCTGCCACGTCAGGCTGTGCTTGTGGCTCGCATTGTTCCACACCCTCCGATTTCTCTCCATCGCCGCCTGCCGCCTCCTCCTTTCCTCCTCCCTCCTCTCCTCCTGACTGCTCTTCAGACTCTTCCGACTCGAGCTTCTGCTCCGGCTCCGCGACCGGCTCGACAGCCTCTTCACCCGGCTGTGACGTGGATGTTTCAACTGGTGGCCCCTTGTTATCATTTGCACTTTCAGAAGTGTCTGGAGTACTGTTGTCCTCTGTTGCTGCCAAGTCAGATGTAATTTCTGGACTGGTACTCACGACTGCCACTTCTGGTGTTGGTTCTGGAGCAGATTCTTCGCTCGCCGGTTCAGGGGTCGGCTCGGCAGCGGGTTCTTCAGTTGTTGATTCAGGGGCTGACTCTGGAGCCGGTTCTTCGGTGGCTGATTCTGTGGTAGGATCTGGAACAGGTACTTCTTCAGTTGCCTCAGGAGCTGGATCTGCTGCTGGGGCAGGTTCTTCACTAGCTTTCTCTTCGGCCGGTGTATCAGAAGCCGGTTCATCCTCGGCGGCAGCGATCTCGGTAACCGGTGGCTCTTCTGAAGGTAAAACATCACTGGCTGATGGCTCGTCGGTGACGGGATCGCTAGCAGGTTCTTCTGCTGGAGCAGCAGCATGCTCGACTGCTTTTTCTTCGGTAAGAGGACTACTTTCATCAGCGTTTTCGGCTACTGGGTCCTCAGTATTCACATCATCAGTTGGCGGGCTGCTTTCCGTATCAACAACAGCGTCGGCGATGACGACAGCGGCAACCACTTCAACGACTATGGTAGCAAAATCATCGTCCTCTTTCGGCTCCTCCTTTGACTCGTCACTAACCGGCTCGGCTGTAGCATCACCCTCTATCTGTGGGCTCTCGCTAACGGTGACGTTTAAGATCGCGTTGTCAGGGGCTATGCAGGAATCGACCTTGGGATTTTCTCCCTCATCATTTGGACTATCCTCCGAGTTTGTAGCTGATTGCTTTGGAGTTGGATCCGTTGGTGTGCTGTCTAAAGCGTCTTCTGGGACGACTGTTTTGCTTTCCCCGTCTGCAGGTGGAGTGTCAGCGCTAGCGTCAGCCGATGGCTGCTCACCCGCCTTCCCTTCCGTGTCAGCCGCCGGGCTGCCGCCACTTTCCTGCGCCGGAGCAGCATCGCCGTCCACCTTAGTCGGCCCGTTGTCTTCAGTGCTTGGAGGGTCACTGCTTTCCATTGGAGACTCCGCACTCCCATCAGTTTTCACTTCCGCTTCAGCACCTGCGGCGGGGTCGCCAGATTCTGGGTCAAAGTCTTCCCTCCGTTCCTCCTCTTTCCCATGTGCCGAGTCTCCGGCTTCGTCAACTGATGCTAGAGAGTCCGGAGAAACGTCGCCACTCTTTTTTTCGGTAGTAGTATCGCTAACGGGGTCAGGAGATGCTTCCTCATTTTTGACAGCATCTTCTTTTGGAGTTGCATCCTCTTCGACAGTGTCGGGGCTGTCTGTGCAAGGCTCTTGAGCAGAAGCTCCTCCTTCGGCGCACTCGTCCTTTGGTGGGCCAGCGACATCATCAGCCGGAGTCTCAGAGTCCTTCTTCTCCGCTGCGGTGTCTTCGGAGTCTGCGGGATCAGTAGTCTTTCCTTCACTACTTCCATCCGCTGGCTTGGCATCTTCAGACTTCTCAGGCTCAACATTATCAGTTTGTGGTGTCGCGTCATTCACCTCTTCTGCAGGTGTCTCTGGAAAAGCACCAGGAATCGATTGCGTCTCCGTCTTCCCCTCCGTATTTCCAGATTCATCAACGTTATCGTCAATGACGGGAGCTGCATCGTCGGCCGATAAACTGCTCCTCTCTGCGGCCACAGAATCGCTTTCAGTCTTCTCTTCAGGTTTGTCCTCTTCCTTCTTGTCTTCACAAGAGGCGGCCTCCGGACTCGCATCACCGGCTGGGTCTGAGGGAGCAGCAGGCTCTTCCATATCCTTGGTAGCAGCAGGTTGACTGTCGCTGGTTTCAACTTTCACTTCCTCCTCCTTGACCTCTTCAAAATTTGCTTCAATATCCGGTGTGGTATCAGTGCTGTCTTCCTCGACGACGGGAGCTTCGGTATTGTCCGCCTCCTTGGTTTTCTCCTGCTTATCGTCCTCAGAGGGGATAGCGTTGGCATTATCGGTGGCAGAAGCACTCTCACCGTCCGCAGGCTTGTCAACTTCTGCAGTTGGTTCGGGGGGGGCGTCTTCAGCTTTAGTTTCGGAGCTGTCGCCGCTGGCCTTGATTGAGGCGCCAGCTGCTGGCTCACTAGCAGATTCAGTAGGTTCGCTTGGTGTTTCGGCGACGGTATCGTCCGTCTTGTCCACTTTTATAGGAGTTGAAGCATCGTCTGGTTTACTCTCGTCCGATGCCGGTGCCTCGCTCGCCGGTCCAGAGACAGCCTCATCGACTTTTGGCCCCTCAGAAGGAGCAGTGACGTCTCCTCGCTTAGTGTCTTCAGATGGCGGCGTCTCGCTGGCAGTCTCGGTGACAGAATCTTCAACTTTCGGCTCGTCAACAGGAGGGCTTGCATTCCCTGCTTTGTTCTCTTCTGATGTTGGTGCCTCGCTAACTGGTTCTTCAGTTGGAGGAGTGGCATCCTCGCTCTTGGTTTCCTCCGGTGATAGTGTCTCTTTGGTGTGCCCCTCGTTGACGAGCGTCTCTGCAGCTCCATCCGATACCGTCGACCCCTCTTTCACATTAACAACCGAAGCAACAGGTGTTGCCTCGACTTCAACAATTCCGACCGCCGTCTCACCATCACCAGCTTTCTCAGGGTCACCCATCGTGCCTTTAGGCTGCCTGATCCGGTTTTTCTGGGGACCACCCCTCTTCTTTCCTTTTTTAGGCGAAATGGTTGCGAACCAGGAGATAGGTTTCTCCGCTTTACGTCCCTTAGTATCGATGCTCTGTCGAGATTTGTAAGAATGTGTTGATGCGGACGACCGAGGGGGCTTAGGGTCGTCTCCTCGTTGTACACTTCGATGTCGACGTTGGTGTTTGTTGTGTTGTGCTTCTTGGCTTTCCCACTTGAGGTGTTGTTCGAGGGCGGCTTCGCTTAGGTGTTGGGGTGCTGTATCCCCTTCCGTGGGATGGACTGTATCGACTTGTGATAGAGTTGGTGATAGTGGTGTTTCTTCTGCGTGCTCTTCTTGTGGTTCTGCTTCTTCTAACCAGTTTTACTACACGATCGACACAGGATAACATGGACACACTTACGAGCTTCTACTGGCTCTTCTCCGGGCTCTTTTATCCGATCAGCTTCAAGGACCTCGAGATCCTTCTTTGTGCCCGTGAACGTGATCGTAGGGCTGACTGCAGTGTAAAGTATTTTAGACTGGTTGATCGAAGTCCTATAAGGACAAAATGAAATTTCCATACTGGAAAATAATGTGGAAGTGCAACTTATGAAGTTACTTATGCTATGGCGCCATCAAGCATGCCGCACCTCCTAGGTACGGGGTTCTTATCCCTCGCCGAGTGGTGTTCTGCCAGGTTGCAGCCAGTCAACAAGGACTGTCTCAGTTCAACGACGTGGATGTTGTGCTTGGTTGTGTAAGACGAGGATGTAAGTCGGGCATCAGGTTCGATGGCTGTCAGGTGTGGTACGCAAGGAGGTCAAAAAGTGGTATGATGAGGGGCAGTAAGAGGGGAAGGAAAGCAAATCAATATGATTGCTTATAATCTGGTAAATCAGGAGCTTTTGGAAAGATGTGTGCAGCATGGTTACAAAAGAAGGGTGCTCTTATGAATGAATGCATTGGTTGATATGAGGTAAGAAAGCATGGAAAAGTGCGAAACGAAAAAGAAACAACCATCACCTCGACATGCATCACCATGATAGACTCTGAATTTAATGTTTTGGCAATCGTGCGCGAAGCTGACTGGCAAGGCGAAATGTCCATTGGACCACGTCGTTTGAAGTGGGACGGAATGCACTCATTACAACTCCTCATTTCCACACCCCATTTCTGAACTTGCAACATATCACAGCTGCCCAACCTGCACCTTAGGCCGGAAGAGGTTGGTCGCGATGCAAGCCGAGGATGAGAAACGAGGCGATTGGGGCCGATCTAAAATTTCGGTGCCGTGCCAGAGAGCAGCTGCTGCATCGTGCCAGATGTCCGTTGGCCCGGTATATATTGTGCAATGCTCAATGGTTCCTAATACTGGCGATGGGGATCGCATGAGCCGGTCCGGTCCGCAGGTATGTGCTTCGAGTGAGGTCCGACACGACGTGCTTGGGCTCAGTCGCCTACATAACCGATCGTTATCCTTTGATTTGATGCCCTGGTGCGGTCAAACGTGGCTAGCCGGGGCTACATCGCTAACGTTGGGGAAATCACATGGCAGCTTCGCGATGGTTGGCTTTGAGGAGGACCAAATCAGTCGAAGTCATCTTTTCAGTGCCTCGTCACTTGACGACGTCACGAGTTACACTTCCGCAATTGTCGACTTTGGGCTCGAAATATAACTGAAACGATCGGATCTGTCAATTGCACATTGCTACTCCGCGTAAACAAGGGAAATTGCTAATGTGAATGCGATTTTGCCCGACATGCGCCGTTCGTTTCTTAGTTACTCATTTTCGTGACCCGCCGAATGCCAACGCATCATTCGGGCGCAACCGACCTCCGCGTTTTCGCCGGAAAGCACGACACGTGATACACACAATGCTGCCCCCCTTTTAGTAGTTGTGTGACTTTTGATCCCAGGGTTGGCAGTTTTGCGGCATTGAAATTCGTTTCATGCAGCTACTCCGCATGATAACTGGGCGAACGGTGTTAAAGGATTATGACAAATATGAAGACTAGAAAAGCAAAGGAAATTGGTGAGCGGAGCTTCGACACCAAGGGAAGCGAGATAATTATACGCAAACAGATCCTGAGGTTCGAGACAGTTAAAGCGAAACCGATCAACAGTTGCTGCGACCTTGCATGATAATTGCGTGGTGTATTTGACCATGTACGACATATATAATCCGAAACGCCTAGCGGTATCGAATAAAAACGATGCCAAATCCTTCCCGTGCTGACCTAAACACCCATTGCTAAAGAGCCTCCTACTCCAGATGCAAAACTTAAAAATAACTCTTCATGATAGACACATGGTTCTCCATTCTCGTGACGTCTCCTCCAATCGGTCCTAATCGGTCCCTTCTCACATCGCCATCTCGGCCTGGAGCTTGCGGAGCTCCTCCTCCTCGTCATCCTCTTCTTGAAGTGCCGGCTTCTTCTGCTTGACTGGTTCAAGGTTAGAGAATCTGTTCTCCAGGGACAATTCTCGCTCATAGGGAGACATACGCTCGCCGTTAGCGGCAGTTGGAAGTCGGTGTATCTCATCAGACACTGGGACGGATCCTGTCTTCAGCATCTTGTTATCCAGCTGCTCCTGCTCCATCTCTGCAAGCTCGTCGTCAAGCTCGCTCTCGTCAACGGCTTCGCCAATTGGTGCACTCGTGATGGCGTTTGCGATCTCCTCGCCGAGTGCGTGCTGCTCTCTAAGCTCCTCCCTATGCCAGTATTAGTATCCAGTGTAGTAATCTGGCACCAAAGGATACGTACATCGTCTGGTCGACCTTATCAATGTTGAGCTTGCCATGAATCTGCTTCATAGCCTGTCCAGCCTTCTCCATAGCTGCCAATGTCTCCCTGTTGATATTTGCCGCCTCAATCGAGTAGATCTGCTGTTCCAAAGTCGAGATTTGGGCCAGCGTCTGGTCCAGTGTATGCTCGTGTTGCTTCTTGCGCTTGAGTGCCGCCCTCGCAGCTATTCAATCGAGTTAGTCCCTTATCGCCTAGATACCATCCGGTTCAAGCTCTTCCGCCACCGGTGTCTCCGCGCCTGTGCCGCTACGTACCGTTCTTGTTGGTATTAATGCTCTTCCTTGCAATAGCGTCCTGCTCGTCCATTTGAGATTGAAGGTGACGCTCTCTCTTTTGCAACATCTCGAGCTGCGAGCGCAGCCCGAGAATGGCATTCTTGGGCGTGTCCTTCTTGCCCTGTGCGCTTCCGCCGCCAAACCATCCCCAGAGGCCGGACATCCTGTATGCTATATGGATAGGTTTCGATATTTCAAATAGAGTTTTTTGTCCTCCAAGGCGTCGAGTCGTCGAAGGTTGAGTGTGTACGCTGAAGTCTTGTGTCTTTTAAGGCAGCCTGGCGAGGCTAAGTACCTGGGGGGGACGGGACGATAGAGGGGTGTTTGTCGCGTTTGTATTGAGGTTACAAAGAGCAGGCGATATTCGCGGCAAAGATAACCAGAGTGTCGCGGCGAAAGTAGTCAAACTCTCGATCTATTTGGGTTTTTGGAGTTGCGTTTAGGATTGCGTGGAAAGACACTTTGTGATCGTGACATGACCTGGGTGGTGAACCAGATGACGCTGGTCAGCTAAAACAGCCTAGCGGCATTATGCAACAATCACGTGGAAATGCTTATCCTGTACTTCCAAGTTCCGGTTCAACAACACCTTTTTCATCAACATCATGTCGACCGCAGGACCGCCAGCTTCGATACTGGTTTCTTTCCAAGAGCTTCAAGGCATCAAAGCTAGCAGGAAAGTTAGATTTCTCGGATGGTGAGAACGTCCGCTCGTTCATTTGTTCTTTTGAGTAGGGCGCATTTTCAATATTCATTTATTTGCTTTCATCGTAATTATTTTGCTCCTCGTGCGACTTTCAGGCAGCTCGTAGCATTTCAAACGCTGAGCACGGTTTCCTCATCGTTGCGTAAGCTGACGCCTTCACAGCGTTTCTGGCTACAACACAATGACCGGAGTAGTAACCTTGAAGCACAAATATCCGGATACCGATGGCCCAGTTGCTCTAATAAATGTCAACTTGCTCCTCGAAACCCTGAAGCCAGCTGATACTCAGATCGGCGAGTGGATGAATGTAATTGGCTACGTCACGAAACAAGAGGATGCCCAAAGTCCGTCGAAGCAATACAATCATGCCACTTCGGTGCAAGCGATCACCTACTGGTCGGCAGGCCGGTTGGACCCCGCTGAATATAAAGCTGCGGTTGCCGAGATGTGAACGACACTGGTCCGCTTGGCCGAGATAGCTGTTTATTTGGGCACTCGAGCACTGGCAATGTGTTTTGGTGTTGACATCTCAAATGCGAGATACGATTGTTTGGCACGAGCTCAATAAAGTCTATCGATGGAGTTGGAAGAAAATACAGAAGGCCAAATACTCGACTGTAGCGGGATCATGACTGTGGACGACAGCACGGATGCAACGGCAACAGCTGCATCAACACCTCATCCGAGTTGCGCTTCGCGGAGTTCAAATTCACAACGTCACGCATCTGCTTATGCCCCATTGGCGACGTCGGGTATATCCGCTTTATCACAACATGCAAGCCAAGAGACTATCTCCTGTCTCTGTCGTCCCTATCCCTCCGCCTATCATCCCACTCTCTATCTCTGCGTCGACTTTCGTCCGACGACTTCCGATAACCGGGACTTCGCTTCCCACCAGAATATCCGCTATCACGTCTATCGCCCTGCCTGGCTGCTTCTTTCGCTGTAGCTAAAGAAACCGTGACCGGCCGATTCAGAGGTCTCTTCAATGGTTTGTCCGTCGGGTCGACCTTCTCAGCTCGCATCCTTGCAGCGGCTTGTTTCTCATATGCCTGCTTCGACTTTCCGCATATATCGTCAATTTGCTCCTGCGAGATAATCAGCACCTTTCCTTACGTTTGGGTTGAGGTGACTTACGTCTGTGAGACATGGTCCTGGGGTGACGATCAAGAATCCATCTTCTCCCTGGAGATATGTCAGAGATTGTCGAGGTACGTGGGAAATCTGGGTATCCTACCTCAAAGCTATAAGGGCGTACATGGGCAGACGGGCCAAGAAAGCATTGTATCTCCTTGGTTATAACTCTCTTATTTATTTCATGATTCGAAATCCAGTATTCATTCATATTCTGCGTGGGCATAGCTGATGTGGCTCCGAGTTGCGTCTTGGGATATCATGAGAAGTTATATTTCGTGTCCCAAGAACTGTATTACCAGGCATGAGATACGTGCATGGGTTTGTAAAAAAAGAACTTTCGCGAGGACTCTGTGATTTATACAAGATGTACATCTCACATTCTGGAATAAACAATGGTGTCGCGTTACAGGATTCACTGAGAAGTCATCCCGAATGATAGGCACCATGGTACTCATGACCCTCTGTGCTATTACAGCTTCAAGTCTCAACCGCACACGTAGTGATGCTTGCATGTCTGATGGGTGGTGAACTCTCTAGGATACTTATTGGTATTGAGGTGCTTGAGCATGTCGAGGTGTCCGCCTCATTTTTTCAATCGCGGGGCTGCAGTGAGAAGTCCGAGCTTCTGATTGGCCAAGAACGTACCAGATGAAGGGACGCAACGCCAAGATGAGAGCACGACTACTATCAGGCTTATACGTGTGGGAGATGTCCTGATACCCCTCACTTTGTGTTAGTGTCTGCTATTGACAATTGGCGACAGCGTAGCCGCCGTGAGAAATGATGGCGGTCAGCTCCCGCGCTGGCGGCATCCTGATTTGGGCACGACTTCAAACCTGGGCCGTCCAAAACTTCGAGTCACCATCCTTCGATTTGACAACTGGCAGGGGAGTTGTGCATCTCAGCAAGTCGCTTTGCATCAAAAAAGCTGGAAGATCAGCTCGTTGTTCTCATCTCTCTTGGGGAAGAAAAAAGAGAGCAACAATTGAGACAGGATGCCGTGGATACAAGCTCGGAGCTCTAACATGTGAGCGTCCGAGCCGCAACTCCAGGGGTCATACCAGCTATATCTTTGTAATCCTTGCTTGTCCCCAAATAGCCGCGACAACAATGACTTGAAGGTTATACTTCACTGCCTTGCAGACGGATGTCGGATGATCTACGGAATGCCAGCTGAATTTTCAAGCACGATGGGCAACCGGATTCCTAGCCCCTAGGCCAACGAACATGAGAGAACTGTGGATCACTTCCTTTTGACCGAGAGTTGTTGATCTCGAACTCGGCATTCGCGGCTCCCAACGAATCTGCCGCCTTAGTCGAGGCGGCAGCAAGATCGCCGACACATGAACCACGGTCGCCAGTTGATTATACTCAGAGGTTCCTCCACAGCCATACCAAGCTTTTCCCTCGTTGATCCCACAGCCTTGTGAGTAGCTTTACGTATACCACGTCTCCAACAGTCGATCCCACAAGCCTCATCAGAGAACATCCCAACGATATTGCCAGCATGTTTACTGGTCAGCTGTGATGAGCATGTTTTAGACCGATATACGAGCTGTTCCTTTCAAATACAGCAGGCATCACGCCATTGAGGCTAACCTTCTCCTTTATACTCTTTCTGAGACGGCTCTATGCACCGCGTTTAGGCGGTAGAGGCGGCCCGTGACTTCCTCACCGAAGTTAAACTGAATGAGGCAGCTCGTCCACAGAAGACGTTTCACCACGGATCAATACTTTAGATTAAGGAGCTAAAGCTATTTATTCCCTGAGCTGACGTCTTGTTAGATGCAAGACTCAATCTTGCAGCTTACCGGACGCTGAGCGTTGGTTATATGGTGCAAGTAGCTGTCATAGGCGAATCGTCACTACTGAGAGTTGAGGCTCCAAACCTTCCGAGGCACTCCTCAGCTAAACAAGAAGTTCCCCAACTTGGTTGTCCGTCAGAAAAATATTTAACAACTGAGATATACGGGATGATTGGGAAATGCGACATGAGCAGTATGGTATGTAAATAAACAATGCAACAGCTCAATCTATAAAGGAGGGAGGGGTGTGTTAAACACATTAGAGTGCTTAAACACAAGATGGAGAGCGCTCAGCGCAGCGATTCATCTTCAAACTTAACCTCTCTGATATTGACCAGTTGAAAGGTTCGGAGTTTTAAGATAAATTGGTTTAGAAGATTGACGACTGGTTGGCGTGGTGAAAAGTTCTTTAATGAATCGACTAACTTATGAAGTTTACAATTCTCGTCGCTAACTGGTTAGCAAGTGGTCACATGAAGCATGACCAAAATTTGGGATGGGGGAGAAAATATTTTTTGATTTATCATAGCAGATCAATAAATACATAACGAGGACTTGTCTCGTTGAGCATCATTGAGGCTCGAAGTCTAACATCGTTTATGTCGAATTCTCAAACTCGAAGCGAAGAGCATGCGGTCATCTTCACGGCCCCCCCGCCGATCAGGATCTAATCTGTTCCGGTCGATGAAACATTTCCAGGCTAGCATGTGAAAGTTCCAATCGCCGAACCCGAACTTATTTTCTGATTACAACAATTTGTTGAGGCCAGAGGCTGCATTTTTGTTGACAAAATAGCTTCAGTCCAAGCGTACCAATTATCTAGAGGCTTGATATATGCCATCTTCATGGCCTAAGCTTGTCTTCAGTCCTTGCATCATCCGGCCATTGTCTCGAGTTTTGCTCCAGCGCGCTCCCATTCCCCACCTTTCACTTTCCCTCGGAGCAACGTCTCCTGTCTTCTTCCCGCTTTTCCCTTGCGGGCACTATATTCACACTCTACACCATGACAATGGCCGCAGCCGCCCTGCCACTGAGGCGCATCGCCTTCGTTGGCTCCATAGCCATCGTCGCCGGCCTCTGCAAATCGCAGCCCCTCAGCCTCGTCAAAGCCTTCTTCACCGGCGCCGGCTCTTGGTCGCGCATCTTCGCGCTCGTCGTAGTTTTAGCCAACTACAAGAACTTTCCCTTCGTATGGCATGTACGTGTTCTGCTTCCAAGTCCGCTTTCTCACCACCAGAAGCGCGAAATACACTGGCTAACCGGTTTGCGACAGATCCGCGTCTGGAACTCCATCCTCCACCACTTCTTCGCCTCCCGCACCTTTACCCCAGAGCTCGCCGGCTTGACAACCACGGCCCACCTCCCAGTCATCTTCCGACCCGCTGTCACGCCCTCCCGCTCCCCTGTGAGCGAATGTGACTACAACCTCCACAAGTCCAACTCATCCTATTTCTCCGACCTCGACGCCGCGCGCGGGCACTGCATCTGCGCGTTGACTCACACCGCCATCACCAAGCTCCAAAGCGATCCTAGCCTTATTATTGGTCCGGACGGCAAGGCTTGTTCGAGCAAGATGAGAGGTGGTGCCAAATGGGGCATTATGCTTGGTGCGGTGCATTGTAGTTGGAAGAGGGAGATTAGGCCGTATGAGGGGTATGAGATGTGGAATCGCCTGCTGTGCTGGGATAGGAAATGGTTTTACCTCGTTACACACTTTGTCAAGAAGGGCGCAGTCAGGCCAAACGGCTACACGCTTGATAGACCAGAAGACAGTGGGGTACTGCCGTCGTGGACGAGGTCAAAAAAGGGAGACCCGGTAAGGGAGTTTGAGAAGGCGACGCAGGAGGTGGATGAGTCTGTTATTTTTGCGAGTTCGATTTCGAAGTATGTCATGAAGCTTGGACGTCTTACGCTCCACCCAGAAGCTATTTTGGATATGTCGGGACTCCTGCCGCCAAAGCCGGGTGGGTGGAATACTATGTCTCGCCCATCCACGACTCCAGGGACGCCAGAGGAGGACGATGAGGTGCAGGGGACTTTGATGGAGGACTCTGTGTTCACGCATATGGGCGTCGCCAACGGAAGCGCAGAGGATGGAGCTGCTAAGGTTGTGGAGGAGAAAAAAGATGGAGCTGATCCGGGTTGGACTTGGGAGATGATTGAAGCTGAGAATGCTAAGGGGATGGAGCTGGCGAAAAACTTCCAAAACCTTGATATGCTGCCGGCTACTTTCACGGGACCAACTCAGCCAGCGATTGGGTATTACACCGATTTGTTCTGAATGATCTGAAGAAAAAGGAAAGGGGTTTCAAAAAAGACGGAGAAGAGAACTGGAGCACTTCAAGCCAAGCCGCGACAAGCTGCAATCATGGAGTCGAGGAGAAGGAGACAGGATGTAGGATGAATTAAGATTAGCAGACGCACCGATCTCTGAACTCGAAATAGAGTGCTGACACAATGCTTACGATCGAGGTCTTCGGAGACGGAAAGAATTCTCCGCGGCTGGCATCCGTGGCATTTGCCTCGAAGAGCCGCCCAGTTGCACGAGCGTCGAGTCTCACGATGCGGCCTGTCAATATTGTAACCTTGGGGTCTATCCGAGGCAACAAGGGAACTTGCCGAGACATCTCCTCAGTTCGTCTGAGCCATTGAGGTCTTCCTGCGAACGAGTACTTTACACGCTGAAAAATCGAGTTCTCACTGAGGTTGTTCGCGCTTCCAAGCATGAAGAATGAGGAAGCCCACACGTCATCGAGTACTAGCTACCATCATTTATGCATCTCATCGGCTACAAGACTGCTCAGCCACCATCTTAGGCGCGATGATGGTATTCGCATTTGGGGGCCGAGTTCACGAATGTTGGGGGTAGTCGTACTCGTACCGTTGGCCATAAGTCCCGTCTACATTACGACATAGGACATGCAGCTCTAAGCCACGAGTTCTGTCCGATTTGTGCTGGAACCCGGTGTCCTCGACCATGCCCTTGTCCCATGCCCGCGCCTAATATTAGCACGCCCTACCGCCCGAAGGAGACATTGTGCGATGCTTCCCTCTGCACACTCGACGCCACAGAAGTGGTTGGTGTGTCAGACACGACCACAGGTTCCATCTATGCTCTAGGTACGAGTATCAACTTTTTGCCTTCATGACTCGTATCCTCATCTTTCTCATCTGTGCCTCCGATTCCCATCGATTCCTTTGCGCTTTTCACGTTCGTTATTGTTGGAGAGGTATTCGCGAGTGGTTGTCCGCAGTAAGCGCTGGCGAAGGGAATATGAGTAACCTTGCGTCTCTGTCGCAATAAGCGCTGGGACTACTGCAGCCGCGAGGCCGGAGAAGAGCTGAAAACTCCTGCGTCGTTCCAGTACCACTTCTTTGTTGTATTCTTCGGGAGAGCTGTGCGACGTCGCCTAATAGGGTCCGAACTCCTGCTATTGAAGATTAGGAATCGGTGTGGGATATAGTTTGCGCTCGTCCAAGTCACGATTGAGGGGAAAGCGCTGCGAACTTGGGACTGAGACTTGAGGACGACAACAACGGATCGTTATAGGGCATCATTCTGGTGCGAGATTGATTGTGTATAAGGCGAGGAAGTGAACGAGGTATGCCATGGATTAACAGGGAGGAAGCGCATTGGGATAGCTACTAACTGGTTAGCACCCAGGTACCTCCTCAAAAACCGACCACTAGCTGCGCAAAGAAGTCGGCGCCGACAACAGCTCGCACGAAAGACGATGATCTGATTCAGGATTGGCAACACAAGTCTCCACGCAATCCTGAGCATTGCTCCAAGCTGCAATTCCCAAGTGGAATCAATCGGCATACTAGAGCACACGCAGCTTCAGCACATCGTCACAATGGCAAGCCACAGCAACGGCTACCCAGCGACCTCAGAGATCGATTCATACGTGCCAACCCTCGGCCAATCCTCCACAGCCTCTAATTCTACTTACAATCTAAACCTTCGCCAACCCTCCACAGCCTCTGATTCTACTTACAATCCAACCCTTCGCCAACCTTCCACAGCCTCTGATTCTACTTACAATCCAACCCTTCGCCAACCCTCCACAGCCTCGAATTCTACTTACGATCCAACCCTTCGCCAATCCTCCACCGACTCCCGTCCTCCCCTCGCCAGCAGCCGCTGGTCATCAATATCAGACCTGTCTACACCTCCCACGCCCCTCGTAAACTCAACCGGTTACTTCGGCGTCGCCGACCCCTCTCAGATCCGAGAGAGACAATACTCAGATGGCTCAGAGTACACGGTTTCTCCGCCTTCAAGGCCCGTTAGCCAGTTTGAGCCTGCGAGGAGGTACTCTGATGGCAGGGATGTTATACCAGAGGAGGTGAATATCAGCCATGTTAGGATGACTGAGAGTCCGGCGCCGGAGGACACGAGTTATATGTGGTATACGTCGACGGGACCTGCACCGAGTCAGAGGAGTACTGGTTCGATTAGGAGTTGGGGGGGACTGCCGTGGTATCCACTGGATCCGTACTCGCCCATAATGGGGGAGGGCACGACGCCACCGACTCCTACACCAGTTGGGCGGACGGGATCATCCAGAGCTCATAGATGGCTCTCCAAGAAATCTGGTCGACAGACGTCTTTCCATAACACCATACCTGAGGAGAACGACGATGCGGTGGAGCTTCTCCCAGCGCGTGCTCATGGGATACCTAGCGCTTCTGATGGCAATGGCCATATTGAGAACACACTGGGGTATGATTATGCTGGAGTAGACTTATCGTCCTTCTCTGGCCCAATGGCTCCACACACCGAAAAACAATTGATGGAAGCGAACAATTTGGAAAGAAATAACATCCTTACGGGAGGTTTGGGCACTGATGTGCAACCTATAACATTCACGACCAGCGCTTTGGTGGCTTCCAGCCCAGTTGATGTAGTACACCGGATGCGGACAAGGAGAGGGACTCGAATGAGCCGGTCATCAACTGTGAGGAACCTGGCCCAGGCAGAAGCGAACAGGAGAGGAACACCACTTGCCATCCAAGAAGAGGACCCGAATGATATAGTGAGTATCGATGTGACCGCCTACGACGCAAATGGCATCCACGACTTTCGACTAAAAGGCGTCAGGAGAGCACAGCCATTGATCGTCTATCCCACTGCAAACTGGAAGCCTGTGACTATGAGATGGCCGTATCTTACCTCTCTTATCGTGATGTCAATAGCCATGGGCATCATACAAGAATGGCTTTACCTCAAATCCGAGCGTGAGAACGGGCTGCTGAAGTTCACAGATCCGAAAAAAATTAAGACCGTAGATTACTTTGCGTTTAAATACCTTGGCAATATTCTCACCGTCGGCTACGGCATCCTCTGGCAGCTGACGGATGCCGAGGTGAAGCGACTCGAAGCATACTACCAACTTGGAAAGGAAGGTGGCGCGCTTGCCGCGGAAAGTATCAATATCGACTATGTGACCCTCTTCGATATCTTTCGGCCCTTCGTCGCGCTGCGATTCCGCCACTGGGCTGTGGCTGTATCTTCATTTGCTTCAATCCTCGCCGTGTCTGTGGGACCTGCTCTGCAGTCAGCGACTGTCGACCTCAATCCAAACCGTGGGGAGCGGGACGTCGACCCGACCATCGAGAAGACCATCAGCATCGAGATGATCTGGTCGCGAGCTCTCACAGGGGCCTTCTTTCTGATCGCTCTACTCGGCCTCGCCCTTCTTCTCATGCTTCAGATGCGCCACTCGGGCCTTACTGTCGATGTGAAAGGGATTGCTGGTGTTGCGGCGCTGGCAACCAGGTCACACATCTTGCCCCAGTTCAAGGATCTCGACACGGTGCCACCTAGCGATATCCACAACAAGCTCAAGAAGAAGCGATACACTCTTCGAAATTCATCTTTGGCTCCCGATGACAATGCCGAGGTCACTGAAGCGGAAGCTGACAAGTTCTCGGCCTACAACCTAAGCAGTAATCCTCATCCCTTCATGATGCGATGGAAGTCCTGTTTGTGGCTCGAGATCGCGTTGTTCACATTCTTGGCAATGATTCCCATACTGCTGTTTGTGGATGGCGCATACATCGTCTCTGAGAAAGCGCCATGGCTCACCACCGTGCTCGCTGTCGCGCTGAAACTCGTTTTGCAAACCCTAGAACAGGATGTCAGAATGATGGAGCCCTTTTTCATCCTCGTAAATCGCCATGCGCCACCTAAGACATTAACGCTAGACTACACGGGTATGGCGACGGGCTACATGCCCTTCCGTGCGCTTTGGAACAGACACTTCATCCTCGCCTCCTTAGGCTTTGGATCAGTCCTCTCCGAGGTCCTGACAGTGTGCGTGGGCTCCCTAGGCACGGTATCAGGAACCTCCTTCCTCGGGCCAGCGAAGCATTCCAATGGTCAAGAAACACCAGTCTCCTTCTGGACCAGCTTCATCCTCACCATGATCATCCTGCTCTACCTCATGCTAACCACCTCCCTCGTCATGATATATCGGCGCAACCCGTTCCTGCCGCGCCAACCATCCACTATTGCTTCTGTACTGGCATTCGTGTATCAGTCGAAGATGCTGTATGGGTTTGTGTGGGATCCGGGGCATTCGCCTGGAACGATGGAGGAGGCTATAAAGAAGATGGTGGAGAAGTTTGAGATGGAGAAGAAGACTTTTGGGTATGGGTGGTTTACCGGGAGGGATGGGCTCGATCATTGTGGTGTTGATTGGGAGGAGTTGACGCAGAGTTATGTGCTTGGGACGGGTATGGATCGGAGGAAGGCGACGATGGGGAAGTTCGAGGATGTTAGTATGTGGTAATAGTAATATAGATGTAGGTACGTATACACAGGAACCTTGATTTCCTAAGCATTTAAGTTTCCCTCAGCCCTCCCTGTTTGCTGAGTTTGTCCCAGCTCCCCCACAGCCTCGCCAAATCTCCACCCTTATAATCCTCATCTCATATCAGTCAACCATAAGCAGCACAGAGGGCGTGGCTGGAGTCGTCCGGCCTCAGGACAAACCGGGCTGGCTTGGAGGATAATACGCCTGGGCCTCGATTCGATTCCCTGATTCACCAGTACTGTAGGAGGGATTCCCACCGGGAGGTATCTAGGAGCGTAGGCTCTTAGTTTTGTTGTTTTGACCTCTTTTGGACTAAAAGACCTTACCAGCATGACAGAGCAATTATCTGCATACCCAGCGAGGATTAGTGGACTTTAAGGAAGTAGCGCTGTCGGTCAAAACTGTTTTTGGTGTTCCTAGTCTTGGTGGGGGTGAAGATTTGTGCTCGACACCAAAAGGCAGCGCGCTTATCGCGCTCGTCGCGCTTAAAAGTCACGATAAAAGTCCTGTGCCACCTCCCACGGATGCGCCCTTGCGCGAAAACCGAGCCACGAGGATGCCTGAAGAAGAGGCGCGGGTGCGGCTGCCGGAGCGGGAGCGGGAGCACCAGCTCAGGGGGCCTGTCTTTGGGAAATTGGGTTCCTGCCGTCGCGCACCTGGCACCTCTCACCTCTGTTCCTTCCCATCAGCGAACGACAATCGACTTAGCCACCACAAGAATTACGACATTGAATCGACAAAATGGTGAGCAGAAGGGTAGAAGGATTGTGATCAGTAGGGGTTTGAACACCGGGTTGATTAATTTTAGGGCCGTGTTAAGGTTAAGTCTAAGGAGTGGAAGAAGCGCGCTTCGAGGGGGAGAATTGGGAATGCCTGTATTCCCAAGCCCGACGTAAGTACATCCCATCCATCCTCCATACCCCTCCTACCTATCAATCTCTAGACATGGCCTGGAAGAGATTGTGCTGATGAGCCATTCTAGGTCCCAGTCTGCAAGCAGAAGCAGTTCAAGTGTATGGGATGTGAGCGTCACACTGTCGAGGTCAAGCTTGTTAAGAAAGGAAAGAGGAATATGGTCGGAGGGTTCCTGGAGTGCAAGAATCAGAACTGTGATGTTGAGTGGAAGGGGGGACTTAAATTCGGTGGTGAGTCTTGTCGTGTTTGTTCGCGGCTCGCTGCTTTGCACGATCTGTTTCGCCATTTGACTCCCCTTTCGCGCTGCATTTACAATGCTCTCTGCACAACACTACACAAGCAACATCAGACACATTCTGACGCACATAGCCCTCACCCAGAAGAGCGATATCTACCAGGACTGGGTCGACGCCGTCGCCGATATCACCCACCCACAAGGAACCGCCAAGAAGACCCCAGCGGAGCTTGCCGATGAAACTCTTGCCAGAGATCTGGCAACGATCGAGGCTGCTGCTGAAGCAGAGGCCAAGGCTAAGGCTGCTGAACTCGTCGCCCGTCAGGATGACGCTCGCGATGCGAGGTCCCAGCGCGCTATGTCGGTTGCGTCTGGGGCACCGCGCAAGAACCGCCGCAAGACTGCGGTTGTTGCTGTGGACGAGGAAGACGAGGACCTCGTAGTCCACCTCGGTGGTCATGGTGCTCACCGCACTGGTGCTCCAGTTGTTATTGTCAGCGATGATGAGGACGAGGATTACCAGCCAAACCCTGTTGATGTCGTGGGCCGCATGCGTTCTTACATTAAGCCGATCCCGAGCGAGGTTGTGGTTTCCCGCGACCCGGTCAGCGTGGAGATTAAGAAGCTGCAAGTTGCGCATTGGGTGCAGGGCGTGCCGGAGGATGTTGAGGATGCGCACAGCCCAGCTGTTGAGATGGAGAATGAGGGGTGTCTGGTCGAAATTGTTTCTCCTCTTGCTTCATTCTTCCATCTCTAGGAGTCAAGGATATTCCCGGAGTATGGCTGTTTATGGATGTTCGGAAATATGGTGGTGTCTTACACTTTGCCTACGGGCATTGATCTCGGGCGAATGGACTGGCGGATGGTTGTGTTATCGCATGAGGATTGGTAAATGGCTGTGACTATATACTCAATCTGTTTGCGTTGTAGATGCTCGATTGTGCCTGACAGATTAATTAATATCGACGAGCCTTTACTCCATCTTTATTGGTTCCGATAACTCCTCCATTGTTGACACTAATGCGGCCACGGATCCAAAGCACCCTGCCCACTGACGCCACGACTCCCATTGTTGAATTGAATCCATATTCCCGAACTCTATTAGACACGATACCTAAAGTCCTTCTATGCAGCATCTACCGGAATTCCATCATGATCCACCTCTTCACTTTCCTCTACAACCATGCCTTCATCCAGTTTCCTTCTCAGTCTAACCAACATAATCCTCAACGGTGTCGCAAATATAATCGCAATAAAGACAGTTGCACAATTGGCCGCCATCGCCACCGTATATCTTGGTCCTGCGCTCTTGGGATACATATACGAGGCGTATATAGTGCTTCAGTTCGAGATGCAATTGACGAACGCCAATGCAGCGGCGCGCCTTGATGTCTGACGAGGAAGCGTATTAGAGATTCATGACAGACAGACGACGTAGCCGGAGTACACTCCTGGCACCATCAACATCAATGCGACGTACCGCGGAGCAACAGCCGACGTTGCAATGGCGACGATGAAGGCCACAACTGCAACAGTCCGCAGGAGAATGATGTCCAGATACCTCTCCCCCGTCCTGTCTGCGTGCCAGGCATTCACGTAGGTTGCGATAACGCACAGCACATACGGCCGCGCTGTCAGCAACAGCGTGGGCACCCTCGCATACTCCAAGGCCTCCACAACCGTGGGAAAGAAATTCGTAACCGACCCCCAGCCACAACACAAAACAGGATAACCATCAACACCCACGTCTTAATATCCTGAAATGCCAACTTCGCACCATGCAAGAAAGACTGATGTTCGCTATCCACCCAATCGTCCTCCCCAATATCCTCATCAAGACGCCAAGCGGCCAGCTGACGCTGTTCTCTGATGGGCCAGGTGGTGGGTGCATGGGAAGTTGGGGGCACGAAGAAGGAGGCGGCCGCGATGCCGATGGTGACTGTGCCTTCGAAGATGAAGAGACAGCGCTGGGCACGGGGACCGTGCAGGCCGTCCATGTTGCCTGTTACCCCGGCTGATATGGACCCGGAGAAGGCGCCGCTGATGAGGGAGCCGGAGTAGAGGATTGAGTATATCGAGTCCACCGTTATTTGCGTCGCTATGCCTTTCAGTCTTTGACTTCTCGTCGTCAGAGCCTCAAAGAAGAGGCCGAGATTTAAGACGTCCATAGTGAGCGAAACACGGCGCTAGTCCTCTGGCGCGGTCTCTGAACTTGAGGAGAGATTAGGAAGGTCCCAATTTGAGCAGGATGAAGTTAGAACAATGGACGTAATGTTCAGACACCCCTCCCGACTCCATGGGATGCTGTGGTTACCAGCTACTTAGGCACGGAAGGGTGCATGATGTGCTAAGCTAATTCTAAGGTTAGCAACCCATTTTAGGAGCGGTAATTTGTTGGCCAGCAATCTACAACCCCTTAAGACTCTCGGAAGACGCTGAGAACACAGCTGACCAGTCGACAGAGGAAGAAGTCGATCGGCGTTGGTAACTATGGGCATGATGTGGTATGGGGGGATCACGGCTTTCGTTACGTCGAAATGGTGATTATCCGCCATTCCCTAATCCCTCTCTACCCAACACGGAACGACCTTACCTGAGCCACAGCTTACACCACATGTCGGCGTCAACCTCACTTGGAGGGCACGTCGTCACCAGGGTGTGGTGATTGGCTTTGCAATTGACTAGCGCTAGGGCGCCAGTCAAAAACTATATGCGGGGGCTCTACACCCTACCTTTGAGCTCTTTTCTTCTTCTCCAGATCACGCAAAATTTATACTCCTGCTGCGCTGCTTTTCTCCATGGCCGGAAAGCACTCAACTCAGTTCATTCTCAAGATAGCGCTCGGCTTTGGTTAGAGCCTGACCACAATCTCTTCTCACCTTGGTTCGCAGCTGGTTTTAGGACGCCGTACTGATACACGACAGTTCGAGCACCGCCGCTGCTCTCAACTCCTCAACTTCGGTCATTGCCCCTGCATCTCCTGTTCATCATGGCGCCACAGTCGAAATTTGCACAACTCAAAACCTACGCAGTGCTTCGTCCAGATTCAAGGATGGAACCCACGAGATGGCCAGGCGCCTTTACGAGATTACAATCAACAAAGTCGCAGCACCAAGACGAAGATTCTGACCGTCCCCGGATATCTGAGAGACAAACAACAGGAAAACGACATGTGCTTTCGCAACCGCCAAGGCCTTGTAGTCGAGCTTCGTTACTGCGTCACATTTCTCGAGATCCGGCCGGATGGACGGTGCATGTCCTGTCACGCCGCGGCCCATGGAAGACATTGCACAGCTGCAGTAAGGAGACCAATTCCATGTTCTAATCAACTTCCAGTTTCGTGGCGAGAGTAAAATCGTCCGACTTCGCTGCCACCTACATCGATAATTTCCGCAACGAAGACGTCCTTCCATTTCCAGAACGCACACACGAAGATCACCCGCGCGAATACCTTGAGTATGCTAACCTCGATCTTAGTGTTCTTCGCTCCGGGGACCAGGAGACTGCTGTAACAGAGCTCGGGCGTATCATCAATGCAGCCACACATAAAGTGATGGACGTGGACACGGCGGAGCCAAAGGGCAAATAGGGAAGCTAGTGTGCATCGCTTGGGGATGTTTGGGAGATTCGTGGTATTGCGGAAATGCTTGGGTCAAATAATAAAAGTGGGTTTCGCAGCTGTAAGTGTGTTGCGAATAGTTGCCCGAGCTGATTCGATATTGTCACCAGACACAGTACAGACATATTCAACCTCGATGCAGTCAGCATCGCTAGAATTCACACTGAAGCTGTGAGATCGGTAGCTCAGTCGAACTCCGAGAACTAAACCCGGGTCCAAGAATCCATACGGCAGATAACCTCGCCCAATTTCAACATCTACTCCAGATTCATTCCGAAGGTGGTCTCGATATAGTTGATCGATTGAGGAGTTCTCCTCAGGAGAAACCGGAAGATGTAACGAGAGCGGATCTGGCTTGGCATGAAATCTGTCGTCCTCGACTATAGCGCACTTTCTGAGCCCGTCAGTGTAGGAGAATAAAGCCTCGAGCGCTTTAGGTAAGTAGTAGCAGCAGCTGACGCCCAAGGCTCCCTACAAAGCGGTTAGCACTATCAAGTAAGGGCCCGAGACATCACCGTGAAATGAAGAGGCTGGTTAGTGGGACCGTGATTTAGTCCCGAATGGTAAGCCAGGAGTGCACAAACATCAGCGCCAGCCGATCGGGAGTCGCTTCGCCCATAAGTCTGTGAGTGCTTGAGTTAATGGTTGTGGATTTTGGGTTGTGAATGTAAAACGAATGAAAGGGTCCCTGGACAAGTAAGCCCAAGTAAGCAATATAGCTGTCAAGGTGGGTACTTATCTAGTTCGTTTGATTGTCTTAACTACCTCCCAATTCACAGGGTCCTCGGACTTGAGCCCTAGGCTCGAGTCGAGTCGTTTCTAAGCTCAGTTAGCACACACATGTGAGTTGCCGATACTTACCTAAAATCGGATATGCTATAGTGTGCTCGGTGTCAATTAAACCAGTTATCGGTTTAAAAGAAAAAGAGATTTCTGTTATACTCACACGAGTAGCACTATCGTGGGGAACACTGGTTCCCATAACACTCCTCGGCGCGTGAAGCCAATTTCTGTGAGGAGTTAACCCCTGCCAGGTTAAGCTGGACGAGGTAGCCCTCCAGCTCCCACGAGCTAGGTGGTTTCCCCCCAAACCCGGCTGACCATTACAGGCCATCCAAGGGGTGGGGGGGGGCACGGCCTTTGTAGGCCTACTTTGACACGGAAAGCTCGCTGAGATCGTCAGCGAGGTTTCCTGCAGCCGAACCCAGGATGCTGAGCGCCTTGAAATTTTTGTCCAGGTTGGTGACCCCGGCAAGGCACGAGGCGCACTTCTTGTGAAAGTAGACGACTCGTACGCCACAAGGACCTCCTCCGCATGGGTTGTTCCGGATGTCGTGGATCTTGCCGCAGGGGCACTTGTTCGCTAGAAGATGACACATGGCCGAGGACTTGTGTGTTATCAGCTAAACTATGTTGTCGTTGAAAATATTGTGGTATTTGCAAAAACTTGGGATGAAGAAGAGTTGTTGTCTAAAAGAGGAAGGGTCGGAAGTTGGGAAACATTTGGGGTATATATACCCAGGAGCTAAGCGAGCAGGCGGCAACTGACTTAGGCACTAGTCGTCTCGCTTATTTCCTTTATTCTCACGGAGAGATGCCTAATCAAGTTAGTGTTTGCCTAGTAGGTATAGGCAGATAGGGGTGATTTCGCAGATATTTCTTTGTTCAAATCAGGAAAATAGCAGACATCTATAGATTCCTAGCGCGTACATCCTTTACCTAAGAGCGATGCCTAAACAGATTAGCGTTTGCCTCGGCGCTGCCTTGGTTTTGCCTAGATATTGCAGACAGATAGGGGCTGATTTGACAAAAGTGCCCTTTGTCAGGGGCAGGCTTCTGTCTTATATATATTCGTACTTTAGGTAGCAGTAGGCAGTAAGCCGGTATGTCATTTATCATAGAGCGATGTCTAGAGCAGCTGGCCGTTGCCTTGGCTTTGATAAAGAGCGATGCCTAGATAGCGATCTGATGCCGAGTACAGATGTAAATGGCTAACCCGTTTGCCTGATACTTAGCCTACCCCAGAGAAGGGCAGTGAGAAATTGGGCAAAGGTGAAGGCACCAGCGAGCATTCCTGCCTGGCTGAGATAGTTGACGGTGGCAGACTGAGACCAAGGGATTGGAGTATGTCGAACATGTAGGCTTGGATGAATGTGCCGACTAATGACTCCGATAGGTGGGCGAAGACGAGGATGGCGAGTTGTTCTTTCTGCGGGAGGGAGCGCCATGTTATTTTCTCGGGTTCTGGCGCGGGTGGTGGTGTGCCAAGAGGGGTAGAGGAACCAGAGGATGAGAGTAGGGTGCCATTGAGGAGGGAGGAGACGCGATTGTACTGTTTCTCGTGGACCGTTGGGGGAGCGACTTGAGAGGCTGCGAGAGGAGATGTGGGCGCGGGAGCTTGAGGGCGGTCTTAGGTAGTCGTCATTGTCGCTATTGTCCCCGCTTATTCTGCGGTCACCGCTAACCATAACCTGTTATCCTAAGCAGCAGGGTACTCAGTTTCCACCGAATTGAGCTCGTCTAACTGCTTGAAATGATCGTGGGAAGCTCCGGTGGCGATCAATGAGGTATGACTGAGAGATATGATGCTTTTCATACGATCAAGAGCCCTGCTAAGTTAATAGAGAACTGCTGTATGATACCTAGAAACATGGAATTGTTTTTTCAATAACAAAAGCCTTGCGATCCACCAAATACTGCCTCGTCTTACACGCCGGACGCCATTGCCGCCATCAAGCCTTGCCAAGCCCCTCTTGCATCAGCGAGCTCGCCATTCTGATCTCTCGGCACGATGGCTGCATCGCCAAGAAAAGCTTTGTTTACGCGCTTGAATGCCTAATCCATGGATCACGAGCTATCCTTCTTTCAGGCGCCTATACATACTGTGTTTCTTCATTCCTGAAGCGATTTGGGGCAATGTCGTTGAAGTTAAGTTTGGCATTTCCTGGGGAAGTCTTGGCGGCCCACGTCAACGCACCACAAATTTCTAAGGCTTGGCAGACCGCTTGCTGCTTACACAATCACGACCAAGAATTGTCCTGGATAGGCATTCCATCCCGCCAAAGCTAGTCGTTCGTTTCCTCTTCAGCTTTCTCTGTTTAATCTGTTTAATCAACCGCTTATTTCGGCCGCTTCATTGCGATCTTTCGCTTAACCTTCTTTCGTTGGCTTAATTGAGCATCTCCAATCGGCTTGGCGTTCAACGTCACCAATTTGGCGAGTTTCTGGCTTTGGAGGACGGCGTGAGATCTTAATACCAGGATACCGGAATTGAGAAACGGGCACGAAACCGCTCATATCTCTTGGGGTCCAGCGAACTAAAAAGATTTAAGGAAAGGGCCATAGCAAGCCCATTTCGTGATCCGTCACCATGTCACCCCCCCACCACCCAAAAGGAGACGGCTCTTCGGCAACCCTCAACGAAGATACGCCTCTCCTCAGCTCATTTCCACCAATTCAAAACTCGAACTCACTTTCTCAAGCCACCACCGGCGTAGCCTCCCCGGCAACATCCCAGTACGGCTCGTTCTGTCAGCCCGACGGCACAGCCGACGAAGGTTACTTCGGCGACGCAAGTGATGCTTCATCAGCTACCCAGGACGAGGAAGATGGCAAATCCCAAAAAGCCAACCAATCCATTACCCGCGTCCGCGCTTTCGGCGTAGCAGCCAACCTCTTCCTCCTCCTTTTCCTCCAAGCAGCAAATATGTCCGGCATGACCACTCTCCAATCAAGTATCGCAACGAGTCTTGATGCGTCCGGGTCACAGGCACTGTGGTTTACGAGTAGTTATCTGATTGCTATGTCGTCCTTTGCGCCAATAATGGGGAGACTGAGTCAGATTTTTCCGCCGAGGTCTTTGGTTGTTTTTGCGTCTGTGTTGTTGAGTGTTGGGGGACTGGTAACGGGTGTGGCGACTAATTTCGAAGTTTTTGTTGTGGGGAGGATTATTAGCGGGATTGGTGGTGCAGGAATGATGACCCTGTCTCTTATTCTCGTTCTTGAGCTTACGGGGCCAAGGAGGAGAGGTCTATTCATTGGTTTGGTGAATACAGGCTACACTGTCGGTGTATCGCTCGGAGCTGTGGTTGCTGGTGCTCTGCTGAGTGTTGTCGGTTGGGTAAGCACTCTCTCCTTTACTCAAACTCCACACTAATATCATCAGCGCCCACTATTCTATGCCCAAACTCCACTCTCGCTCCTCGGCGGGATCGGCATATTTTTCTCCATCCCAACCCACTTCACCTCGCCAACCTCCACAAATCACAGCACATGGCACAAACTAAAGACATTCGACTACCTCGGCGCCCTGCTACTCATCAGCACCATCACCTCGTTCCTTTACGGCTTGTCATCATCCCCCATCGTCACCCTACCGATCATCATCTCGGCGGTATTGCTCCCAATCTTCGTCACTCACGAACTCGCTTTTGCGTCGTCGCCCTTGATTCCGGTATCATTGTTGAAGAGCAGAGGCGTCCTACTTACCTGCCTCGCACAACTAGGCTTCATGTCCGTACGCTGGAGCGTCCTCTTTTACACCCCGATATACGCCCTGTCACTACTGAGCTGGGCGCCCGCGAAGGCAGGTTCAATCTTAATCCCCACCAACGCCGGTTTTGCACTCGGTGGTCTCATCGCCGGACACTTCCACATCCGCCGCTCAGGCTCCTTCTGGGCCGCCTGCATTATCTCATTCAGCCTCTTCGCTGCCTCCGTCGCTTTACTCGCCTCTTTGACCACCGCGCCAGCTGTAAGTGAGACTGTAGAAGGACTACAATTGGGCTGGGCCAGCGGCACGAAAACGCATGTCTGGGCATATATTAGCACAACATTCATCCTCGGCCTCTTCACCGGCAGCGCACTGAATTACACACTTGCCCACCTCCTCCACCTTACCGATCCAAGCACCCACTTTATCGCCTCCAGCCTTATCGCGACGTTCCGGGGGTTTGCGGGCAGTTTCGGTAGTGCGATCGCAGGAGGCATCTTCCTTCGTACGCTGCGCTCACAACTGCAGGAAGGGATCGAGGATGAGGGGTTGATAAGGAAGTTGCTAGGCGCGCCGGCACTAGTTCCGGGCCTGGTGGGGAGGGAAGGTGAGGTGGCGAGAGCGGCGTATGAGGGTGCTTTGAGGAGGGTGTTCTTCATTGGTGCGGGGTTGGCGGCGGTTATGATTGTTGTGCAGGCTGGGACGGGATGGAGGAAAGTAGAAAGGGATGTTGATAGTGAGGAGGACGCGGTAGTCGTCGTGAGATAATCGCCAGTGGAAGTCAAGCACACTTCTGGAATGGGTTGGCAAATGCAGTAGAGTTATCATGGCGTTGGCGGTTGTATCATATTTGTACGCTGGTGCGGCTTCGATATAGACAAAAGTACATGGCCAAGGCTATTTATTGAGGTCCATATAGCCGGTTAAACACGGACAAGGCAATCCTTTTTCTAATGGCCGATGCATGGTTTGTTTTGGAGGAACTCAGGCACTGGTTACGTGATAGGAGACATGGTAAGCTCAACGGTGACAGCTCTACTGGCGCTGCTGCCAACAGGTTTTTATGCTGGGAATAGTGCTCGTCTATCAATTTCTGTTTCAGAGCAACGAACTTTTTGGTTGACTGTCACCCGGTTTCCCCATTCACCACGCATCTAAATCTCTACTTCAATCTCAACTTCGTTAATCTAGCCAACAAGTTAACCAGCCCACCAACCATTTGCTCATGTCCACCCCGCGATTTGTGGATATTCTCCACTGCGTAACTTTACCTCTCCTTTATATACCCGTTTTACCATTTGACCTTAGCGCTTTGGGTATAGACGCACGATCGCCAAGTCCAATTTTGAAGTATGTATATAAGTTGAGGATGAACGCCTACGTAGCTTTTCTTCTTCGTTATTAGCGTCATTGTTGCACACGGATAGCAATATACCCGAATACATACGGGTGAATATACCTACCCGACGTACCCGGGTACAAGCTGCGGTATTTGCCACGACCTTGGGACCCCTCACCTCTTGTTTCCTTGTTGTTTTCTGTCTTTGTTCCACACTCAACGTCTTTGAATCATCAAACCTTTGTTGAACCTTTGTCAGTTAGCTAGCCAGATACATTCGTCGCGCATCATGTCTGATACTTCTTTTCTGACCCATGTTCCTATCCTCCCTATCAGTCCAGCGAACCGAGCAGGCCGGCATCAGCATCAGCACCGGCGAGCGAGGACGGGAACCACGAGATGTAACAGCTGACGCGTCTACGGCCCTCATTTCCACTCTAGTGCTCTACTTGACCTGCGGAACTCTGGCTCGGCCCTATTCATTAAGGGACTTTTCACTCGCGAACTTCTGCCGACCGTTCCTCCCAAGATCAAAAAGACTTGCCGACAACCTAGATGCAGCTATTCACCTGTTGTTGTCTACGCCAACGGCCAAACCGGAAACTTGTAGAAACATATCCATCACAGGCACCCGGTGGTCTCATTTGAGCACAAAACTCACTCCGGTACTACAACTCAAGCCGCGAGCCAGCTTACACAAGACTCCGCAGCACAGCCGGTTGGCACGATGACTCTGTGGCAGGACCTTCATCAGCCATTTGCACATCATCGTCAGAAATTATAAACGAGCTTCAACAACATATCCACACCGGTGGACGAGTTAACCTCACTACAGACGCTTGGGGCTTAAGGTTAGACCGACTCACACTGGGAACATCACTCGAGGGATCTGAATATTATTATTCACTTGAAAGAACCTACCCACAGCGGCCAGCACCCCGCCTCAAATATGCTTGAGACCAGAAACGAGTTTTGTATCACAACAGGTGTCGGCCTCGTTGCTCAGGACAATGCTACAGCCAATGACTTTATGGTCAAGCACTTTGAAAGTGATGCTCGCAAGCTAGCAAAGCGTGACAGTTCTGACCCGCAATGGGCATTTACGGTTGAGGGTGGCCGATGTTTGGTGTAGGGCTCATATCATTAACTTCGCCGTACAAGATGCTCTTGTAACTTTGAAAGTAGAACTGCAGGCAGACTTAAATAGCTATTATACAGCTGATGGGTTGGCCAGCACGCACAGAGAAGAGCGATGTGGCTGACGCTCTGTGGAAGCTGCGGAAACACCACATCTATAAGTTCCGCAACAGCAGACACTAGAAAGCGCTGTTTTTTGAGCAGATCCAGGCACAGAAAACAACACCCTATTTGCTACAGCGAGACGTGCCTGTCCGCTGGCCATCTACCTATATGATGATAGACACAGCAGTTAGGCTTCGGAAACCAATTGCTGCTGCGTGCCATGAATCTTGACGAGAACATGAGGGATATCCAGCTCACCTCAGCCCACTGGAAGACTATGAAAGAGGTTTAGAACTTGTTTAGAATTTTCTCAGGTCAACAACGAAGATTCAAGGAGAGCATTATTTTATCCTTAATCTGGTCGTCCTGTTCTACCTCAGGATGTTCAAACGGCTTCAGGACAAGCAAGTTGAGGCTGGACCAAGGACTGCCATTGGCGAAGCATGTGCTGCAATGCTCAACTTTAACAAATACTAATCCAACACTCTAGCCAATCTAACGTGGCTACAATCCTAGATCCCAGGATGAACCTTGGAATTTACGACCATCTGCCACATGGTGCCCATAATCAAACACGGCGCGTCGAACCAGCGCACAGTTTCTGAGTGCGTTCTCAAAGTACTCTCAACGGGCTCGTCAGCTTCAGCTAGCAGAAGCTGAAAATGACAAAGAAACAGCCACGAGCCAGATTCTGACAATGAGCTATTTGCACCCCGCGCAACGCAACTGGCGGCGAGTGTTCACAGTATTTTCAGGAGCAGGGCCCTGGGGAGAAATTCGATTTCTTGAAATGGTGGCAGGCGAAGCAGTATAGCTCACTTATTCTAGCGCTTATGGCGATGGACTATCTGGCAATACCTGCTTCATCAGCTCCGTCCAAGAGACTATTCAGCATGGATGGCGATGTCATCACGAAGAGGAACCGTCCAGATGCAGAGATGGTCATAGCACTTATGTGTTTGAGAAGTTGGGGTGTTTTGGGCCGAGCAGTAGATGAGGACGACGATGAGGATGATATCGTTGAAGCCTGGTTGCAACCGTGAACTAGCTTTGTAGTTAGGTGTAATTAAAAACTATTTACTTCACTAAGCCAGGTATGCATTAAACGGTCCCGACCGTTTAATATATAGCTGCTTCTATATACCTCTCCATCCCTCAATACCCAGGGTATGTGTACCTACCCAAGCGCTTCATCAAAGCTGCCTGACCTACCCGGCATACCTCAAATACTTACCTGGATGCCTACTTGTGCAACATTGATTAGGCTCAAATTAATGTCGTGCACCAATCCCATTTTTAGAGGCAGAATGAATGATGTTTCTCATCTTGGCAGAGTCGCGGCTCGCCTGCGCTGAGTGGTTGGCTATTCAGAGCAGGAGTTGGCTACGATGATAATTGTAAAAAGCTGAATCGATAGTACTGGTACAGGCCTCCGCACCTGGTTAGCGATATTGGGATGGTGATGACAGTAAACTTCCACCAGCACTAGCAATGCCGACAACGAAAATGACAGCAGATTGCTAGCATGCTAACATGTTACTAAGCCTCTACCTGCATTGGCAGCTTGGCTGTCATTGTCAAAAGGCTATATTCAAGGTACCAGAAGACCGCAGTCGCTCATTACAGAGACAGCAACCAACAAGCATGTGGTCGTCTCGCACGGAAAATTCCTAAAATATTTCTCGAGCATAGAACCCCCTATGAGGTGCTTATCAAGTCGACGGCGGTGCACGGCTTCTTGTCGAACTTGGGAACTCTAAAGACTAGCCACGGGTGAAGATGTCCCGTAATCTTTTTTTCGACCTTGTCTTGAGGATTAATGAAGGCCAGTATGATCTTTCTGCCCAGAGACTTCACAGCCAAACCAGCAAGCAAATCTTCGCTGATGGTAAGCCTATCCCAGCCGTAGATCCACATAATGCCCCGTTCACCTTGCTTGATGGAATCTAGAAATCTCCGGTAGTACTTGGCCCTATAGAAATGCAATCCTGGCGGAGGAAACTCGACCCCGCGCAATCATCAACACGAAACGGAGGCAGACTGGCGGTTGCTGTGGTATTGGTATGGCATGATGACTTTAAGATCAGCGTATGAAGGAAGAAACATGGCGTTCATACCGGCCTCGTCAGCTATGGCTTGCATTTGTACTTATTGGCATGTGAGACCTTCCCTATGTGCACCACTAAGTCGAATGAAAGAAGCAGTATGACACGGTTCAGTAATCCTGGAGAGAGGACGATCTTCATTCATCAGCTTACGACCGACCGTTTGCATAGTAGCAGTTTTGAAGATTGGTGAATAACCCGCTTACGCACCTTTCTCACGGAACCCATTGAATGTGTCCAAGGTATTTATCCAAGTTATTGGTATCATATTTCGAGCTAAAAACTAGTTATAAATCTCATCTTACCTTTGGTGATTTGCGTGGCCCATGATGCCGTTTTCTGCAGTCCAGGTTTTCTGCTCAAAGCATTTTTTTAGCCTCCATGCATCATATAATACTCGCTAGCGTGGATTCATATCAGCTACTGCATATACACCTGCTACACGAGTGTTGGACTTTCAAGCACTCCTCTCTCATCCATCTCAGCCAGCGTCTCCAGTTTCGACATTCCGCCCTTTCGAATTCACTGACCTGCACCTTCCTCTACCAAAACCCTAACGACAAAATTACAAGCACCATCCCCTTCCGCAACACAATCTGGTACGGTAAGCAAGGTTAAAAAGTCGAAAAGTAACACACCGACGCCTGTGTGATTCGAACACACGCTCCCGAAGGAAATGCCTGACTTTGATTGGCTCAATAGCAGGGCATCGCGTTAACCACTCCGCCAAAGCGCCTTTTTCATGTTTGCTCTACAAGGCACAAAATAGAACATTGTGATCGGTCAGAGCTTGAGCTTGCCTGGAACTTTTGACAGCTTCAGAGGTGCGACTGACAGCTTGAGCTGTCACAGCGTTCGGCACAAGTAATACTTTACACTGTGTTTTGGTGAGTAATCTCGAGTATTACGCTACTCTACCCAAAATGGCTACTTTTTCCCATTACTTCAGTATTACCCAAGTAACACGAGTAATGCCAAGACGTAAAAAGCGGGTCCTATAAAAGCTAAACCAGCTACGCGAAGAAGCGTCAGGAAAGTTTAGCCTGGGTTGCCTTCTTAGCCTGTTACTTTTCCTACTCTTACTCTACTCGACGCCCACATCCGTTACTTGAGTAAGATTGGCAAAGTAATTATTGTACTCACCTCTGGCAATTGGTTACTTAAGTAATACTCTGCCGAACGCAGGGCTGCCAAACCACGACAAATGGCAGGTTCGCCCCACTGCACTGGCAGGAGGAACGCCCAATGAACGAGAGAACTACTGTAAATAGTTGCATTCTGAAGCTATTCTGCTTGCAGTGGCTAAATCAATCGCTAAAAGAGCCTCAACGCCACCTGCTCGTTACATCGCCTTATGCCCATTTTGTGGCAGTCAACGCAGGACGAGCTCACACAACAAAGCAAAGCAAATCCCCTCCCTTGCAGTTATCGTATCAATCTTCCTCCACTCTTGGGCCCCTCAGCAATGAACACCATCGACAGCGGGCCGACATCAGACTTAACACGCAAGAAACAGCTAAATATTTAGCGTCTCGATTTCTTGCTCTTCGGCCTGCGGTCCTCGTTCGACGAAGCACCACCATCGCGATCCCGCTTCTCCGCCTTCTTCTCAAGCGTATCCCAGTCCTCACCCTCCCCCTCCACCTCGTCTGATCCCGACGCCGAGTCATCCGTCACCTCAGCCGAAGCCTCATCATCGAAGTCCGACTCGTCTTCCGAGGACTCATCAGAGTTCTCGAGTTCCGACTCGCTGATCTCAAAAGCAGACTCCTCAGACTCCTCATCAGCGTCCTCATCATCGGAGTCATTGTTCAAGAACGACCAGCCACCATCCGCGAAGAACGCATGTGGGTCCGCCGTAACAGTCTTCATGATAGTCGGCCAGTTGAGGTTGAGTGGTCCTTCCGAGAATTGGATATTAACGCTATCAAGCCACTCCTTAACGTTCTCGAGTGACTCGACCGGGATTGTATTGATATGTGCCGGCGGGCGCATGAAGTCCTTGAAGACAAACACCATATCGAAGTTCTTGAGGCCGAACTGGACACGTTCCAAGTGCGCAATTTCGATGTCCTCGAGTGAGATGACGGTGAACGGCTGCTCGGTGAGTTGGACCAGACAGTCGGTGGAAGGCTGCATGAAGACGTTGGAGCGGAATGGTACACCGTTAAATCCCAACTCGCGGAACGGAATATCGACATCGATGTTCTCCGACTTTCCAGCATCAGCGATCTTCTGCGCGAAAGCTTGGAATTCGCGATCAAGCTGCGCTCTGCGGCGTCTCTCCTCCTGCTCCGCCTCAAACTCCTCCTCATCTCCATATCTGTACTTGCGTTTCCTGTTGCCAGTCTCATCGAACTGAATATCCGTCGCCTCGCGATAGAACTGCACATCCTTCTGTTTCTTCTTCCCAATCATAATCGGATCCTTAAGATGCACATGGATAATGACAATCAACTCATGCTGACAAGGCTGGAAGAACAGATGCTTGACGTTGCTGAAGAGAATATCGACACGATGTGCCGGGTTGAGCGGTGACTGGTATCTTAAACCATTCTGATGGATCTCGACCTTGCCCGGGACACGCTTACCATCCATAGCTGGACGGATGAAGACGTTGTCCATGACTTGTGGACGGCGATTGCGGATCTCGATCAGCTTGTCTTGCTCGACGACCTCTTCCATGTCCTTTTTCTCTTGCTCCTTCTTGACTGCGTCGCGCTTCATGTTTGCGATTTGGGTGGCGATGTCTTGGAAGCGGTCGCCGTCGTGGGAGCGGAAGGTGAGGGAGCGGACGAAGTGTGCAGCGGCGTCCTCGAATGGCTGGTCGTCTTTGCGGCCGACACCTTGACCTGGGGACATGAAGTTGATGCGGAGGTATGCGTACTCGCCCTCATCGGACTTCGATGCGTTCTTGATGGTCTGGATGTGAAAAGGAACTGGCCTTCCCATAATCGGAAGTACAATGGTCTGTGCCTTCTGATCCATAACAATCGCCAAGTCCTTAACTCTCATCGGGAATTGGTTTTCGCGCTTGTATGACTCGTACTTCTTGAACTTCTTCACGGCTGTGCCGTTCTGATCAGCAGTCGCCTCGGCATACTTGGCCAGACCCTCCTGCTGCTTCTTTGCAGCAAGCTCCTTCTGATGCTCTCTGCGTCTAGCCTCAGCACCCTCATCAGCCTGGGTGGTGCGCTCAGCACGAAGCTTTGACTTGATAATGTTTCCAGTGGCGACGGCTCCAACCTTAGAATCCTTCTTCTCGCGCTGCTTTGGTGCTGGTGCTGTCTCCTCGTCGTCCTTGAAGAAGAATGAAGTCGCATCGACATCAGATGGCGCGTCACCGGTGAAGATGAATGGCTCCTTGTCAGTGACACGGACGGTGTCGGTAAGAACAAGAGAGTAAATCTTGCTCTTCTTGTCTTGTGGCGACGGGTTCTCGATATCGTTGAATCCGGTAGTGATCGCAAGAGTCATGCCATCTTTGAGAGTGCGGGTGTTCTTTCCGTTCAGGAGAAGAGTGCCGTCGCGAGTCTCGATTCCGATTCCAGCTCCGACCGTGCGCAGGAGGTGCTTCTCAAGATCTGGCTTCTTGGCGCGAACCAAAGCAACGGCCTTGTTGTAGATGTCCTTAACCACAGCACCTTCTCTGATCTCCCTCAAAACCAAAGCATGGACTGCCAAAAGCAGCTTGTAGTTGCTCTCCTGGCTCTTATTAGGATCCACCAAGTACGTTCTCGCGATCATCGAGCAATACGACTTATATCTGAGTCCTATAACCGCCAAAATGACACCCGCATGCAGATTCTCATCGTCAATCTGAGCATTCATCTTCAAGTCGAACTTTCCACCAGACTGAATAATAGGTCCATGCGTCCAATCCAGCTGTCCGGGCTCAAAATCCGTCGGCATTTTCTGATTATTCGGCAACTGCACCGTCTGCCAGAACTTCGTATCATCAATTTTATTATCGATCCTTGTTGCCAAAGTGCTGTGCTTAACCTTCTTATCCTCATCCAGGATATTCGACATCTCCTCCACGAAGTATGGGTTCATGAGCGCAATACACGCCTTGGAAGCGTTTCTCATGGCGCGAAGCTCGTTCTCATCCTTAATCGAAAGCGCAGCAGCGGAGATAGCTGGCGCAATATCGACTTCCTCCACGTCTTTTGAGATGTCGGCGTAGACTTTCTTCCACTCGTCGATGAATGGCCCCGCGGATTGGTCTTTTGGCAGGACGCCGACTTTCTTCTGTTCCACTTATTAGCCTCTGCTCTCTTTCCCACATCCACTTCTAATCTACACTTACGCCCGCACCCTTAATAATCGCATTCACCCTCTCGAAATGCTTCCTATTCTCCTCCACATCCTTGCCCCTCACCAAAATCTCAAGCGGAATCTTATCCCCCTTCAACCCCTCCAAATGCTTCGCCTTCTTCGCCGTCGTAACAATCCAGATCCCCTCCAGCGTAAATAGTATCAGGGTAGCTGGAAACTCGTAACCCAGCAACCAGAAATGAATAGCATTATTCTTTTGAAACTGCGCGCTCTCTTCCGTCTTTCCCATAAGGATCAGGATGCTGTTTGCGCCGTTAAAGGCGTTGTTCCTGGCGTCGGCTTTCCAGGCGCTGTAGAGGGAGGAGAGGCGCTCTTGGAAGAGCTGGCGGTCGATTTTGATGTCACCCATTGTTGCCGTTTGCGTGGCGATTGGAGGGGTGGTGTAGAGTTCGCCCTTGGGCTGGTGGTGTGGTGCCTAATTCTGCTCTGGTGGCAGTTGGCTGGTTCGTGTCCTCTTGCCCGACGCTCGCTGACGCAAGTGAAATTGGGTCGCGGAAATGGATGAACAAGCTTTTCGTAAACAGAGTCCTTCAGCTCCGGATACTGAGTATGCGACGGTGACTTGACAGATGGTTGAATGATGAAGTTGTCAATCTGCCGTCGCGCGAGTCTTGATGTCAGAAAGTTGGGCGGACCGCGACGCACTAACCGAAGGGGGCGTGTAGATTAGATTGAAATGTCACGTGGAGCCACTTTGACGCGTGAGACGCGACGGGATGTGAGGTTGAGTGGAAGTGGTTGAACCTCGCAAACTTTGCGTTTAAAGTGATTTGGCCTTGTTGTGGAGTGTGATGTATTTTCCATTACGCTTTGATACGTATAGTAAATGAGCTTTACAACCTCAGTTATGCTGTGGGATGGCGAAGAGATGGTATGGTCACTCTGTTGGTCAGAAGTAATCGCCGACTAATGCACTTGACATAGCAACCAGAATGACACGACTTATGGCCATAGTCACCCACCGAGGGGCCCGTACAAATCCAGGAATTGGGAATCACATCGAGTACGTGACCCAATCGGCAGTTTTGATTTTCAATTTTGATGTTCTCTAGGACACTCCAATGCATGTTTTTAACCAACGAAACAACGCGTGAACTTTTGTCGCCCTGTTAACAGGTCGGCCATCAATTTGTGAGTTCTTAACAAGAGACCATCCCGACCCTGTGGTCCAAAAATGAATGTAATACACCGCCTATGTTAACCGGTTGGCCACTGGAAGTTTCAACTTAGAAGTTCTCCATAGTGAACTCTTTGCGAGAGTGTCCAATAGATTATGCATCACTGCGGTCACCATGTCGAGTCATGACAAGAGCCTTCGACCAATCTGTTTTGTCCTCGTTAATTAGATGAATTTTCACCTGTTCACAGCAGTTTCGACTACAAAGGTACTGGCAAAAGAGCTCAGATTAACCTATCTACACTACAAAACTCTATTAGCGCAGCTTGACTCTTTTTAGCTCGCGCTATCTTTACATGTCGGTAATTGCAAACAAATAAATCCTCATGGTACAGCTTGACTCTTTTTAACTCGTACCATCCTTTACTCCTTAGATGACCGAACCCCCATAATGCAGCTTGCTCTTTTTAACTCGCATTATAACTCCAATCGTCGCCTCCCCGCCCTCTAGTGCTCAGAAGTACATCACATACAGCGGCTACCCCGGGCAACGAGGCACGAATGCAACGAGGCCCATTATAGTGCTCTGAGGTATGGTGGTACAGCGGCTACCCTGAGAGCGAGGCCCGGCAAACGACTCCTATCATCCCAAACTCCGTAATGCAGCTTGACTCTTTTGAACTCGCATTACCAGACCGTCATAACTTCGGTAACATCAGACATTATCATCTCCGTCATCCTCCTTCCCCTTCCTCTCTCGTCTTCAGTCGTGTCAACGCCCTCCAGACTCTTGCAAGTCATCGTCAGCCGACACCACTGGAGCCGGGTGTATCAACGCCCTCCAGACCGTACCATCAACTTTCGTCAACGGTAAAGCCATCGTCAGCCGATACACCGAACTACTACCACCACTTCATCCCTCACTCTCGCTCGCTCCGCTCGTAAACTCGCATTATGAAACAAATACAAAAGCAAAGAAGTCCAGCGCAGCTTGCTCTTTTTAACTCGCGCTGGTATATACATGAATCGAATCGTCCCCATCCACCCTTAAGTGGTGACCCGGTTGTTGAAAGTCGAATCGTTTTGTTTGCCGGCGATTGCTTGCCGATTGCCCGGCGCACACAGCGTTGAAGTCCAGGATCCGTAACCCCTGGCCCAAGTCACAGAGGAGCCCCGTGACTTAGATGACGTACGGAATAAGGAGATACGGAACCTCCTTCTCATATTGTGTCCACGCCTCCCCATATTTCGCCCTACACTTCTGAATATCCCTCCACGCTCTGTGGGTAATCATACAGATGAAAAATGTCGGATAAAACCACGGGAACGGGCTGTTAAAACCACAGATCAGCCCCCAGCTGAGCGCGAAGATGGCGTCGCAGGTGTAGTGAATCTTCCTCGCCTTCCCATACCACCCATCAGCAAGAATCTTATGCTTCCCATCCTTCGTCGTAATAACCTTCGGATTCTTAACAGCCTGCCATGGGAGCTGTGGGAAAGTCTTGCGGAGCACCTCCTTCCCGGTCTCCTCGGCGCGGAATCTATTTTTTTGCGAGTTCGTCGTGTCCCAGATCCAGTAGACGAAGAGGTAAAAGATGGTGAAGAGGATGAGGGCGATGGGGTTCCAGTGGTACTCATCCGGATGGTGGTTGGCGAGGTAGAGTGTGCAGTGACAGTAGGTGAGTGGGACACCGGCAAGGTTCCAGAAGATGAGCATGAAGCCCCATTTCTCGAAGTACATGTCCCAGGTTGAAATGATGAGTTCCTCACCCTTGGAGCATGCGTTGGCGTAGAGGTAGTGGGCCAGGATGAGGAACATGACTTCGCCGGATACGTAACCGTACTTCTCATACTGCCTCGTCGCAGTCGCGCAGGAGAGGAGGAGGAGGATGTACCACGGAATTCTGACTTCGAAAAACATCTTAAAATCCAAGATGCCGAACATACGTGGGTTGAGCTCGGCGCCCATAAAGAAATCGTAGATGTGGTTGCCAGTCATCCTATGCTCGGCCCCACGCACCAAGGCACTTATATAAGCGGTAGTGGAGACGAGGAAACCGGCGATGATGGCGACGGACATGATGGCGCCGAATTCATCGAGGATGGTGTAGAGCGGAAACAGACCCGTAACGTGCAACACAGCGGCGAGGGCGAAAGTGACGTACATACTCCACATGCCTGAGCAGTAGTAGGCGAGCTGTTTACCGCCGGCGTGGGGGAGGGGTTTGCCGTGTCCCCAGACACCGGGGAGAAGGCAGTAGCAAGCCATTTCGAAGATGCCAAAGGTCCAGTAGATCGCCCAGGCTTTGCGGTGGGGGTAGGCGCCCTCGTAGATAAGGTGGCCGAGGTGCTTGAAGAAGTCGCCGAACGACTGTCCTTCGGCGGGCGTCGGGGCGTGGCCATCGTAGTAGGTCGCTCCGATCCACATGTAGTACATTAGGGCTGGGAAACCGATCATCATGGCGCTGACGCCCAACGCACCGCCGAATTCTTTGTGTCCGCTGTAGTCGATCCTAGCATCCAATCCTGGCTGCCATCCCTCCACAACCATCGCAGTCTGGTTGTTGAGAGTCGACGCCGAACCATTAACAACGTCGTCGTTCTTCTTGGTCGCGGCGCCGTTGGCAGTTCCATAGTCCTTCTTCGATGCGCCGTCGCCGATGATGGGACCATCAGCGATCTCTGCAGACACGGAGCGCGCCATGCTTGCTCTGGTTACGCGCTTGTGGAGGTTCTCCTTTTTGTCGCGCTTCGCCGTGGTAGTTGCCGAACCGGTTGAGGTTGAGGTCGCGGAAGTGGCGCTGGAGAGGTCGTCGATGTCTTCTTCGGTGAACTTGCTCTTCCTTCTCATAGATCTGGTTCTGCCGGGCGTCTCGACGAAGTCTGGTTTGACAGTCTTCCTGGTGGTGTATTAGCGACGAAGCTCTACCTAAACAAATACTCCTACTCAATTGGTCCTGGTGGGCAATTGATTAGCAGAGTGTGGAAGGAGAACTCACTTAGGCGTCTGCCGTAAAGAATAACGTTCACTCATTTTGAACTTCTGCGGGGAATCCAAGTCTTAAGTACTCTCTATCTCCTATCTCGTACATGGGAAAGAGCAACAGGCGGCAAGGAGTGGTGCAAGGCTAGAAGGCTGAAATGTGGAGTGCGACAGCCGACAGGTGAAATTGCTGTGGACCCGACGTGGGCGAGCGCGTGTGCGTGAAGGGTGACAGCGCTAACCAGCTTGAACCACAACCGAAAATCAGTTGGACTTCCTCTTTGGGCTCATATTTAAGCTGCGCCTTTTAAGCTGCCCTGATGATGCCTAAGTGAAGTTAGACGACACAATGAAGGCGATATTCAATCACAAACGCGACTTCGTCATTCGCATTGGGACTTTTTGTTATGGCGATTATAACACCGCCAAGGGACTCGATGGCACCTGAGAACAATGATTGGCTAGAGTACCATTCAGCGAATACGAAAGGATACTCAGGTACCCGTTACCGAACTTGCGGTCCGAAGTTTACTCTATCTCGAGGTGAAGACCTCGGTGCTTCGTTTTACGCCGAGTATCATGTTGCAATTCGTCTGGTCGAGAGACATGATGCGTATTAATGAAGCATTTGACGACAACCGCACTGTTCTGTGTTGTTGTCGTGAAGTTTGACAAAAAATGAATACTCGGGGGGACCCTCTAGTTCCCTCGAGTACTCCGTCGTCGTAAAGGGTGAACGTGATCTTGGAGGATGAACGCGACCTTGGAGCACTAAGCAGCCAATTGATTCGGTCATACAATGGTGAATGCTCCACTATTCTTGTTTCGGCCGGCCAATTGTCGCGCACCAAATCTGCTATGTTGTATGTAGTCCAAGATTGCTTTCACCCTCCAAAATCGCTTTCACCCACTACGACGAAGGAGTAGTGGGTTCCCACGAGTAATACTGAAGGGCAACATATGTCCTGGATATCGTGGGTAACGCCAACCAATCAGTTTACGTAATCAAACAGCTGTGCAGCTGAGTCACGACTTCATTCACAACCCGACTTTGTTGAGTTGTGTCGGCATCGAGTGCACATCTTCACCTGCCTTCATACTCGATTTGACTTCAAAGAATTGGTTAGGAGAACATCTGTATTCTTCCTCATCCTAGGGTCCCTCCAGTAGTCCTGCACCGCTCCCCGCGCTCTCAAAAGCATTGCCTCCAACATGCGGATCGTTCGTGTGTGGTACTGGAAAGGTCATCAAATGAAGGTCTCCTGTTCCGTCTCGTGGGTATCATAGTCTTAGAAATCTGGTCGTCGTCTTTGTGTCGCGGTTGGTCGAAGGGTTTGATGCTGGACTCCGCTATTCTCGTTCCCGATAATCGTACGTGTATCGGTCCTCAGATCTACGAAAGCTCACTCCAAGCAACCAGTCGCCTCCAGCACGGGTTGTCGTACCGCTTTAACCAAATTTCTTAGTTCCACCCTTTGGAACAAGACCCTTCATATTCTTAACATTCTTCTTGCCTCCGCCCAGCATCTCGAGATGTCCCGCCTTGGCACCGAGGAGCTTCTCTGTCGAGCCGGTAAGGCCTGCGCAGTGCTTCTATTTGGGCATTAGCCTCCATTCACTCAACTGTTTCGTCCCATCCTTCGATCCTCCTCCACTGCGCTCTCATTTACATTATCTTCCTCCTAGGCTCCATCTCTTCTTATAGTCTTGAAGCAGGCTCAAGGTCCAGAGACAGATGGTGATGCTTACCTTCAAAAGCGTCGCATTCTTAACAAGATTCGCCCTCTTCGGCGCAATAGTGCGCTTGCCCTTCTTCGCGTTCTTGTTTGGTGCCTTGCCCTTGGACTGGCCGAGCTTGCTCTCCTTAATGAGACCTTGCGCCATGATAGCTGTTGACTGTACAACTTAATCAACGAGTTGGAAAAGTGTTGCGGTGACTGAGGGTGGAGGGAGAGTACGAGAAGGCTGGCCTCGATAGCAACCTGGGGCGATAAGGACAAAAAGTGCAAAACGCTATGGTGCGGGCGGTGCCGCCTCCACTCCTCCAGCCACAGGCGACACGTGTAAGCCACAACTTAAATGCGGTGAGCGCAGTTGTGAAGCCTGAGGACGGTCTTTTCAGCCACAGATGCCTTTCGGTGCGTTTGACCGCGGCGTGCATGACGAACAGGGGCGGCGCGGGAAATGATAGGTGGAAGCTCGAGTCGCGACATGTAATTCTCGAACTTCTTACCTTGAAATATACCCAACTTCTTCAACAATAATACCCACGAAACCAGGGTCAATACTGCTTAAATGCTTGAGTCTCCAGTGCTATCACAGCGACTTAGTAGCAGCAAAAACGAAGCAAACGCCGTGACGGAAGAGCTTCCTGCGGACTGTCGCCAGGCAACGGACAACGAGGTGTTTATCAACACGACGATTAGGCACGATAGTAATTGGAAAAGACTGCGTCGCATGAAATAGGGACCTCGACTCTACGGCTTTAGTCTACCTATTACGACGAGACACATAATCAGCACGATCTTTGTGATACTATCTACCGCACAGGCGCTCGAGTAACTACCCACCTGTTGCCCATGAGCACGTCGCAAGCTCTCATCCTCTTTTACTCGACACAGATATTCGCACCTATATCTCATAAACGACCGATCAGCTCGAGGGAAACTGGTTAACAAGCCATACCGGCGACACCAACCAAGGTTGACGACACACAACCGCTACTATGCCGCCAGCAGGAGGAGGAAACATCAAGGTGGTGGTGAGATGTCGACCTTTCAACTCACGAGGTTAGAAACACCCGTTTCATCTCCCCCTTCTTACCCATTTCCAAGTGCACCTACTAACCGGTTAACAGAAAGGGACCGCAACGCCAAATGCATCGTCCAAATGAAAGGCAACCAGACAGTTATAAGACCACCAACAGACACCAAAACCAAAGACCACGGCTCAAAGACCTTCGCCTTCGACAAGAGTTACTGGTCCTTCGACAAATCCTCCCCCGACTACGCAGGCCAAGAAAACCTGCACGAAGATCTCGGAAAACCGTTGCTGGATAATGCGTTCCAGGGATATAATAATTGTATTTTTGCCTATGGCCAGACAGGCTCCGGAAAATCCTACTCCATGATGGGCTACGGCTCGGAGGCCGGCGTCATCCCCAAGATCTGTCAAGACATGTTCGGTAGAATCGCCGCTGTGCAAGCTGCGGACCCGAATATCACGCATACGGTTGAAGTGTCCTATTTGGAGATCTATAACGAGAGGGTTCGGGACTTACTCAATCCGAGTACGAAGGGGAATCTGAAGGTTAGGGAACATCCGTCCACAGGACCTTATGTAGAGGATTTGGCGAAGTTGGTGGTGAGCAGTTTTGCGGAGATTGAGAATCTGATGGATGAGGGGAATAAGGCGAGGACGGTGGCGGCGACGAATATGAATGAGACAAGTAGTAGATCTCACGCAGTCTTTACACTCATATTGACTCAGAAACGCAACGACGTCGAAATGAAGATGAGTACTGAGAAGGCGGCAAAAATCTCCCTTGTCGACCTTGCTGGATCTGAGAGAGCAAATTCCACAGGTGCCACGGGGGCAAGACTTAAAGAGGGAGCAGAGATCAACCGCTCCCTCTCAACCCTCGGTCGCGTCATCTCTGCGCTCGCAGACCTCTCATCAGGAGGGAAAAAGAAAGGGAAAGCCACTAACCAAGTCCCATACCGCGACTCAGTCCTCACCTGGCTCCTCAAAGACAGTCTGGGAGGAAACAGCATGACGGCCATGATTGCTGCGATCTCACCGGCTGATATTAATTTTGACGAGACGCTGAGTACGCTGCGGTATGCGGATAGTGCGAAGAGGATTAAAAACCACGCCGTTGTAAACGAAGACGCAAACGCCCGCATGATCCGTGAGCTGAGGGAGGAACTCGCTACTCTGAGATCGAAGCTGGGAGGTGGTGGAGGTGGTGCTGTGGCTGGCGGGATTCAATACCCGGAAGGCACACCGCTCACCGAACAAATAGTATCCATCACGGCGCCCGACGGGACTGTCAAAAAAGTATCCAAAGCCGAAATAGCAGAGCAGCTCGGGCAGGCTGAAAAGCTTTACACAGACCTCAATCAGACATGGGAAGAGAAGCTGGCTAAGACGGAAGAAATCCACAAAGAGCGCGAACGCGGGCTTGAGGAACTGGGAATATCGATAGAAAAGGGCTTCGTGGGGTTGCACACGCCCAAGAAGATGCCCCATTTGGTGAACCTTTCTGACGACCCCTTACTCACTGAATGCCTTATTTATAACCTCAAACCTGGCACAACAATAGTTGGTAACACCGCGACAACAACAGCAGAGATGGCTGAAATCCGCCTCAACGGCTCCCGCATCTTGCACGAACATTGCGCATTCGAAAACGTAGATGGCATTGTCACGCTCGTACCACGGGAAGGCGCGGCGATGATGATCAACGGTAAACGTGTCACCGAGCCAAGTCGACTAAGGAGTGGGTATCGTATAATCCTAGGCGACTTCCATATCTTCCGGTTCAACCATCCCCAAGAAGCTCGCGCGGAGCGAGCGGAACGCTTCGTGGAACGAGCTGGAGACGGCGCTAAGAGCTCGTTGAGACACTCTGTGGCTATAAGTCAGCTGGAGAAAAATGCCGATGGCAACGGCTTCGTAGTCGGCAGTCCATCGCCAGCACCACGACCGGACCACCAAAGAAACTACTCAGTAGCTGAATCGTCCGAGTTCGGTGGCAGTGAATCTCGTCCGGATTCTCCATTCCAACGCGGCGGGAGAGATGCAGATTGGTCGTTCGCACGGCGCGAAGCTGCAGGCGCTATCCTTGGCCCTGATCAGAAGATTGCGGGGCTGACGGATGAGGAGCTGAATGTACTTTTTGAGGATGTCCAGCGCCATATCACTGAGAGACAAAATAGAGAGGAAAACGAGGATGGGGACGAGACGGCGAGTGTGAGCACCACGCCGTGGAAAACGAGGGAGAAATACATGAGTGTCGGGACGATTGATGACTTTTCTTTGGATACTGCTATTACGATGCCTTCGACGCCAAGGATGGATGGTGAGGGCGGAGAGAGGCTGAGGAGTGTAAAAGAAGACATGCAAGACAGGCTCGAATCGCAAAAAGCTGAGTTCGCCGCACAAATTAAGGCTGCCGAGGGATCGAACGTCGAGATCGAAACCAACAAAGCCGAGAAAGCACGCATGGAAGCCTCCCTCTCCCAGCTCAAATCAGAAATGACCCAACAACTCGAAGTTCAGAAAAAGGCGTACGAAGAGCGGCTACAACTCTTGGCACCTACCGCACCTGAACCTGGCACCTTCTCCGACCTGACCGGAGAGGAGAATAAAGTTGCGAGGAGGGTGGTAGGCCATTGGAAGAGCCAGAGATACGTCCGCCTAGCAGCCACCCTTCTCCAATCCGCCTCTCTGCTCAAAGAGGCCCAAATCCTTTCCCAGGAGCTCGACGAAGCAGTGCACTTTCAATTCACCATTCTGCCTCTGGGCTTCTCGCTCTGCTCGAGCTACGACACCATACTCCTCGGTATTCCAGGGGACGACTCTTCCTCCGAACTAGAGGATATCGAGAAGCCTTGTGTAGCAGTCCGACTCGTCGACTACAAAAATTGTGTCGTTCATCTCTGGAGTCTGCAGAAACTGAAACACAGGGTTAAGAGTATGCGTATGCTACACCAGTACGCCGATCGTCCTGAGGCTTTGAGGCATTTTGGGGGGAATCCGTTCGTGGAATCTTTTATGCCGAGGTACACCTTACTTGGCGATGTTGATGTGCCGTTGACTGCTGTCTTTGAGTCAAGGGTTCAGGACTTTTCGTTGGATGTTAGAAGTCCGTACACGAGTGATGCTATCGGTGTCGTCAAACTCTCTCTTGAGCCTTCATCAGCAAGGGCGAAGGAGGGGAGTGAGACTGTGAAATTCAACGTCGTGATGCATGAGTTGGTGGGCTTCCAAGAACACGAAGGCACAGAAGTCCACGGACAGTTATCTATTCCAAGCCTCGACGAGGAGGGAGGTGTGGCGACGACGGGGATGGTGTCCGATTTTGACGAAGACCCTACCCGCTTCGATAGTATCCATCCTATGTCCTTACCTCTCTCAGCACCTGAGGATGTCTGCTTGAGGGTGTCTATCTTCGCTAAGGTCAGCTCCATGCATCTTGATAAGTTGCTGAGTTGGGATGATTTGAGGGATCATGTGCCGAAGGATAGGAAGCAGATTACGGCGAGGATAAACGAGACACAGTTTTATGCTGAAGAACGGCATGATGTTTTTGCCAGAATACAAATCCTGGAATTGTCGGAGAGTGGTGATTATCTGCCCGTTGAGGTCCTGCAGACTGGTGTTGAAGATAAAGGTTCCTTCCAACTACATCAAGGGATCCAACGACGTGTCGTCGTCTCGTTGACACACAGCTGCGGAGCGTCCTTGCCATGGGATGGTGTAAAGAACCACCGCGTCGGCACCGTCCAACTCCTCGACCAACACGGCAAGGTCGTAGACAGCGGGAGTGAGAACGAGATAAGCCTGAAGTTGCACATGGATCCAGTGATGCGGCACAACAGCAACGGCACAACCTCCGTCGTTCTGGTGGGACAGTGGGACTCCTCGCTCCACAACTCTCTGCTTCTGGATCGTGTTACGAATAGTAAATACAAAGTGCAGCTTAGGATCGCTTGGGATGTGGTATCGTCAAAGGTCTCCGAACCCATGGTCTTCGGACTGGATGTCCAGGCGCATATTTTGAGTAGGAGCTATGTGAGGCAGCAGAGTATGTTCGCCGCCCTCTGGCAGACGATTAGGGTTAGCCATGGTGTGAGCAGTATCTTCGAGATTAAGGTCCGCCCGGAACCGGTTAAGAAAGCTGGGGAATTATGGCGCATGAACACCGGAGGCGAATACGTCAAAGGCGAAGAAAACCTTTTCGGTTGGATGCCACGGGGGGTGTCGTTAGTGAGAGATTTCGTCAAAGGTAAACGTCAGCGGGAGAGAGCTGCGGAAATCGAGGCGGTGAAGGCTCTTCTGGGCCATTATGGCTTGGAAGTGGTGCCCCGCAAGCCGAAGGCAAAGAAGGTCAAGAAAGCGACGGCGAAGAAGCTGGCAGCTACCGTGACCGAGGTTACTTCTCAAAGGCCGAAAACACCCGAGCCTGAGCAGGGAAGGGTGCTAGGTGAAACTAGTGACGACGAAACTACGCCAGGTCCTGCGCCGGCGACAGAGATGGAAAAGGTCGAGCGGGCGGCGCCACCCTCAAATACTGAAGGCGACTTGAATGAGCCAGAACCTGGGTTTCATAAAGTTGCACGTGACGATTGGCAGTCAACGAAGCATGTTGAGCCCACACCGCCAGCCACGCCCGACGATATCACGCAGCTACCGAAACACAAGCCAGCGAACAGAACTAGGAGTCTTGAAGAAGAGCTTGCTGAAGCTTCTGACGACGACTTTGACGAGGCGGAGGAGGCTGATGAGACTGATGAGACTGCAATCGATGACGCCGATCCATCTGAGCTTGTTGAAGCCGTCCATGATACCTCACAGAACGTAGGGCTTGACCTCGCTGAACCAATCGCCGAGCTTGAGGTCGGCGCCGAGCCTGTTGAAGTTTCTGCGCATGATGATAATGCTGAAGCAATTTCTCTGAAGCAAGCTATCGCTGATGAGGATATGTCTCCTGTGGAGAAGGTTGTTGTGCTGCTTGAGAGCAAGGCTGAGGAGGAAGCTGAGACGAAGATTGATGCTGCTCGTCTTGGCGAGCCAGTTGTGGTAAAGGAAGCCGAATCAGACAAGGCTGCCGCATCTGCCATCGTTGAGGGCCAGACTTCCGGCCCTGCGGAGATGGAGGACATTGAAGTTGAACAGGAGGAAGACATGTCGGACTCTTTGATCGACAACGTCACTCATACTCCGCCTGAAATTGCTACATCGCCGAACACTGTGGAGGTCACACCAATTGTTGCAGAGTCGCAGTCGCCACCCGCACTATCTACTCAGCAAGAGACGGAAGCTGTAGAGCCTCTCGTCACAGTCTTTCAAGCACCCGCACCTGTACCAGAAACCACGTCAACCGCATCTGTGTCTGAGCCTTCCGGCGAGCAGTCCAATTCAGATTCCGAAAATGACTACACGCCCGAAGAGAAAGACCTCGCCCTAAAATACATCACACTCTGGCGCTCCACAATGCATCACGACCACATCGACGCCTTACTAGCACAAACAAACACCGAGCCACCATCTGACGGTGTGCCCGTTACCACCCTTACCTCGACCCTCACCGTGCCAGGCGCGAGCGCGAGCTCCGACGCTGCCTCATCCCGCCGTGCTAGCTCGTCCCACTCCGCCGCGCCACCGCCAGTAAAGCTCCTCGCAAACGTACTTCCTGTGCCAAGAAACAAAGAAATCCTCAAATCAGGCTACCTCATGACACCCTCCGTGGAAGGAAAGCGCTGGGTTAAAAGGTTTGTAGAACTGAGGAGACCATATCTACATATCTACAGCCTTGAGCCCACTACGCCGGGGGGTAGCATGGGGAGTAGAGACGAGATAGGGATTGTGAATCTGAGGAATGCGAGAGTGGATCATAGGCCTGTTATTGCTAAATTGCTGAGGAGGGAACCGATTGGAAGGGGAGGGAGGACTAGTCAACTTAATAGTAGGGAGGGCAGTAGTGCTGGGTCGAGCCGAAACGGAAGTCCGGCGCTGGGTAGCTCGGAGGGCGGGAGGTTTGGCGAGAGAGGCAAAGGCACGGAAGGTGTCTGGGCGGTTTATGGGAGCGATAACACGTGGTTGTTTGCTGGGAGGGGGGAGAGGGAGAAGTGTGAGTGGATCTTTGCTGCGGATCAGGCGTATTTCGGTGATGAGGAAGAGGCTGGTGATGAGGAGTTGTAGACTCTGCCGTAAACGCTCGAAGATGGAGATGTAAGATAAATTGGTTGCTTTCCTTGTGATGATACCCATACTTTTTATATAGAGAATAGATTCGTTTGAATAAGGCTGTAGTTAAGCACTGTTATATGCTTCAACTTCCGTGTTCCTCTGGCAGACAAGGCTTGTGCCACGAACACCAGAAGCACACCTCCAATCCTGTCACTCTAAGTAGGGGTCCAGATCTTTGGACGACCTCCACTTCTTCGACTTGGACTTCAGATTCGACCATCGTCTCGCCTTGCTTCAGTGGAGTAGCAATAGCATTCCCAGGCAGCATTCGCTCGTTGATGATTGACTGACCAGATGGGCGGGCTACTTAGAGGGTTGAGGTCGTCCTCATACTGAAACGGCTCGTTGTGTTTATCTGGCCCTTGGGAAGACTTGGACTGAAGAGACAAGCTATCTTCAGCGGTAAGACGGCGTCTTCTTGGTCTGTGTCCGGAGTCAGCGTCAGAAGACTCTCCCTGAGGTCCATCGATAACGTAACCAGCTGGGTAGCGTGAACTGATCAGCTCAAGAGATGCCGGGTGCCTGTCGGTTTCCCGAGGCGAGCGTTAGCGATTGACAGTACGTATAAGCCTTCGTAATACCTCAAAACTATTAGATAGACAAGTATTGTAGTCTCACCTCAACTGCATTGTGTGTTTGCGCTCTGTGTGGTCTGGCTGCTCAGCATCCAGCGATATAGTCGCTTCACTGATCCACCTCTGCTTGTGTGAAGAGTCCTATGTGCAAGTCCATATCGTTCAGAGCACTGAAGTTGTGCGGAGAGTGCTGCAGATGGTTAGTGATGTGTTGCTTGGTGTTGTTGTCTATTACCATTAATGGTAAAATGGCAGCCATTTTGTTAGTGCGACGTACTAGCAAGTACAAAGAAGGTAGAAGTCGGTGATTGTCAGTGATGTCCTCAACATACTCTATCTTGATGAGCTCTGTTGTTATACTCGACGGTCCTTTGTGGCAGCGAGAGCAAGAGATTTGCTTTTAGGGTTCCCCGTCCTTGTCCTCGCTCGATCGCAGACAAGATGGCACCAGGTACGAACCTTTGTTGCCAGAGCATAGAAAGGCGGCTGATGCTGACGTCGAGAGCAAGAATACTGCGTTTACCCTGATCGACCGTCTTCCTTGTTACCGTGCACTATCTCATCGTTCGATTGCAGAAATGTTAATAGAAACCCTGTATTTAGAACTAAGGAAACAAAGTGCTGGACAGTATGAGGGGCTTGGAACTCCTTTGAGTCCCATGCCCCATTGAAAGCCATGCGCATTGCCGACGTTGCTTGAGGTGGCTAATTCCCTGGGTCAAGTCTAATTCCGCCGAGTTCAAAGCTAAGGCAGAGTCTGCTAAGGTTGCCTTAAGCCAAAGCACGGTTTTATGGAACGAGAGGCGCACGAAATTTGAGTGGAAGCTTAGGAGCTCAACGTTCAAAAGAACAACATTGCATCTCAAAACACTCTGCATCTCGAGCAAGTGGGGGGTGCTACTGCCCAAGTCGTATTACTTGGTGAGGAGCTCGAGAATGCACAAAGCAATTGCGATAATCTCTCTGAGGAGAAAAAATCGTGAACGCCTCCATGGATGAGATTAACGACCTTTATGCTGAGCATGACCAGAAGAAGACCGATATCTGGAATATTAGAAATGAAGGTAACAGGTTGACGCAGGAAAATAAAGAGAAGAAGATCCAGATCGAGGATCTCAGAAATGAGGTCACAGGTTGACTCAGGAGAGTGAAGACGAGGATATTGATCTCGATATTAGTCTTCTTGCCAGCCCTCAGGAGTGGCTACTGGCCTCGACCGAATACAGACCGATACTACCCTATACGATCCGCAACAAACCCCCAGGGCAGAACCCCTAGTTTACCATGGTATTACTTGTAAGACCTAAGCCTAAGGAGATGGCCCAGTTATATCAATAACCACATACATACTGATATCGGCCGAACTACACTTGAGCCCGACGGGCTGGATACCAGGTGCTGCACAAAGCGCATCCCTGCCGCAGGAAGAGACCAAACCAGTGCTCATCAGCGAGTATTTGACCACGCAAACGACGTTGAGATCATCTTCAGGTACGTCGATAAATTTTCCCCTCCATCTTCCTAACCCCGGTATTAAGCCAACAAACACTACACGACCCAATACATAAAAGCCACTAACGGCCACACCCGCAATCAAGGCACCCTGAACGCCGAGCGCAAACTCATCAATCTTCCTCCCATCACCCTCTGCACCTTAGGTAGAAATGAGCACCCTGTCGTGCTCCCGATGCACATACCAAATTATAACCATGCGCCCTTAGAGCTTCTCCGCCGCCTCAAGCACATCCGCGGCCGCGAAATCCGGTACGACGACCCAAACTGGTGCAAGAACGATTGGCCGGACGACCATACTCGCTTCCCCCTCCACAGTCAACTAGTCATCGCCTGTGTCAGAGCCGTTTGTGGCGTTGGCATCGACGATGGATGAACACCTGGAGGAGCGATGGCAGCGCATCGTCAGCATATGGTGAATCTGGGGACTGCAGCTGGTCAGATGATCTCCATGGATTTGGAGTTGGATATGCCTGCGGAGGCATTGGAGCCTATTCCGCCACGGGCGGCTGTAGCGCCGCTCGGACACTGTGATGTTGACTACAAGAGTCAAGAGCCTGGGTTGCCGAGCCATCATATCTTAACGCATTACCGCAAGATCTGGGATATAAGATAGTATACTGTAGCTCAGATGGACGGCCGAGATGGTATTTGGACACACTCTTATGGGTTGGGTGGGGATACTATGGAAAAGTCCGAATTTGGAAATTGAAACTTGTCTCCAACGCTCTCGCTGTGCTCAATAGTGGTTCTGCTCTTATCGCAACACATATAGACACCCTCGCTGCCGCCCACAAGCCAATTCGACTACTCAGAATGACTCGTCGTATCACCAACAACACATTCCCACGTCCTGAGCGGGGCAGACCACTACTGGCTTTATCCTGTAAGGTTGGGCAAGTCTAGGGCGGTCCAAAGGGGGCCTAGACGAGGGCATCCACTAAGCGACATTTGGTCCAGAGGGATGCCGATGGCCAAGGGCAAGGGGTGGTTGACTCTGACTGAACGTGGGCGGTACGACAGTGTGTTCAAATAGCTGAGGCAACGTTGTAGAGCTTATCAGGCTCCTACAAGTGGTGAGGATAGTCAAGGCCTTGGTCGGTCAACAAGATGGATTTGAGGATAGATTCTGTAAACAACCTACCAGGAATCTGGGACTGCACAAACAAGGTCTTGCGCACGGTGTAGAGCGTTGTGTCATATCGACATTTTGTTTCACTTCAACAACTTTCAAACTCAGATTGTCGATGTGGTGGAAACTGTGAGAAACTTGGGAACTTTCCAACTTTCCCAAATTTTCCAGGACAACCCTTGTTGGCGGAATATCTTAGATGATTCTGGCATGACTAAGTGCAACAAAATTCAAGACAGTGTAATAGGGAGCATGTGGTTTTGCTGTGATAGCTGGAATAAAGGTGATAAGTTGAGAACTGATCCGGAAATTACTTATGCGAGATTTGTGCGAGTTGTGATATTCTGAGTTTGTTGAATGTATCGCAGGTATTGCAATTGTATATTTGATCAATGACCTTAGAATAATAATATTGAAAACAGTTGTTCTTCTTCTATCG